>JAABUS010002459.1_pt1 | contig 35005 bp, 35 predicted proteins | sample 5560161 | NCBI WGS metagenome assembly JAABUS01 (sample SAMN10711885, study PRJNA513376) | rock metagenome | isolation source: Antarctica rocks | place: Antarctica: Victoria Land, Trio Nunatak nord | collected 2016-01-04 | reverse complement strand
CGACGGACGCGCAGTTGGACGAGGTGTTGTGTGAGGCACTGAACGGGTTGGCGAACGACACGGAACGAGTCAAGTCGCTCACCAACCAGCGCTGGCTCTATGCCAATGCCTCATCCTAAATCAGTATGAACCGCCGGGAAAGAGGCGCGACGTTCGGTCACGTGGGAGATTGCTCGTTCGCCGCCCCGCGTCGCGCCTGCCGCTCCAGATGCCCCTGACCCCACTTCGTCAGGCGGCATTGGAGCGGGTTCTGTGTGACCGATTCGAGAAGACCGAGGCGCTCCATCTTGTCGCGAACGCGCTGTACATCCGCGATGGGAATGCCGAGATCGGGCGCGACGCCGCCAACGTAGCGGTGCTCCCCATCCACCGGGCCACATGCCGCCAACAGCGCGTCCGCGATCTGGCGAAACTCGTCCGCTGACGACATGCGCTCCTCCGCTCATGGCGTGGGATACACCCGGATCACTACGAGATGTTGAGGCCCGCCACCGAGCCGTAGCTCTTGCCGTTCACCGTCACAACGATCTGCGCCGTCGTGCCGGGGATCGCGCCCTCGGTGACGATGCTCGCGCGCGCGACACCATCCTTGTCGGTCGTCACGTCGCTCGTCTTCGCGGCGACGCCCATCTCGAACGTCCAGTCCACATGGACGGCGGTATTCGCGACGGGTACGCCGCCTTTCAGGAGCTTAATCGTCAGGTTCACCGGTGTGTCCGGCTTCGGGTTCGATGGGGTGGCGATGGCGACGATATCAAGGTCACCGGTCGCCGGGGCGGGGGCGGTTGTCGCCGATGGCGGCGTGGCGCTCCCCGCAGGTGCGCTCGGCGCGGGGGCGGAGCCGGTCGTGCCGCGCCACTGCGCGTACGCCCGACCGATGTTGCCGTACTCCACCTTGAAGCCACTCGGGTTGCTCGGCGTGTACGTGAGGACGCGCCGCTCGAACCCCTGCATCAGGACATCCTTCGGCTGACCACCGACCTTGACCGTCGCCCAGACCGGCTCGGTGATCGCCAGCCCGATGGCGGAGAGGCCGCCGAAGTCCGGCGCGTTGCGGAAGTCCGCGAACGCTTTCGGCAGGTTGTGCTTGGTCGTGTCATCGAACGCCGCCGTCACCGCCTGCGGGTCGTTCTTCGTGTCGTACATGCCGAATGAGCCATCCGCCTTGTACTGCTTCGTGACGGCCTTGCTACCATTGCTCTGCTCCGCCCCCTGCACCTTGGCGAGGTCCGCGTAGGTCGGGAATGCGTTGTCGGGGTCGCCCGCGACCGGCACCTTTGCGGGGTCGCGTGGCACGAACGTGCTGTCCCCATTCTGCTGCATGCCGGTGATCAGTTCGACCGTCAGCAGCCCGGCGGTGACGGTGTTGTTCGCGCCGAGTTCCATGCGGCCCTTATCGAAATACTGCACCGTTCGCTTGCCACCCGTCGCCTCTTTGTACTCTTCCTGCACACCATCGGTGAACGGCGACGGCCCCCAGACATACGTCCTCCCGCCGGGGTTCGCGTCCGTCTTCGACCAGAGCGATTGGAACGCGGGATTGGCGAAGCCCGCCGCGCCCACGGACGAAAGAACGAGGACGAGGGAGAGCGCCGCGCCGATGAGCGCCCCGCCCCCGATACCAAACTCTCTTCTCCGAATCATTACTCCTCCTTACAAGGATCGCACCCACCGAGACCCGGCGGGCAGTGTAGCCATCTTCGCTTCGCAATGCAAAGGAGCCAGGCCGAATGAATGCCCCGCTCCTTGCTCCTTCGCACCCTCTTCCCGTCAGACGGTATCAAAGATCGCGGGCCGTTGTGCGACCTTTGTGCGTGAATCCGGATTCTGGCTTCTGGTTTCTGGCTTCGGACTTCTCCCGGTGCTATGCTGCCCCCACGACTGGATGACCACACACAAAGGAGCCGCCTCCGATGTCCACAACCGCCCCGCTCACCGCCGAGGAACTCGCCGCCCTCCGCGCCATGAACAGCCCGACCATCGCGAACGCGATTGAGACGTTCGACTATCGCCCGCGCGACGAGGGGTTCATGGACTCCTCCGTGCGCTGCATCCTGCCCGAACTCGGCGCGATGGTCGGGTACGCGGCGACGGCTGTCATCATGGCGGAGCAGCCGGGCGCGGGCAACCGCCGTATCCACAACGCGGACTACTGGGATCACGTCCTCTCCGTCCCCGCGCCGCGCCTGATCGTCGTGCAGGATGTCGATCAACCCGCCGCGCAGGGCAGCATGTGGGGGGAGGTGCAGGCGAACATCCACACCGCACTCGGCTGCGCGGGCTGTATCACGAACGGCGGCGTGCGCGACCTCGATGAGGTGCGCGCGGTCGGCTTCGGCTTCTGGGCCGCCGCGCCCATCGTCTCCCACGCATACATCCATCTGATCGACTTCGGCACGCCCGTCAAGGTGGGCGGCCTCGTTGTCAATCCCGGCGATCTGCTCCACGCGGATCAGCACGGCGTCATCAACATCCCGCACGAACTCGCGCGCGACATCGTCCGCGCCGCCAGTGAGGTGGAGGCGAAGGAGCGGAAGATCATCGATCTCTGCCAGTCACCGGACTTCTCCGTGGACAAACTGAAGGCGCTCATGTTCCCCGGTGGTCGTCCGAATCGGGACGAGGGGCATTAAGGGGATACATCTGTCCCGTCGCGTTGCGCGAGAATCGCGGAGACGCAATCTCTGAGCGGGGACAGAAACCCTTCGATAACGTCCCAGATGGTATCGAGGTTAACACGGACATTGCCCGCGTGATAGCGCGCCGCAATTGCAAGGATGCTTTCACGTTTTTCTCTCAGTTCGTCGAAACGCATCGTTTCTACTCATAGCCTCGTAATGAACTCCGCCGATGCTATTGTAGGCCAACCGGGCAAGTCAGCAAATTAAGACGTGCGTCGCTGATATTCGATTGCGTCACGGAGGCGAGCCGTACAGATCAGGGAAATGTGCAGGTTGGTCGCGATCGCGACTGCCCATGTCACGAGCGTGCGCGATCACGACAATGGAACATTGTCGCCTCTGCCGTTCCACTCATTATCCGGTTCGCGCAAGGAATAGCGCGGCGAACGATGCGCCGCCCGCCGCGCGGTCATCCTCAACCCGCGATTCAGTCCCGCTCCACGATGCGCGTCGTGGCACGGCTGTTCGTCTGCCTTGCCCGCATCGCCATCTTCTCCGCCTCATCGCGCGAGGAGAATGGACCGAGTTTGAAATGCATGGGCCGCGCGAGCGCGTTATCCGGCGGATCGATCACTTCGACGATGTACGACATCCGTATCCCCCTCCGCTGACGATGGGCAGTGAGTAGGTTGCTCCAGAGTATTCTACGCCCTTTGTCGGCTTTTGTTCCGCTTTTTGGTCATCGACGTTTCTGAAATGGATGGGGCGTGGCTCCGACGTGCTACGATACCGCCCACAACGACCGCGAAAGGGACGCTCGATGGCGAGACAAGGGCGCGCACGTTTCGAAGTAGTGACCGGCCTTTTCCCGGTGGTGCTGGGCCTCGCGCTCGTCGGCTTCGGCATCGCGAACGGCTCGCGGCGTAACCTGCTGATCGGCGTCGCCCTCGCGTGCACCGGGCTTGTCGGTATGGTGACGCTCCGGTTGCTGCCACCGCCGACCGGCATCAGCGCGGAGCAGGCACGCGCCCGTCGCGTCGCCGCCATGATGCTCCCAAACGGCATCATCTACGCCGCGCTCGGCGTGCTGCTCCGCACCTCGGTACTGGCGAGCGAGCGCGGCGGCAACACGACCGCGATCACCGCCTTCGCGTTCGTGATCGGCGCGCTCAGCATCCTCTCCGGCCTGGGTGCGCTCGCTCGCGCCCGCCGCCCCGATGACATTCCAGCCAACTCCGGCGCGCGACCGGCCGACCCGAAGAAACGAGGAAGGGCATGACGACCATCGCGCTCGCGCCGAGCCGGTTGCGGGACCTGACGGAGATGCTGGCGACGGAATACCTCGTGCCGAACGGCCTCGCGGGGTACGCAATGGGCACCGCCGCCGGGGCGCGCACGCGGCAGTACCACGGCTTCCTTATCGCCGCGCTCGTCCCCCCCGTCGCGCGCGCGCTGCTCGTCGCACAGGTCGATGTCGTCGCACAGGTGGGTGATGAGACCTACGAACTCGCGACCCACCTGTACGGCGCGGGCACGGTGCATCCCGACGGGTACACGCGCGCCACGGCGTTCGCGCTGCACGATGGCGTGCCGCAGTGGACGCACGCGCTCGGAGCGGGCCGGACGCTGACGCAGACGCACTGGCTCATCCACGGACAGAACACCGCCCTCCTCCGCGCGACGTACGACGCGCCCGCCGACGCGCCGCCCGTCACCCTCCGCTTCACGCCCCTCTGCACGCACCGCGATCATCACCGGCGCACCCGCGCGAGCGACCCTCACTGGCATTGGGTGGTGACGCCGGGGGCATCCGATGTCGCGGTGACGGCGTTCGACGACGCGCCGCCGTACTACCTCGCCGCATACGGAAGCAACGGCGCGGCGGGCGGCTTCGATCACGATGAGGCGTGGTACTACGATTTTCAACTGCCCGCCGAAGAGGCGCGCGGCTTCGGCGGCGGCGAGGATGCCTACTGCATCGGCGCCTTCTCCGTCACGCTGCGGCCCGGCGAATCGGCGCGTTTCGTCGCGGCGGTGGAGCGCGCGCAGGCGACGTGGGCGAATGTCTCCGGTGCGCTGGAGCGCGAGATGGCGCGACGAACGATGGTGATGACCGGCGTGGGCGACGCACCCGCCGATGACGTGACGGCGCAATTGCAGCTCGCCGCCGACTCCTTCCTCGTGCGGCGCGGCTTCGCGGCGGAGGCGGCCACGACGGTCGTCGCGGGGTACCCGTGGTTCACGGACTGGGGGCGCGACTCGATGATCGCGCTGCCCGGCCTCTGCCTGACGACCGGGCGAGAGTCGGACGCGGCGGGCATCCTCCGCACCTTCGCCGCGAGTGTCGGCGAGGGGATGCTGCCGAACCGCTTCCCGGACAGCGGCGAGACGGCGGAATACAACACGATCGACGCGACGCTCTGGTTCTTCCGCGCCATTGAGCAATACCTGGGGGCAGTGGGCGACCGCGCGCTGCTCCACGACCTCTGGCCGACGCTCGCGGAGATCGTCGCGTGGCACTGGCGCGGCACGCGCTACCACATCCATGTGGACCCGGCGGACGGCCTGCTCTCCGGCGGCGAGCCGGGCGTACAACTGACGTGGATGGACGCGAAGGTGGGTGCTTGGGTCGTCACGCCGCGCATCCGCAAGCCGGTCGAGATCAACGGGCTGTGGCACCACGCCCTGCGCCTGATGGCGGCATGGGCGCCCGAGCACGGCGCGGACGCCGCACCCTATCTGGCAGCCGCCGAAGCCGCCGCCGCCGGGTTTGTCCGGCGCTTCTGGGAGGTGGAGCGCGGCTACCTCCTCGATGTCGTCGATACGCCCGATGGCGACGATGCCGCCCTGCGACCGAATCAGTGCATCGCGTTGATGCTCCCGACCTGCCCGCTCCCCGATGCGGACGCCCGCCGCGCGCTCGCCGCCGTCACCGCGCAATTGCTGACGCCGTACGGCCTTCGCACCCTCGCGCCGACCGACCCGCAGTACATCGGGCGGTACAAAGGCGGCCCATTGGAGCGGGACGGCGCGTACCATCAGGGCGCCGCCTGGCCCTGGCTACTCGGGCCGTACGTGGACGCCTTTCTCCGGCTCGGCGGCGCGCGGTCGCAGGCCCGCGCGCTGCTCGGCCCGCTCATGGACACACTGCGGATGGCGGGAATCGGCTCGATCAGCGAGGTATTCGACGCCGACGCGCCGCACGCGCCCGGTGGCTGCCCGATGCAGGCGTGGAGCGTCGGGGAACTGCTGCGCCTCTGGCTTAAGACGGGCGCGGACGACCTCCCCGCCAAAACGCCCGATGTGTCACAACGCAGTGTATCGTCGCGGGGGCAGGGGTAGGGAGAAACCGGGGAGAACCGCAAAGACGCAAAGAGGGACCGGTTTTGTCACAGAGGGCGCAGAGCAATCCTCTTTTTTCCTCTGTGCTCTCTGTGTGCTCCATGTCCTTTGTGTTAATCCCTCTTCTCTCCGCCCTTTGCGTCGATTCGGTTTGGTCGCCCAGGTTGCTGTTTGCGCTTAATTGTACTGCTCCGGTTGCGGCCACTCCAATGAGGAGAGGATGCGTGGTCCGGTGGGATTTGGGCTGCCGCCGCGCGGCTCCTGGGTGATCCCGCAGGAGATGTACGTGCGACCGTCCGCAGGCACCGGCAGCACCATGACGGCGGCCCCCGCCGCGTCCACCCCGAAGGTGGTGATGCTGACGCGCGTCTGATCGTTGAGCCGGAACCAGAGCTGATACGTGCGATCCGGCGGCAGAGCGGGCAGATTCGCGACGGCGAACGCGGTCTGTTTCCGGTCCGGCGAGAGATAGATTCGCCCGGATGAACCGGGGGCGGCGGGTTGCGGGAGCATCTCGTACGAGATCAGCCCCGGCGTGCCGAAGAAGGGTGCCGTATCGGCGAGTGGCGGCGGCGCGGTGTGGCCCACCCGCATCTGCAGCCCGACGTTCCAGAGCAGCAACCCCAGCAGCAGGCAGGCCGCAATCGCCGGCGCGAACCGGAACCGCGGCCACGCGGGCATGAATCGGAAGCGGCGGCGCGTCCGCTCGCCGCGAATCGACCGCAGCACGCCGTCCCGCACGAATGGGGGCGGCGTGCTGGGCACCGTCGCGTACGGCAGCAGGCCGATGATCGCGCGGTATTCCTCGAACATCGCGCGGGCATTGGCGTGCGCGGCGAGATAGGCGACGACCTTCGCCTCCTCATCCGGTGGCAGGGCTTCGAGTGCGTACGCGGCAATTGCCTCCGCCATCGCGTCCGGGATCGCGGCGGGTGGCGGCGATGTGTCGTGCATGTCGTTGTTCATCGCGCCGCCTCCTCGTCGAGTAGCCCGTACGGGCGCAGGGTGTGCAGGCGGCCCCGCAGCGTCTCCATCGCGGTACGCATCCGCGATTTCACGGTACCGAGCGGTTCGCCCATCTGCGTCGCGATCTGTTGCTGCGTCAGACCGCCGAAATATGCCAATTCAATCGTCTGCCGCTGCACGAGCGGCAGCGTCGCAACGGCCTGCGACACGACGTGCGCGAGAACGATCTGCTCGGTCGTGTCCGGCTGCGACGGTTCGGGCAGCGTGCCGCCGTCGCTGATGAACGTGCCATCCGCGACCTTCGCCTGTCGCTGACGGCTGCGGAGCACATCCAGCGCGCAACGGCGCGCGATGGCGAAGAGCCACGCCCCGAATGCCCCGCGCGCCCGGTCGAACTGCGTCGCGCTCTTCCACAGCCGCAAGAACGTGTCCTGCGTCACCTCCTGCGCGGTCAGCCGGTCCCCCGTGATGCGGAGCGCGAGCGAGTAGACGGAGGGCGCGTACCGGTCGTAGAGCGTGACGAGCGCGGTCTCGTCCCCGGTGCAGACGGCGGCGACGAGCGTCTCATCCGGCGCGGTCGTCATCGCATCCTGCGCGGAGAGCGACGCGGGCCGCGCGGACGCGACAGCCGCAATGGGCGCTCCGGTCGCGATTCGGTTCGTTGCACGCACAGGCCACTCCCTCATCGTCACATCGTCCTATCAAACAGTACGTCCGCGCGCAAAAAGGATTGATCGATGCATAGCATCGCACATCGTGCACGAGAAAGCCTGCTAGACTGGCGCGAAATTGCCCTCACCTCGTGCACGGAGCAGGTCATGCGGAATTACGGCAGTCAGTCCCTTGTCGCACCCCTCAAACGGGTACTCGTAAAGCGGCCCACCGAGACGCCCGCCGACGCCGCGCGCTGGCGTGACTTCGGCTACCTCCACGTGCCCGACGCGGAGCGCCTGCGCGCCGAGCACGCGGCATTCGTCGCGCTCGTCGCGGCATCCGGCGCGGAGGTGGTGTACGAGGACGATGTCGTGCCGGTGCCAACGGGCCTGCTGGACGCGATCTTTGTCTACGACCCCGCAATTGTGACAGACGCGGGCGCGATCATCGGGCAGCCCGGCAAGCTGCTCCGGCGCGGTGAGGACGACGCGATGCGCCGCGTCTTCAATAAGATCGGCGTCCCCGTGCTCGGCACCGTCGGCGGCGAGGCAACGATGGACGGCGGCGACACCTGCTGGCTGAACCACGACACGCTCTGCGTCGGCCTCTCCTACCGGACGAACGATGCCGCGATGTACCAACTGCGCGACCTGCTCGCCCCAATCGGCGTGACCGTCGTGCCACTGCCGTTGCCCCACTGGCGCGGCCCGGCGGAGTGCCTGCACCTGATGTCGCTCATCAGCCCCGTCGCGGACGATCTCGCGGTCGTCTACCCGCCGCTGATGCCGATTCCGCTCATGCGGATGCTGGAGGAGCGCGGCATCGGCATGATCGTCGTGCCGGACGCGGAGTTCCCGACGCTCGGCTGCAACGTCCTCGCGGTCGCCCCGCGCGATGTCATCATGGTATCCGGCAACCGCGTCACGGCGGGGGCGCTGCGCGCGGCAGGCTGCACAGTGCGCGAGTACGCGGGCACGGAGATCAGCCTGAACCGCGAGGGTGGCCCGACCTGCCTCACCCGCCCAATCTGGCGCGACGGCATGTAGCATGTGACGGGCGAAAATTCATCAGTTTTCGAGGCTAGCCAGCCCATTGGGATGGGCTAAACACGCGCCTCAATTTTGACGTTTATCGCCGCGATTCGTATACTTCTTTTTAGAACAGATTTTCTGCGTCGCGCCCTGTTTGGCCGATGCGGATGCACGACAGAAGAACCGAGGTATCACCCATGGCAGCCGATATGATCAACTTTATGTACCTGACGCCGGAAGCGCCGCCGGTGCGCCCGTCGCTCCCCGTGAGCCTCTCCGAGGCGATCCTGCGCGAGCGGCTCAACCCCGCGATGGTCGCAACGCTCTTCAACGCGATGGAGGCCACCGAGCCGGTCTGCATCCTCTACCGGCGGGACGATGCGCAGGTCTCCGCCCGCGTCGTCTGGCCGGAGCGCATCTGGGTCACGGACGATCACCATATCGCGATGCGCGGCTTCGACAGCCGCCGGGGCGCGGTCCGCACCTTCCGCTGCGACCGCATCGCGGACGCGCACATCATCGAGCCGTAACAGGAATTGCCCCTCCCCTGCCGCAACGGGGGAGGGGTAACTCATTCAGGTAGCAGATCTACTACTGGCAGCAACCGCAGGCGATACTCTCGCATGCTCATAGATACGAGACAGCGACGCGCGACATCATTGCGTCGTGAGGCCTCAAATGCGAGAGTAATCGAGTCGACCGAGTTGACCATGGAAAGGTGCAACCATGTATGCGGTCTTGGGGGCCACCGGGAAAGTAGGCGGTGCGGCGGTGCGCGAGCTACAGCATCGCGGGATCCCCGTTCGGGCGGTCGTGCGGGATCGCGCGAAAGCGACGGGGTTGGCTGCGGCGGGATGCGAGATCGCCGTGGCAGATCTCCATGACGCGGCGGCGGTGCGGGCGGCGCTTGCGGGCGTCAGCGGCGTGCACGTCATCCTGCCGATGAACGGCACGGCGCCCGATGGTCTGGCGGACGCGGACCGCATCATCGCCGCCATTGGCGACGCCATCGATCATGCGCGACCGCAGCAAGTCGTTGCCATCTCCGATTACGGCGCACACAACGCGACCGGAGTCGGCCTGACGATGATCTGGCACCGCCTCGAGCAGCGGTTGCGCACCACCCCCGTCGCGACGACCGTGCTGCGGTCTGCCGAGCACATGGAAGGCTGGGTCGGCGGGCTGCGGGCGGCGAGCAAGAGCGGGATTGTGCCGCTCTACCACCAACCACGCACGAAGAGCATCCCCACCGTCTCGGCCCCCGACGTGGGCGTGATCGCGGCGGAACTCCTCGCCGACCCGCCCGGGACGCCCGGAGTTGTGCGCGTGGTGCATGTGGAGGGGCCGCGCCGCTACACCGTCGCCGCGATCGTGGAGACGATGGCGGCTCTTGTGGGCCGTCCGGTTGAGGGTCGCGACGTGCCGCCTGAGGGTTGGGTTCCTGCGCTGACCGCCCGTGGCCTGAGCGAGAGCTACGCCCGGCTGGTCGCGGAGATGATCGGGGCGAATAACGCGGGGCGAATGGACGTGGAGCCGGGCGCATCAGCGGTTCGCTATGGGACGACGACGCTCGCCCAAGCCTTTGCCGCGATGCTGCTACGGGAATAAGCGGCGACCGAGGTTTCGCGCTTCGCCGTCGTACGGTTATTCACCCTTACCCCGCCACCTGCCTCATCCTCGTGCCCTGCCCCGCTCCCCCCACCACGCGCCCAAGCCGCGCGATTGCTTCCATGAGCACCGGCGTCGGCTGGAGGAGCGAGAAGCGCAGGTAATCGCCCCACGCGGGGCCGAAGCCAGTGCCGGGGAAGATAAGGACGCGCGCTTCCTGGAGCATCTTCAGCGCGAGCGGGAACGCGGTCATCCCCGTCGAGGAGATGTTCACGAAGACGTAGAACGTGCCGTACGGGTGGCCGTACGTCAACCCCATCGCGTCCAGCGCGGGCATGACGGCGCGACGGCGCGCATCATACGTGGCCCGGAACGCGGCAACGCACTCCTGTGGGCCAGTGAGCGCCGCGACGCCTGCCCACTGCGAGATTGCGGGCGTGCTGATGCTGACCGTCTCTTTCAGGGCGCGGATCGCCCGCGTCAGAGCGGGTGGCGCGGCGATGTAGCCGAGCCGCCACCCGGTCATCGCGTACGATTTCGAGAAACCGTTCAGCGTGATCGTCCGCTCGCGCATCGCGGGGAGTGAGCCGATGCTGAAGTGCTCCGCGCCATCGAAGACGAACTGCTCGTAGATCTCGTCCGCGATCACGACGAGATCGTGCGCGATGGCGAGGGCTGCGATGGCGCGGAGGTTCGCGGGGGAGATGACGCCTGCCGTCGGGTTCCCCGGTGTGACGAGCAGGATCGCCTTCGTCCGCGGCGTGATCCGCCGCGCCACCGCATCGGGGTCGAGGTCGAAGGCATCCTCCTGCCGTGTCGGCACCGGCACGATCAGGCCGCCCGTGCGCCCGATCGCGGCGTCGTACGAGCTGTAGCGCGGGTCCGGCACGAGGATTTCGTCGCCGGGGTTGAGCAGCGCCTGCACGATCACGTACAGCCCCTCCTGGCCGCCGGTCGTCACCGTGATCTCGGTGTCAGGGTCCACGATGACGCCGTTATCGCGCGCAAGTTTCGCGGCGATTGCCCGCCGCAACTCGATCAACCCGGCGGGGTGCGTGGCGTGGTCGCACCGCCCGTCGCGCATCGCCCTTTTCGCGGCGGCGACGATGTGCGCGGGGGTCGGCAGATCAGGGTCGCCGAGGCCGAGCGAAATCACGCCTGTCAGGTGCTCCGCGAGGTCCATCAACTGATCCCGCTCGTCCACTAACCCCGCCGCGTCGGCGTGTGCGATTGTGCTACTCATCTCGTACATCCCTCGGAATTGATTGCATGTATTTCCCTCGCTCCTGCAGATCACGCACAACAGGCGCGAGGCGGTCCATCGCTTCCCGGATGACCGGGGCGGGACGGGTCAGGGCAAACCGCAAGTAGCCCGCACCGCCGGGGCCGAACAGGTCGCCGGGCAGCGTGCGCACTCCCACGCGGGCACGGAAGACCCGCGCGCATTCGGCGGAAGAAAGCCCCGTGCCGCGAATGTCCGCGAGGGCGTAGTACGCGCCGCGCGGGTTGCCGTGGTGCAAGCCCATTGACGCCAGCGCGGGCAGGAGAACGGCGCGGCGCTCCCGCAACGCGCCGAGCATCTCCGCCACACTCTCCTGCGGCCCCGTCAGCGCAGCGAGGGCGGCCCACTGCGACGGCGCCGCCGAGCAGATCGAGAGCGCGAGTTTGAGATCCGTGATCGGATGGAGAAGCGCGGCCTCCCCGAGGACGTACCCGACGCGCCAGCCCGTCATCGCGTACCCCTTGCTGAAGCTGCCGACGGTGATCGTGCGCTCCTGCATCCCGGGGAATGCCGCGATGTGGACGTGCTCCGCGCCATCGAAGAGGAACGCCTTGTAACTCTCGTCGAACAGCACGAGCAGGTCACGATCGACCGCGAGTGCGGCGATCCTCGCCATCTCGGCGCGGTCGATCACCACCCCGGTTGGGTTGTCCGGCGACACGAGCACGACGAGCCGCGTGCGCGGCGTCAGGCACGCCGCAATCGCGTCGGCGGTGCACCCGATGCCCGCCGTCAGTTCAACGGGGACGGGGACGGGGACGCCCCCCGCGAGCCGGATTGCCTCCCGATAACTCGGGTAGCCGGGGTCCTGCACCAGCACCTCATCGCCGGATCGCACGAGCATCTGCACGGCGACGAACAGCCCTTCCTGCCCACCGGACGAGATTAGCACCTCCCGGTCCGGGTTGTAGCCGATGCCGTACTCCTCTGCGATGTCGGCGGCGATGGCGCGGCGCAGCGGGAAGATGCCGGGGCGCGCGGTGTAGTGCGTCTCGCCCCGGTCGAGCGCCTCCGCGACTGCCGTGATGATGTGCGGCGCGGTCGGGCGGTCGAGTTCGCCCTGCCCGAGGTCGATCACCGGCAGCACGGGCGTCGTGGCGGCTTCGGCGGCCTCATGCGCGAGCCAGCCGCGCGCCCGTTCGGCGACGAAGCGTGCCCCATCCGTCTCGCGCGTTGTGCTGACCATCGCCGTTCCCCCTCACCCCAACACACTCGCTACCCCGACCCGGACGCGCGGCAGACATTTTTACCACATCGCCGCCGGTACGCGCGAAACAGCCGAACACGCGGAGCGCACGGTGAAACAATGCGCCGGTCAACCCGCTCAAGTGAGTGTGTGCATGGCGCGTTAATTGCGCCATGCATCGAGAGGCGCACTGGCACGACGCTGCGAGCGCGCTTTGGGATATGGAACACTCGCTGAAAGGATGTTGCAATGAATAGTGTGCAGGTATGGTTCGCGCAACAAGGATGGGTACGCGCGCGGCGCGGGAGATTGATACTCGGCGTCTGCGCGGGCATCGCGCATCGGTACGCGCTGCCGGTCTGGTTCGTCCGCGTCGTGTTCATCGCCTCATGCGTATTGCCGGGGCCGCAAGTGCTGATCTACATCGCGCTGGCGATCCTCATGCCGAGGGAAGGCGACGAATCCACCTCTCAGCGGATGTAAACATCACCTGATGAACAACCAACCAGCCGCGAAGGGACGCCTCACATGGGATGTCCCTTTGCGTTCGCGCGTCAAAGCCCCGCGTGGCGAGCGCGGTTGACAATACGAACAGCAACGCTTACAACTCGCAGAACAAGTGAAACTCCTATAGCAGCCACGCCCACCGTCATATTGATGATGGCGCGGCGCTTGAATATTGGAAGCATGTCAGAGGATTTATTGGCAATACGCACGGACGCTTCCCCGCGTTCACGAAGGAGAAACGATGGAACCGCTGAAAGGTACGACTGCGATGGATACCGGCCAACCGATGAACCGCCGCACCATGCTCCGCCTCGCCGCCGCGAGCAGCGTCGCGGCATTGCTCGCGGCCTGCGGCGGGAGCAGCGCCACCGAAGCGCCGAAACCCGCCGCCACAACCGCAAGCGGCGCGGCGACAACACCGGCGGGGAGCGCCGCAGCGGCTACCCGGCCTGCGACGACGGGTGCAAGCGCGACAACCGCGCCTGCGAGCACAACCGCCGCAAGTGGCTCCGCTCCCACTGGGACGACAGCGGCCAGCGGCTCCGCCCCGGCGGGCACGACCGCCGCGAGTGGGTCGGCGGTCGCGGTCGCGCCGTCCGGCACGGCGGCGGGCGGGTGGCCGGCCTACTACCCGGCGGATTACCAGACGATTGTCGACGGAGCGAAGAAGGAGCAAAAACTCCTGATCTACTCGATCATGTCGAAGGAGAATTGGAAGCCTGTCCTCGAAGCCTTCAAGAAGCGGTACAGCTTCCTCGATGTCGAGACGGCGGACCTCGGCTCCTCCGAAGTCTTCCAGCGGTACTACTCCGAGGCGGGAAGCAACGCCCGCACGGGCGATATGATCATGACCTCCTCGCCGGATGAGTGGCAGGCGTTCATCAAGAAGGGCGAACTGGCGCCGTACGAGTCGCCCGAGGGCAAGTACGTGCCGGCATGGTCGAAACTCGCGCCGGGCGTCTACTCCGTCTCGTCGGATCCGCTCGTCTTCATCTACAACAAGAAGACGCTCGCGGCGGACAAGACGCCGAAGACGATGGCGGAACTCGCGGCGAACATCGAGAAGTCCGCCGACCCGTACAAGGGCAAGATGACCACCTACGACCCGGAGAAGGTCGCGACCGGCTTCGCCGCGTTCTGGTTCTATATCAAGAAGAACGGCGACAAGGGGTGGGCGCAACTGGAGACGATCGGCAAGCAGAACGTCAAGTTGGAGTCCTCGGCGGGCAACATGGTCAACGCCACGCTGACAGGTGAGAGCAACCTCGGTTTCTTCGTCTCGACGATCTCCGTGCTGCCGAAACTGCCCGCCTCCGAGGCGGTGCTCGGCTACCGGATGATCGCGGACGGCACACCGATCCTCGTGCGCGGCCAGGGTATCACGAAGAAGGCGCAAAGCCCGAACGCCGCGAAGCTGATGATGGACTTCATCCTCTCGCAGGATGGGCAGATCGCCTTCGCAGAGGGCGGCCTGACGGCGTACCGGCCCGATGTCGCGGACAAAGCGAAGATCCATCTGAACAAACTCGCCGGTGACGTGGGCGAGGACAACCTGCTCAAGTTCTTCTTCGACCCCGACCTGACCGACAAGGCGAAGACCGACGCCTTTCTCGCCCGCCTGAAGAAGACCTTCGGTCGCTAGGAGGATTCGTGAACCGCGAAGGCGCGAAGAGCACGAAGAAAAGCGGAGAATACGAAAACGAACTCCTTTCCCGCTCTTCGCGTCCTTCGCGCCTTCGCGGTTCAAAGAGAGAATGACCGATGGCGGTGGTGGCGCGGGAACGGGGAGCGGTGGTGCGGAAGCGGTCGTACGACCGGCCGGTGCAGTGGCTGATCGCCGTTGTGACGGTCGCGCTCGTTCTCTTCCCGCTCTGGCCGATCCTCTATCAGGCGGTGCTGGACAAGCCGCTCTACGACACGGGCCGGAGCACGACGCTCGCCAACTTCAGCCGCGTCTTCACGAGCCGCGCCTTCTGGAAAGTCTGCGGCACGACGCTCCTCTTCGCGGGGCTGACGACGATTGTCTCCGTCATCGTCGGCGTCACGTTCGCGCTGCTGCTGACGCGGACGGACATTCCCCTGCGCGGCTTGTTCACGAATCTCGTCGTCATCCCGTTCTACGTCTCGCCGCTCGTGCTGGCGTTCGCGTGGATCATCGTCTTCGGGCCACAGGGGTACGTCTCGATCTTCGCGCGGGATATGCTCCATCTGCCGAAGTGGAACCTCTACAGCGTTGGCGGCATCGCGGCGGTGGCGTCGGTCTACTACGTGCCGTACACGTACCTCTACTGCACGGCGTCGCTTGCCCTCTCGGACCCGCAACTGGAGGACGCCAGCCGCATCAGCGGGGCGGGGCCGATCCGCGCGCTCTGGTCGATCACGCTGCCGCTGATGCGCCCCGCAATCGCCTTCAGCGTACTGCTCACCTTCGTCTCCGCAATTGAGTTGCTTTCGATCCCCCTCGTCCTCGGCACCCCCAGCGGCGTCGAGGTGCTGTCGAGCTACCTGTACACGCTCGGCCTCGTCGGCAGTTCGCCGGATTACGGCGCGATTGCCGCGATCTCGATCTTCATGCTGCTGATCGTGACGGGGCTGGTCTGGGTGCAGGGGCGGCTCGTCAGCGAGGAGCGGCGGTATGTCACCGTCGGCGGCAAGGCGACGCGGGCGCGGCGCGTCCAACTCGGGCCGCTCCGCTGGGTCTGTGCCGGTGCACTCGGCCTCTACATCCTGCTCGGCACGATCCTGCCGCTCCTCGGCATCCTCGCGCAGTCGTGCGTCGCCTTCCTCAGCCCGCTCATCAACCCGCTCACCGTACGGACGGGCGCGAACTACCGGCTAATCTGGGCGACGCCGGAGTATCGCGGCTCGATCCTCCACAGCCTGCTCATTTCCGTGATCGGCGGCGCGGTTGGGATGTTCTTCATCGCGTTGATCGCGCTCGTCGTCTACCGCTCGGATTTCAAGGGGCGGCGGGCGCTCTCGTACGTCGCGCTCTACCCGCGTGCGATGCCGGGGATCATCGTCGGTATCGGCTTCCTCTGGGCGTACCTGCTGATCCCGCGCATCGGCTCGGTGCGCAACACGCTCTTCGCCCTCACTGCCGCCTTCATCATGCGGTACATCCCGCTCGGCTTCGGTGCGGTCGGCCCGTCGATCCTGCGTGTCTCGGGTGAACTCGACCGCGCGGCGCGCGTGGCGGGGAGCACCTGGCTCGGCACGGTGCGGAGCATCCTCCTGCCGCTCCTGCGGCCCGCGCTCCTCTCCGGCTACATCCTGCTCTTCATCACCTTCCTCAAGGAGTACTCCGCCGCGCTCTTCCTCTACACGCGCGGCTCGGAGGTGATGGGCACGACGATGATCGAACTCTGGCGGCAGGGCGATTCCGGCCCCGTCGCCGCGCTCTCGACGGTGCAACTCGTCATCACCGTCATCGCGCTCTTTATCGGGCAGAAACTGTTGGGGGCGAAGCTGCATGAATGATCTCGTCATCGTGGGGCTGACCAAGACCTACGGCGCGATGCGGGCCGTCGATGACGTCTCCCTGCTCGTCAAGGGCGGAACGTTCGTCTCGTTCCTCGGCCCCTCCGGCTGCGGCAAGACGACGACGCTCAACAGCATCGCCGGGTTGGAGCAGCCGGACGCGGGGCGGATCACGGCGGGCGACCTCGTGCTGATGGACATCGCGAAGGGCGTCAGTCTCCCGCCGGAGCGGCGCAAACTCGGCATGGTCTTCCAGAATTACGCCCTCTGGCCGCACATGACCGTCTACAACAACCTCGCTTTCGGCCTGAAACTGAACAAGGTGCCTGCTGCGGAGATTCGCCGCCGCATCACGGATATTCTCGACCTCGTCGGGCTGGCGGACTTCGAGAAGCGGTACCCGTTCCAGCTCTCCGGCGGCCAGCAGCAGCGCGTCGCCCTCGCCCGCGCCGTCGTCTCCGAGCCGCAGGTGCTCCTGCTGGACGAGCCGCTCTCCAACCTCGACGCGAAGGTGCGCGAGCAGGCGCGCTTCTGGCTGCGCGAGGTGCAGCAACGCCTCAGCATCACGACCGTCTACGTCACGCACGATCAGGCGGAGGCGCTCGCGATCTCCGACATGGTCGCGGTGATGGCAGCGGGGCACGTCCTCCAGTACGCCCCGCCGCGCGAGGTCTACGAGCGGCCCGTGTCGCGCTTCGTCGCGGATTTCATCGGCGCGACCTCGTTCCTCCCCGGCACAGTGCGCGGGACGGAGAACGGACACACGCTCGTGCGGCTCACGAGCGGGCAGATGATGCGCGTGGAGACGACGCAGGCGTGGGCGGACGGCGCGCGTGTCGTCCTCGCCGCCCGGTCGGAGCGCATCGGCATCGCGCGCGGCGACGGCGACAATGTCCTGTCCGCGACGATCCGCTCGCACGTCTACCTCGGCGCGAGTTACCAGTACCTCGTGGACACGCCGGACGGCTCGCTCAAGGTCGAGACCCCGCGCGAACTGCCGAACGGCGAACTTCGCCTCTCCCTTCCCCCGGACGGCATCGTCCTCCTCGCGGATGATGGCGAGCGAATGAGCGGGGCGAGCCAAACTAACGACATGGGTTGAACCGCGCTGAGAAACGCGGCGCGGCGCGACGGTCCTACTCGGCCTTGTCACCGCACCGGAGCATCTCGGTAAGGCTGTCGATGACCTGTTCCCAGTGCGCTTTCATCTGCGTTCGCGCCGCCGCATCGCGAAGATGCTCCTGATGGAAACTCACCGTCGTCCCACGGCTTGCCGGTATCACCCGCACCTGGAGTGTCGATGGCTGCACCCAGCCGGTTGGCTGCCATGTGAGACGAAGATGCGACCTCGGCTTGTAAACACTGATGCGACCGGCAGTCCCATTCGCGAGCGTGTACGGTGCGCCATCCGCGATCGCCGCCGGACCACCGAGCCACATTCGCAGCCCATCCGGGGAGAGCAGGAGCGCCCAGACACGCTCTTCCGAGAACAGCAACGTTCGGCGCACCCCGATCTCGTAGCCGACGCGCGCTGTCTTGCCCACGTCGTCTCCCTCAGCCACCACGCATCTCCCCACGACCCGTGACGGCGATGGCCTCGATCTCCACCAGGAAGGCCGGGTTGGCGAGACCCGCCACGAACAGCCCGCTGATCGCCGGGGGATTGGGGTGCGCCCCCCATCGCCGCTGGAAGACGCCGAACCCGGGCTGGATATCCTGCCCCTGCATCACGAAGATCGTCCACTTGACCACATCCCGCAAGGTCGCACCGGCTGCGGCGAGGATCGTCTCGAGGTTGTCGAATACCTGTTCCGTTTGGGTCGCGAGGTCGTCCCCGACCACCTTCCCCTCCGGGGAAACCGCATTCTGACCGCCGATGTAGATCGTCCGCACGTCCCCCTCCACGATGACCGCTTGCGTGAATGCGGGGTTCCGGTGCAGCCCCTCCGGGTTTAGATGGGTGACGGTTGGTTTCATCGTTGCTCCTTTCGCGCTGCTCCGTGAATCGCGGTATCGCATCGCCGCGTGATTCCACAGTAGCACGGAATGTGGCTATAATCGGTCCACATTTCTCTACGTGTTGGGAGGATTATCGCGATGTACCACCCGACGACTCGCCTCCTGACGGTGCTGGAGTTGCTGCAAGCGCATGGGAGCATGCGACGGGCCGACCTCGCCGCGCGATTGGAGGTGAGCGAGCGATCGGTGCGACGCTACATCGCAATGCTCCAGGAACTCGGTATCCCCGTCGTCGGCGAGCGCGGGCGCTACGGCGGCTATCGCCTCCGACCCGGGTTCAAGCTGCCACCGCTGATGTTCACGGAGGACGAAGCGCTCGCGCTGGTGCTCGGGTTGCTGGCGGCGCGCCGACTCGGGCTGACCGTCACCGCGCCCGCCATCGAGGGTGCGCTGGCGAAGGTTGATCGCGTGCTGCCCGTCGCGTTGCACGAGCGGTTGGCGGCGGTGCGGGAGACACTCGCGCTGGATCTCCCCACGGCACAAACGCCGCCGATGAGCGGGGCCGTCATCGCCCTCAGCACAGCGGCGCGGCAGGGGCGGTGGGTCCGGTTCCGCTACCAATCGCGAAACCGGGAGGAGACCGAGCGCGTGGTCGCTCCGTACGGTGTCGTCTTCCACGCAGGAATCTGGTACACGGCGGGTCATTGCTCACTGCGCGGTGAGTTGCGCGTCTTCCGCCTCGACCGCATCCGGGCGGTCGAACCATACGACGAAGCGGCAACGTTCACTCCCCCCGATGGCTTCGACAGCCTCGATTTCGTGCTCCGCTCACTCGCGGTTACTCCACGCACCTACCCGGTCGTTGTGACGCTCGCCACAACCTTGGAGGAGGCACGCCCGCGCGTCCCCGCATCGCTCGCGGTGCTGGAAGAGACCGCAGATGGCGTGACCTTGAGCGGCTATACCGACAGCCCGGATTGGTTCGCCCGTCTCCTCGTCGGCTTGGGGTGCGACTTCGTCGTGCAACAGCCACCCGAACTGCGCGTGGCGGTGCGGCGACTGGCACGCCGACTGCTCACGCTCGCCGACGCGAGCGATCTGACGGGCGCGCAGCAATCCGTCGCCGCCTTGTTCTACCCTTGATACGCGCCTCCGATACCGCGCCCCTTGACAGTGGTTCACGCATATCGCTATTATGGAAACGGTTTCAGAAATCGGTTCCAGAGTCGCCGCGTGCATGGAGGCGTCCATGGCCCAACGTCGGCCAACGATCAATGATGTCGCCGCAGCGGCGGTCGTCTCAAAAGTGACGGTCTCGCGCGTGCTCAGCGGCCAGACGAAGCACGTCCGTGAGGAGACGCGCAACCGCGTCCGGCAGGTGGCGAATGCGTTGGGCTACGAGCCGAGCATCACGGCGGCGGCACTCAGGACGAATCGCAGTTACACGGTCACGCTGATCATCCCGGACATCACGAACCCGATCTGGCCGGCCGTCGCCCGTGGCGTGCAGCACGTCGCGCGGGGGGCTGGGTATTCGGTGGTGCTGGCGAACGCGGACTGGGATGAGGGGGCGGAGCGCGAGTACGTCGCGATGGCGCGGCGTGCGTCGATGGACGGCATCCTGCTCAATGCGGCGCGGTTCACGAACGATGAATTGCACAAGGTTGGCATCCCCACCGTCGTCCTCGGCAGCCACTCCGACTTCCCCGATTTCGATCAGGTCGGGATCGACACGGAGCGGGGGAGCGCGGACGCAGTGCGTTACCTCGCGGGGCTGGGGCACCGCCGCATCGCGATGATCACGCCGCTCGCGCTCAACTCCGGTCAGAAGCGGCATCGCGGCTTTCTCGCCGGATTGATGGCGAGTGGGCTGACCGAGCGACCAGACTACCTGATCGACGCGCCGTACACGCGGGAGGGCGGCGATGAGGCGACGCGGATGCTCCTCGCCCTCCCCGAACCGCCGACGGCGATCTTCGCCAGCAACGATCAACTGGCAATCGGCGCGCTGGCGGCGGCGCGGGTCGCGGGTGTGCGCGTGCCGGAGGACCTCTCCGTCGTTGGGCTGGACGACATCGACGCCGCCTCGGTCACGTCGCCGCCGCTGACGACGATCCGCCGCCCGCAGTACGAGTACGGCGAGACGGCGATGCGCTTTCTCCTCGAACGGATGACGGGCGCGGGGCCGAGCGCGCCGCGCCGCCACTTGTATCCCTGTGAACTCGTCGTGCGCGGGAGCGCCGCGCCGCCATCCGGTATGTGTCGTGCCGATATGGGCACGTAGGGGAGGGTCGAATGCCGTCTGAATGGCTCTACGATCATGTCGCGGGGTGCATCTTCGGGGGCGCTATTGGGGATGCGCTCGGCGCGCCGACCGAGGCGCGGCAGCCGGAGGAGATCGTCACCCGGTTCGGCGGTTGGGTGGACGACTTCGCGCCGCCGTACATCCCGAAGCGGCCCGACGGGCGGCACAAGGGGGACGGCCGCATCACGGACGATACGCTGATGGTCGTCAAACTCTGCCAGATTTACCTCGCGCAGCGGCACCACCTCACCGCCTACGACGCGATCCACATGGCGGACGCGATCATGGCGCCGGACTCGTACGTGCCGGAATACGGCGAGCGGATGCCGCTCATCAACCGAATCTTCTACCCGGAGAAGTGGCTCTACCTCCGGCTCCGGCTCGCCAGCGCGGACCCACGGGAGGCGGGCATCGGCAACGCCGTCAACTGCGGCTGCGCGATGTACATCGCGCCGGTCGGCATCGTCAACGCCGGAAACCCGGAGGCGGCGTACGCCGAGGCGATTGATTGGGGCGCGGCGCACACGCAGTCGTACGGGAGGGAGGCGGCGGGGGTGCTGGCGGCTGCCGTCGCCGAGGCGCTGCGACCGGGCGCGACATGGCGGGACGCCATCGCCGCGGCGCACGACTGCGCGAAGGACGGCACGAAGGCCGCTATCGGCGCGTTGCAGGAGGCGGCGCGCGCCCTCCCGCCGGACGGCGACGGCCTCGAACGCGCCCGCGCCCTCCGCGCCGCGATGCGCCCCTTCGACACCGTCCCGGAGGTGATGAAGGACTACACGCAAATCTTCCACTATCCGAGCCGCCTGCACAGCATCGAGGAATTGCCCGTCGCGCTCGCCTATCTCGCGTGGGCGGAGGGCGATTACCGCAAAGCGGCGCTCGGCGCGGCAAACTACGGGCGGGACAGCGACTCGGTCGCCAGCATGGCGGGCGCGATCGCGGGCGCGATCGCGGGGCAGTCGGCGTTGCCCGCGCGGTGGGTCGAGACGGTCGAACGCGAGAACCGGCTGGAACTCGGGCCACTGGCGCGGCAGATGACGGACCTTTGTGCGGAACTCTACTGCGCGGAGCGTGAGCGGGCGGAGCGCCGCCACGCCGCGCTCGGTACGCACGTCGGCGGATAGGGGAGGCTATCCCAACAGCGGGCGCGGGATGTGTGTTGATTCGCTGGTATCATTATTGGCATGGAGGCGATCACTATGAGCACGAAGTCACTCTCTCGTCGTCGGCTGCTCAGCTACGCCGGGGCGCTGAGCGCAACCCTCGCACTGGAGGCGTGCGGCGGTGGGGCTGCCACCTCCCCACCGGTCACGGCGACCGCGAAGCCCACCACCGGCGCGGCGGCGACCACCGCGCCACCGACGGGCGCGGCGGCCGCAACCTCCGCCCCCGCTGCAACGACCGCCGGTAGCGTGGCGGCGGGCGCGCCAACAACCACCACCGCGACGAAGGCCGCAGGCAACGTCGATTGGTGGACCGTCGCGGGCGCGGATATCGGCAGCCAGCCGGATCAGGAGGCGTTCGTCGCCGCGTTCCAGAAGAGTCCGGCGGGCGCAACCGTCAAGGTGAAGCCGACCTTCCTGCCCGATGACGGCTTCTCCGAGAAGATGACGACCGTCCTCGCCACGGGGTCGGGCGTGCCGGATGTCAGCACCTTCTTCAACGGCGACTGGTTCCCGCAGGCAACGGACCTGCGCGACTACATCGCGCGGGACAAGGTGGACCTCAACCAGTTCTCGAAGATCCACTTCGACACCCGCTGCCGCTTCGGGGACAAGATCATCGGCATGCCGATTGGCGTCGGCGCGACGATGTACTACTACAACACGACCCTCTTCGACAAAGCCGGATTGAAAGCGCCGCAGTGGGGCTACACGACGGACCAGTATTTGCAGGACGCCATTAAGATGAGCGACCGGAGCAAGAAGGTCTTCGGCACGTCCATGCCCAAGGCGTGGCGCGGCGAGTTCTTCGCCTTCGGCGCGCGCCCCTTCAGCGACGACGGCACGAAGGTGGACGGCTACCTCAACGGCCCGAAGACGCAGAAGGCGTACGAGTTCATGTACGACCTCGCCAACTCCGGTGCGGTGCCGACGGCCGCCGAGTTCGACGTCATCAAGACGGAGGGCACCGGCCCCCTCGACCTCTTCAACACGGGTCGCCTCGGCTTCGCCGGCCTCAACAATGGCCAGTTCCAGATCGTCGACAAGGCGGGCGTCAAGTTCGGCCTGATCCACAACCCGCAGGCGCCGGGCGAGGATATCGTCACGAACGGTTGGACGTTGCAGCTCGGCATCCCCACCGCGAGCAAGAACAAGGACGCCGCGTGGGAATACCTCAAGTGGATGACCACGGAGCCGGGGCAAAAGTTCCTGATGCTGCAAAACCACGGCTTCACACCCACCATCCCCGCCTTGTGGAAGGAGCACCCCGCCGCCGCTGACCCGCGTCTCCAGTTCTTCTTCAAAATTCTCGAAACGCGGCAAGTCTGGGAGTTCGCCGGTCGCTTCCCCTACTTCGGCAAGGTCACCCGCACCTCGCAGGAACTGCTCGACAAGATTTATCTGGGCAAGGTGAAGCGCGGCGACATCAAAGCCGAACTCGACGCGCTCGTCGCGCCCACGCAGAAGACCCTCGATGAGGAGCGGGCGAAACTGAAAGCGTAACGAGTAACGAGTAACGAGGAGTACGTGCTTACGGCTGTGATCTAATCACTCGTTACTCATTACCGGAGGACAGCGATGAGGCGTATAGCGCGGCGTGAGGCGATCGAGGGGTACATCGGCATCCTGCCGTGGCTTCTTGGCTTCGTCGTGTTCACGGCGGGGCCGCTCCTCGCCTCGCTCGTGCTTAGTTTCACGGACTGGCGGATCACCGTCGCGCCGCGCTGGGTCGGGCTGCACAACTACATCAAAATCTTCACGGACGACCGCGACTTCTGGCAGGCGATGCGCGTCACCTTCACGTACGTCGCGCTGACACTGCCGCTGAACCTCGTGGCAGGGCTGGCGCTGTCGCTTCTCCTCAACCAGAAGGTGCGCGGCATCCGCTTCTTCCGCACCGTCTTCTACTTCCCGTACGTCCTCTCCGGCGTCGCCGTCTCATTGATGTGGCTCTGGCTCCTCAACCCGGAGTACGGCGTCGTCAATGTGCTGCTCGAACGGGCGCACATCCCCGGCCCCGGCTGGTTCTACAGCACCAGTTGGGCGCTGCCGAGCGTCGTGCTGATGAACCTGTGGCGCGTCGGCGGCAGCACGATCATCTATCTCGCGGGGCTGCAAAATATCCCGACCGCGCTGTACGAGGCCGCCGCGCTGGACGGCGCGGGTTTCTGGGCGCGGCTGCGGTTCATCACGCTGCCGATGCTCACGCCGACGATCTTCTTCCAACTTGTCGTCGAGTTGATCGACGCCTTCCAGGTCTTCACCGCTGTCTACGTTATCACGGACGGCGGGCCGCTCCGCTCCACCCTCTTCTACATGCTCTACATGTTCCGCACGGGGTTCGTGGATTTCGAGATGGGGTACGCCTCCGCGCTCGCGTGGATCCTCGGTGTGATCATTCTCTTCTTCACCGCGCTCGTCTTCAAGAGTTCGCCCCTGTGGGTCTACTACGAGTCCGAAAGCCGGGGAACGAATGGATAAGGGAAACCTCACCCCCCAGCCCCCTCTCCATTGCGATGGAGAGGGGGAGCCGGAAAGGGGTATATGATGGGTACGAAGGCGATCAAGGCGACCGTGCCACGCGCGGAGACGCGGGCGGTGCGATCGTGGGGGCAGCGCGTCAACGGCTTCGTGGTCTACGTCACCCTCATCGTGCTCGCCGTCATCATGGTGGGTATTCCCATCGGGTGGATGGCGGCGACGGCGCTGAAGGAGCGGACGCAGATCTTCGCCTACCCACCGGTCTACCTGCCGCATCCGGTGCGCTGGGCGAACATCACCGATGTCTTCCATGCGATGCCGTTCCTCCGGTTCTCGCTCAACTCGCTCTTCCTCGCGGTGATGAACATCATCGGGCGGGTGCTCTCGTGCAGCATCGTCGCCTTCTCCTTCGCACGGTTGCGGTTTCCGGGGCGGAATTTCCTCTTTGTGCTGCTCATCTCGACCCTGATGATCCCGCACCAGATCGTCCTCATCCCGCAGTACGTCCTGTTCGACAAACTCGGCTGGGTCGGCACCTACCTGCCGCTGATCGTGCCGTCTTACTTCGGGCACCCCTTCTTCATCTTCCTGATGCGCCAGTACATCATGACGATCCCGCGCGAATTGGATGAGGCGGCTCGGATTGACGGCGCATCGACGCTGGACATCTTCCTCAAGATTATCCTGCCGCTCTGCAAAGCGCCGCTCGTCGTGATCGCCGTGCTGACCTTCCTCTGGAGTTGGAACGACTTCCTCAACCCGCTCATCTACCTGACGAACTTCGACAACTTCACGATTCAACTCGGCCTGAATATGCTCAAGCAGCGGTACAACGTGCAGTGGAACCTTATCATGGCGGGCGCGCTGGTCGCCGTGACGCCGTGCATCGTCGTCTACTTCCTCGCGCAGAAGTACCTGATCGGCGGCATCGCCAGCGTCGGGTTGAAGGACTGATGGCCATGCGGCTTGTCGCGCCCCCACGCCCGCGCGTCCGCCCGCTGTGGCTCCGCAGGGCGGTCGCCGCGCTCGCCGTGGCGCTCACCGTCGGCATTCCGCTCCGAGCCGCGCTGCCGACCGCGCCGCGCGATCTGGACGCGCCCACGAGCGCACCGATTCAACCACGCCGCGCGCTGGCCGCCGCCACGCTCGATGCGCGGGTCTATGCGTCGGGTGGCTGGAGCGGTGAGACGACGCAACTCGCCACCGTCGAGGTGCGCGACCCCACGTCGGGCCGGTGGCGCGTATCGCCGCGGCTGACCGTTGCGCGCAGTCAGCACGGCATGGTCGCGGCGGACGGCAGGCTCTGGGTCGTCGGCGGGTGGAGCGCGACCGCCGGGTTGGTGCCCGCCGTTGAAGCATGGCGACCCGGCACGCCCGCATGGACGACGGTGACGCACCTGCCGACCCCTCGGCGCGAACCGGCGGTCGCCGTGCTCGGTCGATCAATCGTTGTCGCAGGCGGCTTCAACGGGATCAATGATGGCGACATGGAGGGGTATTCGGACCGCGTCGAGGCCTACGATCTCGACAGCGCGCAGTGGCGCACCCTCGCGCCGCTGCCAACGCCGCGCCGGGGGCTGACGATGGTCGCGGTCGGCGACATGCTCTATGCGCTCGATGGGTTCGTCGGCGACGGGGGCTACCTGAACCGCGTCGAGCGGTACGACCCGCGCAGCGACCGCTGGACAACGCTCGACTGGTCGATCACCCCGCGCACATGGGCGGCGTCGGTCGTGGCCGATGGCGTGATCCTCGTCATCGGCGGCTACAACCGCGACGGCGCGCTCGGCCTCGTGGAGCGCATCGACCCCGCGACGGGCGCGGTCTGCACCCCGCCGCCGCTCCGTCTGCCGCGCGCGTGGCTCGCCGCCGTGCCGGTGCCGGGCGGGGTGTTAACCCTCGGCGGCGAGGAGGCGACGCGCATCGGTGGGGCGGTGGAGATGGCAAAAGTGGCGTGTGCGACCGCGCGGTGACGGGTGGAGGGGAGGGGGCGGCATGGATGAGGCCGATGTGCTCCGTCGGGCGCGGGGCGCGCTCCTCGGTGTCGCGATCGGGGACGCGATGGGCGCGCCGGTTGAGGGGCGCACGGCGGCGGAAATCCGCGCACAGTACGGGGTGCTGACGGGATTCATCAGCGATGCGGCGGTCGGCACGGACGACACGGACTTCACGCTGTTCAATGCCTACCTCCTGACGACGTATGGCGCGGCGATTACCCCTGCGGATGTCGAGGCCGAGTGGCGGGACAAATTGCTCGCGCCGGGGCGGGCGTACCGTCCGGGCGGCTTCAGCGATGTCGTCTCGACGCGCAACCTCGCGGCGGGTCTCCACACTCCGGAATCGGGCGCGTTCAATCACCAGATGTGGAGTGACGGCGTGGCGATGGCGATCAGCCCCGCAGGGATCATCGCGGCGGGGAAGCCGGAGACGGCGGCGCGGCTGGCGGAGACGCTGGGGAGCATATCGAACGGGCGCGATGGCCTCTACGCGGCGCAGTCCGTCGCGGCGGCGATTGCCGTCGGCATGGTCGGCGGGACGCCGGATGCGATATTCGCCGCCGCGCTCGATGCCGCGCCGCCGGACTCGTGGACGGGCCGCGCGCTCCGTCGTGCCGCCGCGACGGTCGCGACGCTGCCGAACGACCTCGACGGCGCGCTCGCGGAATTGAGCGACGCGCTCGTCGTCCCGTGGTGGCCGTGGGCGGACCTCGTGACGGAGGCGGCGCCGCTCGCCTTCGGGGTCTTCCTCGCGACGCGGGGCGCGGCGCGGTGGGCGATCCCGGCGGGCGTCAGCCTTGGGCGGGACGCGGACACCATCGGCGCGATTGTCGGCAGCCTGTGCGGTGTATACGGCGGCGACGACGCCCTCCCGGCGGAGTGGATCGACCGGGCGCGCGTTTCCGCCGGGAAATGTATCGGCTTTGTCGCCGGGAGCGAGATCGCCGATGTTGCCGCCCGGCTCGTCGCGCGGATCGAACGATGGGGGAAGCCGTTGAACCACCAGGAGGAGATGGGAATTTAACTTAGAGGACACGGAGCAGACAGAGAGCACAGAGGAGAAAATACATTTGGATTCTCTCTGTGTCCTCTGTGTTCTCTGTGTTCGATTCCCGGCATCTGGACGGTTTACGCTTTGATCGCTCGAAAGGAGGGGGGTTGGCCTCATGGACCGTTTCGACCGCGCATACGGCGCACTGCTTGGGCTGGCGCTCGGCGACGCGATGGGCTACCCCGCGCTCTTTCATCGCATCTTCTCCCTGCCGGAGAAGCGCCGCACGACGATCTGGAACGCGAACCGCACGCTGAGCGACGAGCGGATCGGGCGGCTCTTCCTCCCCTTCACCCACCGCACCGCGCCCGAGACGCTCGCACCTGCGCCCACTGACGACACCGAATGGGCGCTCCTCTCGGCCCGCGCGATCCTCGATGGGCGGGCGGATGCGCCGGGTTCACCGCCATCGCGGGCGACCTTTCTCGCGGCGTGGGAGCGGTACGTCCTCGCCGCGCCGGAGGCGGTCGTCGCGGGGTTCAGCGAGCGGGCGGCAATGGATAACCTGCGCCGTGGCCTCCTGCCACCCGCTACCGGCAACGACAACCCGCAGCACTACGACGACAGCGCGGCGGTGCGGGCCGTCATCAGCGGGATCGTCCGCGCGGGCGACCCCTGTGCGGCGGCGACGCTGGCGCAGACGGACGCGGAGATCACGAACGCGGAGGACGGCATCACGGCGGCGCGGGCAATCGCGGCGGCCATCGCGCTCCTGATGGATGGAGCGCCGCTCGCCACCGCGCTCACCGCCGCCCGCGCGGAGTTCCCCGCCGACAGTTGGATCGCCCACAACGACCGCATCGCGCGGGAATGCCTCGCGGCGGCCTCCGCGCCGCTCGATCTCGCGCTCCATCTGACGTGCCGCCTGATCAACAGTGTGTACACGTTCGGGAATGTCGCGCCGGAGACGATCCCGGCGGCCTTCGTCCTCTGCGAGGCGACGGGCGGCGACCTGACAGCGGCGGTGCTCGTCGCGAACGCGATCCCAAAGTCCGCAGACTCGCTCCCCGCGCTCGTCGGGGCGTTGTGCGGGGCGTTGCGCGGCCCGGACGCCGTCCCGCCCGCGTGGCGCGACGCAATTAACGCGGTGCGCGGCATCTGCCTCCCCGCCCTCGCCGGAACCCGCCTGGACGACACCGCGCGCACATTGATAGAGGCGGTAGACGATGAGAAAGGACACAAATGAACTGCGAAGGCGCGAAGGGCGCGAAGAAACACAAAGCAAACAAAGCGAAACGCCTCCTTTTCTTCTCCCGTCTTCGCGCCCTTCGCGCCTTCGCAGTTCAAGTGAATCATGGCTGAGGCATTGGCGGGGGTACGGGTACTAGATTTGTCGCGGCTGGTGGCGGGCGGGATGCTCGGCATGGTGCTGGCGGACTTCGGCGCGGAGGTCGTCAAGGTCGAGCAGCCGGGGCACGGTGACCCCTTGCGCGCGTGGACGGTGCAGGGCGAGTCGCTCTGGTGGCGCGTCTACGGACGCAACAAACGCGCCGTGACGCTGAACCTGCAAGCCCCCGAAGGGCAGGAGATTTTCCGCCGCCTCATTCCCCGCTTCGACGTGCTGATCGAGGCGTTCGTGCCGGGGACGATGGAACGGTGGGGCCTCGACTGGGAGACGCTGCGGCAGTGGCATCCCGGCCTGATCCTCGCGCGCATCTCCGGCTGGGGGCAGACGGGGCCGGACGCCGCCCGCCCCGGCTTCGGCACCCTCGTCGAGGCGGCGAGCGGCTTCGCGGCGATGAATGGCGAGCCGGACGGCGCGCCGATTGTCCCCGCGTACCCTTTGGCGGATATGACGACCGCGCTCTACGGCTACGGCGCGATCATGACCGCCCTCTACCACCGCGACGTGCACAACGGCGCGGGGCAGATGATCGACCTCTCGCTGTTCGAGTCAATCTTCTCCACGCTCGGCCCGCTCGCCGCCGAGTATGCCCGGCATGGCGTCGTGCGGGAGCGGCAGGGGAGCCGGTCGCGCAACGCGGGGCCGCGCGGCGTGTACAAGACGGCGGAGGGGTCGTGGATCGCCGTCAGCGCCTCCACCCCGACGATGGCGGTGCGATTCATGCGCGCTTATGGCCTCAGCGAGATGCTGGACGACCCGCGCTTCGCCACCAATGAGGCGCGCGTCCGCCACGCGGTGGAATTGGACGCCGCCGTGTCGGAGGCTATCGGTGGACGCACCGCTGCGGAGAATCGGGCGATCATCGCGGGGCATCAGTTAACCGCCCAACCCGTGCAGACCATCGCGGAGATTGCCAACGATCCGCACTGGCAAGCGCGCGACCTCCTTGTGGACGCGGCGGACGACACGGGCGACGTGCGGATGCATCACGTCGTCCCGCACCTCTCCGAGACGCCCGGCGCGATCCACTGGCCCGGTCGCCCCGTCGGCGCGGACAACCACGCCCTCTACGGCGACGAACTTGGCATCCCGGACGATGCGTTGGCACGGCTGGCGGAGCGGGGCGTGATCTGACGCAAGGAGGTACACATGCAACCATGGCGTAGCGCGATCACCGATGCGGACGCGGAGCACATCTGGAACCGGGGCTACGATGTCACGGACCTGATGCGGCACGCGACGTACGCGGACGTCCTCTTCCTGCTGCATCAGGCGCGGCTGCCGACGCAGGGCGAGCGCCGCTTGCTGGACGCCATGCTGATCGCCTGCGCGGATCACGGGCCATCCTCCCCCTCCGCGCTGGCGGCACGGGTCGCGGCGAACGGCAACCGGCGCGGGGTGGAAGCGGCGGTTGCCGCCGGGGTGCTGGCGATTGGCGACGCGCACGGCGGCGCGGGCTACGCCTGTATGGAACTGATCGCGGAAGGCATCGCGACGGCGAACGCCGAATCCATCCCACACGCGGAGGCGGCGGAACGGATCGTGGCGCGGTTCGTCGCGGCGGGCGAGCGACTCCCCGGCCTCGGCCACCGCTCCCATAAAGATGCAGACCCGCGCGCGACGGTGCTCTTCGATATGGCGCGGGAATCCGGCGTCGCGGGCGCGGGGACGGACTTCACCCTCGTGTTGCAGGCCGTCGCGGGCGCGCGGATTCGCCCCCTGCCAATCAACGTGGACGGCGCGTTCGCCGCCGTGCTCCATGACCTCGGCTTCCCGCCGCCGATGGCGAAGTTGCTCTTCATCGTCGGGCGCGTCGGCGGGCTGACGGCACAGGTGATGGAGGAACTGACGCGCGAGCGACCGATGCGCGCCCGCGTCCCCGTCGCATACGACGGGCCGGAGCCGCGCCCCTATCCGAATGCGAAGCAAGAGTAAATGGTGGCCTGATCTCCAACCCGCGAGGCGGATACCGGGACGCAGGCCGAGGCCTACGCCACCGAATGTTGCCGCGCCGTGCGGGCGAATCTATGCTACGCTCCCATCACACACCACCGCTGCATCCCGCGACGTTCGCGCTCAATCCATGAGGAGGTATCCGTGCGGCAGCCGAAGATCACCCACATCCGCGTCCATCAGTACCGGTATACAGTCAACGACCTCGGGCCGGACTACAACGGCTTCAACCAGGTCTACGAGCCGGGGGCTACATTCACGTACACCGGGCACATCGTCGCCATCGAGACAGACGCGGGGGTGACGGGCGAGTACCGGGGCGGGGACGCGGCGGCGCTGGCGCAACTGCCGATGTTCACGCACTACCTCCTCGGCCGGAACCCACTGGAGCGCGAGTTGATCCACAACGACATCAAGCGCGCCTGCCGCAAGAACGACCGGATGGGCATGGGGCCGGTGGACTGCGCGCTGTGGGACCTTGCGGGGAAGATGTACGACGCGCCCGTCTGGCAGATGCTCGGCGGCTGGCGCACCAAACTCCCCTGCTATGCCAGCACCTACCACGGCGACCACCAGCCCAGCGGGCTGAGCAGCCCCGAGGCGTTCGCGGCGTTCGCCGTCGAGTGCAAGGAGATGGGCTACCCCGCGATGAAGATTCACCCGTGGGGCAACGCGCCGGTCAAACAGGAAGTCGCGAACGTCCTCGCCGCGCGGAAGGCGGTCGGGGACGGCTTCGACCTGATGCTCGACCCGGCATGCGAGTACAACACCTTCGCGGAGACGCTGAAGGTCTGCCGCGCGTGCGACGAGGCGAACTTCCTCTGGATCGAGGACCCGATGAAGGACGGCGGCATCTCCGCGCAGGCGCACCGCAAGCTACGGCAGATGATCCGCACGCCCATCATGATCGGGGAGCACGCGCGCGGCTTCGAGACGCACATCGACCTGATGGTGCAGGAGGCGACGGACCTCGTGCATACGGACCCGGACTACGACATGGGCATCACGGGCGTGATGAAAATCGCTCACGCCTGCGAGGGGTTCGGGTTGGATGTGCAACTCCACGCGCCCGGCCCGGCGCAGCGCGCCTGCATGGCGGCGATCCGCAACACGAACTACTACGAGATGGGCCTCGTCCACCCGAAGGTGCGGAGCGGTAGGCCGCCGATCTTCGCGGACGACTACGCGGACGGCCTCGACGCGATCGACAAGGACGGCTGCATCCCCGTCCCGACCGGCCCCGGCCTCGGCGTCGCCTACGACTGGGACTACATCACGAAGAATCAGACGAGCGTCGCGATCTATGAGTAGCCCGGTGAGCGGCCCGCGAACAAATGGGGAGACGCAGCCCGTACCCGCCGGACGATGGGCGCTGCGGCAGACGTGGCGGGATTTACTCTTCGCGCATTGGCCCGTGCCGGTCGCGATGCTTCGCCCGCTCATCCCCGACGGCCTTGCGGTAGACACCTTCGACGGCGCGGCGTGGGTCGGTGTCGTGCCGTTCCACATGTCGGGGGTGCGGCTGCGCGGCCTGCCGCCGGAGCCGATGACTGGCGCGTTCCCCGAGTTGAATGTGCGCACTTACGTCACGCCCCGCGCGGGAACTGAGAAGAAGCCCGGCGTGCTCTTCTTCTGCCTCGACGCGGGTAGCCCGCTCACGGTCGCGGTCGCGCGGCGGTGGTACCACCTGCCGTACTTCAACGCGCGCATTTCCGTCACCGCCGAGGGCGGGCGTGTCCGCTACCGATCCCGCCGCACGCATCGGGGTGCGACGCCCGCCGCCTTCACCGCGACGTACGGCCCAACCGCGCCCGTCGCCCTCAGCGTGCCGGGCACCCTCGCGCACTGGCTGACCGAGCGGTACGCGCTCTACACTACCGACCGCCAGGGCTGTTTGTATCGCGGCGACATCCACCACCCGCGCTGGCCGTTGCAAGCGGCGGAGGCGGAAATCACCGTCAACACGATGGCGGCGGCGCACGGCATCACGCTGCCCGACACCGCGCCGCTGCTCCACTTCGCCCGGCGCATCGATGTCCGCTGCTGGCCAATCCGGCGGATACGGTGAGAGAAACCGATCGAACCACAGAGGGCACAGAGAGGGAGACAAGAAGAAGAAAAAATCATCTCCCTTCTCAATCTCTTCTCTGTGCTCTCTGTGCCTCTGTGGTTCGATCGGTTTGGTTCTTTCCGGTACCAGATAAACTGATGCTCCACGCCGCGCTACGATGATCGCCGGAGCCGACGCGCCGGATCCATGCTGATGACGTGGTACGCCTCGGCACAGGCGAGGCCGCGCGGCCTGCCCGCATCCTCCGCCATGATACGCAGGAGGGTCGCGAGGCGGTCATCGTCCCCGACCTGGCTGGCGTGCAGCTGCATCGCCGCGATCTTGCGGTCGATCACGCCGCCGATGTCGATCCAGCGGTTCGGCTTGTTCGTGCTCGCGAGATAGACCTCCGCGACGTTGTGCGGCTCCAGCCCCTCCGCGAGTAGTTCGGGGAAGGTCAGCCGGTCCCGCGCGGAGGGGAAGATCGCCGCGAGCGCCGCCTCGCCCGACGCGCGATGGTCCGGGTGCTGGATGTACCAGTCGCCGAAGTAATGGACCTCCGGGTCGAAGCAGACGACGATCTCCGGCTTGTACCGTCGGATGACCCGCGTGAAGTCCCGGCGCAGCGCGAGCGTCGGTTCGAGCATCGCGTCCTCGTAGGTGAGGAAGACGACCTCGTCGCAGCCGAGGGCGCGCGCCGCTGCCCGCTGCTCCTCCTGTCGCTGCACGACGAGCCTGCCCCCGGTCATTGTCGGGTCGCTCGACCCCTTGCTGCCGTCCGTGCAGAAGGCGTAGACGAGTTGCCGCCCCGCCTCCGCCCAGCGCGCGAGCGCGCCGCCGCAGACGAACTCCGTATCGTCCGGGTGCGCGAAGAGCGCGAGCACCGGGCCACCACCCGTCACGCCGTACTCGTTTTCCATGCTCTCAATCCCCTCTACCGGCGTGGATGTAAACGAATGATACCCCGGATGCCTCATGAGAACGGGGGAGCGCACGCTTTCCAGCCTGTGTCCCAATCGCGCAGGCTGGAGAGCATGCGCTACCCCTCGTCCGCAACCGTTGCTCGCAACCCGACGAGATGCCCGCGCGGATGCTCAACCACAATATTCGCGACGATCTGCTCGACGCTGAGCGGGCTGCTGCTGAAGATGGACACGGGCACCGTGCGGTCAAGTTGCTCGTCCGCCAGCGCGCGGATGGTGGTGGCGAGGTTCGCGCCGTTGCGACGCAGCGATTCGACCGTCTCGCCACGATCCGCGTTGGCGTACTTCGTGGCGGAAATCGCGTTGCCTTGATGGATCGTGTCCCAATCGGTGAACATCGCGGGCATCGGCTCACCCGCCGCGATCGCGAGGATCATCTGCCGGTGAGCGCTGTACGCCCCGCCAACATGCCGGGCAACCGCCGCGACAGTGCGCCCATCATCGACACACGGCACAGTCCACCGACCGGCGGGGCAGCCTTCCGCGAAGGCAATCACCTCCCCGTTCGCCGCTTCCAGATTCATCGCCAAGGTTGCTGCCCGTTCGCCCATCATCTCGCTCCAATCAGCGCAGTTTGCTGCCACGTTGATACATGTTCCACCCGCGTCCCTAGCTTGGAAAACGAGTATAGCAGGTGGGCCGGTGACCGATGAAAACGAAAACGCGCAAACCCTGACGCATACCCCCTTGACAAATGTCCGAACAGTCTGTATATTCATCATTGTAAGGTCCCGATGATCGATGCAGCGCAGACGAATACCGGAACGCCGCAAGGCCGCAGGGTTCGGATGCGAGGTAGAGACTGTCGGGGCCTTGCACTTTAACCAAAAACTCAAATCACCAAGATGCCAAGAGAAAACATTAGAACCGCAAAGGCGCAAAGAACGCAAACAGTATCATCATCTCTTCTCTCTTATACTGGTTTTGGGTGATACGTCGGGGTATCATGGCGGCGGAGGTGATGTCCGATGAACGCCCTGTCCCTGCCTGATGCGTGGTCCGCTGCTGATCTCTATGCCCGCTATACCGACGCCCCGA
>JAABUS010002458.1_pt1 | contig 35008 bp, 36 predicted proteins | sample 5560161 | NCBI WGS metagenome assembly JAABUS01 (sample SAMN10711885, study PRJNA513376) | rock metagenome | isolation source: Antarctica rocks | place: Antarctica: Victoria Land, Trio Nunatak nord | collected 2016-01-04 | reverse complement strand
CGCCAGCAGAATAAACGCGCCCCGCAGAGGAACCCGCTACCTGTGGCCCTTGGGACTCACCACAGGCTATCCGGGAGGTGGTTGGGAGTTACGATCTCCATCACCATGGACCCCTGGACGACGGAGACGAACGGCGGGGACTTCCTCGCCACCCTCGAACAGGCGCTGCAGCGCGCGGCGCACCGGGCGCTCGACGAGCTCGGCTTCTAGGCCAAAAACCAGCTACGGCGCCGCGATGATCGCGGTCGGGGTCAAAGGACCGTCCAGCTCCGGGCGGCCGGCGATATGGTTGTAGGTCGCATAAAGCATCATGCCGGTTGGAATGTCCTTCCACACGGTCGAGACGGAGCGGTAGGTGTTGCCGTCGAAACCCTCCCGGTAATGCGAGAACTTGACCGCGTGGTAGGTCGTGCCGAGCAGGTTGATGTCCTCGACGCCCTCGTTTCGGATCAGGTCGTGCCACTGCGCGCCAGGCATCATGTGCACGTCGAAGCCGACGACCTCGCCGGTGCGCCCCTCAATCACCTGTTTCAGCGCTGTGCGGGCGACGTCCGCACCGGGCCAGGCAGTAAGCCAGATGGCCTGCCAGGCCTCGACCGTGTCGGGCCCTATGCGCATGCGGCAGAGCTCAGGATTGTCAGGGCTGGCGCCGAGGTATTCGAACGCGGGGCCACCGCGCTGTTCCACGCGCGCGCCAGCGGCCGGGCAGGCACGGGCATGCGGCGGTGAACCGTCGCTAGGGCGGACGTTGCCGCCCACCACGAAGGGCGGGTAACGGCGTGCTGCCGCGTCCAGTCCCGGGGACTGCGCGGCGGCAGCGGTGGCAAATGATAGGACAAGGCACGTTGCGGCAAATCGAATCAAGGGACCCTCCATGCACCTGCGCGCATAAAGCCAGCGCCGCCGTTGTGAAATCAATGCCTGTCCGCATCTCGGCGTGACCGTTTGTTGAATCAGATAGGCTAGGGGCCTATGCTTCTTTAATGCACACCGTCCGCGAGAAGCAGAAGCTCCTGGCCCGAGTGCGGCGCATGAAGGGCCAGATCGAGGCCATCGAGCGCGCGCTGGAAAACGAGGCCGGCTGCGAGCAGGTGCTGCACCTGATCGCAGGCGTCCGCGGCGCGATGGCTGGCCTGATGGCCGAGGTCGTCGAGGACCACGTGCGCAGCCACCTCGTGGACGCGGACCGGCATCCGGGCGCGCTGAAACAGGATGCGGTCGAGCAACTGCTCGACGTCGTGCGCAGCTATCTGAAATAGGAACCGCGATGATGTCCGAAACCCTGAAGCTGCATGAGGCCGGGGCGCTGCCCGACGCCGGGCACTCCCACGTGTTCCTGGGCGACCGGCACGTGGCGTCGGAGCGGCGGACCTGGGCGGTCATCTGGCTGTGCGGCGCCATGATGGCGCTGGAGATTGTCGGCGGCCTGGCGTTCGGCTCCATCGCCCTGGTCGCGGACGGCCTGCACATGTCCACCCACGCCGGCGCGCTGCTGCTCGCGGCGCTGGCCTATCGCTATTCGCGGCGGCACGCGCACGATGCACGGTTCACCTTCGGCACCGGCAAGCTGGGCGACCTCGCGGGCTTCACCTCCGCTATCGTTCTGGCGATGATCGCCATTCTGATCGGCTACGAATCCCTCACCCGGCTATTCGCGCCCGTGCCCATCCATTTCGCCGAGGCCATCCCCATCGCGTGCCTCGGCCTCGCGGTGAATGTCGGCTCGGTCTGGTTGCTCGGCGGCCATAAGCATGGCGCCGGGCATGGTCACGGACACGGCGAGCACGGGCATGACGCGGAGCATCGCATCCAAGCCGCGGGAGGCCCGCTGGTGCTCAGCGTATTCGAGGATGGGGTGCCTCCCGTCTTTCGCCTGCGCCGGGAGGATGGGGCGCCCTTGTCGCCGGCCTCCGTCACGGTGGAGACCGTCCGGCCGGATGGCGCGCGGCAGGTCTTCGCGATGGCCGACCGCGGCGCCTATTTCGAATCGGCCGAGGACATCCCGGAACCGCACGCCTTCACCGCCTCCGTCAAGGTGGCGGGCGCGGCCTACGCGGTGGCTTTCTCAGAGCACGAGCACGAGCATGCGCACGGCACGGCGCATCGCGACAACAACATGCGCGCCGCGGTCGTCCACGTCGTCGCCGACGCGGCGGTATCCGTCCTCGTCATCGCCGGGCTGCTGCTGGCGCGCCTGTTCGGCTGGCTCTGGATAGACCCGCTGGCGGGCATCGTCGGCGCCTGCGTCATCGCGTCATGGGCCTACGGCCTGGTCCGCGACACCGGCGCCATCCTGCTCGACATGAACCCCGACAGCCGGATGACCGAGCGAGTGCGGGCAGCCATCGAGAGCGACGGCGACCGTCTGACCGACCTGCATGTCTGGCGGCTGGGGCCGGGCCACCTCGGCGCCATCGTCGCGGTCGCGACCGCTGGCAGCCGTGGCGCGGGGTTCTACCGGCAGCGGCTCGCCCAATTCCGCTTGCTGTCCCATGTCACCATCGAGGTCGAGCATCGGGCATAGCTCGCAGGCCTCGCGACAGCTATGCGTATATGTACGAGCCCGGCCTCTAAAGCGACCGCTTTCGGCGCAGTGCCAAAACGCCGCCCAGCGCTGCGGCAGTGAACGCAGCCCCGGCCCAGAAGGTCGCGGCCGGACCTGCCGAATCCCATAGCATGCCCGCGATGACGCTGGCGATCAGCAAGGCGCCGCCGCTCATCAGGTTGAACAGCCCGAAGGCCGTGCCGCGCAGCCGCTCCGGCGCCGTATCGGCCACCATCGCCGCGAGCAGGCCCTGGGTAAGCCCCATGTGCAGGCCCCAGAGCGCGACACCAACGAGCGTTGTCGCGACGCCGCCGGACAGCGCCAGCACCGCGTCGGCGACGATCAGCACAGCCAGGCCCACCGCCAGCAGGTCCATCCGGTCCATGCGGTCAGACAGCGCGCCTGCCGGATAGGCGCTCAGCGTATAGGCCAGGCTCATCACCACCAGCACCAGCGGCACCAACCCATTCGGCAGGCCGGTATCCGCGGCCCGCAGCACCAGGAAAGCCTCGCTGAAACGCGCCAGCGTCAGCACCGCCCCGAGCCCGGCCACGGTCCAGTAGGCGCCAGTAAGCTGCGCCAGCTCCGCCCGCTGGATCGGCGTGCGCGGCGGACGTGCGGTTGCCGCCGCCGCTGGCTCCTCGACGCCCAGGGCCAGCAGCGCGACCGCAATGCATGCGGGCGGGACGGCGAGCCAGAAAACCAAACGGATGTCGCCGGCAAACAGCGCCATGGCGGCGATCGCCAGCAGCGGGCCGAGTACGGCGCCGATAGTGTCGAGCGACTGCCGCAGGCCAAAGGCGGCGCCGCGAATTTCAGGGGGCACAAGGTCGGCGACCAGCGCGTCCCGCGGCGCGCCGCGTATGCCCTTGCCGATGCGGTCTATGAAGCGGGCGAGCACCACTGCCTCGACCGTGGTCGCCAGCGCGAAGAACGGCTTGGTCACCGCCGCCAACCCATAGCCGACGACGGCCAGCAGCTTGCGGCGCCCGAACCAGTCGCTGAGCACGCCGGAGAACACCTTGGTCACCAGCGCCGTCGCCTCGGCCACGCCCTCGATCAGGCCGACCTCGAAGGCGCTGGCGCCGAGCGTGCCGACCAGGAACACCGGCAGCAGGCTGTGCACCAGTTCGGACGAGGCGTCCATGAACAGGCTCACCAGGCCCAGCATCCACACCCCGCGCGGGATGGCGCGCAGGCCGGTCCTGCCCGGTTCTGGCGAACGCCCTGCCGGTGTACGCCCCCTAGCCGCGCTCAACCGTCTCGACCGTCACCGGCGGGCGGTCGCCGCCGTCCACGACATCGCCGGGCTGTGCACCCATCAGCGATCGCGCCAGCGGGGATGTCCAGCTCAGCAACCCCTTCGGCGGATCGGCCTCGTCCTCGCCAACAATCCGGTAGCTTGACACGGCGCCGCCCCGACGGATTTTTACCAGTGTGCCAAAGGAAACCTCCGTTGGCTCGGCGGACGCGGGCGCGATTACCTGCGCGGAGGCTCGCCGGCTACGCCAATAGCGAAGGTCCCGGGCCGCCGCCGCACGTTGGGGATCATTGGGCACGCTGCCGTCCAGCAGACGCTGCAGCCGCGTCACCTGGGCGTCGATGATCTCCAATCCGCGCGGCGTGACCAGGTTCGGCGCCGCGCCAACCGGCCGTTCCGGCAGGATGGCGGCGCTTGCCTCGGCCGCCGCTTCGGATACGAAAGCTCTGCTCATCGTCGGTCCCTCCCGCGCCACTTAACAACCGTGCAGGCCGGTTGCAAAGGGCCTGCCCGCGCGCCACAGCGCTTGACGCGGAGGCAGGCATGCGGGATGCCGCTGCGATGGCGTCCCTGCGATGATCCCCCTGATCGGCATCGATTTCGGCACCACCAACAGCGTGGTCGCCGTGCTTGGCGCGGACGGCGAGGTGCGGACCCAGCGCTTTGCCATCGGCGCCGGCACGGTGGACGTGTTCCGCTCCGTGCTGTGCTTCTGGACCGGCGGGGCGGGCGCCCGCACGCTGCGGCACGCGGCCGGGCCGGCGGCGATCGAGGCCTACCTCGATGACCCGCTCGACAGCCGGCTGATCATGTCGTTGAAAACCTATTTGGCGCAGCGCAGCTTCACCCGCACCCAGGTGCACAACCGCCCGTTCACGCTGGAGGCAATGGTCGCGCTGTTCCTGCAGGCGTTGCTGGACGGCACGGACCTGGCCGGCGCCCGGGTCGTCGCCGGCCGCCCGGTGCGGTTCGCCGGCGACCAGGCCGACGACGCGCTGGGCGAGGCGCGGCTGCGCGACGCCTACCGCCTGGCGGGCCTCGGCGAGGTGGACGTGGCGTTCGAGCCCGAGGCCGCCGGCTACCGCTTCACCCGCACGCTGGACGGGCCCGCCACCGTGCTGATCGGCGACTTCGGCGGCGGCACCAGCGACTTCTCGCTGCTGCGCTTCGAGCCCGGCGCCGCACGGCCCGTCACCGCGCTGGCCACCACGGGTGTCGGCATCGCCGGCGACAGCTTCGACTTCCGCATCATCGACCGCGTAGTCTCGCCACGGCTGGGCAAGGGCAGCACGTACAAGATCATGGGCACCGACATGCCCGTGCCGATCGAGTACTACGCGGGCTTCGCGCGCTGGCACCGCCTGTCGCTGATGCGCTCGCCGCGCATGCTGCGCGAGATCAACGACGTCGCGCGCACCGCCGCCGAGCCGGCCAAGCTGCGCCAGCTCATCCGATTGATCGAGGAGGAGCTCGGCTATCAGCTTTACCAAACAGTCTCCGCCGTGAAGGCCGAGCTGTCGCATGCTGACCGCGCCACGCTGCATTTCGACCACGTCGGCATCACCGTCGAGGCCGTGATCGAACGCGAGGAGTTCGAGGCCTGGATCGCGCCCGACCTGGCGCAGTTCTCCATCGCCGTGGACCGCGCCCTGCTGCAGGCCGGCATCACGGCTGATACGGTTGACCGTGTGTTCCTGACTGGCGGCAGCGCCTTCGTCCCTGCAGTGCGCCGCCTGTTCGAACGAAGGTTCGGTACGGAGCGCGTGTCCGGCGGCGGCGAGTTTGTCTCGGTAGCCGAGGGCCTGGCACTGATCGGGCGCGATCGTCTGCCGCGCTAGCCAACGGCCGCGCCCTGCCCCGGCCCGCTATGCTGGATGTCAGCCCGGCTTGGTGGCGAGGACGTCCAGCTTGTTGATCTCCGCCGGGCGCGCCAGCAACGCGTTGGACCGCTGCATCAGAATCGCAGCGACCTTGCCCGACAGGTGCGCCTTGCGGCCCGCCTCGTTCGGGAAGGTCTCAAAGATCTCGAAGACCGAGCGGCTCAGCCGTGTGCCGAACCACGGCCGCGTCGCTAGCTCGCGCTCCACGCTGGAGCGGATGTCCAGCAGCTTCTCCACCGCCGCTTCCCGGCCCGGCTTCGCCTCCAGCCGGATGTGCAACGCCTTTTCCGTCATGCGGCCCTTGCTGCCGCCGATGCGCGCCGGGCGATGCGGGGCGGCACGCAGGCTTGAAAGCAGCGCCCAGCCGACACCCAGAATCGCAGCGTCCGCCAGCACCGGATGCAGCACAGCCTGCGTGTACAGGCTCGATTTCATCACGTGCCCCTCGTAGTTGCCCCGCTCGGTGAGGCTTTCGGTCGGGTTGTCCAAGCCGTTCGCCTCGCGCGGGCGCTGCGGCAGACGGCCGCTCGGCGTGCCGGGGGTAATGGCCGCCTCCATCATACGGTCGGTAAGACCTGGCGCCATATGCCCGGCCGCAGCCATCGCCCGGGCGCCGCCGCCCACGAACACGTCGCGCACCGGCGTCTCGGAAGCGTGTAGGATGGCGCTCGCCACCGCCTCCGGCGCAATGTCCTCGATGGAAACGGTGCCCATCTTGCCATAGACGCCGATGCCTGCGTTGTTGACCCAGGTGTCGGAGCCGCCGAATGCCTCAACCGCTTTCTGCGCGATGGCGCTGACATCCGCCTCGCGGCCGACATCGGCGACGACATGGACCGCATGGCCGCCGCGCCCGGTAATCTCGTCCGTAACTGGCGCAGCGCGCCCTTGCTGCGTGCAGGAAGCACTAGCCGCGCGCCGCGTTCGGCGGCCATGCGTGCCGTCGCAAGGCCGATGCCGGACGTGGCCGCCGGTGACTTCTTCAACGGATGGTTGGCCGAGCCGACCTCGACCACTTCGCCCATGAACTCGTGGCCGAGCACGTCGCCGCTTTCCATGCTGAGCATCTGCCCGTCCATGAGGTGCAGGTCAGAGCCGCAGATCGCGCAACTGCTCACCTTGAGGATGATGTCGCGCGCATCCTCGATCTTCAGATCGGGCACCGTATCGCACCGGATGTCGCCCTTGCCATGCCAGCACAATGCCCGCATGCCGCGTTCCTGTCGGGGGGAGTAGCGGGGAGAGCGCTGGCTGGCATGCTCGGTCGCGGGCCATGCAACACGGTCCTGCGAGACCTAAAACCATAAGTCTGCCGGGCAGCCTGCGGCATGGACGCTGCGGCCCGGACCGGCAGTGCGGCGCCGGTCCGGAAAAGCCTTGCTGCCGGGCTCAGGCCCGCCGGCGGCGCACCATGCCCAGCGCTCCAAGGCCCACGGCCAGCATCGCCCAGGTTGCCGGCTCCGGGACCCGGGTCGCCCCGGCGACATTTGCGGCGATCACGTCGTAGCCCTGGCCGTTGGGGTGGACGTTGCCGATGGGCAGCACGCCGCCAAACGGGCCAGAGACGCTGGAGCCGGCCGGCTGCAAAGCCTGGAAGGTGTATCGCGCCTCGTTGCCCATGAACGGCGCGGCATTATCGACGTAGGTGGCGCCGAATTGCGCCGCAAGCTTTTGGATAACGCCGTTGAGTGCGGTGCCGCCAGCATTGAACACCGGCGCAGCCGGGCTCTCCGGATCGGCAGGGAATGGGTTATAATAGCCAAGCAGATAAAGATTCGCGTTCGGCGCCAGGCTGCGCACCTGGGTGAGCACGTTGCTGTAGTTGGTCTGATAGGCCGCAAGCGTGGACGGGATTTGGGCAATCGCCGCATTCTCCGCCGCCGGCGTGTTCTGCATCGGCGACAATGCCGCCAGCTCGTTGAAGCCAAGCGTGACGGTGATCGTGCTGACGCTGTTGCCCACGGCGTTCTGCGCCGCCACCGTCGTCGCGAACAGCGTGCTTTGCGAGTTCGCGTTGCTGTTGCCGTAGTTCAGGTTCTCAAGCTGTAGCGGGCTGTCGCCGCGTTCGGCCACCGGCGGCGTGCGGCCCGCGTTGGTCACGAAGCTCGACGCGGTCTCGCCGTCGATCGCCAGGTTGACGACGTTCGGCCGGACCCCGGTCCGGCTGGCCTGGATGTCGGCGAAGCGGCCGACGTAGCCGCGGTCGCCGAAGGACGGCACGTACTGCAGGTCGGTCTCGCCGAACGTTATGGAGTCGCCAAGCGCAATGTAGGTCGGCGCGGCCCGGACAGGCACGGCGGGCAACGACGCACCAGCCAATGCCAACGCCGTAACGAGAAGAACCTTGCTAATCATGCGACCGCCCCGGCACCATTGTGTCTCATTCCTGAGTTAACGCTGGTTTAACCGCGCCAAGCTACAAAGCTAAAACAACGTTTGCGTGTGCCCGGCACGACCATGGCTGCGGTCCGGCATCTCCGCAGTTGCCGGCATCTCCCGATCGTCGCACCATGCCCTCCGCCACCCGTAGAGGTTCGCAAGGAGGCAACATGGCACCGTCCCGGCTGCGTTTCGGCATCTTCCTGGCCCCGTTCCACAAGCCGGGCATCAATCCCACCCTGGCGCTGGAAAGCGACCTCGAGCTGATCCAGTGGCTCGACCGCTGCGGCTATGACGAGGCTTGGTTCGGCGAGCACCATTCCGCCGGCAGCGAGATCAGCGCCTCCCCGGAAATCTTCATCGCCGTCGCGGCCGAGCGCACCCGGCGCATCCGCCTCGGCACCGGCGTCGTCAGCCTGTCGTACCACAACCCGCTCTGGGTGGCGGAGCGCATCGTGCTGCTGGACCACCTGACGCGCGGGCGCGTGATGTTCGGCGCCGGCCCGGGATCGCTGCCGACCGACGCCGCCATGGTCGGCCTCTCGCAGTCGCAAACCCGCGAGCTGCTGGACCAGAGCCTCGACATCATCATGCGGCTGCTCACCACCGAGGAGCCGGTGACGTTCCAGAACGACCGCTGGGACCTGCACGACGCCCGGCTGCATCTGCGCCCGTATTCCAATCCGCTGTTCGACATCTCGGTCGCCGCAGTGGCCTCGCCGACCGGGCCGCGGCTGGCGGGGAAGCACGGTATCGGCCTGCTGTCGATCGGCGCCACCACGGCGGCCGGGTTCGACGCGCTGGCACTGCACTGGAACGTGCTGGAGGAGCAGGCGCAGCGGCACGGCAAGGCGGTGGACCGCTCGAAATGGCGCCTGGTCGGGCTGGTGCACTGCGCCGAGACGATGGAGCAAGCCTACCGCGACGTGGAATACGGCATCGAGCAGTGGTTCAACTACTTCCAGGCGGTCGCGGCCTTCCCGCAGATGGCAATGCCGGGGTCGAACGTGCGGGAGATGATCGCGTTCATCAACGATTCCGGCTTCGGCGCGATCGGCACGCCGGACATGTGCACGGCGCAGATCGAGCGGCTGCAGGCGCAGTCCAACGGCGGCTTCGGCGCGTACCTAATGCTCGGGCACAATTGGGCCGACCAGCAGGCGACCCTACGCAGCTACGAGCTGGTGGCGCGCCACGTGATGCCACGGTTCCAGGGGCACCACCACGCGACCATCCACGCCGCCGAGCGGGCGCAGGCGGCGCGTCCGGCCTTGGCGGAAGTGCACGCCAAGGCGGTGGAAACGGCGACGCAGCGCTACGCGGCAGAGGTCGCGGCCGATTGAAGCGGCGGTGAAAAGGCAACAAGCATGAGCCTGTCCCTTAAGCTTGCGGCGCTGCAGGAGGCTGGGACCCCCATCCGGGTCGGGGTGATCGGCGCCGGCAAGTTCGGGTCGATGTTCCTGTCGCAGGCGCCGCGCACCCCCGGCCTGCACGTCATGGGCGTCGCCGACCTCGACATATCCCGCGCCCGGCAAGCCGTCGAACGCGTCGGCTGGCCGGCCGAGCGCGCCGCGGCAGTCTCGTTCGCCCAGGCACGGCGCGACGGCACGACCTACATCGTCGATGACGCCGAGGCGCTGATCGCAGCGGACGGCATCGACGTGATCGTCGAGGCAACCGGCAGCCCCGCCGCCGGCATCCGCCACGCGCTGCTGTGCTGCAAGCACAAACGGCACGTCGTGATGGTGAACGTCGAGGCCGACGCGCTCGCCGGGCCGCTGCTGGCGCAGCGCGCGGCAGCGGCCGGCATCCTGTACTCGTTCGCCTATGGCGACCAGCCGGCGCTGATTGCCGAGCTGGTGGACTGGGCGCGCACCGCCGGGTTCGAGGTCGTCTGCGCGGGCAAGGGCACCAAGTACCTGCCGATCTACCACGCCTCGACGCCCGCGACCGTGTGGGGTCATTACGGCTTCACCGAAGAGCAGGTCGCGGGCGGCGACTTCAATGCGCAGATGTTCAACTCCTTCCTCGACGGCACCAAGTCGGCGCTTGAGATGGCCGTGGTGGCGAACGCCACCGGCCTCGACCCGGCGTCGGACGGCCTGGCCTTCCCGCCCTGCGGCGTCGATGGCCTGCCGGACCTGCTGCGGCCGCACGGCGACGGCGGCATCCTGGCGAACAAGGGCACCGTCGAGGTGGTGTCGTCGCTGGAGCGCGATGGCCGCCCAGTGTTCCGCGACCTGCGCTGGGGCGTGTACGTGACGTTCGAGGCCCCGTCGGATTACGTGCGCCGTTGCTTCGCCGAGTACGGATTGAAGACCGACACCACAGGTCGCTACAGCGCGATGTACAAGCCGTATCACCTGATCGGCCTCGAACTCGGCGTGTCCATCGCCAGCGTCATGCTGCGCGGCGAGCCGACCGGAACCACGCGGAGCTTCCGCGGCGACGTCGTCGCGACCGCCAAGCGCGCGCTGCTGCCCGGCGAGCGCCTGGACGGCGAGGGCGGCGCCACGGTGTTCGGCAAGCTGATGCCAGCGCAGGCGTCGTTGGAGGCGGGATGCCTGCCGATCGGCCTCGCCCATAATGTCGTGCTGAAGCAGCCGGTCGCCATGGGCCAGCCAGTGCGCTGGCAGGACGTGGCCTTCGACGAAACGAACCCGGCAATCCAGTTCCGCCGGGAAATGGAGCGGGTATTCGGCCGCGAGGAAGGATTGTAGCCCATGCAACGCACCAAGCCGCCGTTCCGCGCCGACATGGTCGGCAGCCTTCTCCGGACGCCGGCGTTGAAGCTTGCCCGCCAGCAGCGCGCAGGCGGCGAGATCACCGACGCCGCCCTAAAACAGGTCGAGGACGAAGAAATCGTCGAGCTCATCCGCAAGCAGGAAGCGGTCGGCCTGCAGGCGGTGACCGACGGCGAGTTCCGCCGGGCGTACTGGCATTTCGACTTCCTGGAGCACCTCGACGGCGTGACGGCGGTCGATGTCGATTCCGGCATGAACTTCAAGGGCGGCATCGGCATCAACAAGGCGCTGCGCATCACCGGCAAGGTCGGCTTCTCCGGCCATCCGATGATCGAGCACTTCCGCTTCCTGGCGGCGAACACCAGCCGCATTCCTAAGATGACCATTCCCGGCCCCAGCATGCTGCACTACCGCGGCGGCCGGAACATGATGTTCGGCACCTATCCCGACATGGACGCCTTCTACGCCGATGTCGGCGCCGCGTACAACAGGGCGGTCCACGCCTTCTACGACGCCGGCTGCCGCTATCTGCAGCTCGACGACATCTCATTCGCCTACCTCTGCGACCCCGAACAGCGGGAGATGCTGCGCGCCCGCGGCGACGATCCCGAGCGGCAGCCGGAGATCTACGCCGGCATGGTGCGCGATGCGCTGCGCGACAAGCCGGCGGACCTCACCGTCACGATGCACCTGTGCCGCGGCAACTTCCGCTCCACCTTCATCGCCTCCGGCGGCTACGAGCCGGTCGCCGACCTGCTGTTCAACGCCATGCCGGTCGATGGCTACTTCATGGAGTGGGACTCTGGCCGGGCCGGCGGCTTCGAGCCGCTGCGGCACCTGCAGCGCGGGAAGAGCGTGGTGCTCGGCCTCGTGACGTCGAAGACCGGCACGCTGGAGCACCCCGACGACATCAAGCGCCGGATCGACGAGGCCGCCCGCTTCGCGCCGCTCGACCAACTCTGCCTGTCGCCGCAATGCGGCTTCGCCTCGACGCAGGAGGGCAACACCCTCGCCGAGGACGAGCAGTGGGCCAAGCTCCGCATGATCGTCGAGACAGCCGGCGAGGTCTGGGGCGAATCAGCCCCGGCGCCCACGTAGCGGCGCCTTCGCCCCTGGAGCAGGGCGCGCGGCCAGTGCAGCAGCGGCGCTGTCCGCCATGCCGCCGCGCCCGACCGCATCCAGCAATGCGAGCCCGTCCACGGTCGCCAGCAGAAGGGCCGCAAGGGGGAGACGGTCCGCCTCCCGCTCGACCAGCAGCCGGCCCGCCGCCCATGCATGGAAACCGTCCGCGATCTGCCCGGCGATGGTGCGATGCGGTGCCTCGTTGCGGGCAGCGCTTGCGGCAAGCTCGATCCATAGCCGCATGTAGGGCTGCAAGGCTGGGCTGCGGAATGCGGCCCAGAGCTCGGCCAGCAGCATCGCGAACGGCTTCGGCCCGGCCGCGGTCTCGTCGAGCAATCCGGCGAGCCGCGCCATAACCCGCCCGAGCGTCGCCGTCAGCAGCTCGTCCTTGTCCTTGAAATAATACAGCAGCATGCGGTCGCTGGTCCCGGCCGCTGCCGCCAGCGGACGCAGGCTTGCACCGCTCAGCCCTTCAAGCAGTAGATGGTCGGCCATGCGCTCCAGCGCGGCCTCTCGGCGGGTATCCCGAACGCTCATGCGATTTCCGTAGCACGCGCTACGACGCCATGCTACGTAGCGATCGCTACACAGGAGGTCACCATGCAAACGCAGTCCGGCCTATATAATCAAAACATCACCACGATCGGCGGCCAGCTTCGCCGCGAGCAGGCCGCGAGCCTTGCAGCATTGGGCGTAGTGCTCTGGCTGCTGTTTGCCCTGCTGATCCGATACGTCATACCAGCAGGCTGGTTCGGGATTCCGGCCATAAGCGCGCTGCTGTTTGCGGCCGCTGTCCCCAGCGCCTGGCTGCTGGTGTGGCTGTGCCGGCATACCGCGGCACTGACGCCGGAGCAGCTTGTGCCCGGCATCGCTGCCGCGTCCGCAGCGGCGCTGCTCTGCGACGGATTGGCGCTGGCCTGGGCGCCGCACCTTTATGGCGCCGACGCCGCCAGCATCCTGCCCGCCGCGGCATTGCTGTTCTGGGGCGCCGGCGCCTGCTTGGCGCTCGCCTTTGTCATCGCGGGCCGCAAGGCGACCTGACAGCGCAGAGGGGGCAAGGTCGCCATTCATGGATGCGCTGTTCAGCCTCGGCCTATCGCTCCTGCTCGCGCACGAGCTGGATGCAATGCGGGCCGGCGAATGGCGTTTCCTGCCCGTCCTGCGCAGCCTGCCCGACACCCAGGGGCGCGACGCGTTCATCCTGGTCCACGTGCCCCTAGTTGCGGCGATCATTTGGCTCGCGGCCTACCCCTCCGCCGACGTGCGGTTCTGGTTCCAGGCCACGGCCGACGCATTCTTCATAGCCCACGTCGCGCTGCACCGCGCCTTCGTGCGTCATCCCGGCTACGACTTCCACGGTGCGCTCTCGCGCGTCTTGATCCTCGGTGCTGGCATGGTCGGCGCCCTGCACGCGGCCCTCATGGCGTGGACGGCAAGCGTTGTCATCGTGTGACGGTTGACGTACCGCCCCACGGTCCGGCAGCGTCTCTGCATCGCAACAACCCGGGACCCCCATGACCCCAATCACCCGCCGCGCCGGCCTGACCCTGTCCCTGGGCAGCGCTGCAGCCCTGCTTGCCGGCCGTGCCCACGCCGCACCGCTCGACGACCTGATCGAGCGGGCGCGCAAGGAGGGCGCGGTCAACAGCCTCGGCATGCCGGACGACTGGGCCAATTGGGAGGCGACCTGGAAGGCGGTCACCGCGAATTACGGCCTCAAGCACACCGACACCGACATGAGCAGCGCCGAGGAGTTGGCGAAGTTCGCCGCCGAGCGCTCCAACGCCTCGGGCGACATCGGCGACGTAGGCTTCGACTTCTGCAGCGTGGCGGTGGAGCGCGGCCTGGCCGCTCCCTACAAGCCCACCACCTTCGCCCAGGTCCCCGAGTGGGCGCGGGACGCCGAGGGCCGCTGGATGCTGGCCTACACCGGGACCATCGCTTTCGTGGTGGCAAAGGACCTGCCGAACCCGCCGAAATCCTGGGCCGACCTGCTGTCCGGCACCTACAAGGTTGCCGCCGGGGACGTCGGCAAAGCGTCGCAGTCCAATGCCGCCGTGCTCGCCTGCGCCATCGCCATGGGCGGCGACGAGCGCCGGCTCGACCCGGCCATGGAGCTATTTGGAAAACTCGCCAAGCAGAAGCGCCTGCTGACCATCGGCGCCCTTCCCGCCAACATGGGGCGCGGCGAGATCCAGGTGGGCCTGCTGTGGGACTTCAACGGCCTGAGCTACCGCGACAAGGTGGGCGGCAACCGCTTCGACGTGGTGATCCCCGCGGACGGCTCGGTCACCAGCGGCTACTCCACGATCATCAACAAATACGCCAAGAACCCGAACGCGGCGATGCTGGTCCGCGAGTACATCTTCAGCGACGAGGGCCAGGCGAACCTGGCGGACGGCTATGCCAGGCCGATCCGGGTGGACCACCTGACCCTGTCCGACGCCGCGAAGGCCAAGCTGCTGCCCGCCGCGCAGTACGCCAAGGCCCGGCCGATTGATCCGCAGCTCTGGACCGAGGGCGCCCGCCGCGTTCCGGCCCTCTGGCAGGAAAAAGTACTGACCGAGATGTAGGGCCTCCAACCTTGGGGCGTCCGGTCGTGGCGCTCTGGGCCGCGCCGTTCCTGATGGCCGTGCTGGGCTTCGAGGTCCTGCCGGTGCTGTCCGTGCTGGCCGGCAGCTTCGTGCGCGGCGGCGAGTGGTCGCTTGGCAATTACGCCACCCTGCTCAGCAGCCGCTTCTACCGCGGCGCCTTCGTCACCAGCGTCAACGTCTCGCTGATCACCAGCGCCGTCGGCCTCGGCATCGGCCTGCCGCTCAGCCTGGCGCTGCACCGGCGGTCCGCCCCGGTGCAGCGCCGCTTCCTGACCCTGTTCAACGTCGCCAGCAACTTCGTCGGCGTGCCGCTGGCGCTGGCCTTCACCATCCTCGCCGGGGTGAACGGCGTGGTGACCCTGTTGCTGGTGCGGTCCGGCCTGGTGCAGGACTTCAACATCTATTCGCTGCAGGGCCTGATGCTGGTCTATGCCTATTTTCAGGTGCCGTTCGCCGTGCTGGTGCTGTTCCCCAGCCTCGGCGCGCTGACCCCGGACCTCGCCGAGCAGGCCCGGCTGATGGGCGCCTCCCGCCTCGCCTTCTGGTGGCGCATCGGCCTGCCCGTGCTGGCCCCCAGCCTGATCGGCAGCTTTATCCTGCTGTTCGCCAACGCCATGGGCACCTACGCCACCGCCTACGCGCTGATCGGCGGCGGCGCCAACCTGGTCACCATCCGCATTGGCGAGCTGGTCGCCGGCGACGTGTTCACCGATCCCAACCTCGCCAACGCCCTTGCCGTGCTGCTGGTGCTGGTGCTGCTGGTGCCGATCCTGGTCGATCAGCTTCTGCTCCGTCGGAATCGTGGGCGCAACCGTGCCTGAAAGATGCAATGCCTGAACTGCGCCACGGTCTCGGCGACCGCGCGCTGATCGGCGTCGTCTCCCTGTTATTGCTGCTCCCCGTGCTGGCTGTGGCGGTCAGTGCGCTGGCGACCGAATGGTATTCTGGCCTGGTCCCCAGCGGCCTCACGCTCCGGTGGTTCGCCGACGTCCTGGCGAATCCGGCCTTCCAATCCGCGCTTGCCCGCTCGCTGTTCATCGCCGCCGGCTCGGTCGTGCTGCAGCTCCTCGTGACCGTTCCCGCCATCCTCGCCGCGCACTGCTACCTGCCCTGGCTTGACCGCTGGATGGAGCGCCTGATGGTGCTGCCCTACGCCCTGCCGCAGGTCGTGCTGGTGGTGGGCCTGCTCGGCATCTACGCCAACGACCCGCTCGTGCTGATCGGCACGCCCTGGATCCTGCTGCTGGGCTATCTGCCCCTGGCTTTCCCGCTGCTTTACCTGCCGCTGAAGAACAACCTGCGCGCGCTGCAGGTGCACGAATTGCTGGACGCCGGGCACCTGGTGGGCGCGGGCGACCTGGTCATCGCGCGCCGGGTCATCCTGCCCTGCGTGGCGCCGGGCCTGGCTGTCGGCCTGTCCATGGTGTTCGCGCTCAGCTTCGCCGAGTTCGTCTTCGCCAACATGCTGGTCGGCGGCAATTTCCAGACGCTGGCGATCTATCTGTTCGGGCAGCGGCAGAAGATCGGCCAGGTGACCGCGGTGATCGTCGTGATCTACTTCGCCGCGATGTGGCTCTCGACCGTGGTGGCCCTGTCGATGCTGCGCCGCCGCCCGGCATGAGCTTCGTGGAAATCCGCGGTTTCGCCAAAGCCTACGGCGCCACCCAGGTGTTCGCCGGCGTGGAGCTGGACGTGGCCGAGGGCGAGATGTGCATCCTGCTGGGGCCGTCGGGCTGCGGCAAGACCACGCTGCTGCGCGCCATCGCTGGATTGGTGCAGCCGGACCGCGGGCGCCTGACCATCGCCGGCCGCGACGTGACCGCGGCGTCGCCCGAGGCGCGCGGCATCGCCATGACGTTCCAGCACTACGCGCTGTTCCCCAACATGACGGTGCGGCAAAACCTCGCCTTCGGCCTGCAGCAGAAGCGCCTGCCCCGCGCCCAGGTCGCATCGAAGGTGGACGCCGCCTTGGCGCTCATGGAACTGGCGCCGCGCGCCGACGCCCGGCCTGCCGAGCTCTCCGGCGGCCAGAAACAGCGCGTCGCCCTCGCCCGCGCCCTCGTGCTGGAGCCGCGCCTGCTGCTGCTGGACGAGCCGCTCTCCGCCCTCGACGCGCAGATCCGCAAGCGCCTGCGCGACGAGCTGAAACGCCTGCAGCGGGAGACCGGATTCACCGCTATCCTCGTGACCCACGATCAGGAGGAGGCGCTGGTGCTCGGCGACCAGGTCGCGGTGATGCACGCCGGCCGCATCGTGCAGGCCGCCTCGGCGCGCGAGGTCTACGACCGGCCCGCCACCCGCTTCATCGCGGGCTTCATCGGCGACTTCAACCTGCTGGAGCCTGACGCCGTGCTGCGCGTGTTCAACGAGCGCACCCACAATGCCTGGGCGATCCACCCGGAGGCGATCGACCTGCTGGCGTCGGCTGGCCAGGACGGCCTGACGGTCGGCGCGACGGTTGCCGATGTCCGCATCCATGGCCCGGTGCTGCGCTATCTGGTCTCCGCGAACGGGACGGAGCTGAAAGTGGACGTGCTGAACCGCTCCAGCGTCCAGGCCCTGCGCCGCGGCGACCCGGTGTGGCTCCGCCTGGATCGCAGCCAAATCCGCGAGATTGCGTGAGGCGCAAGCCAGCGTGCTAACGTCGCTGGGGAGAAAACGCCATGAAGCCTGTCGTCATCGCCGTCGCCATCACCGGCTCCGTCCCGCGTAAAAAGGACACTTCGAGGCCGGTGCGTCGCTGGTGCACATCCACGTCCGCAACCCCGACGAGAGCGCGTCGAGCGACCCTGCCCTGTTTGCCCAAGTGCAGGAGGGCGTACGGAAGCACTGCCCCGGCATGATCGTGCAGTTCTCCACCGGCGGTCGTGGCCGTGACCCGGCGGCGCGCGGCAACGCACTGGACCTGCGGCCGGACATGGCGTCGCTGTCCACCGGGTCCGTCAATTTCCCGACCATCGTCTATGAAAACTCGGCAGCACTGGTCACCGACCTCGCGACCCGGATGCAGGCGCACGGCGTGCGGCCGGAGATCGAGATCTTCGACCTGTCGCATCTGCCCGGCACGCGCCGGCTGATGGACGCCGGGCTGATGGACGAGCGTCCGCACGTGCAGGTCGTCATGGGCGTGAAGAACGCGCTGCCAGCCGAGGAGCACCTGCTGGACCTGATGCTGGGCGAGCTGCGCCGTGTGCTGCCTCAGGCAACCTGGACCGCAGCGGGCATCGGCGCGAACCAGGCGCGGGTGATGGAATGGGTGCTGGCCCGCGGCGGCGACGGCGTGCGCACCGGGCTTGAGGACAACATCCGCGTCAGCCACGACCGCCTCGCTGCGAGCGATGCGGAGCTGGTGCGCCTGGCCGCCGAGGCCGTTGCCCGGCACGGCCGCCGCCCCGCGACCCCCGCCGAGGCCCGCGCGGCGCTCGGCCTCCACGCTGCCTGAAGGAGGCTCGATCCCATGCCGCTCATCGCCGCCAATCGCACCCAGCTCTTCTATGACCTCGCGGGACCCGGGGGTGCGCCGGTCGTGGCGTTCTCCAACTCGATCGGCACGACGATCGAGATGTGGGACGCGCAGGCCCAGGCGCTCGCCGGCCGCTACCGGGTGCTGCGCTACGACGCGCGCGGGCACGCCCGTTCCCCGGTCGTGGATCAGCCCGCTACCATCGAGACCCTGGCCGACGACCTGGCCGGGCTGCTGGACGCGCTGGGGATCACCCGCGCCCATGTTGTCGGATTGTCGCTCGGCGGCATGACGGCGCAGGCGCTCGCCGCCAGCCGGCCGGACCGGGTGCACGGCCTGGTGCTGATGGCGACCTCCGCCTACATGCCGGAAGGCTGGGCGGAGCGGGCGGCGTTGGTGCGCGACAAGGGCATGGGCGCCATCGTGGACGCGGTCATGGCCCGCTGGTTCACCCCCGCTTTCCAGGACACGCCGCTGGCGACGGCGCTGCGGGAACGCTTCCTGCAGATTGATCCCCGCGGCTACGCCGTCTGCTGCGGCGTCATCGGCGCCATGGACCTGCGCCCGTCCAACGCCTCAATCCGCGCGCCCACGCTGATCCTGGCCGGCGCCGAGGACCCGGCCACCCTGCCTTCCATGGGCGAGGACATCCGCACCCGCATTCTCGACGCGGAACTGGTCGTGCTGCCGCGCGCCGCGCACATCCTGGCGATTGAGCGGGCGGCCCGGGTCAACAGCCACCTCGCCGGGTTCCTGGACGCGCTCTAAAATCGTTTCCAATCGCCGTCGCCCTCAAAGGCCGCCGCGGCGGCGTAGATCGTGCTCTCGTCCCAGTGCTTGCCGATCAGCATGGCGCCCACCGGCAGGCCGTCGCTGAGGCCGCACGGCACCGACATCGCCGGGTGCCCGGTGACGTCGAACGGCGCGGTGTTGTTGATCATCTCGAACGCGCGCTGCACATACAATCCAAGCCCGGCATCCGCGGGCGGCAGCGGCGTCGCGACGATCGGCAACGTCGGCATCAGCAGCAGGTCGTACTTTGACAGCGCCCCGTCATAGGCGGCGCGCAGCTTGCGGGCGATGTTCTGCGCCTTGGCGTAGTACCGCCCGCGGTAGGTATTGGTGAAATACTCGCCGACGAACATGCAGATCTTCAGTGTGTCCGACAAATCGTTCGCCCGCTCGCGCCAGCCGGCATGAGCATCCAGCAGGCCGACGCTGTATTGGCCCTTCCAGTTGAAGCCCATGCCGTTGCCGCGCATCATCTGCACCTGCAGGCCCTCATTGCCGATCGGCGCCCAGATGTCCTTGCCGATGCGGTGCATGGGAATGCTGACCTCTTCGACTTCGGCGCCCATGCCGGCGAACCGCTCCCCGGCCGCGCGCACCTTGGCGTCCACGCCGGCCTCGGAGTTGGCCCAGCCGAACCCCTCGGTGACGACGCCGATGCGCAGGCCACGCACGCCACGGCTCAAGGCCTGGGTATAGGGTGCCGTCGTGCAGCCCATCTGCCGCGGATCGAGGCCGTCCGGCCCGGCCAGCACCTCCAGCAGCAGCGCGTTGTCGGCGACGGTCGCGGTCATCGGCCCGGTATGGTCGATCGTCGCCTCGATCGGCATCACCCCGGTGTAGGGCACCAGGCCCCAGGTGCCCTTCATGCCATAGATGCCGCAGAACGCCGCCGGAATGCGGATCGAGCCGCCCTGGTCGCCGCCGATCGCCATATCGACCTCGCCCGCCGCAACCAATGCGCCCGATCCCGAGGACGAACCGCCGGCCGAGTAGCCCCGCTTATGCGGATTGTGCACCGGCCCCAGCGCGCCGGTATGGCTGCCGCCCGACAGGCAGAACGCCTCGCAATGCGCCTTGCCGAGGATGGTGGCGCCGGCGTCCAGCATGCGGGTCACGATGGTGGCGTCCTGGTCCGGCATGTAGCCCTCCAGCGTGGCGGAGCCGTTCATCATCGGCACGCCGGCCAGGCACACATTGTCCTTCACCGCCACGGTTTTGCCCTTGAGCGGCCCGGACTCGGCGCCCTTCACCACGCTTTTGACGTACCAGGCGTTGTACTCGTTCTCCTCCGGTCCCGGCTGGTAGCCCGGCGTGCGGGGATAGCGCACCACCGGCTTGTCGTCCGGCATCGCGTCGATAACGCGGTAGGACTCGACCGCGCCGTCCATCATCGCGTGGAAGATGCCCAGACGTTCCTCGGACAGCTCCATGCCGAGGTCGAAGACGATGTCCTGCAACTGGGAAAGTGTCGGCTTCTCGACGCTCATGGTTGGCTCCTTGCGTTAATAAAGCTTGGGAGTTGAAGACTCTACGCGGCCATGCCGACGAACTCGGCGATCAGCGCCGGGTCCTGCACGGCCTCCGGGGTGGTCTCGCGGGTGATGGCGCCTTTCTGGATGATCAGGATACGCTGCGACAGCTCGGCAATGAACTTCAAGTTCTGCTCGACGAGCACGACGGTGACCGCGGGACCGCGGCACAGCGCCTGCAGCGTTTCGATGATCTCGTCGATGATCGAGGGCTGGATACCCTCGGTCGGCTCGTCCAGCAGCATCAGCCGCGGCCCGCCGCACAGGCAGCGGGCCAGCGCCAGCAACTGCTGCTCGCCGCCCGACAGCGCGCCGCCGGTGCGGTCCAGCAGCCGCCGCAGCCGCGGAAACATTGCTAATACATCCTCGATGGTGCGGCGCTCATCGCGGGACGACAGCAAACAGCCCACGCGCAGATTTTCATGGACGCTCAGCGCCGGGAAGATCTCGCGGCCCTGCGGCACGTAGCCGATGCCGAGTCGGGCGCGCGCGGTTGGCGACAGCCGGGTAATGTCGCGCCCCTCGAACACCACGCGCCCGGCAGTCGCCGGCAAATAGCCCATCAGCGTGCGCAGCAGCGTGCTCTTGCCCATGCCGTTATGCCCGAGGATGCCGACGAACTCGCCCGGCGCCACGGCAAAGCTGACGCCAGCCAATATCGGAATGCGGCCGTAGCCGGAGCGCAGCGCCTCGACCTGCAGCATCATGCCGCCTGCTTCCCGAGATACACGTCGCGCACCGCCACGTTGGCCAGCACGCGCTCCACGTCGTCCTCCACCAAAATACCGCCCTGGTTGAACACCGTCACCGTGCGCGCGATCATGCGGATGAACTGCATGTCGTGCTCCACGACGATCAGTGCCTGCGTGCGGTTGATCTCGCGGATCAGCTCGGCGGTGCGCAGCACCTCCTCATGCGTCATGCCTGCCGCCGGCTCGTCCAGCAGCACCAGCTCCGGCTCCTGCGCCAGCACGGTGGCGATCTCCACCCACTGCCGCTGCCCGTGCGCGAGCTGACCGACCAGGCGCCCGGCGATCGCGGTCAGCTGCAGGCGCTCCAGCGTCGCCACGGTGACGCGCCGCGCCTGCATCGCCGAGCCGCGCCGGGCGGCGGCGACGAACACGTTCTCCTGCACCGAAAGCCCGTCGAACACGTTGGGCACCTGCGTCTTGATGCCGACGCCGAGGCGCGCGATCCGATGCGGCTCGGCGCCAGTGATGTCGCGGCCACGCAGCAGGATGCGGCCGGCGCTCGGCTTGAGCTGCCCGGTCAGCATCTTGAAGAACGTGCTCTTGCCCGCGCCGTTCGGGCCGATCAGGCAGCGCAGCTCCATCTCGCGCAGGGCGAAGTTGACGTTGTTCACCGCGGTGACGCCGCCGAACCGCATGGTGGCGTTCTGGGCCTCGAGCAGCGGCGCCGTCATGGCTCCACCACTGCCGCCTCGGCCACCTGCCTGCGGCGCGATTTCGGCACCCGGCGAAACAGCGCCAACACCACCGGCACCACGCCCTGCGGCACCAGCAGCACGAACACCACCAGGATTGCGCCCAATACCAGGTTGGCGTTCACCGTCTCCTGCGTGCCGATCATCGAAATGAGATACTGGATGCCGAAGGCGCCCAGGATCGGGCCGAGCAAGGTGCCGAGCCCGCCGACCAGCACGTAGATCAGCACCTGCGCCGAGGCCGCCAGCCCGAACACCGTAGGACTGATAAACGAGCCCCAGTTAGTGTATAGGCACCCGCCCAAACCAGCAACGCCGCCGCCGATCGCGAACACGACCAGCTTATACAGCCTGGTGTCGTAGCCCAGCAATTGCGCCCGGGTCTCGTTCTCGCGGATCGCCACCACGACGCGGCCGAAGCGGCTGGCGAGGATCGCCCGCAGCAGCACATAGACCAGGATCAGCGCGCCCATCGCCGCGTACCACGTCTGCTCGGGGTCGAGCGGGGCGGAGGGATCGCCGGGTACATTCAGCGGCGGCACCGAGGGCATGCCGTTGAAGCCGCCGAGAGGCGCGTTGCCGATCGTGTAGAAATCGCCCGCGGTCGAGTTCACCACGTTGAACATTATGACGGTCACCGTGAGGGTGATCACCCCGATATAGGCGTCGCTGATGCGGCCATAGAACATGAAATACCCGAGCAGTGCCGCGAACAGCGTCGGCAGCAGGATCGACAGCAGCACCGGCACGGTGCTGTCGCCCATGTTCAGCACCGCGACCGCGTAGGTGTAGCCGCCGAGGCCGAAGAACGCGGTCTGCCCGAATGACATGACGCCGCCGTAGCCCCAGATGAAGCCCTGGCTGAGCGCCAGCACCGCCATCGCCACGAACACCGTCATCTGCAGCAGGCCAAATAGGTCAAACACCATCGGCAGGCCGAACAGCAACGCTAGCCCGGCCGCAACCATCGCCGCGAAGCTGGCCCAGCCGGTCACAGGCTCCTCCGCAGCAGGCGGCCGGTGATCCCCTGCGGCAAAATGCGGATCATAACGAGCGCCGCCAGCAGCAGCGCCACCTGGCCGAACACCGGGGTGGTGAGAAAAGTCGCGACCTCGCTGATGCTGCCGAACAGCATGGAGGCGAGGCCGGTGCCGGTGACGATTGCCGGGCCGCCGCCCAGCACGGTGATGAAGGCGCGGGCGATGAACGCGCTGCCCATCACCGGCGACACGCCGGACACCGGGGCCAGCACGCCGCCCGCTAGCCCAGCCAGCGCCGAGCCGAGCGCGAAGGTGACCATGTAGATCTGCGGCGGCGGTACGCCCAGCGCCGCCGCCATGTTCGGGTTCTGCATGGTGGCGCGCACGATCAGGCCGAACCGGGTGAAGCGCAGCACAAGCCAGAGACCGGCCGCCATCACCGCCGCCACCGCGATCACGAACAGCGAGTACAGGCTGGTCTGGTAGCCGCCGATCGCGAACCCGCCGAACGGCGCAGCGACGCCGCGCACCGTGTTGCCGAAGACGGTGGTGATCAGCCCGATCACCGCGAGGCTGAGGCCCCAGGTCGCCAGCATGGTGTCGATCATCCGACCATACAGGAACCGGATGAACAGCCGCTCGACCAGCAATCCGAACAGCCCCACCGCGACCGGCGCCGCGATCAGCATGGCGACCCACAGGTTCAGCCCGGCGTTGGTGCTGACGACCGTCGTGTAGGCGCCCAGCATCAGGAACTCGCCATGCGCCAGGTTGATGATCTTCATCATCCCGTAGATCACGCCGAGGCCGAGGCTCAGCAGCACCAGCACCGCAATGCTGTTCGCGACGTTGAACAGGATAAGGCCGGTGAGCGCCATGGCGGCTTCAGGTCTTCACGTCGATCACGAACTGCTTGCTCATCTTCGGGTCGCGAACCAGGTCGCACACCGCCGCGGTATCGGCCGGTGCCTGGTCCGGATAGGACTTGAACACATCCCACTTGCGCTCTGCCGCGCGCGCCAAGTAGGCGTTGCGCACCACGTGGTGGGTGGCGTGGTCTATAGTGACCTTGCCCGACGGACCATCGACGGCGAGGCCGGTCTCCAACGCCTCCGTCACCTTCATGCGGTCGATCGAGCCGGCCTTTTTTACCCCCTCCGTCCACAGCTTGAAGCCCTCGTACGTGGCGCAGGCGAGCTCGCTGATATACGGCAGGTCACGGCCGAACTTGGCGCGCACCGCCTGGGTGAACGCGGTGCTCGCCGGCGTGGACAGCTCCTCGTAGTAGCCGTAGCTGGTCACGACGCCATCGCTTTCGGACGGTGCGATGGTGGCGATCTCGTTGACCAGGCCGAACGTGGTCGAGGCGATCGGGATTTTGCCCTTCATCCCCGCCGCCGCCCACTGGCGGTAGAACGCGGTGTGGTTTGAGCCGACCAGCGCCGACAGCACGACGGATGGGCCGGCCTGCTGGATTTTGCTGATGGTCGCGGCGAACTCCGTCACGTCGAGCGGGAAAAACTCGGTGGCCTGCACCGTGCCGCCGCCGTCGCGCACGTACTTGCCCATCCACTTCGCGGTGATCTGGCCGTAGTTGTAGTCGGCGGCGATAATGTAGGCTTTTTTGCCCCAGGTCTCGAGCGCGTACGGCACCAGCTTGTTGACCGTCTGCGCCGGGGTGGTGCCGGTGCAGAAACAGTCGCGGTCGCACACGCCGCCCTCGTAGAGCACATTGTAGAAATACAGCGTCGCATAGCGGTCGAACACCGGCCGGATCGCCTCACGCGACGCCGAGGTGATGCCGCCGTGCACCACGGCCACCTTGTCCTTCAGAGCGAGCTGCTGGGCGTATTGCGAGTAGAGCTGGATGGTGGACTGCGTGTCGTAGTTAACCAGCTCGACCTGGCGTCCCAACAGCCCGCCGGCCGCGTTCACCTCGTCCACCGCGAGCCGGATGGTGGCGTGCATCGCCTGGCCGGACGAGCCGATCGGTCCCGACAGGTCGAGCAGGCTGCCGACCTTGATCGTGTCCGCCGCCATCACATGCCGGGCGACCAGCGGCGCCGCCAACGCGCCTTCCACCAGCGTGGCGCCCGATCGGAGCAGGCCTCGTCGCGATAGGCGGAACTGGTGCATCTGCTACTCCGGGCTAGTACGATCCATCGGCGACTTGCTGGCTGCCAGGTTCGGCGCTGGCGACGCCTCGCGGCTATGAAGCCTGGCGCGAATTTTCCCGCAGTGCAACACGGCAATGCGACCTGCCAGCAACTCGCCGCACAGTCATTTCACCCGCTGATTTGATGGGCAGCGACCAACCCGCATTTGGGCCATCCGAAGCGCCAACCGGCCTGAAAAGCCGATTGCGCATGAGTCGGCCCTCGGTCTTAACTGCGCGCAACGCAGACCGCTTGCTTGCCCCAGACCGAGCGATCACGAATAAGGGAGGTTTCGAAAATGCAGCAGCAGGAAGCAACCATGCCGGACACGCACACGGACGACATCGCGCTGCGGGTGCGCGCGATCGAGAGCCTGCTGGTTGAGAAAGGGCTGGTGCAGCCGGCAGCCCTCGCCGCCATCGTCGAGAAATACGAGACCAAGATCGGGCCGCATAACGGCGCGCAGGTGGTGGCCCGCGCCTGGACCGACCCTGAGTTCAAGACACGCCTGCTCGCGGATGCCACTGCCGCCATCGCCGAGCTGGGCTTCTCCGGCGTGCAGGGCGAGGATATGGTCGTCGTGGAGAACACGCCCACGGTGCACAACATGGTCGTGTGCACCCTGTGCTCCTGCTACCCGTGGCCGACGCTCGGTCTGCCGCCGAACTGGTACAAGTCGGCGCCGTACCGCGCCCGCGCCGTCATCGATCCGCGCGGCGTGCTGACCGAGTTCGGCGTCGATCTGCCGCCGGAGAAAGAGGTCCGGGTCTGGGACAGCAACGCCGAGCTGCGCTACCTCGTATTGCCCGAGCGCCCGGCGGGAACCGAGGGCATGGATGCGGCCGCGCTCGCCGAACTCGTGTCCCGCGACGCGATGATCGGCACCGGCGTCGCGACACCGGCCCAGGGAGCCGCACGATGAACGGCGTGCACGATCTCGGCGGGATGCACGGCATGGGCCCGATCAACCCCGAACCGCATGAGCCGGTGTTCCACGCGCCCTGGGAACGCACCGTGTTCGGCCTGTTCGTGACCACCTTCGCCGGCGGTCACTTCAACGTGGACGAGTTCCGCCACGCGATCGAGAAGATGGACGCCGCGCACTACCTGCGATCCCCGTATTACGAGCACTGGATGCACGCCGTCGAGGACCTGCTGGTGCAGCGCGGCGCGCTCACATCGGCCGAGATCGACGGACGCATGGCGCAGCTGGCAAAAGAGGCTGCGTGATGCCCGCATTGCCGGTCGAAAACGTGGACGGGCTGATCGCCACCGGGGCCTCCGCGCGCATGACGGACGACGTGGCACCGCGCTTCCGGCCCGGCGACCGCGTGCTGGTGCGCAACATCAACCCGCCCACCCACACCAGGCTGCCCCGCTACGCCCGTGGCAAAACCGGCACCGTGGAGGCCGACCGCGGCGTGTTCTGCTTCAACGACACCAACGCACACGGCGAGGGGCACAAGCCGCAGCATGTCTATGGCGTGCGCTTCGCCGCCCGCGACCTGTGGGGCGAGCAGGCGGCAGCCCGCGACACGTTGTACTTGGACATGTTCGAAGACTATATCGAGCCGCATGTCGCCTGAAGCCAGCTGGCCCAGCGGCATGGCGCCGCCGAGTGACGACGCCGGCCCAGTGTTCCGCGAGCCGTGGGAGGCGCAGGCTTTCGCGCTGGTCGTGGCGCTGCATCAGGCCGGGCATTTTACCTGGCCCGAGTGGGTGGCCACCATCAGCGCCGAGATCCGCCAGGCGCAGGCGGACGGCGATCCGGACCTTGGTCCCACCTACTACCGGCATTGGCTGGCGGCACTCGAGAAGATCGTCCTGGCGAAAACCCTGGCTGGCGACGCCGAGCTGCGCCTGCGCCGCATGGAATGCGCGGCCAACCCGCCCGGCAAACACGACCACCCGGCGCGGCGCGAGCCGATCCGGGTCGGATAAACAAAAACAGTTCAAGGAAACGCCTGATGGCCGCCGAAGCCTATTACTCGCAAGAGCTGCATGGTCCGTTCGAGACGTTCGATCTCGGCGACTTCGACCTGGAGGACGGCGGCCGGCTGCGCGGCGCCCGCCTGGCCTACGCCACCCACGGCAAGCTTTCGCCTGCCAAGGACAACGCGATCCTGGTCGCCACATGGTTCTCCGGCACCAGCAAGATCATGGAACAGGTCTATGTCGGGCCCGGCCGCGCGCTCGACCCCGAGAAGTATTTCATCGTCATCGCCGACCAGATCGGCGACGGCCTGTCCAGCTCGCCGCACAACACGCCGCCGCCGTTCAACGGGCCACGTTTCCCCCGCGTGCGGATCGGCGACGACGTGGTGGCGCAGCACCGGCTGGTTACGGAGAAATTCGGCATTGAGCGCCTGGCCTTGGTGGTGGGCGGGTCGATGGGCGCGCAGCAGGCCTACGAATGGGCGGTGCGTTTCCCGGACATGGTGGCGCGCGCCGCACCCATCGCCGGCTTCGCCCAGAACACGCCGCACGACTTCCTGTATGGCAGCACGCTGAGCGAGGCCATCACCTCCGACCCGGCATGGAAGAACGGCTGGTACCACGATCCGGCCGACGTGCACGAGGGCCTGCGCCGGCACGCGCACCTCTGGGGCGTGATGGGCCTGTGCACCGAGTTCTACAAGCAGGAGCGCTGGCGTGGCCTCGGCTTCGTCTCGCTGGCCGATTTTGTCGTCGGCTTCCTCGAAGGCTTTTTCCTGCCGATGGACCCGAACGACCTGCTCTGCATGGCCTGGAAGTGGCAGCACGGCGACGTGGCCCGGCACACCGACGGCGACCTCGCCGCCGCACTCGGGCGCATCAAGGCCCGGATGTTCGTCATGCCGCTCAGCACCGACATGTTCTTCCCGGTGCAGGACTGCGCCGCCGAGCAGGCGCTGATCCCCAACAGCGAGCTGCGGGTGGTGAATACCATCTGCGGCCATTTCGGCCTGTTCGGCATCGAGCCGGAGTACCACGAGCAGGTGGACGGCATCCTGAAAGAACTGCTGGCCAGCGCGGCCTAAACCCGGCTCCAGCCCATTCCACCCTACCCGAAACTTGAGACCACCGAGGCAGCATGAGCCAGACCATCGACGCCCGACAGGATTCCACGACCAACACTACGCCGCGATTGTTGCACGTGGAGGCCTCGCCACGCGGCGAGCGCTCCGCCTCGCTGCAGGTCGCGCACGCCTTCCTTGACGCCTGGAAAGCCCGCCACCCCGGCGCCAGCATCGACGTGCTGAACGTCTGGACCACCGAGCTCCCGGCCTTCGACGGCGAGGCGCTCGACGCCAAGTACGCTGGCCTTGAGGGCCGCGACCGCAGCGCAGCGCAAATCACGGCTTGGCAGGAGATCGGCACCCTGGCCGACCGCTTCCACAAGGCCGACATCGTGCTGCTCAGCGTGCCGATGTGGAATTTCGGCATCCCATACCGCCTGAAGCACCTGATCGACGCGATCTCGCAAAAAGACGTGCTGTTCACCTTCGACGAGCGCGGGCTGAACGGCATGCTCGGCGGCCGGCGCGCGGTCGTCGTGGACTCGCGGGGCGTGGGCCTCGGCCCCGACTTCCCGCGTGAGGAGTTGGACCATCAGCAGCGCTACATGACCGCGTGGCTGCGTATGATCGGGATTACCGACATCACCCACATCGAGGTCGAGAAGACGCTGATGGGCGCCGAACTCGACCACGCCGAACGCGCCAAGGCCTGCGCGCAGGCGGCGCAGCTTGGGGCGACGCTCTGACGTCAGCCGCCCTTTCCGGCGCTGTGCGTCATTGCGACCGCCGCCATCGGCGCTGGAGCTTTATCTCATCGAAAGAGCAGATCGATCGGACGATGCTCTAAGGGATCATCCACGGAAAGACGTACTGCTGCAGCACGACGAGGACGCCGAGCAGCAGCGTGAGCGCGATGCTGTGCTTGAAGGTGCGGGCAAACACCACGCCTTCCTGGCCCTTCAGGTTGGTGACCGAGACCCCGGTGGCGATGTTCTGCGGCGAGATCATCTTGCCCATCACGCCGCCCGACGAGTTGGTGGCGGCGATCAGCACTGGGTTGAGCCCGAGCTGATTGGCCGCCACCACCTGCAGGTTGCCGAACAGCGCATTGCCCGAGGTGTCGCTGCCCGAGAGGAACACCGCCACCCAGCCCAGGAAAGGCGACAAGAGCGGGAAGAAGATGCCGACGGAGGCGACGCCCAGGCCCAGCGTGTAGTTCAGCCCGGAGTAGTTCATCAGGTAGGCCAGGCCGACGATCAGCGCCACGGTGAAGATGGCGATGCGGCTCTGCTTCCAGGTCTGGCCGATGCACTTGACGAAGCGGCCCGGCCCGACGCCGACCAGGGCCGCGGTGATGATCGCCGAGAGCAGGATTGCCGTGCCGGTCGCCAGCGGCTGGAACGTCCAGACCGCGGCGTAGGGCTTGTCGTTATACAGCGTGATCAGGATTTGGTTGTGCAGGCCGGGCCAGGGGATCGCCTGCTGGCCGATGGCGAAGATCTTGAAATGGGTCCAGGCGATCACGACCACCGAAACCACGATCCAGGGAATCCAGCCCTGCCAGCCCGGCACCGTGGCAGTGGATTGTGACTGCACCACGTCGGCGCCGACGCCGCGCGTCGCCAGGGTTGGGAGGCGCATGGTGAACTCGGGCGACGCGGCCGGCGACCAGACGCGCAGGAACGCCAGGGTGGCAACCAGTGCGGTGAGGGACGAGAGCACGTCGGTCAGCGCGTAGTCGAGATAGTTCGACGAGACGAACTGCGCCACGGCGAAGCTGCCGCCGGCGACCAGCAGCACCGGCCACAATGCGCGCACCGACCGCATGCCGCCGTAGATCGCCATGACGTAGAACGGCAGCAGCATCGCCAGGAACGGCAACTGCCGCCCGATCATCGCGCCGAGTGTCGCCGCGGGCAGGCCGGTGACCTGGCCGAGTACGGTGACGGGCGCGCCAAGCGCGCCGAAGGCGACCGGGGCAGTGTTGAAGATCAGCGTGAAGGTCAGCGCCTCCAATGGCGGGAAGCCGACCAGGATCAGCAGAGCGCTGGTGATGGCGACCGGGGTGCCGAAGCCGGAGATGCCTTCCAGCAAGCAGCCGAAGCAGAAGCCGATCACCACCAGCACCACCCGGCGATCATCCGGCAGATGCTCCACAACCCAGTCGCGGAAAGCGTCGAAACGGCCGGAGACGACAGCGATGTTGTATAGCAGCAGCGCGTTGAACACGATCCACATGACCGGCCACAGCGCGAACACCGCGCCAGCCGCGACGCTGTCGAGCGCGAGACCGACCGGAAGCTGCCAGACCAGCACGGCGATCAGCAGGCCAGTTACCAGGCCGCCCAGCGATGCCTGCCAGGCCGGGCGGCGCAGCACCCCAAGCATAATCAGCACGACGATGATCGGCAGCGCCGCAACCACGAACGATAGCAGCAAGCTGCCGCCCACTGGCGTCAGCAGTTGATGGAACATGATCCCCTCCCGGTTCTTTTATTGGCGTGATTGCCAAGCGTTGATGGGTCAGGCTGGCAAGCGATGCGGCGGAAGGCAATGGCTGACCTGCTCAGCCTACGTCTCCGTCCGCCGCCAGGGCCGCGTGCACGAGTGCCAAATGGCTCAGCGCCTGCGGCATGTTGCCCAGCATGGCGCCGGTCGCCGGGTCCATCTGCTCGTGCAGCAGGCCGAGGTTGCCGCCGGTCGCCGCCAGCAGCGCGTCCATCTGCTGCACGGCTGCGTCCTGCTCGCCGAGCAGCGCGAATGCCTCCACCAGCCAGAACGCGCAGGCCAGGAAGGTGCCCTCCTCGGCCTCCATTCCCGAGTAGCGGAACACCAGCGGGCCCACGCACAGCTCGCGCCGCACCGCGTCGCGGGTGAGCGCCAGCCGGTCGCGCCGCTCGAAGCCGAAGCGGGTCGCCAGCAGCAGCGAAGCGTCCAGCCGCTCCGTCCCGGGATGCAGGGTGTAGCTCTGCTTGGCCTCGGACCAGCAATGGGCATCGACCCAATCGCGGATGCGGTCGCGCTCCCGGCGCCAACGGTCGATGTGGCTCGCGTCGAGCTGCCCGGCATGGGCGAGCCTGACCGCGCGGTCGAGCGCCGTCCAGCAGCCGAGCTTCGACATGGTGTAGTGCTCGGCCTGCTCCAGCTCCCAGATGCCGGCGTCGGGCGAACGCCACAGGTCGGCGCAGCGGTCCACGAGGTCCGCCAGCAGCCGCCGGGTCGTGAGATCGAGCACATGGCCGCACTCGACGAACAGCGCCGCCGTCTCCAGCAGGTCGCCGAACACGCCGAGCTGGAGCTGTTCGCGCGCCCGGTTGCCCTCGCGCACCGGCCGGCTGTCGCGGTAGCCCGGCAGGTCGAGTTCCCGCTCCTCCGGCGCGAGGTCGCCGTTGAGCCGGTACATCGTGCGCAGCCGGCCGCCATGCCGGAGGATGGTGGCGGTCAGCCAGGAGAACGCGGCTTTCGCCTCCTCGACCGCGCCGACGCGCAGGAACGCCTTGATGGTGTTGGCGACATCGCGCACCCAGGCGAAGCGGTAGTCGTAGTTCTTGCCGCCGCCGATCCGCTCCGGCAGCGAGGCGGTTGCCGCCGCCGCCGTGGCGCCCGTGGGCGTGAACAGCAGCAGCTTGAGTGCCAGCGCGCTGCGCCGCACCACCTCGCCGTAGCGGCCGTCATAGGTCAGGTTGTCCGACCACTCGCGCCAGGCCTGGTCCGACCGGTCGATCCGCGCGTCGATTGCGGCAAGCGGCGGCAGGATCAGCGGCTCGTTCGACGAGGCCAGCAGCGCCAACACGGCGCGCGAACCCTCCTGTGTCGCGAGACGGGCGGTCACCCGATCATCGGCCTCGACCAGCCGTTCAACGTCGTCGCTGGCGCGGAGGGCCGCCACGATGCCGTCGAGGTGCAGCACGTCGCCGTGCGGGCTGGGTTCGCGCCACGGACTGGCCCGGTCGAGCCGCCGTCCGGGACGCAGCTCGATGCTGAACTCGACCGTGCCCGCCAGGCCCTCGACCCGGTGCGCGAGTTCGCTCCAGGGCAGGCGCCCGGACGGGCCGCTATTGAGCGAGTAGGCCACCCGCGCACGGCCAGACGCCGTGCTGAAGACTTGCTCCAGCACGTTGCTGCCCGGCCGATAGTGCCGTTCGACCGTGAACGGCCCGACGGGTGCGATCGAGAAGCGTCCGCCAGCCTCGCCGTCCAGCAGGCGATCGAAGAACGGGGTGCTATCCAGGTTGGGCACGCACCACCAGTCGATCGAACCGTCGGCCGCGACCAGCGCCACGCTGCGGCCGTCGCCGATCGCGCCATACTGGTCGAGCGGCAGCCAGCCGCCGTCGCGTTCCGGGATCACAGCAGGCGGCTGCCGCCCGTCGCGCCATACACCTCCCCGGTCACGAGGCGTGATGCGGCGGGTCCGCGGTGCGGGACCGCCCAGGCTGCCCGACAAGGGACGGTCGCGGCCACAACCGGTCCTATGCGCCGAACAGCTCGACCAGCCGTGCGGCGACCGCGTCGGGCGCCTCGCGCGTCGGAAAGTGCCCGACGCCCGGCAGCACGATCCGCTTGAACGGGCCGGAAAACTTCGCCGCCACGTTCTCGCTCATCTCGGGCGGGTTCACGCCGTCCGCCTCGCCCTGGAAATACATCGCCGGCACCGCAAGCTGCTTCGTCGCCCGCACCTTCTCCTCAAGCCAGCGGCTGCACGGATCGGGCTCGGCCTCATCCCAGCGGGCGCGGTAGGAGTGCAGCGTCACGTCGATCCAGTCGGGATTATCGAACGACGCCGCCACCTGGTCGAACGTCGCCGCGTCGAACCAGCCCTTCGGCGACCAGTTGACCCACATGATATGGGCAAACCCCCGCGGGTCTTGCCGCACCACCTGCTCGCCGCGCTTGGTCGCCTGGAACCAGTGATACCACTGGCGCTGGGCCTGCGCGAAGGATTGGAGCGGCACGCCGCCCAGCCGCGGCATGCTCGACAGCATGGCGATCCGCCCGACCCGGTCCGGCCAGCCGACCGCGAGCGCCTCGGCCATGTTCGAGCCCCAGTCATGCCCGGCGACGAAAAACCGCTCGATCCGCAACGCGTCCATCAACGCGATGGCATCCATCGCCAGGATGCCGCTGTCGCCGGTGCGCGGGGTTTCGGCGGAGCGGAAGCGCGTCTGCCCGAAGCCGCGCAGGGTCGGCACGACGGTGCGCAGCCCCGCCGCGTTCAGCGCCGGCGCAACCCGGTCCCAGGTGCTCGCATCGTCCGGCCAGCCGTGCAGCAGCAGGACCGCCGGGCCTTCCTTCGGGCCATCATCGCTGTGGGCGATCGCGAGTTCGGCGGTGGTGATCTCAGCCATGGCGCTCTCCCCAAAATGGTCCGCCCGAAGCTTGCGAACGCGAAGCCTGGAACCCGGTCAAGACAGGCTGGTTGACTCGCCGATCGGACGATCACGGTCAACAGAAGGGCATCAGCCAGTGCAACACAATGTCGGGGAACGTTGACCATGGTCGTGATCGCACATCACCGCGTCGTGGCGAACGACAGCATGGGGCGAAGAGTTCGAGTCCGGCGGCAAGATATGGGATTTCCCGGCGATCTGGCGGGAGATTGCGGACGACCTGATCACCGTCCCGGTCCCGCTCTGCGGGCACCTGCCGCATGAGGAACGGCCCGAAATGGTCAATGCGGCGCTGCTCAAGTTCTTGGAGGGCTGGACGGGCAAGTAGCCGCAGCGCCTACTTCAACCCAAGCAGGCCAAGCTGCGAGCGATCAAGGCGAAAACCCGATGACCGGTCGGTCTGCCGGAAGGCATGGCGATCGACATAGAAGAAGCTGAAGACCGCCTGCGACGCGATGGCGTAGTCCTGCCCGAGCATGAAAGAGCGGATCGCACTGGAAACCGGCGTCGGCGAAGCCCCGGCCTCGAACTGCTCGAAGTCCTCGACGATGAGCATCGTCGGGCGGTGACGCCGCCAGTCCAGGCTCTGGATCACCTCCAGATCGCGCCCCTCGCAATCGACATTGAGCAGGTCAACATGACGGTCGCGGCAATGCTGCTCGAACACCTCGTTCAGCGGTGTGCATCTGACCGGGACCTCCCCGATCTGGTCGATCTGCAGCTCGGCGGCGCGCGCGGCATCGAAGGTGTTCTGCGCGCCATCGCGAAACTTGTAGTAGGTCAGCTCGCTCTCCCGTTCGGCGATGCCGAGGGTCAAGTGCGTGTCGCGCGGCCGTGCGCGCTTGAACATGTCGGTGACGCCGGGGTTCGGTTCAATTGTCAGGCCGTTCCAGCCTTTCAGATACAGCTTGTAGGTGTTCGAGAGCATCTGGGGATGGAAGGCGCCGACATCGACATAGAACCCGGTGCCCTGCGGATGCATGTGCGGCAACAGCACGTCCTCCGCATACAGCGCGAACGATACGGACCGTATCCGCTGCAGCACTGGGAGAACACCGCGCACGCCATGCCCGGCATCCAACAATCGCCTGACGAAACCCATGCTGCCCCAAACTCATTTTTGTGCTTAACCGGGGTTAGGTCCGTCTATTCCTATCAGCAATTGATATTTTTGCGACCGGGGTCATCCCGGCCATGTTCGTCAGAGGCGGGCGGAGATGCGGACCGGCAGCGTCTCATAGCCCTTGACGAAGCTCGAATAGACCCGGCGCGGCTCGCCCATCACCTCGATGCCAGCGAAACGCGCCAGGATCTCCTCCCAGACCACGCGCAACTGCATCTCGGCCAGGCGCTCGCCGACGCAGCGGTGGATGCCGAAACCAAACGACAGGTGCTTCTTGGGCTTGGCGCGGTCGATGATGAAGCGGTTCGCGTCGCTGATTGCCTCCTCGTCGCGGTTGCCGGAGACGTACCACATCACCACGCGGTCGCCGGCGCGGATCTGCTGTCCGCCAAGCATGGTGTCCCGCGTGGCCGTGCGGCGCATGTGGGCGAGCGGGGTCTGCCAGCGGATGATCTCGGGCACCATGCCGGCGACCAGGCCCGGGTCGGCGCGCAGCTTGGCATACTGCTCCGGATGCTCGTTCAGCGCGATCAGCCCGCCAGTGATCGAGTTGCGCGTGGTGTCGTTGCCGCCGACGATCAGCAGGATGAGGTTGCCCAGGTATTCG
>JAABUS010002457.1_pt1 | contig 35019 bp, 32 predicted proteins | sample 5560161 | NCBI WGS metagenome assembly JAABUS01 (sample SAMN10711885, study PRJNA513376) | rock metagenome | isolation source: Antarctica rocks | place: Antarctica: Victoria Land, Trio Nunatak nord | collected 2016-01-04 | reverse complement strand
AAGGAGCGCAGCATATGCTTAATTTAAGAGTGGTAAGAAAAAATAATGATTGGAACAAAATCATTGAACTCACAAAAGCAACTTCAAAGGCTGCCGCTTAACTGCGACAATTTGAAATGCACCCCAATTTGGAAAGGATTCTCAGTTACCATGTAAAACATTATCTTTGCCGCTCTTAGAAAGAAAAATTAAATAAAACAAGCATACCAATGAGAGCCTTGGTCACTATTTTCGTGGGTTTATTAATTATTTACTCACTATATCTACTCTCCTTTACATGGTTTGTAAACAACCATAAAAATGAGATAGAAAAGAAAGCGATGCAGTTTGTCAAAACTAATTATTCCTCTGCCAGTCAAAAATATCCAGCCAACAAAGATTCTCAGGCAGTTTACCAGGACAATCTTGACCAGATTTATAAAACCAAATACCACAGGTTACTAGATAGTTCAAAAGATAAAAGTATCACTCCCTGGGGTACTACTTACCAGAAAGCCCAGGAAAATGAATTGTTATTAGGACTTGACCTGCAAGGCGGAATCAATGTAACGCTCAATATTGAACTGGCAGGATTAATAAAAGGATTAGCAAATAATCCTGGCGATCCTTCTCTTAAAAAGGCGCTGGATGAAGCAAACCGCAGGAAATTAGCCAGTGACGCTGACTTTATCACATTATTTACCCGGGCATTTAGGGATGTAAATCCAGGTATGAATCTCGCACCCATTTTTGCAAACAGTACCCGTAATAAATTAAAAATTGATGCTTCTGATAACCAGGTGGTCTCTTACCTGCGGGATCAGTCATTGGCGGGAATGAAACAAACTTACACAGTAATAAGAAACCGCATTGACCAGTTTGGAGTTGCTCAGCCGAATATAAACCTTGATGAAAACAAAGGTATTATTACTGTTGAGCTTGCCGGAGCCAGTGACCCGGAACGCGTTCGTAAATTTTTACAATCTACTGCTAACCTCCAGTTTTTTGAAGTATATAATATCAGTGAGCTGGATAAATCATTGGAAGGTGCGGATAAAGCGCTGGCTATAGCACTAGGTGGAGCGAAGCCAGTGGACAGCACTAAACTAAAAGATAGTCTTAAAGCTATTACCAGCAAAGGATTAGACACATCCAAATCACAACAATCGCTATCTGAAATATTGAAAGGCAAACAAAAAATCCAGGGTGATACAAAAACCCCTGCACCTGTAGTAAATGAACATCCATTAACAAGTGTCGTTCAGTTTATAGGACCCCGTGATGATAATAAAGATGGCAAACCGGAGTATTCTCCTATGCTTGGCGTTGTCAGGACACAGGATACGAGTCTCGTTAACAGTTATCTGGAAAACCCGGCTGTTAAAAATAACATGCCCGGAGATGTAAGGATACTTTACGGAATGCCCGAGAAAACCAAAGAAGGTAAAAGCCGTGACATCTTACCTATGTATGCTATTAAAACCCTTTCAGCTACTGGAAAAGCTAAGCTTGGTGGAGCTTCTATCATTGATGCCAACCAGGACTTTAACCCTGTCACCAACCAGGTTACCGTTAACATGACCATGGATAAACAAGGGGAAAAAACTTGGGCAAAAATGACCGGCGATAATGTAGGAAGAGCAATTGCAATAGTATTGGATGATATCGTTTATTCTGCACCAAATGTTAACGACAAGATCGAAGGTGGTAACTCCCAAATCTCCGGTGGATTTAGTGTGCAGGAAGGTCAGGATCTTTCCAGCATTCTAAAATCAGGTAAACTTGATGCTCCTGCAAAAATTGTTCAGGAACAAACTGTAGGACCAACTCTCGGACAAGCATCTGTAAAAGGGGGCGCAATGGCTTTCTTCATTTCATTTATAGTAATTTTTGCACTGATGTTGGTTTACTACAATACCGGAGGATGGGTAGCCAATATAGCTTTAATATTGAATCTGCTTTTTACCGTTGGTGTTTTAACTGCTTTTAATGCAACACTAACTGCTGCAGGTATAGCTGGCCTGGTATTAACTATCGGTATGGCTGTAGATACCAATGTTATTATTTTTGAAAGAATAAAGGAAGAACTTACCCGGGGCAAATCATATCCGCAGGCTGTTAAAGATGGCTACCATCGTTCTCTATCGCCGGTTTTGGATGCCCACGTTACAACATTATTAACTGCTTTCATATTGTTTTATTTTGGATTGGGTCCGGTACTTGGTTTTGCTACCACACAGATCATAGGTATACTTTTATCACTGTTATGTGGAATCATTGTATCCCGTTTGATCACTGATTTTTGGACCAATAAAAACCGCCACTTTAATTACTTCACGCCTATCTCAAGGAAAATTTTTAAACACTCTAATTTCAAATTTATTGAATACAGGAAAGTAGCTTATGGAATTTCTGTAGTGGTGTTACTGTTGGGAATAGGTGCCGTTATTCATGGCTTCAGGTATGGTGTCGAATTTCAGGGTGGCCGTAACTACGTGGTTGCTTTTGATACTCCTGTTAAGGAAGATAATGTTAGAGATGCCTTGAATAAAGTGTACGGCAGCTCACCTACAATTAAAACTTTTGGTGATTCCAGGCATTTGGATATTACAACAGATTACCTGATCAATCAACCGGGTATAGAAGTAGATGCAAAAGTGCAGGATAAGTTATATGAAGGGCTTAAACCTTTTTTAAAACAGGGAATTACAGAAGCGGATTTTGTAAAAAATCATGTGCAGCAATCCAAGAAGGTTGATCCTACCATATCTGACGACCTTAAAACCGGCGCTAAGTGGGCGACATTTTGGTCGTTGTTAGCTATTTCATTATATATATTTATTCGTTTTCGCGACTGGAGGTATGCTTTGGGAACTATTGTCGCGCTGTTACATGATGTGTTGGTAGTAGTAGCAGTATTCTCTTTCCTTAAAGACATTGTACCATTCCCCCTTGAAATCGATCAGCATTTTATTGCGGCGATTCTTACAGTTATTGGTTTCTCCATGAATGATACGGTAATCGTTTTTGACCGTGTAAGGGAATACAGTCATACAATGAAAGGTGCTTCAAAGGGAGAGATCATTAATAAAGCTGTTAATGATACCCTTAGCCGTACGATCATGACCTCGGCTACAGTATTCCTTACTTTGCTGATATTATTCCTGGTAGGAGGTGAAGTAACCAAGGGGTTCGCGTTCGCTATGCTAATAGGTGTTATTACCGGTACCTATTCATCTATCTTCGTTGCCGCGCCTATACTTGTTGATTTTGCAAAGAAGAAGTCTTTAGGAGAGTCTTCTGAAATTCCATTGATGAAACAGGTAGAGAAACCGAAGACGGTACTGGCCAAGTAGCTGTCAGCCTTCAGCTATCAGGTAAGCTTCAAGAAAATAAACTGCCTCATAAATTATAAGCCTGTAGTTTACTACGGGCTTATTATTTAAGATGAATGCTAACTAAATTATTACAAGGTTATATTAAATTACTTTTGTTCTGAGTAATTAGCTTTTAAAATTGAACAAACAAAAACATACACATTACATTAAAGATACCGCATCCTCACTCGGCTTCGAATATTGTGGCATTGCAAAAGCACAACCTTTGGATGAAGATGCGCGGCGACTGGAACAATGGCTTAATAAAGGCATGCATGGCAACATGCAATACATGGAAAATCATTTTGAGATGCGTGTTGATCCCTGCAAACTGGTTCCCGGAGCACGGTCTGTCATCACACTACTGCTTAATTATTTCCCGGCTCAGCAACAGGATGCTTCCGCTGTAAAAGTTTCAAAATATGCCTGGGGAAATGATTACCATGAAGTTATAAGAACAAAGCTGAAACTTTTAATAGAAGGCATGAAGCAAACAATTGGTGATATCAATGGGAGGGGCTTTGTTGACAGCGCTCCCGTGCTTGAAAGAAGCTGGGCTCAGAAAAGCGGTCTAGGATGGTTAGGGAAAAATGGCAACCTGATTACCAGGCAATATGGTTCTTTCTTTTTTATTGCTACATTAATAACGGATCTGGACTTAGACTACGATGATCCCTTTGTAAAAGATTTTTGTGGTACCTGCACTAAATGCATTGATGCCTGTCCAACAGATGCTATTCATGAAAACAAGGTTATAGATGGAAGTAAATGTATTTCCTATTTTACTATTGAATTGAAAGAGCAGCTTATTCCGGATACCATGAAAGGGCGATTCGACAACTGGATGTTTGGCTGCGATACCTGCCAGGATGTTTGTCCCTGGAATCGTTTCAGCAGGCCCACACGGGAAACCTCTTTTTCGCCCATACCTGAAGTGCTGCATTTTTCTACCGGCGATTGGGAAGACATTACGGAAGAAACATTTAAAACAATTTTTAAGAATTCGCCGATTAAGAGAAGCAAGTACGCCGGGATAAAAAGAAATTTAAAGTTTTTAAGTGAGGAGGTTAAAAAATAATTATTAAGATCAAAAAACGTTACCAGCTTCTCAGGTTCTATGTGGTAACGTGTACGTTCAAGGAGTGGAACGATACCACCTCAAATTGAAATTTTGGGATACCTGTATCCGTTATAATAATTTAAAGTACCCAGCCTGCTTTAATAACCAATCTTGAAAGATAATACCGGTAAGTTTGAACAGCATTATAACATGGCCCAATAAAAGGACAAACACCCGAACCAACTTCCGATTGCAACTTTTTAAAAGTATAGCCGGCACTTAAAAGCAGGGCATTTGATTTATTAAATCCTACCTTGTAACCCAGGCCGGCATCATAGTATGATCCACCATAAAATCTATGTTGAAGCGTATAAGTAAATGACTCCTTCATTTTTCTCTTCGCTACACATTCATAATTATAGCCAATATCACCATATAGAAACAGGCTCCTTTTACCTTTACCAAATTCATGTCGCATATCAACGAATAAAGGGATACTACGGTAGCGATAATAATCCAGTCCTACTCCCACACCTAAAAATGAATGTTGGTAATACCCACCTAAAATAGTTTGTAATGCCAGCGAAGGACCAGAATAACCATTCAATAAGCCAACCGAAGAAATCGATTGTAATCTTAATTTTTTATTTCCATCCTGCGCACTGCAATACTGCATCACACAATTGAACAGTAACAGTAAAGTAAAATACTTTCTTATCATGATACATATCATTAATCATTCATAATTAACCATTAACAATTACTCCGCCCATCCTACCCTGCTTAATAACCTTACATCGTTTATATTCGAATAATCATATTGACGCAACCCATCTTTACAAACTACGATCGCCAGGTTATTGTAAGCAATAACATCATAAGTCTCAAAACCTTTAATATGATTGATTAATTTTAGATCCTTGACATCAGAAGCATTATAAACTTTTAGTCCGTCGGTACCATCACAAATAAATAAACTATTACCATCTTTGGACAAACCCAGCGGACCCGCCATTGGATATGACTTTACCAATGAAGGCGCAGTAAGTGATGAGATATCCAGCACATCCAATTGATTAGATCCATTTGAACACCTTACCCCACCTCTAAGCGTAACAAATGCGTATTTTTCATCTGCTATTACCGGGTCACAGGCAGTTAGATGACTGAACTTACCAATCTTTACAGGATTACTTTCGTTAGTTACATCATAAATAAACATACCTGAATTTGAACCGATAAAAAGTTTGTCTTTAAACGGATAAATCGTTTCAATTCCCCAACCCATAGAGATTTTATTAACGCTGACAGGATTTTCCGGAGTAGTTATAGAATACACATTAAGCGTAGCGTTGCTAACAGTATAGAGGCTATTATTTACAATAGAAAACCGCGCCATGGAGCCACCCATTCCAAAAGGCGATGCTGCTTTAGAACCTGGAACTGTTGAAGATGAAAGTGACCTAAAATCGTTTTGGATCATACAATTAGAACATCTCCAAACTGACATACTTCCTTGCTGATCCTCGTTTACCGTGGTATCCCTGCTTATCCAATCAACTATTATTTTACTGTTATCTGCAATAAACCCATTACTGTACCTGCGCTCCGGAAATGCATTGGCAATTACGCTATTAAGTGTTGCATGCAAAGGATCACTAATATCTAATGTTACGAGATCAGAATATAAATCTGCGTATAAAATATTCCCTTTTACTGCGAGGTCCAGGTTGCCGGGTATATCAATGAATGCTACATTTTTTGGTGATGTAGGATTGCCGTTATCAATTATATGGATGCCTTTATCAATTTCATTAAGAAAAATATATTTGTCACGGATGAAGATTTTTCCCGGGTTGGTGATATTCTGTGAAACGTTACTTTTAATGTTTGCTCTAACTTCGGCGCTGGTTTTATATACAGGAATAAATATCTTGTAAGTATGTGTTATTTTGTCCTTTATACAGCCGGGAAGTAACAGGATAATCATTAGTAAGAATAAAATAGCGCGGAGTGAAGCAGAAATGTTTTTCATACCAAATATGTTTTAAAAGCTGACAAGCAAATTGAAATTGCCGTTGCATGTATTTTATTATTTTTCACCAGGGACAAGGTTTGCTTTTAATCCCAGGAATAAAAAGTGTTTCTCCGGAGATATCTGATTAGCTAAAATATTACTGAAGCTATACTGTAATTGCGGCCCAGCCTGCAATTGAAATTTTTTCCCGGCAAACAATTTCACAGGCAGGCCGGTAATAATATTAAAATGCGTTTTATTAAGAAGCTGATTATCCTTGTAATAAACGCCTGTGTTACTATCAAAATACAAAGCATTGCTTGCAATGAGCCTGGATAGTGAAAAGCCTACATCCCAATACAATGGCACCTTCCAGGATTTTGTTAACCGTGTCTGGAGCACTATAGGTACCTCAATATAATGGTACTTATTTATGTAACTACCTGCACTGCCTATGCGAAAATATTTATTCAATTCCTGCACATTTCCAGACACAGCCGATCGAAGTAAGAGCAGGCTGTCTACCTTTTTCCCAACAGTTGTTGAGGTACTATATAAAGTGTAATTAAAACCAAAAGAAAAGGTAAATCTTCCTGACAGATTTTTTTTCATAAAAGCTCCCGCGGAGAAGCCCGCGGAAGCCCGTGTAGGATAAGGCTCACGATATACAGTGTTTGCAGACTGGTTAAAATTAGTTGCAGAAAAAATAGGACTAGATGAATTTAAGGCACCACCACTACTGAAACTTTTATTAAACGTTCCATGAGTAAGAGAAGACCTTCCAACCTGTAATGAAAGCCCCCATTCCCATCTCCTTCTTTGGTTTTGCAGTTTGTTTGAAACTTTAAAAAATGGATTTTCTTTGATTGATATTAATAAAGTGTTTACATGGCTCGCTATTAGGGGAACTTCTTTAACATCAGATTGCAGTAATTCTTTATCATCTTCAAGCACCCTTTCCTTTGTGTTAAATGATGTGTCTGTTTTTTCCTCCTGGGCATATTGTTGAAACTTATTTTTATGTGAATCAACAAAAGAATCAGAACTTATAAGCTGAGGAGTTTTACTAGCTGTGCTATTTTTTATTACTAACTTATTAATGTTACTGCTTGATGAAGATATAGCAGTAGTTATTAATTTGTCCGGGTGATAAAATTTTTGTTTGCTGTTGTTAATATTTCTTTGCCGGCCAGTTTGTGTTTCTATTGAAATATTTTCATGAGCTTTTTGAAAGATTTTTTCAGAGTTAGTTCTCTTTGTAGAAGAAGCTTCCTGGTTACCATTAAGCGTTAGTGGTTTATCCGAAGTAGGTCTGGAAACATTATTATTTATTTTCTTTTGAGCAGATTTGTCTGTAGCAGCATGAATTAATTTTAGATTTGATAAATGTCCGGTATTTATAACGAAGTAACCTGCCAGGGTAAGTCCGGTCAATAGCAATGGAAACCAGATAATCCAGCGCTTGCGTTCTTTACGATGAAGTCGCATTTCTACCTGCTCCCAAACAGCTTCAGATGGAAGCAGTCTGAGCTCCCCCATCTTTTGATGAACCTGTTTTTCAAAATCATTGTCTTGCATACGATTCTATTTTACTGTCAATATCATTTTTTTTTATCCAGCTTATGAGTAATGCCCTTGCTCTTGAATATTGTGAGCGCGAAGTACCTTCATTGATCCCCAGGATTTGTCCTATCTCAACATGTGTAAAGCCTTCAACGGCATGTAAATTTAAAATTGTCTGGAAGCCCGGGGGCAGTTGCCTTATAAGGTCTGCCAGTTCTTTAGCCTGCAGGTGTATTTCAGGGTTATCAAAATGAACCGGGTGCATAGGAATCTCTGAAAAAGCAAGTTCTGACTGGTAGCGGCTATTTTTCTTTAAATAATTGATAGCTGTATTAACCATGATGCGCCTGATCCAGGCACCGATTTCACCGTCTGCTTTAAACTGATGCAAATGAGTGAATACTTTTACAAATCCATCCTGCAACACATCTTCAGCATCGGCAGTTGACTTTGTATAACGGTAACATACAGCCAGCATTTCAGCAGCAAAAAGTTCATACAATTGCCGTTGCGCATCGCGCTTACCTTTCAAACTGTCTTTTACTAACTTGAGCTGATCAATCATCGGTTGTATTGCAGTGGATTGACAATCAATCGCAGGAAAGCGTTGCATGGAGAGCTTAGGTATGAGGTATCAGGTATGAGGTGTAAGTATCCGACTTCAGAAGTCTTAAATATCGATATCTTACACTTAGGGTTCAGACTTCGAAAGTCTTGACTGGATTCACTGTCATTTTAAGCTTTTAAATTCACTTTGTTGAAGATGTCTTATTCTAGACTTTTGAAGTCTGCGTTAATATGGAAAGCTGGTGAAATTTAAGACTTCGGAAGTCGTCTCGAAAAAGGTGAGACTAATAAAACTTTTAACTTTTTTCAGGATAAGACAGTATGTGGAAAGACATTATTAGTCATTATCCATTATCAAAAGCTATTTTCTTTTGTTGCCTCTTTCATTGTGCGATGAAACTCTGTCCAGACTTTAGGTGCATCTTTAAAGTTATAATAATTGTCAAACAGTTTTTTTGTCTTCTTCCAGTTTCTGTTATGATTAAAATGCCAGATAGCAAGGTTGATCGCAAGCTCTTTCCTCCAGCCACTATCCATCAGGCCTTTATTGTGAACAGAATTTTTCCTCACTTCACCTACCTGCTTGTTAGCATTATTATAACATCCGGTTAAAAAAAAACAGTAAAAAAGAATATACTAATCCTGGTTTTCTGCATATTCGAATTTTTAATGAATTTACATATAATTTTATGCCTCTATATGCAATCCCTGAAAGATAAAGACAAGCAATATATCTGGCATCCTTTTACTTCATTAACGTCAGCTCCTGAACCCATCCCGATTGTAAAGGGTGAAGGTGTTTATCTTGTTGATGAAACCGGTAACCGTTATATAGATGCCATCAGCAGTTGGTGGGTAAATATTCATGGGCATGCACATCCTTATATTGCGGAAAAAATTTATCAGCAGGCGCTGCAATTGGAACAGGTGATTTTTGCCGGTTTTACGCACCGCCCGGCTATAGAATTGGCTGAACGGCTCATGGCTGTTTTGCCAGGAAACTTTTCAAAAATATTTTATTCTGACAACGGTTCCACCTCCACTGAAGTAGCTGTAAAAATGGGACTGCAATACTGGTGGAACAAATCTTCAGTTAAAAAAACAGAAAAAATAAAAATACTTGCATTCAAAAATTCTTATCATGGTGATACATTCGGCGCCATGAGTGTAAGTGACCGTAGCATTTTCACAATGGCCTTCCAGGATAAATTGTTTGATGTAATTTTTATTGATACTCCTACTCCAGAAAATATAGGTGAGCTTAAAGAAGTTATCCGGCTTCATGCACAACATACAGCAGCTTTTATTTACGAACCACTGTTGCAAGGCGCAGGTGGAATGAAAATGTATGATGCTTTATTAATGGATGAACTGATTTTCACATGCCAGCAAAATAATATTATCTGTATTGCCGATGAAGTGATGACAGGATTCGGTAGAACAGGACGGTTATTTGCAAGCGAATACATGAAAGCAAAGCCGGATATTATTTGCTTATCAAAAGGACTTACCGGTGGAACCATGGCCCTTGGTGTTACTGCATGCACGCAAAATATAGTTGATGCATTTTTGAGCGAGGACGAACTAAAGACTTTTTTTCATGGTCATTCATTTACTGCAAATCCCTTAGCCTGTACGGCAGCATTGGCAAGCCTCGACCTGTTGCAAAAAGATTCCTGTCAGCAAAACCTTGCATCCATCTGCAGCAATAACAGGAACTTTATTGAGGAACTGAAAAAATATAACAATGTAAAAAATGCACGGTGTTTGGGAACCATTATTGCTTTCGAATATATTTCAGATGACTATGATTACCTTAATAATATCAGTCAGGTTATTACAACATACATGCTACAAAAAGGTATCTATATGCGTCCGCTTGGCAATACCATTTACCTGATGCCTCCGTACTGCATTACTATGGAAGAATTACATGTTGTTTATAATGCTGTTATTATGCTTATAAAAGATGAGGTTGACAGCCAGAAAAATAATGCTATTAAAGAAATGATTGAGTAAAGTGTGTTATTACAAATAAGGCTCCGGGAAAATAATTTCCCGGAGCCTTATAAAGAAAATTTAAAAATGAAATGTGTTAACTAGCCTTTATAGGGATAGTAACTCCTGTCTGATCCCATTGTACGTTCATGTTAGAACCTGAGAAAGTGTAGGTAAGTTTTTCAACTACGGAAGGAAGTTTTTTAGTAGGAATATTCACTTTCAGGTAATCCTTATCTTTATTCTTTTCGTACTCTGTTCCCGAAAAACCTACATTACTGTTTAAGATAATAGTCCATTCATTTTCATTAGGGATGATCCAGAAAGAATATTTACCAGCTTTAACAGGCTTACCTGCAAACGTGGCATCTTTACTAAAAGTAACTTCAGTAACCGTATTGGCTCCTGCTCTCCAAACCTGACCATACTTTTGAAGGCCACCAAATATTTCCCGGCCTTTTTTTGACGGCTGGCCATATTCAACTTTTACATCTTTTCCTTCTGCGGTAACTCTGGGACTGGCAGGTGGATTTTGTGCAAAGGATACAAGCCCTGCAAATAAAACAGAAGATAACAAAAGCAATCTTTTCATAAATAATTTTTTAACACGATTAATTAATTCCACAAATTACGGTGCTTTTTCGAGCATTTGCTTAAGGTTTTTCAAAGATTTTTCCATTTGAGGCCCTAACTCCTTATCGTAAATGATACTTCCAAACTTTTCCCAGGGATACCATTTGATGGAGAATTCAAAATACCATTGAACAGTAGTTTGAGATTTATTGGAGACTACATTAAAAATACCTGGGAATGAAGTGCTGCTTTGATGACGCCAGCTTGTCTTAATTGAAACATTATCTGCTGATATAAATAAAACCGATAATGCTTTAGAATGAATGCTGTCTATTGTTACATCCTTAACCTGTAATGCTTTTATATATTCATTCCATAACTCCCATTCTTTCATATTCCTGATTTTTAATATTACGTTAGCAGGAGAGTCAGTAATATCTATAGCCCTCGAAATGCGAACTTTCGAAGGCAGCAATGATGAAAATGCTGTCAATAGTAAAAACAGGACAACAACGCTTATGATAAATAATTTAATAAATTTCATTTGAAAGTTTTAGTTCAATCTGGTGAGATTAATAAATCTCTCAGGTTTTAAGCTACTCCTTTAACCTGAAACGCCAACCTCACAGGTTGTTCCAGACAATAACTATTCCCATCTAAAAACCTTTATAGCTACCGCATAAGCGGCTACACCCCACAGTAGTAAGATGCCGATTTGCTTTCCGCAATCAATAAGGTGTGCTCCTTCAAAAGCAACATTACGCATCGCATCATTCAGATGCGTTAAAGGTAGTATCCTGCAAAGCGGTTGTAGCCAGGACGGAAAAGCATCTATCGTAAAAAATGTTCCTGATAATAAAAATTGTGGCAGCGTAATCAAGTTTGCAAAAGGCGGGATGGAACTTTCGTTTTTTGAAAGTCCGCTTACTATAAACCCAAATCCCATAAAAACCAGTAATCCAAGGAAACTAAGAAACAGTAATTCTATGAATGTTATCCATCCATGAACAAGCGTAAAATTAAATATAAAATGACCTATCAGTAGAATGGTAACCGCAGTAATCAACTGGAACAAAATTCGGCTCAAAGCTTCTCCTAAAACAATATAACTTCTGTTTATTGGTGTTGCGAAAAATCTTTTTAACACCAATGTCTGCCGCAGGTTAAAAAATATGAATGCTACCCCAAATACTCCCGCACTTAATAAAGAAAAGCCCAGCTGGCCTGGTAAAATAAAATCAATTGTAGTATACTTTCTGCCTTTTACTTTTTCTACGTTTTGATTAACAAATGCAACTGTGCTTACTTCGGGATATAGATTTTTATCAACACCACTAATGATTCCATTCAACAAAGACCGTAGCACCTGGATATTTTGTGGATTTACCGCATCGGAAGTTTTAATATCTATAAAATAAGCAGGTGATGAATTGCTATTTTTACGAAAACTGATCACAGCAGTTAACCGGCCCTTTTCAAGGTCTTCTTTAATATCTTTCTCTGGCTTCCTACTTATAGTTAACCCACTCACTTTTCTCATAGCCTGGTAAACAGGATTCAATGTATCGGAATTACTATCTATGCTGATCCTTAATGACACACCTCCTCCTCCCCCAACAAAACCAAATACCAATATAAAAATCAAAGGAAAAGCAAAACTAAAAACCACAGCAGAAGGACTTCTGAATATTGATGTAAAGCTGGCCTTGGTTATAGCCAGCATAGCTCTGAATTGATTATAGGGCTGCTGCATGAATGAAATCTTATCTTGCCACTTGTGGCGGACAAATCTATTTGTTTATTTACCGATGGCAAATTATTATTATCAGCTATAGTAGAAGTTGCTTGTAGTAGCATTAAGCTTTCAGTAATAATTAAATAATTATTATATTAGCACCAACTTTACAATAATGATGAAACTATTTATTTTTATTTCCCTGACAGCAGTATTATCAAGTGCCGTTAATACCAAGGCTTTGAGCCAGGGGAACAACAAACCACCATCTATGAATCAGAACCAGGCTTCAGCAGCTCTTTTAAGACATGTAGTTTTATTTAAATTTGAAGATCACGCTACCCCGGCACAGGTAAAGGAAGTGCAACAGGCTTTTTCAGCGCTTCCAGTAAAAATTCCTACTATAGTGAGTTATGAATGGGGGACAAATATCAGTCCTGAAAACCTTGCACAAGGGTTTACCCATTGCTTTCTCGTTGCTTTTAAAAATACAACAGATAGAGATAACTATCTTGTTCATCCTGCACACAAAGAGTTTGGAAACATTTTGAAACCATACCTGGATAAAGTATTGGTGATTGATTTTATGGGACAGCAATAGTTGTCTGAACCGTTAATTAAAGTGTTTGCTATCAGCCGTCAGCTGTCAGGAGGAAACACATTACATATTGGCGTCTTGATAGCTGATAGTAATATTTACAGTCATTTTATACCAGGCACAACCCTATACGCTATTTTATATTGTATTCTGCAGGCATCCGGGCCTGGGTAGTACCTATCAATCCCTGAACACGTTTTAAAGAATTATATATAGTAAAACCAGTTGTTCCCAGTTCTTCTTTGATGGCCTGAGCTTTACTTACTTTTTTATAATTTCCTAATATCAAATCCAAAATACTTTGTGGTTCAGGATATTCTTTTACTCTGTATTCTTTTGTTTTACCCATGCGTGCAGCGCAGTCAATAGCATCCTGTAAATTGCCAAGTTTATCTACTAGTCCAAGCCCCAGTGCCTTTTCTCCCATCCAAACCCTTCCTTGTGCTATACTGTCTACATTAGCTACTGAAAGCTTTCTTCCGGTTGACACGCGTGATAAAAAAGTCTGGTAAAAAGTATCTACATCATTCTGTATAAATGTTCTTTCCGTTTCGCTCAAAGGTTTTGTTACTGTTATAGCATCAGCGTGTTCCGCTGTTTTCACGCCATCGAAGGTGACGCCTAATTTATCTTTAAAAAATCCTTCCATATTTGGTATAATTGAAAATACACCGATAGAACCCGTGAGTGTATTAGCCTGTGCAAAAATACTGTCAGCATTACACGCGAGATAATAGCCGCCTGAGGCTGCATAATCTCCAAAGCTTAATATTATGGGTTTTTCTTTACGGGTGATCGTTAGTTCGCGCCATATATTTTCACTGGCTAATCCGCTACCACCGCCTGAATTCACTCTGAAAACAATAGCCTTAACATCTTTATCCAGCCTTGCTTTTCTAATAAGCGCGCGATAGGTTTCTGATCCGATCTGACCCTGGTCACCCTTACCATCTACAATATCGCCTTGTGCATAGATGAGGGCGATCCTGTCTTTTCCGCTACCTGTTTTGTAGTTAGCTGATTTAGCATATTTTCCTAAAGGGAGCATGTTTACCTTTGCATCTTTTTCCAATTTCAGGTTCTTTCTTATTTCATCCTGCACCTCATCGTCATACTTTATTCCATCAATTAATTTGTATTTGAAAGCGTCGCTACCTGTTCTGATTAAATAATTATTAGCGTAGGAATGCAATGTGGCTGTATCTATTCCTCTTGCTGCTGAAGTGTTAAGCAGCAATCCATTGTATAAGTAATTAAGAAACTCTTTGCTCTGCACCTTATTAGGTTCAGTCATCTTATCTTCCCTGAAAGGCTCCGTAGCGCTTTTGAATTTACCGGCATAAAAAATTTGTGGTTTAATTTCCAATCGGTCTAGCGCCTGTTTAAAAAAAACTAGGTCCAGCGCATAGCCCCTCCATTCAACGCTACCTTTGGGATTGCAATATATTTTATCGGCTATATTACCAACATAGTAAGCTTTCTGAGAAATGATATCGCCATAAGCATAAATAAATTTTTTACTTTTTTTAAAATCTGCTAGTGCATTACGTAATTCTTCACTCGTAGCAAAGCCGTTTGCGTTTTCGCTGCATTTAAGATAAATGCCCTTTACAGACGAATCCGACTTAGCGTGCCTGATCATTCTTACCACATCGTACAAGCCTGGAAAATCATATTGATCGCCCGAGCTGAAAGAAGCAATGGGGTTCTCACGTGTCTGTTCCTGGTACGTCTGGCTTAGATCAACCACCAGCACTGCTTTTGAACCGGTTTCCACTCCTGTTGATGAAGACAAATTACTAACAAGCGCGCCCATCAATGCGCCTATTATAAAAATACCGATCACTAAAAAGACTATCATTGCCAGTAAGCTGGCGAAAAATATTTTAAAGAAACTTCTCATGTGTTTAAACTAATTTTTTGCAAAAGTCAAAAATAAAGATATTTGAGCCTTAACCAGATGGAATATTTAAATAAAGCATACTTATTGATAGGCGGCAATGTCGGCAATAAGTTATTTTTCCTGGAACAGGCAGTGAAGCTGTTACAAAAACAATGCGGGGATATTACTGCCAGATCATATATTTATGAAACTGCACCTTGGGGTAATACCCAACAGGCTTCGTTCTTAAACCAGGCGCTGGAACTACATACCAGGTACGAGGCTAAGGATTTGATGTTTTGGTTGTTAAAGATTGAAGAAAAAATGGGAAGAGTACGGCTGGAAAAATATGGACCTCGTATTATTGATATTGATATCCTTCTTTTTAATGATGAAGTATATAACACTATCGAGCTCACTATACCTCATAAAGAGTTGCAAAACCGGCGTTTCGTTTTGCAGCCTTTATCGGAGATCGCGCCTTTGCTGTTACACCCGGTTTTGAAGAAATCCGTTCAACAATTACTGGCGGAATGCACCGATCATTCGGAAGTAAGAAAAATAATTATTAATTGTTAATTGTTAATTGTTAACGGATAGTGGTTAATAATTAATGACAGTAAATTTAATGTCGTTGAATTAAGATGTTAGTAGTGTTTATTCGTATTTAAATTACAATTTGGTTTGAGGTCTTAGTGTCCCTTGTGGGATTTCCTTTGTGTTCCTTGTGGTTAAAAGATTTTTAGAATCATAGACCCTATTGAACCACAATGGACACAAAGGAAATCCCACAAGGGACACAATGAATGCCTGATACATATCAAATCCTTAAGCCAACGATATTGAAAGTAAATTCATCGGTTTATATAATTTAAAACTAATCAATTAACCACTATCCGTACACAATTAACAATTAACCATTAACAATTAAAATGGATTATCATTACATCACTATCGAAGGAAATATAGGGGCGGGTAAAACAACACTGGCTCATATGCTGTCGAAGCATTTCAATGCTAGGCTGATTTTAGAAGAATTTGCCGACAACCCTTTTCTTTCTAAGTTCTATGAAAATCCGCGGCAATTTGCTTTTCCACTTGAGTTGTTTTTTATGGCTGAGCGGTACAAGCAATTAAAAGAACTGATCCATACTAAGGATCTTTTTCAAAATATAACGATCTCTGATTACCTTTTTACCAAATGCCTGCTTTTTGCAAAGGTCAACCTGCCTGAAGAAGAGTTTCATCTTTATCAAAAATTATTTGATATAATTTATCAGCAGTTAACACAACCCGATATTTTAATCTACCTGCATGTGCCGGTAAACCAGCTTCAAAAAAATATAAAAAAACGTAACCGTTCTTTTGAACTGTCTATTACTGATGATTATCTTTTTAAACTACAGCTAACCTACACACAGTACATCCGCCAGCACAATATTAAAACATTGGTTATAGAAGCAGCCAATGCTGACTTCCTTGGAAATGAAAAACACCTCAGGGCAGTATTAGATGCATTGGATAAAGATTACGAGAATGGACAGCATTACATAAGTTTGCCATAAGAAGAGAGTTAGTTTAAAGTTTAAAGTTTAAAGTTTAAAGTTTGGAAGTTAGAGAGTTTGAGAGTAATATTTGAAGCTTGTTATTTAGTAGTTGAGTTTAGTATTTTAGAACGATAGTACTAATTTACATTCCGGTTAGGAAAGATTGAGGAGAAAAGCTATTCCTCATACCCCATACCTTATACCTTAAAAATGACAGAAACCCAGCCAGGAAATAAAAGTGCCTTAGAAGTATTACGAATAAGCGAGTTCAGGCATTTTATTACCGCTCGTTTTTTTTATATAATGGCCATTCGGATGATTACTACCGTAGTAGGCTGGTGGATATATGAACTAACCAGAAATCCTTTTGATATTGGCTTACTTGGACTATCTGAATTTTTACCTGCCTTCTGTCTGGCTTTGTATGCCGGTCATGTGATTGACAAAAGTGACAAAAGATCCCTTCTATTAAAAACTACTATAAGCTATTTTTTGTGTGTATTGGCATTGATAGCAATAGCTATTGCATATACAGGCCATCATCTGGGTAATACTTGGATTCAATGGCTTATATATTTTGTAATATTCTGCACGGGTATTATCAGGGCATTTTCCGGATCATCACTCAATGCTATCGTTGCCCAGATAGTTCCCAGGGCTCAATTGTCCAATGCTGTAACCTTTAGCCAGAGCACCTGGCTCACCGCTTCAGTAATAGGACATGGAAGCGCAGGCTTTCTCATTGCACATACTCATTATGTTACCACATTCTTTATTGTAGCGTCATTTGTTGGCGTTGCTTTCCATTTCCTGTTTACACTATTGCCCAAACCTATCCTGGTAAAGTCAAATGACACTAAAACTCTTGACAGTATTTTGGAAGGTATCCAGTTCGTTTTTAAAACAAAAGAAGTTCTTGGGGCAGTGGCGCTCGATCTTTTTGCTGTGTTATTCGGCGGAGCAGTAGCATTGATACCGGTCTTTGCCCGCGATATATTGCAGGTAGGACCCATAGGGTTCGGCTGGCTTAATGCAGCAACAGACATAGGTTCTATCATTATGATCGTTATACTCACTTTCTTTCCGCTTCGTAAAAATCAAGGTAAGATACTTATGTATGTTGTCACTGGTTTTGGATTGTGTATTATTTCTTTCGGATTGTCAACATGGTATATCGTTTCATTTATAGCACTTTTGTGCAGCGGGTTGCTGGATGGCATAAGCGTAGTGATACGCGGTACTATCGTGCAATTGAAAACCCCCGATAATATGCGAGGCAGGGTTTCTTCGGTAAACTCTATGTTCATCAATTCTTCTAATGAGCTGGGACAATTTGAAAGTGGTATCATGGCAAAACTTATGGGCACCGTGCGCTCAGTGATTTTTGGAGGATGTATAACGATTGCAGTAGTGGTGATTACGTGGTTTAACGCGCCTTCGCTTAGAAAAATGGAGTATTGATTTGAAGAAGGCTATCAGCTGTGAGCTATCAGCCGTCAGCATTCGGTTACGCTTTATTTGAAATAAAAAATGTTACTTGTTAAAATAAAAATAAAATCATCCAGTCATAGCTGATAGCTGGTAGCTGACGGCTGATATCTTTCTTCAAATCAATCTCTCCATCACAAAATAAACAATCGGGCAAAAACTGCTGTTCTTTAAAGTGATCTGCTGGCGCTTTATAAATACATCCTCATCAGTATAAGGAAACCGAACACAATCAGAAGGCCTTTGAGAATAAATACTACAATAATTGTCAACACCTAAAAAAGGACATGGTGCAGAACGTGCCACATAATCCCCATCCTCATCCAAACGCAAATACGATTCAATGAAATTGCTTTCCTTCATCCTGAGATGCTTTGAAATTCTTTTAATATCGGGTGTTTTAAAGCGGGGTGAATAATTGCGGCAGCAGTTAGCACATTTTAAACAATCTATTTCCTTAAAAGCCTCCTTATGATAATCCGGCAATTGCTTAAGCACTTTATTCTTATCGGCCTTTTCCAAAAACCGTTTGTAAATCTTTTGTTTCTCTATAGACTTCTTTTCCCAGTTTTGAAGAGACTCGTTATTCATAAGTTATTAGAGTGAAGAATAAAAAATGATAAATACCTTTAATAATTATTACCGGGAACTTTGAATTTCGAAAGTTTATCGCTAATTATGCTGCAAGATAACCTGTTTTTTGAAAGCAGTTAATCAATGCACATTCACTCATATAATCAATTGACTTTTCATGGAATCATTCAGGGAGCAATTATTAATTCTTATCAGCACGCCTGTTTACATAATTATCATAGCATGTGAAATAATACTAAGCAATGTTCAACACCGCAAGACTTACACTGTCAGGGATACCATTACCAATATTTACCTTTTAATTGCAAATAGTAGTATAGAGTTGTTGTTCAGGGCATTGTATATAGGCGTTTTAGTTTATTTCTTTAACAGGCATTTGTATTCTATTCACAACCCGGTTATATACTGGATATTGCTATTGGTGTTCGAAGATTTTTTATACTATTGGCTTCACCGGTTTGATCATGAGATCAGGCTGTTCTGGGCAGTTCATGTAACCCATCATTCTTCAGAACAAATGAATTTTGCAGTAGGTTTCCGTTCATCAGTTTTTCAACCACTCTATCGCTTTATTTATTTTATACCATTAGCATTACTAGGCTTTAAACCTATTGACATTATTTTTATATACTCAGTCACACAGATCTGGGGAATTTTTGTGCATACGGAACTTATTAATAAATTGGGATGGCTTGAATACATTTTTGTCACCCCCTCTCATCACCGGGTTCATCATGCATCAAATCCCAAATACCTCGACAGAAATATGGGCATGTTCCTGATAATCTGGGATAAAATGTTTGGTACTTTTCAACCGGAGCTTGATGTGTCACAATACAGCCCAATTAAATATGGCCTTACTAAACCATTGCAAACTGCCAACCCGGCTACAGTTATTTTTCATGAATGGAGTATGATCACTAAAGACATTGCAAGGAAAGACATCAGTTTGAAACAAAAACTCGGTTATGTTTTTGGTCCGCCCGGCTGGAGCCATGATGGCAGCAGGATGACCAGTGAGGAGATGCGGGAAAAAGAAGGGTTATCTGTTTTTGGAGTTTTTAGTGAAAAACAAAATCTCCTGGAAGTTACTATCAAAGATTCTGGGTCTGATAATACAGCAAATCAGGCGGGGAATGCTTTTAGATAGCAAATTACAATTGATTAGCTTGAGTTAAAATATTCAATATTTATCAATCAGTATTCAATAAAAAATAGGCAGTAACATCATGTTGAACATTGAATATTTAATGTCGTTTACTTAAGAAGCTTTTAGTGTTTTTCTATTGGAAAATAGATTTGGTAAAAGTCTTCGTGTCCCTAGTGAGTTACCTTTGTGTTCCTTGTGGTTAAAAGACTGTTGTATTGCTAGACCCTATTTTACCACGAAGATCACAAAGGTAATCCACAAGGTGCACAAGGGATGCCTACTAAAAACGTAATCTTTAACTCAACGAGATTAATTGAATATTGCTTATTAAATTATACAAGGTTAAAAATCTTACCTAAACAACATTGTCCTCTACTTCCGGTATTTTGCAACTCTCTCTTCTTCTAACAAAATCCTGTAATTTTCATTGTTACACCTTAACTTCGCGCATCTTTTGAACGATTATTTGCTTCATGAATTGCTCTGGAAAATCTTTCATTCTTCCTGCCAGCGGCATAGCAAGCAGAGATATGCAGTAAATTCCCGGAACAACATTGGGCTCCTATATGTTATACGATAAAATATTACGTGTTTTATGAATCTTTTCGAACAACAAGCTAATGAATTTGCGGCCCGTCATATCGGACCAAATGAAGAAGAAACGGCATTAATGCTAAAAACGGTAGGCGTGCTAAATATGGATGAATTGATTGATAAAACCATTCCTGCCTCCATTCGCATGGAGCTGCCGCCTAATGCGCTTGAACCGCAGAGTGAATTTGAATACCTGAAGGAACTTAAAACAATTGCCTCAAAAAATAAAGTTTTTAAATCTTATATAGGCCAGGGCTATTACGATACCATAGTGCCCAGTGTAATTTTACGAAACCTTTTTGAAAATCCGGGATGGTACACCCAGTATACTCCTTACCAGGCCGAGATAGCGCAAGGCCGCCTTGAAAGCCTGCTTAATTTTCAAACTATGGTTAGTGACCTTACAGCGCTGCCTATAGCAAACGCATCATTACTGGACGAAGGGACTGCTGCTGCTGAAGCAATGGCAATGCTTTTTAATTATAAAAACAAACTGGCTCATATAACCGCTCCGAAATTTTTTGTAGACAATAATGTGTTTGCCCAGACAAAAGAAGTTTTAATTACCCGCGCTTCACCTATAGGGATAGAACTTGTTTTTGGTGATTACCACGCTGTTAAACCTGACGACACTTACTTTGGGGCAATTGTTCAATATCCTGACAGTAATGGTAATGTTGATGATTACAGGGCTATGATCAAAACATTTCACAACACTAATGCTCAGGTTGTTATGGCAACTGACCTTCTTGCCCTGACATTATTAACTCCTCCGGGCGAACTGGGCGCTGATGTAGCTATCGGATCTTCACAAAGATTAGGAGTGCCCATGGGTTTCGGCGGACCCCATGCTGCTTTTTTTGCTACCAGGGATGAATTCAAACGTAGCATCCCAGGACGTATTATCGGAGTTAGTATTGATGCGAGCGGCAATCGTTGTTTACGTATGGCCCTTCAAACCCGCGAACAGCATATCCGTCGCGAAAAAGCCACCTCTAATATCTGTACTGCACAGGCATTGCTCGCTAACATGGCCGCCATGTATGCTGTTTTTCATGGCCCGGCCGGATTAAAAAATATTGCTTTAAGAATTTGCGTGTTGGCTCAAACATTGTCATCAGCTTTGACAGAACTTGGTTACAATATTATCAATGAGTATTATTTCGATACCCTTACTATCGAGTATGATGATTTTGATGCAATCAGATTTATCGCAGAATTTAAAGAACTTAACTTTCTATATTCAGCTAATCTTATCAGTATCTCCCTTGATGAAACTACTACCCGGGAAGATGTAATGGATATAATTGGTGTTTTTGCAAGTGTAAAAGGAATGGACACTTACAGCGCCAATTTTGATTTAGATGGTAACCTTGAAAATATTCCTACTGTGCTTACCAGGATGTCATTATTTTTAACGCACCCGGTTTTCAACAGTCATCACAGCGAAACTGAAATGATGCGTTACCTTAAATTCCTGGAAAATAAAGACCTTTCTCTTACCACGTCTATGATTCCCCTGGGTTCATGCACTATGAAGCTCAACGCTGCATCTGAATTGATTCCGGTGAGCTGGCCCGGGTTTAGTAAACTGCATCCTTTTGCTCCATCCAATCAATGGGAAGGATACTATGAAATCATTACCGGGCTAGAAAAATGGCTTGCAGTAATAACAGGCTTTGCGGCCTGCTCGCTTCAGCCAAATAGCGGAGCACAGGGAGAATATGCAGGCCTGCTGGCTATCCGCGGCTATCATACAGAAAGAAAGGAATCTCACCGTAATGTGATCCTTATTCCTATTTCAGCTCACGGCACAAATCCGGCTTCAGCCGTTATGGCCGGTTTTAAAGTAGTGGTTACCAAATGTGATGAAGCCGGCAACATTGATGTCGAAGACCTGAGGAAGCATGCTGATACGCATAAACAGCAACTTGCCGGACTAATGGTAACCTATCCGTCAACTCATGGTGTATTTGAAGAAAGCATCAAAGATATCTGCAGCATCATTCATGATCAGGGCGGATTGGTATATATGGATGGAGCGAATATGAATGCCCAGGTAGGCTTAACTTCACCTGGAATCATCGGCGCTGATGTTTGTCATCTTAACCTGCATAAAACTTTTTCCATACCTCATGGTGGCGGTGGACCAGGTATGGGCCCTATCTGCGTTAATAAAAAATTGGCGCCTTATTTGCCCGGCCATATTACAAAAGGAATTACGAATGTGGAAACTTATGAGCATCTTCATGCAGTTTCAGCAGCGCGTTATGGGTCGGCAAGTATCCTTCTTATAAGCTATGCCTATATAAGAATGCTGGGAGCTGCAGGTATGAAAAAATCCACTCAGTATGCAATCCTTAATGCAAATTATATGAAGGCAAGGCTGAAAAAATATTATAAAATTTTATACACCGGCAAAAGCGGTACCTGCGCTCATGAATTTATTGTTGACCTTCGTCCTTTTAAGCAATCAGCCGGCATAGAAGCTGAAGATGTCGCCAAGCGACTTATGGATTATGGCTTTCATGCACCTACCCTTAGTTTTCCGGTGCCGGGCACCATTATGATTGAGCCGACAGAAAGTGAAAATAAAACGGAATTAGATCGTTTCTGCGATGCGTTGATAAGCATATATGAGGAGATCAAAGATATTGAATCAGGTAAAAGCAGCAGGTCAGATAATGCATTAAAGAATGCCCCTCATACCTTACAAGTAATTACCGCAGATGAGTGGCCGCATGCTTATTCAAGACAGCAGGCTGCCTTTCCGTTAGCGTATCTCGTCTCCAATAAATTCTGGCCTTCTGTGTCCAGGGTTAATAATACTTATGGAGACAGAAACCTGGTGTGCACCTGCGAACCTGTAGAGAGTTATCAGGAAGTGGCGGAGGACAATGTCGTTTAGTTAAGAAACTATGAGGTCATTAATATTAACATTCAATTTTAATCATAAAAAGGTCAGCCGACTATGGGATAAATTGCGGGAAAATAGCCATTGATGGAATTTAAAGGCTATCAGCTTATGTTTTGAAATAGATCAACCTTCACCTTCAATAGCTAATATTTATAACTATATGATTTTGTCTTCACAATTCAATAATATAACAACACAGGAAAATCTAAAAAATCCTTTTAAGTCCTTCTGGATGGCAGGTTATGAATGCACCGACCAATTAAATGCATTTGGTAACAGGGTAGACTTTTTACACCTTACAGGTCATTACCAACTTATTGACCAGGATTACCAGAGGCTTATTCCCTTAAATTTTCGAACGGTCAGGGAAGGTTTAAGGTGGAGCCAGGTGGAGAAAACAGCCTATCAGTATGATTGGAGTACGGTCAAAACAATGATGGAGAAAGGGCGCGTGCATAATATTCAGCAAATATGGGATATCTGTCATTTCGGGTTTCCAGATGATCTCACACCGCTGCATCCGATGTTTGCCAGACGATTTGCTGCATTTTGCAGGTCATTTGTTCAGTTTTACCGTTCCCTTGAACCGTACAATACGTTAATCGTTACGCCCATTAATGAGGTCAGCTTTTTGTCATGGCTTGGTGGAGATGCCCGTGCAACTTCTCCCTATTGCTGGGGACAGGGTTGGGAAGTGAAATATGCACTTATGAGAGCTTACATTGAGGGCATCGCAGCCATGCGTGAAATAGACCCAACAGTACTTATCTTAACTACCGAACCGCTGATACAGGTTGTGCCGCCCTTGAATGCATCAGAAGACCAGATAAGAGCTGCTGAAAGGGTTCATATTGAGCAATATCAAGCAGTAGATATCTTATGCGGAAACATGTGCCCTGAATTGGGCGGATCACCTGATTATTTAAATATACTAGGGCTTAACTTTTATTCCAATAATCAGTGGACCATTGGATGTACTGATTCTTTACCCTGGAGAAACCTTCAATCAGATCCCCGTTGGAAACCTCTACGCAGTTTAATAACAGAGGCATATAACAGGTATGAAAGACCTGTTGCTATTACAGAAACCAGTCACCCCGGAAAAGACCGGCCTATCTGGATAGAATACATTGCAAGGGAAGCTGCTGCTGTAATAAAAACCGGTTTGCCTTTGTGGGGTATATGTATCTATCCAATTATCAACAGGCCTGATTGGGACCATCTTCATGAACCCTGGCATGAATCTGGCCTTTGGGATGCAGAACTAACGCAAGAAGGAACACTACCGCGCAGGATACTTAACCAGCCTTATGCATCTGCATTAAAAGAAGCCCAGTCCTTAATCTCCGGAACCATCAGTAAACAACTATCATTGCAGGAACAATCCATAATTTAATTTATACCCTCTTTACCATCACCTTACTCACCAATTTATTTTATAAGCAATATGAATAATATAGCTGTCAATACTACACCTGAAGGAAATGAAAGTGATAACACTCCAAATTCAGAACTTAACAAATCAACCGATAGCCTGGATATTCATGACTCTCCTCAGGATGAAGAGCACATGAAACAAGAAGTTTTTACGATTGATTTACCGGATGTATCCGATATTCCCGGACAGGAGCATGTACATGTACCACAGTTAAATCAGTTTGCTGATGTAACAATAGCTTCAGATGATGAGGAAGGTGAAGGTCTTTTTGATGATGAGGGCGATGATGAAGATGATGACCTGGTAATGGGTAACGAAGCTGATGTGGACCCTGCTGAAAAGAAGGCTCTGAGAGTAGCCTCTGAAGATATTATCACCGATGATAATACATTACTCAGGGAAGCGGCTCTTGATAACAGGGATGATGAGGGAGATTTACTTAATGAAGGAAGTTCCGGTACGAAAATCTCAGGTAAAGATCTGGATGTTGCAGGTTCGGATGAAGACGATAACAATGAAGAAATTGGAGAAGAAGATGAAGAAAATAATGACTACAGCCTTGGAGGAGATAACAACGATGAGCCGCCAACAGATGAGTTCTAATACATCACAAACTGTTAAGCACCGATCCAAAGCTTTTTTAGCACATGCTCGTCAGGAAGGGAATAATTTTATACCTGGCAGCAGAATGTATCATAAGTGCATTTATTGTTGCAAGTGCTATCAGCAGTCAGCTATCAGCAATCAGGAGGAAATATAATACACATAGCCTCCTGATAGCCGAGAGCTACAGCAATATATACAGACATTTTATAGTTAACATAATACTAATGTAATGTCAAGCATAAAATAATAGTTAGCTATAAGGGTATAATTACCTGATAAGTTTCTTCCTGATAGCTGACTGCTGATAGCAATTAATACGACATCTTATGCTTGACATTACACTAGAATTTAGTTTATTATCTATCAGACATATTTCAATAAAAAGGTTTTGACCAGCAGGAAGTCAAAGCCTTTATTCATAAAGCACTTAGTAGAAAATTTTCTTCACTTTCAATTGGAAGACCGGTTCTTTACTCACTTTTACTATTCAAACCCCGGCCGGTAGTATGTTGAAGTTCATCAATCCTTTTTGATGCCGCCGCTTTGGTTAAAGTGTCATCAAACTCCTCACCAGCTTCGTCCGAAAGTGTTTTCAAATAAGAAGCCTGAGCCCCGGTCATTGGTTCATCGCCGGTTGTCCAGTTATCCGGATTTTTAACGGTATTTGAACCCGGTGAATTTGCAGATTGCTGATTGGTATTACCGGAATTTGCTGTGTTCCCGGTTTCTTTTTCATTTTTAGCTGCCATATTATCTTTTTATTTTATCATTGCAAGAAGCAAACCAACATTACTTCCTGATTATACGTAAGTAAATAATCAACCTCTTAAGTACAAATGCATAATTAAAGTTGAAGATTTAATATTGAATATAGCTTGTTGAAATATTAATAACCTTATAGTGTCATTGAAAGCACGGAGGCAGGAAGACACAAACGAACATGGTTATCACCGGACTACTACTCTGTGTGTCTCCCTGTCTCCCTGTCTCCCTGTCTCCCTGTCTCCCTGTCTCCCTGTCTCCCTGTCTCCCTGTCTCCCTGTCTCCGTGTCTCCGTGTCTCCGTGGTTCATTGAGTTGCACTTATTAACTTATGTAATTTAGCTTACTGAATATCATTGGTTCTACTATTTAAATCAACACCACTGATGAATAGTGTTACTCACTCCTTCTGGTCTAATCATTACATTTGCGGTTTATGTTTAAAGAATTTTCTAAAACGCTCCAAATTGCAGTTCCTATAATTATAAGTAACATTGCCCAGATTTCGCTATTACTGATAGATAGCGCAATGATCGGCAGAATAAATTACCTGCAGTTAGCTGCCTCATCACTGGTGATAAATGTTATGGCAATTCCACAAGTTATCGGGATGGGAATGACAGTTGCTATGTCGCCACTAATAGCCATTGCTAACGGCAGGAAAGACGTGCTTACTGCGTCAAAGATTTTATTTAATGGATTGATTTTATGCACTATTACCTCCCTGTTGCTTTCTTTTTGTCTTGTGCTAAATAAGAATGTTATCTTTCACCTGGGACAAGATTATAAGGTTGCAAAACTTGCTATACCTTTTTATAATATCATAGCCTGGTCGTTGATTCCATTGCTGATGTTTATGGCTATAAAGCAATTTACTGATGCATTAGAATTTACCAGGACAGGCATGCTGCTAACAATTATATCATTACCTATAAATGCTTTCCTGAATTGGGTATTTATCTATGGTAAGTTTGGTATCCCCCGGCTGGAATTATACGGAGCCGGTATTGCTACTTTCATTACCCGGATAATCATTACTATTACACTGATCATCGTGGTGCTCTGTCATCCTGTGTTTAAGCCATATATAAGTATATGGCGAAAGGCATGGAAAGTAAAGTTCAAAATCTGGAAAGAATTATTGCAGATTGGAATACCCAGCAGCCTTCAATATGGTATGGAATCGGGTGCATTTTCCGTTTCAGGTATAATGATCGGCTGGCTGGGGGCTACAGCACAGGCGGCTCACCAGATAGCACTTAATCTGGCTGGTGCAACCTTTATGGCGGCTTTAGGCTTGTCATTAGGTGCATCGATAAGGGTTGCAAACGCTTATGGGAGGGGAGAAAAATACCAATTGCGTATTATTGGCAAAAGCACTATCGCAGGGGGCTTGATATATGGATTCTTCTGCGCCGGATTATTCATTGCCCTTAAAAATGTTTTACCATTTATATTTACCAACGATGTTAAAGTAACAGCGATGGCATCAACCTTATTAATTTTTGGCGCACTATTCCAGGTGTCTGATACTTCACAGGCAATTGGTGTGGGATTGCTAAGAGGGATAAAAGAAGTAAAACTCCCCACAGCTTTTGTTGGTATAGCTTATTGGATTATTGGTATTCCTACAGGATATTTTCTTGCTTTTAAAATTAACATGGGTGCATCGGGAATCTGGATAGGATTTGTAGCTGGCCTGACAGTTTCTGCACTGTTGCTCAACAAGAGATTTCTTAATAAAACTAAGTGAGGAGCATTATGATCTTTGCAAAAAATAATCATATAAAGCTTCCAGCAAGGTCTATAACAAGTCTCCTCAAAAATTGAGAACAGGCCAGTGTTACAAACATCCTTTAAATAAATAAGAGATCAGGCTTAATGATTGAGAGAGAGTAAGCTTAAGAAGCCGGTGTTTTAACCTTAATCACTGATAACCTTGTAAATTCTGTACCGTTAAAAATCCTTACTAGGTTAATATCTTTGGCTTTATTCCATTGTGGAATATTTGATTCAGTAACAATTCTCCAAAAGTTCTTCGACTTTAATTCTTCATAATCTGTTACTTTAACAAACTGCCCGGTAACTGCATTTCTTTTTTTAAATTCAATTTTAACCGGTGTATGAGATTGCTGTTCTGTTTCTATAAACTTTGAAATTTGTTCTTGAGTCATTATTTTCACATTTTTGCGAAGATAACGGAAAATGTCCGGGTAAACAAATCAGGTATGAGGTGTAAGGTATGAGGTATGAGGAACAAAATTTCTGAAAAATAGATCAACGTTATCTTACAAAGTTTGTTTTTTTTATTTGAAGGCTTCCAATAATTTTACAACTGTTTAATTATGATAGCTGATAGCTGATAGCTGATAGCTGATAGCTGATAGCTGATAGCTGATAGCTGATAGCTGATAGCTGATAGCTGATAGCTGATAGCTGATAGCTGATAGCTTGCCCTTGTCAATGGATAAAGATTATTACAAAATATTAGATATAAATCATACTGCTGGAGAACAGGAAATAAAGAAAGCATACCGGCAACTGGCAATGAAGTTTCACCCGGATAGAAATGAAGGAAATTTACTGGCGGAAAATCATTTTAAGGAAGTGCAGGAGGCTTACGAAATTCTTTCTCATCCCGGTAGGCGGTCAGCGTATAACCAGCAACGTTGGTACCGGTATAGTAACCACAGGCAACATGATAACCCACCAATAACATCTTATAGCATTCTTCATAAATGTAAAGCACTTAACCGTTACGTATCTACATTAAATAGGTTTGATATTAACAAACTTGCTTTGAATAATTATATCCTTCAGTTGCTTTCCGAATCCAGCCTGAAATTGCTGATCAAAGAAAACGACAAATCATCTAATGAGTTTATCATTAAGGAGTTGCTTAAATCTACTTATCCCCTACCATTCAAATCCATTCAAAAAATTGTTGAACTTCTATTAAGGCTTGCCAGGGATGATCGTCAAACAATCGAAGTAATAAAAAAATATTTAAAAAATAAAAAAATTTTTTATTACTGGTCGCAGTACCAGCCAGTGACAGTACTAATTATTTCCATTCTTCTTTGCTTTCTGATTTATTATGTCAGCAATAGCAGTCATTAAGCCTGAGTTGCATCAATGCACAAGTTCTTAAATCAAACCTAAAAATAATGAGGTATGAGGTATGAGGTATGAGGTATGAGGTATGAGGTATGAGGTATGAGGTATGAGGTATGAAAAATTAATTATCACAGTTATATTATGTTCACTAATACAAATAATAATTTTATAATTTTTTCAATAAGGGTTTATCTTACAGGTAAATGGCTTATCTCATACCTCATACCTCATAACCCTAATTTACCGCCAACACCCTATCTAACGGTCGCAAAATTCTTTTGAGTTTCGGGCCTGCTTGTAATCGTTTTGAAAAAATAACCCGGTAATTACCGGTGTTCATTAAGTAGCTGTTACCTGCTATAGAACCCTTTGCTGACAACCTTGTGTTAACCCAGAAGGCATTTATATTCCAGTTGCTGTTATTATATCCTCCACAAAGCCGGTATAGCATATTCGCATTGGCACTTACATGGCTGAAACTTTCTATTATTCCTGTTTCCTTAACAAATCCAAGATTTACATTTAAAGTGAAAGAACCAGTAAAATAAAAATGGTGGGGAAACACTTGTGTATAAGCATAACCAACGCCAGGACCAATTTCTAAAATCCTTACTTTTGAAATGAATCTCCTGTCATAAAATATGGCCAACTGAGATGGAACAAGCGCACTATCACCTTTTATATCCCCATAATAAATTTGAGCTCCAGCTAAAACAGATCCTGCCGATATTTTTTGCACTTCATCCTGAGTAAAGGCAGGATGTAACGTGAACCGCTTATAATTAAATATCTTATAAGCGGCAACACCTATAAGATTAACCTTAAGATCAGGCCTTATATAGTAATTTATATTATTGGCACTACCTCTGCCTTTAGGATATTCATAATAATCTTTATAGAATTGTCCGTAAAGATCAATAGCCCATATTCTTCCATATAACCTGGATTGAAGATCTAAATTTTTTGTTTTACCTTTTTCTTCGTCATTGTTTAGAAAGCCAAAGCCATAAGCTACATTTATACTGAGGTTTTTGTAAGTGGCGCCTACCCCCAAATTAAGATTAGTATTAGGCTTATAACGAAGTCTTGGAGCACCATTATCCTTTTTAAGTTCAAGGTTTGTATATTTTTGAGAAAGATATATTCTTGCTATAATATCCTGCTGAAAACTTTCATAGAAAGTAGTATCATGTGTGGGTATCAGGTTGTTCTGGCTTAAACTTTTATGGGTAACCAGCAACAAGGCAGGGCAGGCAAACAGGCAGAATAATCCATTAAGGATCTTGGAGGCCATTTGTACTATTAATTATTTAATTATATCAACATACCTTCCCAGAAGGTACTATAATTTTCCATTCTGTCTCAGGTACTCTTCTACATATTTGACAACATTACTACCCACCGCTTTTATTGCTGTTTCCAGTTGCAGAGAAGTTATACCCCATTTTTTGGTCCAATACTGAACTTCATGATCCTGTTTCAGATTGATTTTAATATCATCCAGGTTAGTTTTTCTATTACTATCTTTCATTAGGATTATTTTAACACTTGCACTATTGTAACCGTAACTTATTTATAAACAAGTTCAGTGCTCAGCCAACAATTTACAGATTTTTAAATTATAGTCACTTGTTTTAAGAGGGTTTTGTTTTATAATACTATCAGGAATCAAGTGTTATTAGTATTATGTTAAGTGTAAATTGACATATTTGCTATCAGCTGCCAGCCATCTGAAGAATAATCTCATAGCATTAATTCCTGATGGCTGATAGCTGACAGCTGATGTAAAAATTAATAATCATATTAAATATACATGACACTTGCAAATTCAGAGATTCAACAAAAAAGCAATTGATCAAATTAACTAATTATATACTACCTTTAATTAATTATTTATTACCAATTTATACAATGATGGACAAAACACAAGGTACCGTTAAGTTTTTCAACACTGAAAAAGGATTCGGTTTTATTAGACATGATGATTCTAACAAAGAAACATTCGTACATGTTAGTGGACTAATTGACGAAATCAAAGAAAATGATCGCGTTGAATTTGATCTGCAAAATGGTCAAAAAGGCATGAATGCCGTAAACGTGAAATTGATCGGATAAGACTGATCTATTTTTGCAAAACTTTAAAAGGACCTGGTAAACCAGGTCCTTTTTTATTTTCGCAGATATTAAAACCCGGAAATAAATAATTATTCCTTGATTACTAGGCTATCTCCACTTCATAGTGATAATAATTTCTATAAAAAAATATAACGGCCAATATCAGGTTGACCAGACCAATCACATCATAATTACCCGATAACATCCACATAGAAGAGACCAGGTACACACAAAATACTATTTGCAGATAAGGCTTCATCCTCATACTTTTTACATATAATATTGAAGTGTACAATAACAACTGAGCTACCGCTATGCTATAAAAAGCTATAGTGGTATAAAATGTTATCATTCCGTAACCATTGATTAATATAAAAAGCAGTTCCGGAATTAATACCAATAAATATGTAATCAGAAATAATAAAAAACGATGCATCCTGGGAACAGGCATGTTACGACTAAAGCTCATCATTTTCTCAATTAATTCTACATAATAGTAAATCAGCAATGCGTGAATAACCACGATAATCATAAAAACAAAGATAAAATCGCGCATCGTAAAATATTCTTTCTCTGTTCCCAGTATAATATTCAATAAAAAGATACTGGCAATTTTTGTAACAAAGAATATTATTTTCCTGTAATGAAAGGTGTAGTACAAGAGGTATAACGGTATCCTTAATTTGCCCCGGAACAAATTAAAAGCAGGTAGAAATAATGTGTTAAATGATTGATACCTCCATGTAAAATTTATACTAAAATAATAAATATAAACAGCCGACATACACATTACCAATTGAAACAAAACAAGACCTGCACAGTAATACAAATATCCTTTCTGATATGCCATGTACACAACAAAACAGGAATATATTATTACAGGAAGATAAAGTGTGCAATGACTAACAAATAATAACATCCATTGCTTAAAAGCAGTTAGCGCCTGCAGATTGAAGAAGATAGTATCTTCTTCTCTTTTAATAATTCTTAAGCAGAAAAGAACACATTTCAGGTTGTATATCATCCATATTAATAGTACTATCCAGGTAACAATATCTGAGTTTATAATTCCTTGTACCAGGGATACATGTATATAAATAAGTTGAGGCGGATGTATGATACCAAAGATCACAATAAAAGATAACAGGAAAAAACCGGCGTTTAAAATATAAAACGGTATAATAAATATTTTAAAAAATAATTTAAGAATGCTGGGCATTACGTTGCTGAAAAAATTGTTTTATTTATTAAAGCAATTGAAACCGGTTGAATAGAATTCCTAACTGAAAAATCCTGGTGAGAAGCAATTATGAATCCGGTACCATTGCTATGATATTCAGCAATCAGTTCTTCAGCAATAGTTAAAGCATGCGGATCAAGTGTTATAAACGGCTCATCTAGTAAAATGAGTGTTGGCTGTCCTATAAAAGCTAATAATAAAGAAAGCTTTTTTATCATGCCACTTGAATAAGAACCTAACTTGTTATTTTTATAAGCCAAAACCTCAAATCTTTTTATAAGTGAGTTAACCTGATTAGCTGTTGCTTTTTTAGTGTAAGCATATAGATCAATCAAATCAGTTCCAGTAAGAAATCCTGGATACAATGGCTCTGCCTCAGCATAGTTAACACTAAGCCTATACAACATTCTGTTCTTATTTATGTTTACTCCATCAACTGAAACCTGGCCTTCGAAAGGAATGATACCGGCTATTGACTTTATCAGTGAAGTTTTTCCAACTCCATTTTTTCCTTTCAACCAGTACACTTCATTATCTAATAATACATCCGGAATATTTAATACATCTTCTGTATTACCCTTAAAGCGCTTTCTGAAATTATGAAATGCAATCATCGCGTGATAAATAATCGATAATGCGTTAGTATCAGTTTTAAAGAAAATATTACAGTGCTTGATGATGTTAACCAGCGAGCTAAGAAATTATTTTTTAATTTCGTGCCAGAGAGCAGGCATTGCAATTTCAAAAGCCTTATCCATTTGCTGTTATTTTTTAAACATCCTCACATGAACCGGAGTTTTAGTAGATAATATATCCACAGCAGCCGGATGGTGTGCAATACCATCAGCCTGCAAAGCTGCAATAATGTCACCTGAGCCGTTGAATGAAAGAGGAAAGACACTCAATGGGAAGTTGCGGATTGCCACAGGAAAAAATTCATCCAGGTTAGATTTTTTTACATGTTGGCCATTTAACGGCAATGTTACAGATTCAGGGTTGGCAAGCCCAAAACAATGCGACAAATAAGTTTCTACAAATAATGTAAATGTAACAAGCCCGGAAAAAGGATTGCCCGGTAAAGCAAAAACCATAACCCCACCAGGCACTTGTCCGCACCATAAAGGCTTACCAGGCTTTATTGCAACTTTATGAAAGAGCTTTTTAATGCCTAGCGATTCCAATATTTCAGGAACATAATCCGCATCGCCGGCGGATACTCCACCGCTAATAATAATTATATCACCCGTTATACCTTTGGATAACATTTCAAATAGCTCTTTTTTATCGTCCCTTATATGTGCGCATAAGAATGGTTTAATTCCCCATTTCTGCAATAATGCACAAAGCATATATTGATTGCTGTTATGTATCTGGAAAGATGAAACAGGTTCACCCACAGGAACAATTTCATTGCCGGTTGTAAATACTGCCACCCTGGGAAGTTTTTCTATCTTAACAGCTGCCTTTCCCAATGCAGCTAACACACTTATAACGGCGGGCGTACAATTAACAGGCGGACTCACAATACACTCTTCTTCTTTTACATCTTCACCCTGTTTTGCTATCTGTTGGAATGGTTTATAATTACCTGGGTGTATCTTTATAAATTCACCATTATCAATAATATTTTCCCTTTGTATAACCATGTTAGCACTCTCCGGAACAGCTGCACCGGTCATGATTTTATAACACTGGCCACTGTTTAATCCGATTGTAGAAACCTGTCCGGCAAAAATATTTTCTACTACTTTAAATTCAACGATGCCTTTTTCAATGTCTTCTAATTGCATAGCGTAACCATCCATTGTTGCACGGTTAAAAGGCGGGTAATCACGGTCGGCCACAATAGGTTCAGTTAATATCCTTCCCAGTGCATTTTCAAGGGCAATCGATTCAGTCCCAAAAGATTTTGACAAACCTATTATTATTTCCTGTGCTTCTTTGAAGGTGATCATGAGGTCAGGTATGGGGTATGAGGTATTGGTATCAGCAATACAATTAATTAACTTAAGTTGCTAGTTAGTTGGTTAGTTTATTCAAGGTAAATGCGAAGATAAACATCACCAATTTTAGCAGAAAGCCTTCAAAGGTAACTGCATGTAT
>JAABUS010002456.1_pt1 | contig 35020 bp, 36 predicted proteins | sample 5560161 | NCBI WGS metagenome assembly JAABUS01 (sample SAMN10711885, study PRJNA513376) | rock metagenome | isolation source: Antarctica rocks | place: Antarctica: Victoria Land, Trio Nunatak nord | collected 2016-01-04 | reverse complement strand
TTAGTGGCGATTTGGACAAGGAGCCAGGAAAGGGGGTTGAAGGGGGCAAGTGAAAAGGGAGGGGAGGAAAAAGAGGAGGGAGGGGGTTTTGGGGAGGGGAGATGAGGGATGGGGGAAGGGAGAGAGGGGGATTTACTTTCGTGTCTTGGATCTCGTGGGCGAGGGAGGTGGGTGAGAGGGGGGGCCAGATGGCGGTGGACATTGTGAGTGGGGGTTGGGGGGATGAAGGAGGGGTGGAGAAGAAAGAGGGGAATCTGAAGGGGTAAGATTCAAGGTCTCAATGGGAGAGACATAAATAAATGATGAAGTACGGTACGCAGGTTGTGGTTGAATTTGGGGCTTTAGGGCTATCTCAGGGTCAGGAATGGAAAGGCACGTGATCTCTAGCTTTGTAGGATGAGTCCCGTCTTGGGGAATACTTTATGGTAAGCTCAATAATTCGTTGATTTTCTTACCGCTTCAACCGCTGATTCCTTGCGCTTTCTGGTAGCCCTCTCTGTGTCATCGTCCAGTGCACGCACTGGACTTTCCACCACTCGTGGCCGTCCGGTGTGGACCAGTAAATCTTGCCGCAGGCCTCGCAGAGAAGAATGGCTGTCAATCGCATGTCTCGCCTGACTAGGTCTAGGAACCTACATCGTGCCTCTCTGTCGTGATGCAGCACTGATGCGGAGTCCTCGAAGGGTAGAACCGTGAATAGCGTTTTGCAGGTGAAGCACTAGGCCATGGCGGACTCGGAGGGTAGAGATTGAGCTATCTGCTGCAGGATCTCTGTGGGTAGCGAGAGCAGAGTTGTGTTGGGTTTCGGGGAGAAATAGGCTGAGAGGGCGGTGAGGGAGGTTGTTCGGAGGGAGGTGAGGAGTGCGTGGACAGATGAGAGGAGAGGATGTAGGAGAAACAGTGGTGATTGCATGAGTAAGGTAGGCGTGATGTTTACTTCTGTGGTTCGAACGGAGATCTGGGTGGATCGCCTTGTGAACATCAAAGACAGAGAGATTGGCATTGGAACCATGGGATGCTTTTTATGAGCCCTTGAGGCGCCACTCACCGAGCTTTGCAGGTGGACAGCCGGGCCATCCGTAAAACACTCTACAGATGAACGCTGTTTTGGGGACTGACCCATTTCATCTGTCGGAACAAACACTGCCCTCCCGTATACGCTCGTCATATCGAAGAACCATATTAGGCTTCCTAGGAATGAATGTAAGGCTTTCAAGTTGTCATGCCATAGTCCTTAGTATCTGGTTATGTAGGTTCACTTGGACTTGAAGACTAGAGTGGGCGTCGAGGCTATCTTCATGACTGCTCGCAGTTTCCTCCAATATCATCGTGTTTTCGTTCAGGATTCGAGCCCGGAAATTATAAGACAATTGGTCTCCCTCCAGGGAAATGAATTATCTATATTGGATACGATGAGCGCTGATCAGAGAGAACCTCGCTGTCCATTTGGAGAAGTGGACTCAATCCTTTGCGTTCACCGGAGATCTTCCAAAGCATCCGCTCCACGCATCTTCGTTCTCACAAGCTGTAATTGATGCCGAGCCCTCGGAAAGCCTGCCATACAGCATCCCCTTCCCCCCTCAGTCTCCCTTTCGCAACCTTTCAAGGAGGTGTCCTGTCATCGAACCAATTTGCGTCGGAGCCATAGTCCATCGCACTGGTCGAATGGAGAAGAGCAAACAAAACCTCGTCCAATTTTGTATAGCGCGGCGAGTCTATCGGTATTTGACGGTATATCTCGTACACATGATCCCATATCACCTGCCCAACGCTCGGATCTTGGTTTCCAGGGTTCCATGCCAAAGCCTCGCGGTTAGGATTCCACACATGGAGGCTAAAGAATGTTGTCCTTTCGGCTTAATCACTCACGATATCAGTAATCTGTTTAACGCTCCCCAAGAGGTGTAGAGAGAGAGATGTGCCACTTACGCGCAGGCCCGGGAAATACAGTATCCAGAGCGGTAAGCCAGTCCAACGATCTAACGATTCCGGTCGTGACGACACCCCCGGTTTGCTCTCCTCCTACACAGTGCCAAACAAGCGAAGCTGCCATGTCGCGAATGATGCTCGGGTTTATCAGGATGGGGTTTGGGCCTTGGTCGGCTGCTGGGCCGGATATGTGAAATTGGATCTGACATCGATCCGTTCCTACATGAGCGCGCCGTCAGTTATTCGTATATGCATGTTGTGCCAGCACCCAGAGGTTTGATCGAGAGAAAATCGCGAGAGCTTAACCAATTCCGGGCGAGGCTGTGTATTGAAAAGCCAGGATTACTGACGTCGTCCCACAATGATTGGAAGAGTATGTTGTCGTTGTTCAGCTGTCTTTGGGTTGATGTAATAGCGTATTGGTTTAGATCCTTGAGGCAACTGATTGATAAGCCGCATGCAGCTGGTGATATCAAGGCGGCCATTGTTTGCGTAAAACTTGTCGCAGTTCAATGTGTCTGGAGGGTTTGTTGCAAGTGCTGTTGTGTTGCCAGGATTCGCATAGAGAGATGATGATATGTTCAAGGCAGGAAGGATCAGGGGGACCAACATCCCTAAGCTATTGATACTGAACTGATGCAGGTTGAGGGAGTAATTTGAGCCTGATAGGGAAAGATATGACTTTGCAGAAATCTTTGGCGCAGAGCATCAAAGGAGACGAACGAAGCACTCTACTTGCGCCACTAGACTTACGCGACCCTTGATCGCTTATACTGTGCAGAAGCCGAGCGGCATGGTGATACTGTAAGAGAATAGTAACAGCGAATGGAGTTTTTGAGGTCTGTGCAATACTGACAAGCGACGAAGAGACCGTAGATCGCGACTGTGTACCCACCTTTCCCGCGTCAAGGTATATTTTGGGATGCAATGGCATTCCCACACATGGCTCATCACTACATAGAAAGTGGAGGAGGAAACGATCAAAGTTGAGTTGTAAGCAGTGATAGAAAGCGATTCGGACAATTGCTCTGATCGTTCTCTGAGTGAAGATTTTTAGGGGATTCCGGATTCTCCTTTGACTGTACCCAAGCTACAGTCAATCAGAGGCTCTTTGGGATTGGAAGAGACGTGCGATGTCTCGAGCGAGTCAAGATGTCTTCATTCCTCGTCTCATACAGGGAGAGGCTCTGCAATTTTCCCTTCACAGATAGCAAAAGCTGCAGCCACAGCTACGCAATGGAGAAGCGGGATGCGGGGAGCTGTTGATGCCGGTTGTACCTGCAAGATCTTCACAGGGGTATGGGAGGAACAACAAGACTGTACCTCTGTAAAAGTTGTAAAATCAAAGGTACGAGACTGAGGAGAATACAAATGGTTGGTATGCGACAAATATATTGTGAATCGAGATGAAGTTGATATTCCGTATATTCCGTTGATTCGTCCATTGACGAGGACAAATTTTCTAAGTCACATTCACTCTGACGACGGTGGCGCTAGCGCTTGTCCGGACCAAGGCAAACATACGTACTTCTATTTTCTTGCAGATTTTACCGTTCCGACCTTACCTTTGCATCTTCTTTCGATACCTAATAGTTGTCGCCCTGGTTAAAGGTAGTCGCATCATCAGTGAATATGATCTCCTCTCTCAGATAGCTGACATCACAGCTAGGGTAGCTTCTCCCCGAACAAACCTCCAGCAACATGGCCATAGCCAGTACGAACACCTCCTTCCCTTCCACAACATTCGTTGACCATGCATCACAGGACCCATCCTCAGCTTCGGCTCCATCATTCTCATCCTAGGCGCCCTCCTTCTCATGCTCCTCACCCTCCTTGGCGGATCCCAAGGCCACAACCCCCTCAACAAGTTCTACTTCCTCGAAGCCGACACCTCCCAGATCTCAGGCGCAGCCCCGACCACGCGATGGACCTTCTGGAATGCATGTAGTGTCACCGATGGCCTAGACATGTGCCCTGGCGTACATCCAGCCTATCCGTTTGATCCGCCGCGCAACTTCGGGACCACCAACGGCGTACCTCCACAATTTATTGGGTCCGTCGCAACGTGCAGAGCTCATGTGGTATGGCAGGCATAGCTGATGAGGCTCATAGGACCCATAAGTTCTACTATCTAACGCGCTTCATGTTCGCCTTCGAGCTCATCGCGCTCTTCTTCGGCGCCTGCGCGCTCTTCACCGGTCTCATCGCCATGTTCAGCACCATCGGCTCCTTCCTCTCCAGCTTCACCGCCTCCGTCGCGCTCTTCTTCCAGAGCTTGGCTGCTTGCCTAATGACGTATGCGCTTACCCCAATCACCTTCAGAACTGTGTTGCACGGGTGCTAATGTCCCACAGCGCGGCCTACGTCATTGGTCGCAACAACTTCCGCTCCTCCGGCCGGACGGCATCGCTCGGTAGGTACAATTTCGCCTTCATGTGGGCCGCAGTCGCATGTCTCTTCCTCGCCATGGTCATGTTCTGCGTCGGAGGCGCGGCTTCGCGGTCGAAGAGCAGCACGTATACGAAACGGACGGGTGGGAAGAGTTTCATGGGACGGAGACAGAAGAGCCAGAGGGATAGAGGCAGCTTCATCGGCACCGATGGGCAAAGGAAGATGAGGGAATACTCACCGTAGGTAAACCGTTGGGTGGTCTTGGACTAAGGGGCTAACAAGCGGTACAGAGATGCTTGAGATCCGGAAACAGGCGAAGACTGAAGGGACAGATGAGGAGACGATACCCCGCTCGTTTGGAAGATTTCAGCTCCGTTAATCGGAGCTCGTGTGTACGATCGCTTGGGCTTTCTTGTCATGCAGAAAGGAGGCTTCGTTACCGAGGGGCAGTCTAGGGATGCCGATGTATTTTTTATGGATAAGTTAATGTCTGTTCAGTGCAGTGGTAATATTCGGGACCTAATACTTGGATGCAAGACTGTACAAAAATTTCTCCGTCATGATGGTGCCCCCTTTTATTTCAACGGATCGACGTTGGGATTTTGCCAATCTCAAGATGACAGACAACCATGATTTCGTCGATGAAACGCAACTATAAGATTGTATGTTGAATCTATCAACGCACCCCTGAAAACCCCTCACAAACACTCATCGCATACCTCTATCAAACTCCCACCCTCTCCACACCAGCCCCAATCCCCCGTTCCATCTCCGCCATCAACGTCTGATCCTTCCTCGCCCGCTTCTTGATCACGTTCTCAATGAACGCCTCCCCAGCCTTATAAGAGCTTCTGACCAGCGGCCCGCTCGCACAGTACAAAAACCCCATGTCGAGTGCTCTCTGCCGCCACAGCTCGAAAACCTCGGGGGTTACGTATTCGTGCACTTTCATGTGCCGCTTTGTGGGCTGCATGTATTGCCCGAAGGTCACGACGTCGACGTCGGTGGCGCGGAGGGCTATTTACTGTGTAAGCATGTGTTTCCATAAAAGCCATCAGGGGGAAGATGTAGAGGGGGAAGAAGGAGAACTCACCCCTCAGCGTCTCCCACAACTGCTCCTCCGTCTCCCCCAGCCCCAGCATAATACTCGTCTTCGTAATCACCCCCTCCCGACTCTCCTTCGCCCACCGCAACACCCTCAAGCTCTGCGCAAACCCCGCCCGCCGATCCCTCACCATCGGCGTCAGCGCCTCCACCGTCTCCACATTATGCGCATACACATCTAGCCCGCTCCTTGCCACCATCGCCACCATCGCCTCGTCGCCCGCATAATCGCCCGTCAGCGCCTCCACCAGCATCCCCGGCGCCTTGTGCTTGATCTTCCGCACCGTCTCCGCGAAATGCGCCGCCCCGCCGTCCGCCAAGTCATCGCGGTCCACACTCGTGAGCACCACGTAGCCCAACCCCCACCGCGACAGCGCCTCCGCCGTGTGCTCCGGCTCGTGGGGATCCAGCGGCGGGGGGGCGCGGCTCGTCTTCACGGAGCAGAAGCGGCAGCCGCGGGTGCAGGTGTCGCCCATGAGCATGATGGTGGCTGTGGCGGCGGATTTGTCGTCGCCGCCCCAGCAGTCGCTGATGTTGGGACATCGCGCCTCTTCGCAGACGGTGTGCAGGTTTAGGCCTCTGAGGTCGGACTTTATCTTTTTGTAGTTGGGGTTGGAGGGGATGGGGGTTTGGAGCCAGCTGGGAAGGCGGGTGTGTTGTCTTTGGCGGCCTGCGGGTCCGGTGAGGACGGTGCGGAGGGGTTCGCGGGTGGAGGTTGCTTGGGTGGGGGAGAGGAAGTCGGAGGAGGGAGGGATGAACTCGGAGGAGGGAGGTTGGGGGGTGGAGGTGAAGTCTTGGAGGGAGGGTCCGGCGTTGAGGGCGTCGGAGAAGGTGGTTTGTGGGTGGCGGCGGGGTTGGGACGAGGGTGCGGGATCGGAGGATGCGGTGGCGAGGGTGCGGATGGAGTGGTTGCTGGGCGTGGACCGTGAGATAGCAGAGGGTGCGTAGAGGCAGCGTAGCCGGGGTGCTTTAGATGCCATTGTGAGTATATTTCGACAGAGTATGGGTGAGGACGAAACTGTTGATACTGGTGATTCTTCTGCCAGCCTTTGAAATGATGGCGACCGAATATATCGGCGCTAGCGTAGGGCTGAATCTGCGGCCAAGCGTGCCAAGCTCCCAGGCCTTTTTGACATTCCTCTCGAGCTCCAGGCAGCTTGGAGGTGTAAATGATAAAGCTTGCAAGATGCAGGCAGCCCGCTCAGCTGGACGACTTTGTGATGCCTGCTCCACACAGCTTCTGTATATCTTCAAGAATGGCTTCTGCACAACGACAAAGCTTCCTTCGACGAGACGCGAGCTGTGGAGTCGGTCAATCGGCCATCCGGTGCAAGACAGGCACTTCTCCCACCGCACACTCTCAAGACAGCATGCTGCACCCACAGAAGATGTCAGCCTTCTTGAGTCCTCAACACATCCGGTCGATATGGAAGCGATAGTACACCAAGCGAGGCAGACCTTTGGTGAAACTCTACCACTGAATTTCCTCTCGTCTGAGGAGTATAGTATCTACGAGAGACTCTATGGTCCGCCTTCAGAGATCACGCCGCCAGAAGATGTGCGAGTATTGCAGGAGCTTGTTGCTCGTGATGAACAAGCAGACGCCGAGAATAATCTTCTGTATAGAGAAGATGAAGAGGGTAATCTCGAGGAGGTCGTATATGAAGATACTGCCCTTGGAGGAGAAAAAGGAAAAGGTGGACTAGTGGAGCCTATTCCTGGCATAGAAGACCATGAAGGTCCTCAAGACGTCTTGAGCAACGAGGGTTCAGCAAACGAGGAGAAAGCGTCAGCCTCTGCAAACTCACCTGAATCAGGAATCGATGACTTCGAAGCTCGCATGGCTCAATTCAAGGAAATTGCAGCTACCAATCGGGCTCAAGCGCTGAGCACTGAACAGAACGAAGCAAATGCTACAGAGGAAGCCTACGAGAAACAATATGCGAGCGAGGAGACTCAGGAAAATAGGGATGAGGCTGGGTACGAGCAGTCGGAACTCGAAGACAGAGAAGCCGAAGAAGGCGATGAGGAAGATGGGGATATCGTACGTGGAGACGCTGCACGAACACATCCAATGACGGCCGCTGCAAGGTCAGGCACATCTCCGTCGACATTACAGCTACCTAAGAGTACCGTTGTTGAGCCTATCATGGCTCTGCTTCGCGACGCATCTAACAAGCACATGAAGGAGATTGCATACAAGGCATTTGGGGGGGCAGGGCTCCCGAACTCCACCGCTACTCCTTCCACTGCAGAACGTCACCTTCAACAGGCGCCGATTGCGCTAGAAGCATCTCAAAGATACATGGGAGACATGGAAGCCAACGTCTACTTAGGCGCCATCATGCCCGGTGCTTACGCTTCTATCATGCATACTCTCGTGGAAGTTCGCAAGCGACTGGGCTCGCATTGGCTGCAAAATCTTATGAAGAAGGACGGCGGCCCTCGTATCCTAGATGCAGGGACTGCCGGAGCAGGCGTACAGGCCTGGCGAGAAGTGTTGCGGGCGGAATGGCAAACAACTAATTCTGACGGAGTGCCACCAGACAAACCTGCACCACTTGGCAAAGCTGCAGTAGTCACAGGGTCAAATGAGCTGCGCCACCGGGTGAGCAAATTGCTTGAGAATACTACATTCTTACCACGCTTGCCGGATTACAATCCCTCTAGAGATCATCCTACCCTAGGAACCCCTAACGCCGCGCAGCCCAGGAAACAGTACGATGTTATCATAGCTCCTCATACCTTATGGGGTCTCCGACAAGACTACATGCGAAAGAATCAGGTCCAGAATTTTTGGTCGCTGCTGAATCCTAATGGCGGTGTGCTTGTCATTATAGAAAAGGGGGTCCCGAGGGGGTTCGAGCTTGTCGCTGCTGCACGCGAAATGCTTCTAAAGCGTCACATTTCCTCGACCGAACTGACTCATCCTGAGCCTTTGGAAGATGGTGAGCCAAAGTACGGGCCGAAGGAAAAGGGCATGATCATTGCGCCCTGCACGAACCACGCGCAGTGTCCAATGTACACGACTCCTGGGAAGAGCACTGGTCGAAAAGACCTTTGCCACTTCTCTCAGCGATTTCTTCGTCCACGATATCTCCAGACCTTGCTCGGCTCTAGAGAACGGAACCACGAAGATATTAAATTCAGCTACATTGCTGTGCAACGTGGAGTAGACCAGCGTGAGCTTCATGGTATTGTTCAAGGCTCAAGCGCTCGGGACGCTGCGTTCGCTGGGTATGAAGATCGGCAATCAGGTACAGACGCAGAAATGTTAGAGAAAGGAAAAGCCCTCAATCGCCCCTCACCGCACACGTTGAGCTTGCCAAGAACCGTCCTGCACCCAATAAAACGTCGAGGGCACGTGATACTTGACCTTTGTACTCCCGCTGGCCGTATCGAGCGCTGGACGGTGCCTAAATCGTTCAGCATGCAGGCGTATAGGGATGCCCGGAAGTCGCAATGGGGCGACTTGTGGGCACTGGGAGCCAAAACCAGTATTTCAAGGAATATACGACTTGGTACCAAAGATAAGAAGACGAAAGGAAAGAATATCTACGAGCTGGATGCCAGCCCTTCAAGCACAGACGACCTGACCCATGTTTCTGGTCCCAAAGCGAAGTTTGAGAAGCGAACAAAGAAGGGCAGGCAACTGAACCAGCGTAAGAAGCTGACCGAAGACGATTTCTGAGCAGGCATTCTAGAATTGAATCCATCTACTCAACCCGAGTTGTCGTATCTTTCACCATCGTGGCCCCCTTCTAAGACTGTCACATCTTTCTGGCTGGGCCGACTATAGCCTGCATTATACCCAATGTACACTTTCTGCACCTCGCTCTTGTCTTCGTATATGCATTCATACTCTGTGGATCAGGTCCTCCCCTGCTGCAGCACTTCGACTGTAGATGCTCGGGCTATAGTCATACTGGATGAGTCAATCACCTGCACGCCTGGTGTATGCTCCATTGGAGCAAACAGTGTGATGGTCAGCCACAATGCAGTCGGTGGAGTAGCAGTTGACTAACAGTCCTATGGTTCCCTCGGTTACTGCTCCGAGCACGAATAATCCCTACCTCTACTCATGTTGGTTTTGAAGATATACCCCAGCTTGCAACACTATTTATTGTGTTCTATATCTGATGTCGTTCTTATACCCGGGAGGGTGTCTCCTTATCATGTAATTCGTTACTTGCTCATCTTCCGGAGGCTCCCGTCGCTTTTGGCTGGGTCATACAAAGCCTTCCATGTACCATGTCTGGCAATGCACACAACTCTCTTCATAGAAGACGCTCCTTCGATCTAAGTCATACTACCTATGGCTATTCCAGGCGAACGAGCCATTCTGCAGCAGACGTCGAACAAGTAACACCGAGTAGCCTATCTCTACAACAAACTCTGTCGCAGGCTGTTAGGCTATGGCCTAGGAGAGAGCAAATTTTTCTCAATAATGAGGCGCCTCTGGACTCTTTCGCAAGGCTTTACCTAAGCTGGAGCCACACCTGCCGTTCCAGAACCATCAGCATCCCCGCTCGATGAAACAGAATCCGATCATATCAAGCAGTTGAACACAGCTAGACGTCATTTCTGACCGGACAGCGACGAGCCTCTCGAGCGCAAGAGCATTTTCAAGAAGCGTATCCAAAAGCATTTCTTTCCTAGGATCATCGATTCCGGTATTGAGCCAGGCCAGTTCTATCGGAAGAAGGCTGGTCAGCGATGCGCTTCAGCCAGAGCTTTTTGAAATTCGAGGCCAAGCGGAGATAGCATCGCCTATTGGAGCCTCCGGATCCAGGGAAGCTCACGAGGCCGCAAATCATCGAAGTACGTTGTCAAAGCTGGGAAAGCAAGCGCCAGCAGAGCAGGCTCTCCGACGGCAATTGTCTTGCCTTACGGTTGAAGTGCTGGCTTACATGTCCTCACAGCAGCAAGCCGCCTGGGGTATCGCAGGATCAATCAACCATGATTACCAAGATGCAAGCTCGCCCATGCCTGAGCTCGCAACAGGGGATCAGCTGCACTATCTTGCACCTATTGAGCATTCTGATTGGGATATTAACCCAACACATGAACATGCATCGAAACCTCTTAGCTCGAAACAAGTACCATTGTCGATTCCACACTGTGTCATCTGCACCTCTCACCCATCTATGATCATGGCAGAAAATGGTGCTTTCTGCACTGAGTGTTGGATGGCTGCACGCCAAGCGGGAAGGAGCATTACTACTGCACCAGATGACGATGACTCTGGTTCAGAGTCTTTAGTGAATATGGTCACGACCAAGAACACAAGATGCAATCGGAGTGTCAGCTTCGAGCTCCCGTACTGGTTAAGCGATGGGTCTTCGGAGCTAAACGCGACCGAGGCTTCTTGTGTGCTTTGTGATCAAATATCTGGGATCACTCATGGCAATGCTGACGGTTTCTGCCAATGATGTTGGAGAGAGGCCATAAATGGGGAGAGAGCGGCGCGAATTATTCGGGCAAATGAAGAGTCTCAGGCTACTCCTAGAGCACAAGAGCAAGCAAACATACAGCGAGTCCTGTCCGAAGAACTAGTATTTCGAGAGGAAATAACAGGCGAGGCGATGAACGATATATGAGAGCCATGTCTGAGATCGTTACGTTCAAGTCTTTGTGGGGTTTGTGCACAGAACCCTGGGATTATTGAATTTGCGCAGCAGGAAATTTTGCTGGGCCTGTTTAGACAGGCAGTAGCGATTGCAGACAATAGCAGCGACTGAAACAGCAATCACTAGTCAGTCTCGGCTACAGGGAAAGCTCCCACGGTTGTCGCTTCTGTTCTTTCAACTGGTGCAATATTTCGTCATGCGATTAATAGGTTTCCATTCGAAGAGGCTTGCCCTCGGTTCGGTCTTGGAACAGCATGATGGAACCTGTCTGCCGACAAGGCAGACTGCCGGTGTTCGAGATATCGCCTGATAAAGCTTTGGAGATGTGGCTGTTGAGCGGGCGTGCACGTGTTGCAGCACTGAACACTGCAGAACCCAATTAAGTTGAAAGTTTGGGAGCAGGAACAATTCAAACGCCGTGAGGCGTTCTGTATCCTTCCGGCTCGTGTTGGAGGTATAACACAGGATGATTGAGGTATACTATTTATTCGCGTTTCGAACCATTATATATGTTCTACCACTACTCTTGTATTCGTTCAATTCTCTCGTAATCCACGCTACAACTCTTTCTCATATCTATTTGCTCCTATCACCACCTACAATGTCTGGAGCATCAGAACCCTTTGGCACTGGCAGCAACAGAGCAGACAGCAAAGTAGCTACCAGCAATAGCACATTTCCATCAATTCTCTTTCGATGACCGAGTCTACAGGAGCCTCTGGCAATGGCTCTGGCGGAGCAAACAGGCAAACGGATATGTTCAGTAAGTCAATCCTCATACAAACCCAGCAAGCAAGACGCTTAGTCGATCAATCAATCCTACATAATATATTAGGGCCCGGTGTCAGGCTCCTTTCACACCGTGAGAAACCGTATATACACATAATTACTTTATATAACGCCCACTGCTGTGACTTACACCACCATTGCTACCTCATCTTCGATCTCCGCGCTATCCCCTGCGTTGCTGCTTGCTATGCTTTTCTTCAGAGCCGGTCAATACTAACTGTGCAACCGACGCAAGTAACTCTTATCATCCTGCGGATCCTTATTTGTCGAGGGAGCAAAGGCTTCACATCCGCGGAGGGGGGCTTAAAGAGAGATTGTTCCCGAAGATCACAGATTTCGGCATCGAGAATGACCATTTCTACCGAAAGAGGGCCGGTCAAAGATCTGGTTCAAAGCCCAAGCCAGGTGGAACTGGGGCCCAACAGCGAGTTGTAAGGTCATCGCACGCAAGAGTCGACGTACCAGCAAATGACGAAGGTACGGGCCGTCGAATCGTAAGGCCCGTTTCGAGGACGTACGGAAAAGGGGAGCAAGTCCACAGAAGTCTTTCTACATCTCCCGTGGCTGAATACGTCACCCAAATTCCCCTGCAACAACGTTCAGCACGAGAACTCTCCGAACCAGTCGGATCAAACGTCCAGAGTAATCAGTCGTATCAGTCTGGGCCCATCGACGGCACGACTACCAATAACAGGAGCTCTCGTGCAGATACGCTCCCACCCCCTGTCCCACCGAAAGTACCTCTATCGGCGTCGTTTTGTATTCTGTGCGATTCTCAGCAAGCTGGTGTCAAGGCAGCAGCAGGGGCCTTTTGCGATGAGTGCTGGACTGCAGCACATCAAGCCGCGGGGAGCGCTCCCTCTGCAACCCACATAGATAATGCTGCTCCTGATGTCGCTAATTGTGTGTCCATGAGCGATAACGGGGACTCGGATTCTCCGCTAGATCAGATTACGGCAGAAAACACGAGACGCAACCGACATGTCCACTTCGAAGTCCCCCAATCGTCGAGTATCACCCGAGATCTAAACGTGGATGAAAATATCAAGAATCCTCCCAACCGGGCAAATCCAAATGATCATGATCAATCTCGAAAGCTACCTCAGGCCTCTGAAGAGCAGAGGCAAACCTTACAAGGTCCTGAAGCAAACATTCAAGCTCTGACGACGACCACGCAAGAAGGTCGCCGAAAAGCCCTGTCGTCTCAATCTAGGGCGACTGCGCACCAGGCACAGAACGGTCTTGCGTCCATCAGTCACCGACTGGATGTCGCTAAGGAGGAGTCCTCGTTAGACCACGGCAGGAGTGATAGCAAAGACCACTTATCCGCAAATGACCGACACAGTGCTTCCACAAAGCAATTCTCCGTGAAGGAGCCAAGGAGGACCTCGAAAAAGAAGTCGGCGGAGCTAAAAAAACCAAAATCCGATAACCAGCAAAGTGCTGCCAAGCAGATCTCCGACACGGATAAGCTAGTGGATGCTGCCAAAGGAGACTTCTGCGTGAAAGATGTGAGATCCTCCGTAATCGAGCCAAAGAAAATGGTCGAGGTTAGTTCCTTTGTGAGTGAATCAAGGTCTGCCGTGAGTAGACCAGAGAATACGACCAAGAAAGACTCCCCCGTGAGTGAGTCAAGAAGTCTGGTAAAGGGCTCCGTTCCTGAGTCCTATACCGCCACGAAGTCCGCAGACATCGACACGTCTAGGACACTCAAAGATCCCACCTCAGTACAGGTGCGCAAATGCGAAGCCGGCTTGTTTCTCGTTTGCGATTATTGCTCAAACCTTCCAGCGACATTTACCACTGATGTCGGACTATTCTGTGATCGTTGCTGGGACACAGCAATGCAGGCCGAAGCCGATCGCGGCGTCTTAACTAAGCCAGCAGATCTTGGCGACTATCCTTCCGTCATAGAGCCCGCTGCTCAGGAGCGCGTTAGGAAAGACCGCGGAGTAAGATTCGTGATCGATGAGGCACGTCCAGAGCAACCACAGTACTTATCGGCGGAGACGGCAATCGAGCAACGTACGTGCCGCTGTCGAGGTCGACCAGCTACTGTGGAGGTGAGTGACGTTGGGATTCTTTGCCAGAATTGCTTGGGTCATGTTGCAAAGGCAAAAGAAGCAGCTGAGAACCTCAACAATTCTCTCTCTCCTGCTGGAGGATCTGCTGCACAGCAGCGCACTCAAAGTGGATGTCGACTCGGTTCTGTGGTTGATGTACAAATTCCAGAATCACGGCCACACGGGACACCAACAGAGATCGCAGCTCAACATCAGCCATGTAAGTGTGCAGGCAGACAGGCTACGTTTCGGGTGGATGACGTGGGATTCCTATGTCGAAAGTGTCTAGGTCTGGTGCTGAAGACGGACAAAATTCCAGGCAGCCTTTCTACTTCAGTGTTAGACCTCTCGGAGGCGAGTATTGGAACGAAAAAGCCTCCGCCGGCGTCACGCGTCGAATCTGAGGCAATCAGTAGGCCCTGTAGCTCTGAGACACTATCTTTCAAACGAATCCACCAAGAAGACCGAACCCGTCGCTCAGATCAGGGGACGTGGCCAACGGGAGTTGCTAGACAATGAGTCTCCAAGACGGGAGAGCAATGGGCTGCCGGTGCTTTATCTATGCAAGTCTTGTGGCAAGCACCCAGCGACGGAACTCCAAGAAATTCGATGGGTGTGCCTGGGATGTTTAGGGAGAGAAACAGGAAACTCCACTTGCCATTCCTCAAAATCTACAGCTTGATTCGAATAACCAAAACACTTTCCACGCGGTCATACAAGCATATCCCGTGCTGAGATCCAGAGCGTCGACTTGCGCTGGACATTAGCCATAGGGACTTGCGGAAATGGTGAACCGACGTCTCTCTTCACGGCGCTTCAGTTTCCAGGGCAGTCGTCATTGAGTCACTGACTCTGCAGGGTGCCTTTCATAGGTATAGCCAATCGATTGAGGGAAAGGCTTGCGAGGTTGAGTGCCAGAACGTTGAATGACGCAGATGAAAGCCTAGGGAATAGAAATCGAGTGCGAAAAGGCGAGGAGGTCTAGAGTCCATGAAATCAAAGCCTAGCATGGTGAAATTCTTGTAGATGGAATCTCACAAAGTGAAATCTCTCAAAGTAAAATCTCTCTCATTTGCATTCCCATAACCTCACCTGCAAGCCAAGTGAACTGTTTCCTGATGAACGTGGATCTTCCCAGCTTTTGGAGACTCATTTGTGAATTCGCCTTGGCGACGAATCTAGGTACTTATACCCCCCTTCCCTCCCTTTATCTTGGAAATTTTCTTCTCCTGTACACATCTCTCCACCACTCCACACTACCATCAAGGCTAGTCGTCTCCACTGGAGAACAGTAGCATGGGTTCCTAAGGGTTGATACTCTTCTTCTATAGACATCTCCAATATACATCTTCTCCTATATACACGTTCTTAATATAGCTTGCCACTGCGCGATGACAAATCTGATGGGCAAGAACTCTCTCAAGTACATGATGGCCTTCTAGCTCTTCAAATCTGATAGTCATCTACCATTTCTATAGGTTCTCTGATATCTGTGTGCACTCTGCATAGGGGAATAACTTAAGCCAGTATACTTTGAAGCTACCACAAACTTCTCCACTTTCTGCATCCCACTACTGATGTCGCTGAGTTGTTAGCCAGGAAAATGTCGCTTTCAAAATCCTTCGAAGGCCTTCTCACACATTTTCGTGGCTTCTTATGGTCAAGAGCTCTAGGTATCAGCATGATAGTGCACTGTGAACCTCTCATTTCACAGCCATAATCTCTATTTCTACAACACCAGGGTAAGCCTTCATACTGATCTCTACATTGGTCGTTGACGTGATCTACTTCACCACTTCGATTCTGGATCTTGCTGAGATCGTAGCAACTGAACTAAAGAGGAGAATTAGCCTGACTTCGAATGGATCCCGGCGAGGACTTCGATCTGCCCAGCTTTTTCGAGGAAGCACTGCACTACACGACAACCACCAGCTGTGCGTAAACTCACTCGGGTGCCTACTGCTCGAACTTACTTATCCCAGTTCCTTCTGATAACGACGCTGTCATGAGTACCGTCTCAGATGCTTATAGCGGGAGTTCGTAAACGGGTCCTGTAAGCCTGGCCAATCCAAAGCCTTGGTAGGAGCTTGAAATGTCTATGGTGAGGACCGAGGGTCAAACAATCTGCCCTCCTGCTCGCTATCTCCTACTGACTGCACCATCGCTAGTGTTGCCCATCTTTGTCGAGAATAATACTACGGGTGATACTCGGAGACAATGTGGTCTCTGACTACCTTATTCGATCGATAATGTGCATGAAATTCTATCGAATTGCGCGGGCCTACTTATCTACACTGCCGTTGTCCAGTCCCACCGGTCTTGCACGCCAGTTGCTGTATGTCGCAAATACCGCAGAAACGATGGACATCAGCCCTAGAAGCCTGGCTGCATACGAAGGTGCTCTGAACTAACTGCTGAGAAGTGTAAGTTCATCCTTACCTCTGCGGAGACGCTGAATCTATCTAACGATCTAGTTCGTGGCTCTTCAGTGCCCTTTTGGGGACCAACCTGCCGTCAGTCTTGTACCAACGATGCGGGGACCCAAAAAAGCAAGCAATGAGTACCAGAAAAGGGTCATTCATTTTTAAAAATTCCTCTGATTGAAAAATTCCACGAATTGGAGCATTGGTGATGTTGCTGAACTCTGGAGAGAATTCTTCAACAACATGCGGTGGCTCCGTGGTCATTGACTTAAGCCTTGATCGATCAATTGAGATTTTTCGAATCTCAATTCGCTACGCCTTGGAGTAATCTTTACTACGTCGTCGCCCAGCAAACAACGTTACTACGCATTGCATCAATCTTCGAAGAGACTTCAAAATGCTTCCCAGTGCGATAAACAACTGGTTTCTTTCATAGTCAATAATCATCAAGTTGCCCAGTCTCGGGAACGTTGCTACATCTCGATCATTCATTGAGATTCGGTTGGAAGCATCAACCGTATCGAATCGACACCATTCCGACAATGATCGAAAGCTAGTTCTATGCAACCTACACAAGCTTACGAATGCTCTCAACCAGCAGCCTCCACTCAGTTTTCGCACCATCAAAAGTAGAAATCCGATAGGCTTTGGACATCTGCAAAAGCTTGACTACCGACTCCAAGTGCTCAAAAACACAGTCCCGGCCAAGTTGACGTTTGGCAAGCAGCCTCACGCAAAGCGAGGCTTAGGTAAGAATGTAGAGGCGTGGTGGTGCTTGGAGTGCATCGAACGACAGCTTAACCAAGCAACGCTATTCCTCCATGCTCATCGAGCATACGCCGTCTTCCAAGCGTGTTGCGGAACCTGTCTCCAGCAGATAAGCGCAAAGGCCCGGGTTTTGTACCCTCCCCTCGCCCCGGGCCGCACCAGCATCGTGCCTTCAACCGCGGACGTGGACAAGCAGACGATCGCGGCCATGGGCCAGCCCCATGACGACTTCGCCCTGAACGCCCTAACGCGGGCCATGGATGAAGAGGCTTTGGGCCGGGACGGCAAGATAAGCGATCAGGCCCGGACCGAGTTCTGGAAACTGCAAGAGGCCTTGAACACAATGACCGCCGTGGCCCCAGATTACTCCGAGACCTGTGAGCTTCGCATTCACCTTCTCGAGCTGAATGAACGACTACCGCCTTCCGCTCACTTTCTGCTCTATCGACGCCTACGACATGCAAGAAATGATGAAGCAAAAGTCTCGATCACTCTTTCCACAAGCGGGGAATACCTCTATGCTTTTCAGTTGCCCTAATGCACCTCCATACGAGGACTAAATTGTCATTGGAGCCTTGTTGGCCGTCCGAAAGGGGATGGGGCAGCTATACCAGTGAATTGGAGAACCCCCCTACAGACATTTCGTCCAGTTCAACTCGGCATTTAGTATCTGGTTCCTTCCAGATAAGGTATCACTTTATCCTTGATCTATATATATCATTTATCATGCCATTTACAGATTCATTCGGCGGAAGGTCGTGCTGCGGCAATAACTTTGATTAATCAGTAGATATCTTAGCAATTGAAGATCTTTCTCTACCTTCATCGTGTACTTAGCACCACCAAGTCACTGCATGGACGAAAGCACTAGAACCCAAGGCGTTTGAAGAACAACCGATCAGTGCACGTCGACTGTCTGGGTGATATGTCGTCCATCGAGCATACCGCTTCTTGCGTTCGGTGTCGGAAAGCAATGTTACAGAATTCAACTGGAATCAATATCAGGATTTCCACAACTCCAGAGTCATTCTCGATTTCAATCCGAAGTCTGAGGGGTTGGATTCAGAATGGCTGATAGAGTCCTCTCGATACAGATCCTGTTACGGTTGTCCGCGAGAGAGTCTATAACGACTTTAGGGATACTGCAACTGCTTGGCCAATCTGCAAACTGAGATGAAGCAATAAATCGACAATCTCGGCAAAGGCTTCCAAAGCCATGTCTCCTGAGTCAGATTGCTTATCACGAGTTCACGACATTCTGGAGATATGCGTTGAGCAGTTGCTCAGGGCGTTTTCAACGATGCTCCACATCGTACCTTGGAGAGTGCTTAAGAAACCGAGCAATGTCCTCAACCTCAGTCAGAAATGACCTGGCTTACTATCTGTGATGATGTCGGGATTGATTATTTCAATGAAACGCTCTCATCGGGGTTCTAGAATGACTCCCTGGAGTCGGCTTGAATTGATTTCCACGTCTACTTACTCCATCCTTTTGCCGAAAACTTTACTTCCATGGCCCTTGACTTCATAATCACCGATTCTTAAACTTCAGATAGACAATCACTCACTTGTAGAGACAAAGAGATCAGAATACCCTGCCTTTTGACCTGCACGCCCCTTTCAGCTAGAGCGCCGTGCCTTGGCGCTTCCACCACACTCCGCGGGACTCCGTGAGGTGGTGTTGTGTGTTGTGATCTTCTATATATATCAACATCTTCCTCTTTATCTTTCACACAGCATCCTCTTCCTTCCATGGCTATTGCGGTCGGTGCTGGCAGTCTTGAGCTCGGCTTGTCTACTACCTTCTCTCATCACCCATATCATCTTCGCGCCTTCATCTCTTCCCTCGAGATGCAGGTACAACATGCGAAGCAACAGCGCTCCGCTGCTACAACACACGGACCCGCATACCCTCAAAATACTGGCACCTCAACGCCTGGCCGATTATCCAGGAACCGAAACCCGTGTTGACGCTGGGCTACATCGCCATCGTGGAGCCAGTGGCAAAGAGTCAAAGCGTCATAAGACAAGTGGCAGAACTCTGTGATACCAAGATTTCCTATTCCTGTACAACGGCCGATATCCGCACCAGTACTTGACTTCGATGCGGCAGCAAGCGGAAGCGACTATATGATGGCTGGTCCGTGACAGCTTCTGGGTGCGAATACAAGCGAGGATGCTGTGCACAGTGACTGGCTACAAGCCAACATCGCCTGCTACTCTGGCCTCTGGCCCACTGGCATCGTTGTCGTTTGACGCTTATACGACTTGGCGTCGCCATACTGAGAGCCTCCGATCCTCGCTCAGGGTAAATAACTCGAGAGAAATATGGGCTGCTTGTCGATTTGAAGCCCGTCTTAGCTTTTCTAGCAACACACTGGCACGCTTTGACGGTAGGGCGTCTTCATCAAGATGGTCAGAACATCTTTAGCCTTACAAAAGGGACATAGACCTCAGGCATCGCAAATCAGGAAGAAAATCGACAATGTCGTTGAAAGAGGCGACACGCTCAACGGTGTTCTTGCGGTATGGTGAAAAGAGGAGTATCTTAAACTGCAGACAGCCCAAAGATCACCGACTTTAGAATGACTCCGCCGCCGAAGCTGGCCGAGCACCAGAACAGCAAATGTGGGAAACCTGAAGCGCCCGACGGAGAGCTTAGCCATAGACAAGACCATTCTTGGTGCATGGAAGGATGCAGCGGAGGTCCGAGGACGAAATACTGATGTAGGAAATAGAGCATCTGATCAAACCTGGAGCTACAACCATGACCCGGAAACCAAGAGACTTACGGTCAGGACAGAGCGAAAGTCCTGAAGCAGTCATCCGATACTCCTGCAACCTTTGCTTTTCCTGCTCTAAGGCTTCCACGGCTCACTACAGGCTTGAGACAGAGGTTTCAAGAATTCTTTTCTAAGATACTGTCAATCTCCAGACCAAGATTGAGGACTGTGGTACCGTGACGCTGCGGAGTCAGTCATGGGATGGTATGGTACTCCTTCAGCGAGAGACCTAATCCAGGGCAATTCCGAGCTCTCAAATGAATAGGGTTCTCCTGCCTAGCATAACGTCTTAACGTGTGGACTCACCATACAGACCCCGACTGATGTGGTCCAGGATTGACAAAAGACCTCCACCATGCGCGAGGTATAAGAGTCTGTTGCGGGAAATTGATCACAGAGCCATCTATTTCCCGCACACAAGGTAGATATCAAGAAGCCAAGACGAGACCAGATTCCATCCCTCAGAACAGCCCGCTATGCAAGATTATACTCGAAGCAAGAAGCCTGGGCCGAACGAACTTCGTTCGCCTGAGAAGACCGGATCTTCCACAGGCGCCAGCTTGTCTCCCCTTGAGTCCACGAGGCTCGAAGAATTGCGTGCCGCCGCTCCTACCAACGAGAGAGTGGCCGAAAACTCTCAGAAGGATTAGAGGACAGCGTGAAAGACCACAAAGGGGCCGACGTCGCCATCACGTTATTCCACCGCGATCGTCGTCCCCGAATAGGCCAAGCTGAAGCAAATTCGAGCTGCTGAGCGCAGTTAAGCAATTTTCAGAACGAATTCGATCACAGCTGGGGAAGAGAAGACTGTTGCCTACGTTGACGTGCCGGGAAGCTTCAACACGCGAGGTGATTAAACCTTAGCACAACGTCGTACTACAAGTCAACACCTAAGCCAAAAGCAGCGCCTTGAAAGATCGGTACAAGAAATGGAAATCCATGCCAAACTTGCCATCGCCGCTTTCGATGCTGCGGCTGCGGACTCTGAGGTCGAGGCCCAAAGAGTCGTGGATGCGTTGGAAAAGGAGACCAAGGCTAACATTTAGACAATGGTGAGATGACCATCCAACATCTACAGACTCGGAGGAGGCCTTTGCTGCCAACAGGAGGAAAATGGAGGCAGTCACAAGGGTCTCAAATGTTTCAAGGATGAACCATCCTAGGCCCAGTGACCGCACCGGAGCGCAAATCACAAACATACAATCAGCCGGTGTGGTTATGGAAGACGTGCCTAACGAGGGGGACGATGAGGACCAATTGGAGCATGTGGAGGATCCTACGGACATGAGCGAGACAACCGGTGTGGTTGATGGAGAGAGAGAGGCAGTCGCTGATGCGGCGACTGTAAGCCAGGTATTCATGGTTTCTAGTAGCCACGGATTTGCGCTTCCAAAGACGTCGATTTCGATCTCACGATGGGAAATACGGATACGTTTCGTGTTGGTCGGTTTTCCACAACCATATCCGAAATAAGAGACAAAGTATTGCGAACAATTGTACGGAAGAGACTTCAAGGAAGCATCTGCAGGCGACACTCTTGCTCCGTGAGGCCTGGCATCGAAGTCACCGGCCGAATCACTCATGCCTACCAAATGCGCATCATCGCTGGAACGAAAACATTGGCGTAGTAACAGTACATGTGGTGAAAGATATCGCACTCGGCGAAGAGATCGTGATCACTTACATCTCCCTCTGTCGGGACCCCGCTCCGGGTCTTGTCATGTTGGGCATATCGAAGACTTGATGAATTGACAGGATGAGGTTGAGGTTGGTCCGCCAAGCACATATTCACTGATCCAGACATCTTATAGCTTCCATACTACTCCACTACCCTGTAACCATAGGCGTCCGCAGCGAGTCGTCGGCGAAATGCCATCCACATTTCCGTATCAGAGGAGGTGGGAGGATACGGCATATATGGAATGCACTGGTTGCGCTGATTCAATCGACTTCAGTTTTCGCGGAGGAGCCCGATAATTCGGACCCACTAACAGATTGATGAGCTGGATGGACTTCAATTTCAAGGGAAGTGGGAGCTCGGGGGCGGCGGGAGTGGGCTGGACGAATTCGAGATGTGGAGGAGAAAAGGAAATGGGCAAGTCAAATCGAAGCGGTTGGCTTGGCGATGGACGGAGTTCAGTCGCAAAATCATAGGTGCCATGAGGAAGGAGCCTCATCAGCCTATGGCTGTGCCAAAGGTCTACAGGCGCTGGTTGAGAGGAATCCGGTGTTGGAAAGCGAGAAGGGAATTTCGTAAGACAACCCAGAAGCAATGACTTGCAGATCATTCACTTACGGCATCGTGTCCTGTGTGCGAAGCTAGTGATTCAATCCATCTCGAGCCTAGCAGCACGCCGTGGCTCCAATGCATCCGATATCTTACATCGCCCAGCTCATTGCCATGAAGTTCTATTGTGTAGCACTATGTAGCTGCTCCTGAAATGCTCAGCACGCTACTGTTCAAAATTCTGGCGCTCAGTGCACTTTCCCCACCCTCTGTCCCGCCTCTCCCTTCGGCTGGATGTTAGCCATCATTTCTTCCTTCGTGATCAGATGATCGATCCTCTCCAAAAGGCCCAACAACCCCTTCACACTCGAACTCCACTCATTAAGCACTTCATCTGCATCTCTCGTCTTCGCGAACGACACCACCCTCGCAGGTCGGTCGATCTTCGCATACACCGTCTTTGCTGTCACCAGCTGACTGATGTACGATTCTGTTTCGTCCTCATCGAGATCAAGAAGCTGAGTTAGCCGTCCCATCTGAATCCGCGTGTAATACTTCGCCACTACCCGCACGTTATGCTCAATGACCCGCTTCCTGAGATCCTGCCATCGCTGGTGCGCCTTAGGATCTGAATCAGGGGATGGTTGGGCGGAAAAGACATCGGTAGCACAGAGCGTCGAGCCGTATTGTTCGGAAACGAGGGGCCAGCGCATGAGTTCGGGGCTTGTGAAGAGTTTGAGGAGAGAAGCTTCTTTAGGGATCAGAGGGTTGCGGGTATCGGCATTGATGCGGTGGAGGAGGTCGGATTGCTCGTTGTCGTAGGGCGAGAGGATGATGTAGAAAATTACGCGTTGGAGGACCTGGAGGTTACGGTCTGTTAGGACGAGTAGTTCGAAGCGGAGAAAGTTCGAATACTCACGGCATGTAGTTGTTCAGGGTTGTTCTCGACAGATTCGGTGTCCAAAACCTGTCGATAATGCTTGCATACTTCAAGGTACTTGTCGTCGTGTTTCGCCAAGGTGATCTGCTGTTCGTAGAATCGTAACTTAAGATCCGTGACATCATCATCCTTTTCGATTGGCGGGTCGTCGACGCTGCGATTCTTAATCCTTTCTTCCAATTCCTTCTGAGCCTTTTCTTTCTGTTCCGGGGTCTGTGTAGGTTTTCGTGCGAAGTATTTCGAGCTGTTGATTTTCCGACTGAGTATACCAGCTTGTATCCAGTCGCCCTTCTCTATGCATAAGCCGACTTGCTCGAGAATGAACTCGGTCTTCTCTCTCCTCCCCATGGAGCCGAATGTTTCAACCTGCAACTCGCACAGGATGTCGGCTGCAGCATTGAGGTCGCCCTGCTCTTTCTTCATGTCTGACAGTATTCGCGTGACTCTCGCTCTCTCAACCTCCACGAAAATCTATCCTTCTGTATCAGCTTCGTGCCCCAAACGGCGCTGGGCATCCACAGTACCTTGCCCTCCGTCACCGTTCGCAATGTCTCAATCACAGAAAGCTTCTTCTCCGCATTCGTCACCTCATTGATAAAGCCCATCACGACCTGCACCATCTTGGTCGTAGCCTGTTTCAACTGGCCATGCTTCTTCGAGAGAAGAAGGACCTGCTCGTTGAGCAAGCCCCAATCCCCCGATTCTTTACATATTGTGACGATAGCGATGAGGATTCTTGAGGTCGATGCGAGGTCTGAGGCCTGCGAAGGAAATGTAAATGATGGGAACCTGATGTTTGGGTGGAATCGGCATACTTGTCTTGTTTGCTTTTCAAGGACTGTAAGCTTTTCTATGGCCGCTTGTAAATTGCTCTATATCTGTTCAGCTCGTGCACAACCTGCATGAGGTTTGCGTGTAATAGCATACCTTGGCAAGCTCTTGCGCCTCTGGTATCTGCTTGTCGGCATCCTTGGTAAAGTCTTTTTCCGGCTTTAGTAGTTGCCCGTCGGACATGTTGATGGTTGTAGGCCAAGCGGACGATAAATACGTTGTTCGGAAAAGTGGAGGAAGGAGCTGATAAGTGAATAGAGTTAAGGGTAGAGATTGTAGATTTGTAGCTTCAACAAGCTCTGGCCGCGTCTCCGCCGCGCTGCTCAAGCCTTAGTAAGCAAGTCCTGGGTACAATGTCACGTGCAAATAATGGATAGAGGCCGCTTCAGATCACTAGAGCAATTGCCTCAGTAGATATCTCATAACTTAAACTTACGGAGCTTCATTCAACGGTCGGAATAACACCGTGTTATTCTTCTCTACGCCTAATCCGAGTAGTGCTTCTCACTACAACGATATGAGTGTTCGAAGACTATTGACTTGCTCTCAGGACGCCTTGTAACGCAACGTACACCGCAGTATGAACACAAGTCAGGCCTAATGTCTCCCACTCAGAAACCCCCCAGATCTTGAGGTCGTATGACTGAAAGGAGTAAGCCTCATGCTACAGGACTCCACGGCATCGGTATCAAGATCCGGCTCTTCATCGTCTGAATCAGCGGCACTGTCTTATGCACGGTATCTCCCCAACCCTCGACACCCCAGCTCATTTCTCTCCTGGCTTTTCTTTCCTCGAGATCTGCAAACTGCCAAAGGTGATGTACAGTGTTAAGATCACCGATCTGTACAAACCAAGCACCGACGCCCTCCATGACCTCCCGCCTTGCCTTTAGGCCGCGCCTCCAATGAGTTTCCCACTCTAGTAGATTTCCGGGATGAAGCGTGTATGATCGAAGCTCGAACAGGCCGCCTAGCTGGCGGGGTGGAGTCGTCGGCCAGAAGGAGAATTCCTGCATCAGTGAGGTCTGCTTATGGGAGATCAAGTTCTTCAGCTTCTTATCGAAGTCAGGAAACCCAGGGTGGGAAGCAATGGAGTGCAAAGATGCGTGATAGCCCTGATAGCGCTGGTATTCCCAGATATGCACTGTCCCAAGGGTTAGGAACCGTAGGCTCGCAAAACCTCGGGTGCCTACCAAACGTATCACAATCCCCGACTTCGGTCCGCCAGCTCCCTACTAAATTCACGTGATTCTCTTCTCGTTTGGCCACGCGCGGGTACCAGTTGCCAACAAGTTCCGTATACTCGTCGACTTTGTCTGGTTTGACGGAGTGAAAGACGATCGAGTGTACGTATTTGCCCCTAGCCAATGTTTGCGAGAACGACTTCTCGATGTCTTGATCCATCTTTTGCCCTTCATGCGTGCCGTAGATAAGAGACGACAGCGCGCCTCTGCGCTTCGTTGTTTCTTCCTGAGAGGATACTTCGCGGGCGGCTTCTGTATTATGAGTTGAGAGTGAGCCCAGTGCCATATCGGTAAGAGCTTGCGTGGTAGAGCCCGCATTGCTCGGATGTTGAGCAGTGTGAGCGCTGCCTGAACCAGGAGGAGAAGAGTTAGAAGCAGCAACAGACTGACTATCTTGTTGTTCTTTGGCTTTCTGAGCTTCTTTCAGCCCCTCTCGAAATCCTTTCTGCCGAGCATCAAATTTTGGCGAGTCATTCGGCGTGATGTCTGCGAGCGACGGGGCTCGCTGTTGGACGGTGGTCGTGCTGAAGGCTCGGACGAGGACTGAGGAAGCTGAATAGCTTGAGAATAGCCGTCGTGTGAGCATGTCGAAGAATTCTGGCCGCCGTCAGGCCAATCAAGGTGACCAAATAAATATGCAGTACCTCAAGGCTATTGAGGTAAGGTCGAGGTACTTCTCAATAACTTACTGCTGGCATCCAACACGTGCGGGCATCTGGAGGGAGGGGCAGCGGCTGTGTGGGGGTTAGCTGTCAGTTCAGATCATGCACTTTGGATGGCGTGCGGGGAGGAGCAAGCGTCTTGAGTGACGAATGGCAGACTAATGGGTCTAGCTGGGCTGTCAGTGCGGATAGGAGCTGCCACAATTGAGGTTGCACCTAAGGGGCTTAGGCGCGGCAAGCGTGTGACTTTTGCGGGGAACGGCTTTAGCGGCGGAATAAGGTAGGCCCAATCAAGGCTCCCTAGAGGGTTGCATCTGATAGTATCAAAGTAGAAGTAGAGTATCCATCCCAGGAGAAATCAGGTGGCTGATACCGACTATGCTGCCAAGCGTTGATGTAAGAATGGCAAAATGCTCTACATCCTACTCTGCATGCATCACCTCCAAACTAATCGCCTACAGAACACAGACGGCGATCTCGCATGCCCCTGAAAGTCGTAATACTACCTCCTTCACCCAATCGAGCCCTTCCCCGTCTGATTGTCCCCGTCGTAGATTGAGAAGTAAGCCGTGCCAAAGCTATTACCGGACTGAGACATGTACTCCTTAACAGCTTGGAGAGCCGCGCCAAGGACACCCCACGTGAGTTGGTGGTGATTGGCATCCTCAGCAAGCAAAGTCAGAGCCTGAGCTCCTAGCCTTCTGTATCCCGCAGTACCAATGATTCCATCCTGAAGAGCTGCTTGATTCTGCACGTATGCGATCGCTTGATCTAGCAAGTCGGCCACAACATTCGCTGGCGTGACTGCCGCAACCGCTTGCATCACCACGTAGCTATTGCAGGTATCAATCTTTCAAGTTGGCCGTGAGGAGTTAGGTGAGGCTTACGTTCTGGTCCCAACTTGACACCATCGCTCGTGTCCTGTCGAAGCCCGTGGTTCAAGCTCGCCGTGTCGAGCTTTCACCTTGGAGGGGGGTTGGTACATCCTGGCGAAGGCACAGAGATTAGACTGCCCAAAGATCAAGAGCACAACCAAAGTAATCTATGCGACTTACTGCCCAAGTATGACATTGGGAGCATTACTGCAAGTGTTTACACTCCCACATGCGATTCCCCGAGAGTCCCAACCACTGACACAGTGAGTAAAGTCATTGAGTGGCAGAGCCAAACCGACTTTGTAGAAGCTTGCCCAGACAAGAGCTGGTAATGAGAGGGATAGCCGCATGACGGTCACCAGAAACAGATGACCAGATCGTAAAGATAGAAATTGATACAAAATAGTGGTAAGCTTGCAAAGAAAATTTGAGAACCCTACGATAATCCTCCGAAAGCAATCGTGTACGTCAGTGTGACCTGAACAACCTCTCGTACTTATATAGGCCCCACCCACGGCGCAAAAGAAACGTAGTCACGGCATGAGCCGTGAGCTCCACCAACTCGAAACTCGCTCTCGTCAACAGCGGCATAAGCGCTGCAATGGACTACTCTGAGACGGTTGTTGACAGGAAAGGGATATCGAAGCGGACGACTCCTGACCTTTGCACTTGCGACTGTTCGGCAGAACTCGTAGACGCGGCCCTTCTGGCTTGGACATCGAAGTTAAGGTGGTCGCATAATCGCATTTGCGCACTTCATAGGTTGTCGGTGGTCGCCGCTTCGCCTCAGGCTCTGGCATCATCAAAGAAAACAAAAACGAGATCAATATCACGAAGATGCTGCAGCTTCGTACTAGTATGTCATGAGGTGACTTCCCCATACCGAAACCAAAGACGTGAGACCAAAACACTAGGGAGATTATGATGAATAGAATTAACGAAAATAAGCCGAGAAGAATGTCCAGAGCACAGATATGTCAACAGCGCATTTGGCGTTCGAAAATCCAGGCTGTTTTGCCTTAGATTAAAAGACAAGCATAAGTAACAGTCGAGGATCTAATAACCACGTGATCGACAGTAACCTAATCAGCACAGAGTATCGCTCATCCCGTCAGCTGCCAATTCAACATACTGTGATTCAAGAGCCGTCGCCGAAGCTTGACATCGAGGAACTCGTGAGGTTCAATCTGCAAGATAGGCGGAAACCAAGCACTTTCGGACAACTCACAGCCCTTCTCAACAAGCCAACAGATACGGGAATCCTTGCTGACCATACTGTTGGCCCCTATGCGGCCTACGCCTCCGTAGGCATAAATATCCTCGGGGTCTTAATGTTCATGAAGTTGTTGTCGCAGGGTTTTCTCATTAATAAGAAGGAGAGGTCGCTCAACTCCGCACCTTATCTAATCTAGACTCGGTCATGTAGATCCCTACCTACCTTAGTTTTAGAAAGCATAACGATCTCGCAACACCCTGAACCAAGCTTATGGTCAAAGCTGAAGGGAGAGTAACGCTGCGAAGACAAAGTTCCAACACTATCTCGAGCTCGCAATGGCTGATCCTACCCAACCCCCTTTGAACTGGGAGGCTTCAGCCACAACGACTCATCCTCAAGTTTGCGCGTCATTACCATCAGAGGTCGAGGCGTGTCTGAAGAATGCAAGGTTTGTAGGTATTTCATCCTCTAATGGCTCTTCTGAAGCTGTCACTGACTGGCTGCAGCTGCATCTAGCGACGTGCGATGCTTTGTACCCCCATATCTCGCTCATGAACTACACCTACCTCCCATCTACTCCGTTCAGCTCAACTCCCGTGATAATCATGACCACCAACCCTTCATCCAAAAAGACCCTGAATCTTATCAACAATCCTCGAGTGTCACTGCTGGTACATGACTGGGTGTCCCATCGCCCTCCAACCCGTGTGCCAGACCCAACCAGAGAGAGCTCACCACCACCTCAAGCCACCAGGTCAAGCCTTGCGAGTCTTCTGTTAAATATGAACACCAGCGCACTGAGCAGCATTAGTGCCACGATCAATGGCGTAGCTAGAATGGTTACAGAGGGGAGTGAAGAGGAGGAATGGTGTAAAGAGAAGCACTTGGAGAACAACACGTTCGGAGACCAGGCGAGGGAAGAACGCGGTTCCTTCGGAACGACGCAGAACGCACGCTCGAACGAAGGCGACGGTGGAACTAGTTGCTTTATCGAGGGTGAAGCGGTCCGAGTTATGGTTGTCGGCGTTCAAGAGGGTCGCATAGCTGACTGGAAGGGAGGTGTAAAGGATTGGACTATTGCTTCGCCCGAAGGAGGATCAAACCGGGGTCGAGTCTCGATGGTCAATGGCTTTATGTAGGATTTACACGCTCAGCTTGCATTAATGATGGCGTTGGGTCGCGGCCAGGCAGATGAGGGATCAATGACCGGCGTCTCGTTCTTAATGTTACTCCCAAAATCCGATGCCCTTTATTTCCAACGATGCAAGCTTACGTTCTGACCCGGATCTTCGAGTGTCTTAAGTGGGTAAAGTACTTTAAAAGTACTAAGGTACTTCACATGCTTCTTGGCAATGCCAAGAAACGTTCCGTCATTCCGCGCAACTTCGCGTCGCGCTTCCAAGTTTTGTTACTTAAAGTGTAAGTACCCGGACTTTGTTTATACCCAAGACACGGATGTTGGACATTTCTATGCATTTGTGAATATCCTAGTAGTATTGACAGCGTTGAGCTCGAAGCCTTGTCGAGATGGTCTACATCCGCCAGAAGAACCTGCAAGGTCTTCATAGGTACAAGTATGCCGGCGTTGACCATTCGCTGGTCTCTCGCTATCTTCTCAAGCCTTTCTACAACAATGTAGCTATCAATTGTTTCCCGATGTCCATGGCGTAAGTTCTGAACCGCCTGTCCCTACACGTCCCCCGCTAGCTTTTTAGCTAAATGTTTGCTTTCAAAAGACCAAATGCCGTAGGTGCCTCATCATCCACATAGGAAAGGATTCCTCGCTCATGCCCATATACAGATCACCCTTTCCGGCTTCAGCTTTGTGGTTATGAACTTTTTGACGCTCTTATGGTACAATCCTACGCTGGATCAGGACATGCCCAGATGGGTTTATGCGTCCTGGGCTATTGGACTTTTCCTTTACCAGACCTTCGACGCCATTGATGGCACACAAGCGTGGGCTTCCATTACTCGATATCGTATGCATGTGCCTGATGTTTTTCTGAAGCCGACGTACCCATCAAAGCGGACCTTTGGGGGAGTTATTCGATCATGGCAGGTTTTATTGGCCTTGAGCTCGCTCATCGCTAATACCATTAGGGGTCGATGCCTGTAACACCGTATTGGAGGTGCTTCTATTCGCAGCCGCGACTAATCTTGGGCAAACTTGGAAAACCGTCCTCACGCTTTTCGGAGGTGGGCGTTCTATCTGAGTTGGCGGCCTTGACGCTGACATGCAAAACAAAGCCACCTTTACTTTCTATGTTCAAACCTGGGACGAGTACTATACAAAAACGTTGACACTTGGTATCATTTCTGGGCCGGTCGAAGGTATTCTCACCCTGTGCATTGTCTTCGCTATCACAGCGGCGACGGGCGGAGGGAGTCTGTGGCAGCAGTCGATGTTTCAGACACTAGGTGTCCCACATTACAGTGTCATCCCAGACTACGTCTACAACCTGCCATTCAACGAGTGGTGGATAGTTTATGGCGGCATTGTTCTTGTGTTCAACACTGTCCAGAGGTAGGCCTTCGAGAAGCGAAGAACGTCATGGAGTTGAGACGATGGCTGGTTGGCTGACGATATTTAGCGCGCTCCATGTCATGCAAGTCCGCCGGGAGCAAGGGAAAGCTGTCGAGACGCCACTGCTGGGTCTTATACCAGCCTTAGTGATATGGACCCTCACGCCACTATATCTGTTACTACAGCCGGTCATTCTCCACCAACACCTGATACCCTTCGTCTTCTACGTCGGCCTGATTAATGCCTACTCCGTCGGCCTGATTATCATAGCACACCTTACGCAGGATTCTCGATTCCCAATGAGCAATGTCCTGGTGGTACCATTGGGCTTTGCTGCCCTGGACTCCCTAGGACCAGTATCAGGTCTTTGGCCGAGTGTGCTGGGCTCTGGGACGTATCAGATTGCATTTGTCTTCATGTGTCTGGGTCTGGCAGTGGGTGTCTACGGAAGCTTTGTGGTGAGCGAGCCAATCATGATGGTATCTTGTCGGAACTGACACGAGTAGTATGACATAATTACGACCATTTGCGATTACCTGGACATCTGGTGCTTGACCATCAAGCATCCTTATAATGAGAAGGACGAGCTGAAGAAAGCCAAATGATATGGTGGAGGTCTAGGGTCTCAGGACGGTTGCTCGCTAGCGATACGTCTAATGCGTGCTCGCTTGGCGTGGATCGCCGTCATGCTCATCCGGCTCCTGGCCTCGTTGCTCCGGCACCAAAGGACTGGTGTGTCGCAGGTCAGCTGCAGGCTTCCGTATAGAGCCATGTTTCAGATGAACGCTGCAATATGCCTCTCGCCAGACTGCCCTCACCGCTTGCGGGACGATGTAGCAGCGCCAAGACCTTGTTCGTACTTCCCGTCGCTGACGGAGCTTATCTTCGATGCCGTAGCAATGTGGCATCACCCTATAACCACCTTGAGCGAGCTGTCTGCTGGGCTAAGGTTGACTGATGAAACGTACATGTTAGGCTAACACTGTTACTTTATCCATCGCGCCTCGAGCCGTAGTGGTTCTGTGGCAGTCGTCCCACTGCTTCCCGTTACGTATAGCCCGTAGTTTGTCGGTCGTAAGGTAGGCAACCTGCATCTCACATGTAGGTGCATGTCATTTCTCTGTTTTGACCTCTTGATACCGTCTCTTTTCCAAGTTCATGCCGAACTGTGGGTGCTTGCTATCATGCGTCATGGCTTCCGATTTCATGGAGCGTGTATCGCTGTCTCTCTTTGACGTGAAGCCCCTTGGGTTGCGGCTCTCTGCGCTAGCTCTGTTGACTACGGCCGCAAGTCCAAAAAATTTAGGAGGCACCATCCACGATCAAGAATCAAGAATAGTTGAAAGCAAACTGAAGAGGACGAGAACATGTCACTCAATCCGTGAAATCTGGGTCTGTCTGTTCTTCCTTCCTGTTCATTGAGGCTACTGATCAATATAGAAGCCTCGTCTCGAGATCATTTTTGCTAGCTTGGCATTCAAACCCAACATGACCGCCAGGAGCTCCGCCACTGGTCTGGCTGATCCTAGTCTCCTTGAGAAAATCGACAAGCTTTTTGCCTGCAATGTTGGCGATTACATTTCCTTACCACAGCTCGTAGTTGTCGGTGATCAGTCCAGTGGCAAGAGCTCTGTCCTGGAAGCATTGACAGCTCTGCCATTTCCTCGCGAGAGTACGCTATGTACTCGATTCGCTACTCAGATCACTTTTCGCCGCTCCCTCGACGCGACGGTGGCAGCGTCAATAATTCCGTCCCAAGAGTCCAGCGAAGACCATCAGAAGAAGGCTCGCGAGTGGAAGAAAGACGACCTACAGCAGCTAGATCCTACTACGTTCGCATCGATTATGGAGGAGGTACGTTTGAGCACTATGCACGCAACTACTACAAACCGCGGAGACCGAACTTCAACGGCGGCCAAGCTGACGACAACGTCCAGGTGAATGGCGTAATGGAGTTCAAATCTGATGTGTATGGCATTCAAAGCCAGTTCTCTACCGATGTCTTGCGCTTGGAGATTGGAGGACCAGACCAAGAGCATCTGAGTGTTATTGATGTGCCAGGTCTGTTTCAACGACACAAAGAAGGGGTCACCACGAAGGCCGACATTGAGTTGGTCAAGCGGATGGTAGAGGGGTATATGAGCAATCCACGTTCTGTGATGCTAACAGTCATCCCCTCCAACGTTGACATCGCCACCCAGGGAATCCTGGAAAATGCCGAGGTCGTAGACGCAAAAGGAAAACGGACATTAGGCGTTCTAACGAAGCCGGATCTTGTTGACAAAGGTGCTGAGCACAATGTGGTCAATTTGATCGAGGACCGCGAGCATCGCCTTACCCTTGGTTGGCATCTCCTTCGTAATGCTGGCCAGTCAGAGCTTTCAAACTCCATCGAGGATCGTCTGCAGGCGGAGACAGATTTCTTCAATACGGTTGCTCCCTGGAAGGATTTGAACAAGGATAAGGTCGGTATCAGCTCCTTTCGTTCCAGGCTGCAAGAAGTTCTCTCCGATCATATCCGGAAGGAGTTCCCACAGGTATATCTGACCCGTCAGTAGCAAGGCTATCTTCCATGAGGCTGATATCAGAGCAGGTTAAAGCAGAGGTTGCCAAACGTCTCAGGGCGAGCAAGCAGGCTCTCGATGACCTTGGTGCGAAACGGCAGACCCCTGTGGAGCAGTACCAATACCTGATTGAGATCTCGATGAAGTTCCAGAGGATTGTGGTAGATGCGCTAGCGACCAATTATGGCCGGCACAGAATGTTCCACGACCACCCAAGTCTTCGTCTCGTCACCGCTGCAGTCAACAGGAGCGAGGCGATGGCTACGATGTTCGCCAACGATGGCCATACGTTTCACTTTCAGGGTCGTTCAACAAATGACGCCAAGCCAGACGAGGATGCTAGTTTTGACATAAGTGTTGATGGCTATGAGCAAGAACAAAGCGAGCCTTTCCAAGCATTCGAACATGTGCTACTCGCCCCGAGACCTTCCGACCAACATATCACCAAGGCGGTGCGAAAATACTTGGCCCGTACATCGATTGATGACCTTCTTCCCAACACCCTGGACGTGGCAGAGCCCCAGCGTGGAGAGATCCTCGACTGGCTCCGCAGCATCCATCGCGACTCGCGAGGCTTCGAGATTGGGACCGTCAATCCTACCCTCCTAGCCACTATCATGAGGGAACAGTCCCGCAAATGGGAACACATCGCTCTAGGGTACGTCGCGGACGTTATCGTGCTCACGCATACTTTTGTCACCGATCTGCTACATGAGGTTTGTCCGTCACGACGTGTCCGCGAGGGCATCCTCTCTCTCCTACTGGACCAGCTCTGTGTCAGATACAAGGCGGCCATCAAGCACGTCGAGTTCTTGCTTGAAGTGGATCTCCATGGGACGCCATCGACACTGAACCACTACTTCAATGACAACCTCCAGAAATGGTATGTCCTAGAACACTCCTATCCGTCTAGCCTGCTAACCAACTCTCCAGTCGCCAAAAGAGACTGCACAGTCGCATCCAAACGAAGACAGTCAACGACTGTAAGCATGGGCAAGTGATCCGCACTAGCGATCTCTTCCACCATAACCACATGGGTAACGACGAGCACACCATTCAAGATCTTCACGACATCCTCCAGTCTTATTACAAGGTCGCTCGCAAGCGCTTTGTAGATGCTCTGCGCATGCAGGCCGTGGACCACTTTCTTATATCTGGGCCGGATACGCCTCTCACACTGTTCTCGCCAGCGTTCGTAGCTAAGCTGAGCCATGAGGAGCTCGACGAGGCTGCTGGAGAGGATCGCCAAGTCAAGCGTCAACGTGCTAGCTTGGAGAAGGCGGCGCATGATCTGGAGGAGGCTATGAAGATTCTTCGCTAGGTCGAGGCCTTTGTAGCAGCCAGGGAATAGTCTAGCCAGTGGAACAGTGGAATCTACGTTGGCACTTCTACTAATGTTGAATCCACTTCACCAAACATTCGTTCGATGAAGTTGTACAGTAACGAAGCTATCCATCCATGAAGGCGTCCAATAACGGAGTCATCTAGAAATGAAGCCATCCATTGACGAAGTGAGCCACGCCAAAATCCCCGCTACAACCGCTGCAGGCCCAATGTAGATCTCCACTCCCAAAATTTGCAACGGCGTATCTCATGCGCTCCCAGACTTCATCTCTCCGTCCCAACTATCCCTAATGTCCTTTCCCCAGCCTCCTGCCGCGTTACCCCATTAAACCCAACGCTCCCCCCCTTAGCTATACCTCTCCACAGCTCTACACCCCACCATCCCCTTTAATTTCCCTCCCAGAAGAAATGCCGAGCCAAGGTACGAGCCACTCCTTTCGCCGGCGCAGTTTCACCTTAGGATATTGTCGGCCCCCCATAATTCCCTACAACGTCTTCTTGACACGTACAAACGATGTTGCAAAATGGTAGATCAGCTGCCCTCGCGAAGTCTTTCTAGACGCGGGTGTGAAACTTTCTACCCCAGGAATTTTGTAAGGCAGGAGGGGGAGAGAGGAACAAGCCGAGGTTTGGACACAGCAGGGGGAAAGGGGTGATGAGTTGATGAGCTCGAGTTTCTAGGATTGCTTGAGAGGGAGAGTGGGTTTAGC
>JAABUS010002455.1_pt1 | contig 35028 bp, 34 predicted proteins | sample 5560161 | NCBI WGS metagenome assembly JAABUS01 (sample SAMN10711885, study PRJNA513376) | rock metagenome | isolation source: Antarctica rocks | place: Antarctica: Victoria Land, Trio Nunatak nord | collected 2016-01-04 | reverse complement strand
AGGCCAGTATCCTCCCCAAGGATACCCCCCACAACAACAGGGCTACGGCGCCCCTCCTCAAGGCTATCCGCCGCAAGGACACTACCCCCCCCAACAGCACCAAGGATACCCTCCACAACAGCAACATAGCTATCCTCCACAGCAGCATCAGGGATATCCGCCTCAACAGCCTCCCTATGGCGCACCTTCGCATAGTCCATACCCACAGCAACAACCCTACGGCGCTCCACCTCAGAGTCCAAACCCCTACGGCGCTCCACCACCAGGTCAATATGGTGCACCCCAGCATCAGAACTCTCCGTACGGCGGCGCCCCATCTCAAGCACCCTATGGCGCTCCTCCGCCCCAACCTTACGGTGCCCCCGCACCGATCCCCACCCCTCCGTCTCCTGGATACGCGCCAAACCACGCCATTCAATACGATGCCCGCCAACGTGCTAGCGACCTCCGCCGCGCAATGAAAGGTTTTGGCACCGACGAAGCGCTCCTGATCCGCACTCTGGCCCATATTCCCCCTTCGGAAATCCCCTGCCTAATATCGACCTACCCAACAAATCAAGACAGCAAGGGTCGCATTCTTGAGAATGACATCAAGTCCGAAACATCCGGCAACTTCGAGAAGTGTCTCCTCTCCATCCTTCGGGGACCCCTCCAGAACGATGTAGAGGCTCTCGAATACGCCCTCGAGGGCGCTGGCACCAAGGAGGACTGGCTCAATGACGTGCTGATCGGGTGCTCCAACGCCGACATCCACGCCATCAAACACGCCTACCAAGCCAAAACCCACCGCTCCCTCGAGTCCGACGTCCGCAGCGATCTGTCCCTCAAGACCGAGCGCCTCTTCACGATGATCCTCGCCGGCACGCGCCAAGAAGACAGCGCACCCGTGCTCCCCCAAAACGTCAAAGCCGACGTCGACGCCCTCTACCACGCCACCGAAGGCCGCGTCGGCACCGACCAACTCACCGTGTGCGCCATCCTGTCCAACCGCAGCGATGCCCAGATCCGCGCCATTGCGCACGAGTACAAGAACGGACAGCGCCATGGCGATCTGGAAAAGGTGATCAAGAAGGAGTTCGCGGGACACATGGAGGGAGCACTGTTGCAGATGCTGCGGTGTGGCACGGACCGCGCGATGCGGGATGCGAAGCGGCTTGAGGCGTGTATGGTAGGGCCGGGCACGAAGGACTATCGCTTGGTGGCGGTGGTGACGGCGTTGCATTGGGATAGGCAGCATATGGCGCAGGTCAAGGGGGCGTATAGGCATGCGTATGGGAAGGAGCTAGCGCAGAGGATAAGGAGGGATACGAGCGGGGGTTATGAGAGGTGTTTGGTGGCGATGATTGAGTAGAGAAATGGCTTATGAAAGGAGGAGGGAGGAGGAAATGCGTTTTGGTATACAACGACGCGACGTTTTGGGCGATGGACTCTTGGCCTTTCAACACTTGGTCTGGCTGTTTCGATGTAGGTTTTGGGGTCCTTACAGATGGGTTCAGGTGCTCAAGAGAGCGATTGGGGATAGCTCTCGCTTCAGGATTGATTCATTGTATAAATACTTTGGCACTAGCAACGCTGTATCATACTTCCAGTCTCAACGACATGCACACGCCAGCATACAGATTTCAATACAGTGGTCTTGAGATCTTGAAATGCTTTACTCGAGAGGTGTCTCAACTGTCTTTGTTCGTCAGCTTTGATAGTTGCAAAGTGAGCGACGTTTGCACACCTCTCCGACTTCCACAATACGATTACGAGTTGCGTATCCTAGACTCGGGCCAGATCCATAGAAAGCCCGCAGTTAACTTTTTAGATGAAGAAAAGGATAGGAATTTTAGCGAGACAACGCAATGTTGAAACAACAAGTTCGTGTGGGATGGAACTCCAGCGGGACGATGTAATGCTGAAATAGCGACTTCGAGTGGGGTGGATCTTGGTAATTCGTCAAGGCGTTATATCGTATTTTCTTAGGCTGCCGGACTTCTCTTCTGCTCACGACGATTTTGCGAAATTGAGGTGCTCTCTGCACAGGCTGCCGTCAACTTAGGACTTGCGTCCCCTGAAGACGTCGCCCCAGCCACTGAAGAGCCATTCGTCGCCATGCCGACCACAGCGTGTGACCGTGCCGGAGCTCCTGCTTTGGTGTGATTTAGGCCGTGTGGCGGGGATTCCGGTCTGCGAAGGTCGGAGCGCGCGGAAGGACGGGGACGCTGATGTTGTGGTCTGGGAGCGGGGTAGGTGCGGTGTTCCGGGGACGGGAGTGGCTGGTCGTGACGGGGCGGGTTGTTTCCACGACGGGTGGAAGCGCGAGAGGAAGCTTGGGGAGTCGGGCGTTGAAGGGGAGGAGACGGTGGTTGAGGTTGGGGAGGTGGTGGTAGATGTCGAAGCGGAGGTGGAAGTGGAGGGTGAGGATTTGTGGGAGAAAGAAGCGGGCAGAGAGATTGAGAGGGTCATCGTTGCCGATTGGGAGCTGGTTTCTTGGGAGGTGATTTCTGATGCTGGAATGATTTCGGAAAATGCTCTGGCGGGCTCAGAACCAATGTCGGACAGCAGACCAGCGCTGGACCTTGAGTTGGCAGTGAGATGTCCGTATGCTTTGGAACACTTGACAGTAGAGACAAAGTAGTCCTTAAAGTACAATGGTTGTGGCTTCAAGTGGAAAGTGACGGGAAGAGAGCAAGAGAAAACTTGGAGAATTATTGTAGAAAGAGTCATCATCTTATCAGACATCATGATACGAACCCCAAAAGTCTATTCCCACGTGGACGTCCTCGTACGAGGGTCGGTAGGAGTAAGCATGCATGTAAGGAGGACCAACGAGATAAGTCCTATTTGCAATGTTGACCGTTGCTGATAGGCAGGAGCCGCGACCCATTGGCAGTAATTCACGCAGCAAGCATGCGATGGCCCCCAAAATCATGTGCGTTGTACGTGCGAAATATGAGAGGGGTACCTTAGCTGGAGGAGCAAGGACTCTCGGCTGCCTGGACAAGGCTGCAGCAGGACGACTCGGCCAATCCAAATGATCCAGTCTAGGCGCCGCACAAGGACTTACTCCCTGCTGGGATAAGCCTGACCGCTCGAGACTCCACTCGCATGAAAGCTGAGCGACAGCGGTGTCTGCGGGACAGCCGAGAGAAGGAAATCTAGAATCCTCCCGATGTTGGATGAAATAATAGACCAATAACGCTTGTGAGACGCCTGATGGGAGGTTCAGCTCGTTTCACGTTCGGGATGTTGGATCCTAAGTCATGTTTGAAGTTCAGGTGTGCCTACTGGATCGAATCTCGTAAAGAGACCGAAACTCTAGTGTGCTGCAGATGATGGCACGAGATGATCGACGGTGAGAAGCGTGATAGCGATGAGGTTTCTTAGATGTGTTGTGCGGACCAGCTTCCCGCGGTTTCATCTCACAAACCTCAATCGAGTTTAGCTCCCAGAAGCGAATCTGAAATGAAAGTTTGAAACTGAAGGGGCAGTATCTACAGACTGCTGCTCCTCAGTCAGTCAGTATACTGACCACACAAGCTCAGAGCAGCACAAGAACACAGAAATTGTAGAACACCACGACCGCTGTCGATCTCCGAAACTTCCACCGCACCAGGACATGGAACATGTGTACATTCCAGTGGTGATGAGACGACGAGAGACGACGCCTCAAGACCTATGACGCAATCTTGATTAAAGGTAGATGAGTTCGAAGTCATTGACTGATTACCGTTTTGCCGCATTCAAGACCATGGCAGGAGGGATTCTAAAGTGGATCATGGGGCTGCCGCAGCGGTTCTTGGGGTGAGGTGGAGGGAGTGGTGAAGCAGCATGAGGGTTGAAGTGAGGAGGATGGCATCCTTGTGTCCGTTGACTGAACATCAGTTGGCACTTTTGAAGAAGCGGATTGACGGGTTGACGATGCATGGGTTGACCAGTGATGATCCATAGATATGAGGGCAAATTATCATTCCATCAAGGTTCATAGTGAGGAAAGTCCAGTGGAAGGACGTACAACAAGAAGATGGTGATGATGACCGTGATAATGGAGATATCTCAGAAGTAGTTCAATTAGGCCAAGTAATGTATGACTCGAATGACTGCTGAGAAGTAACATTACCATCTGGGATAATCCAGTTGTTCAAGAACCCTAGAAAGTAATGTTCTCGATGATAGAAGTATAGAAAGCTCAGGGGGTATCTATTATCTACAAACACAACGAACGCGCAGAACGGAACACGCCACATGATTTGACGCCCGAATAGCACTCGCTTGCATCGGATACCTATACCTGTCAGAAGCAATACATCCTAACCTCGCCATCTTCCCCGCCAGTGCACAACCGGCTATCACTCAACCCCAAACACGTCACCGGCCCCGCATGCCCCGTAAACGTGCGATCGCATTTTCCGGTGCGTGCATCCCATACTTTCGTCATGCAGTCCTCGGCGCCAGAGACGACTCGCAACGTGTCGGCCGCGAGCGCCCAAACGCCCTCCACATGGCCGAAGTAGGTGCGGAGGCACTTGTGGGTTGCGGTATCCCAAAGACGGATCGTGCTGTCGAGGGCACCGGTCAGGATGTAGCGCGGCGGAAGACGGCGAGAAGGGTCTGCGAAGCCAGGGCCGAAGGACTCGGAGGCAGGCGGCTGGAACGATGTGGGAAGTGAGAGATGGGAGCTGCTTGGTGAGGAGGTGCCGTCACTGCTGCTTCTGTCACCGTGCTCATGGTCTTCGAAATCGAACTCTGGGGGAAGGGTGATGACCTGCTGGACCTGCCCGACATGCCCCTCGAAAGTCTTGATACAGGCTCCTGTGTCGAGATCCCAGAGGCGGACCGTGCAGTCGTCGGAAGCGGAGAAGACAGTGCGGGACTCAGAGTCGATCTTCACGGCGTTGACCCAATCAGTATGGCCGCGCAGGACGAAAGTGGATTTGTCCTCGAAGTTCCAGATCTTGATCGTGTTGTCCAGGGAGCCGGAGGCTAGGAGCGCCGAGTCGAAGTGCAGGCCTATCACGCCGCCGTTGTGGCCGTTGTAGGTGGAGATACAATCGCCGGTGTGCCAGTTCCAGACTTTGATTGTGGTATCCATGCTCCCTGAGATCAGCTTGGTGTCGTCGAATTGGAGACATCGGATGCCGCTGTCGTGGCCTCGAAGAGTGCGGATTACTTTGCAGGTTTCGAGGTCCCAAACTTTGATGGTGGCGTCGTAGGAGCCTGTGATGAGAACGTTGTCGTCGAATTGTAGACATATGATGCCGTTGGTGTGGCCTTTGAAGATCTTGACGGAACATCGGCCGTACTTCCAATTCGTGCATACTTTGAATCTGTCCTTGTACACGTCCTTCCACGGGCGGTAACGAGGCTTGAAATAAGATTCGTCCTTTTCCGGCTTTACCGCGGACAGTAATGGTCGTGAAGTATCCGGCTGAATGTCTAGGGCGGATCCGGTGTCTGATTTTATTGGACACATGCCATCTCGCATTGTCAGTGTAGAAGCTGAGATATTCTGCTCTCCTTGTAGGTCCTGAGCCAACGACTCAGTTGTAGATTCCGGATACGGTGTAATGTTTGGCGACCACTCATTTAGACCTCGGCCTGTCGCCCGTAATTGTATCTGGCGCTTCGATGCCCTTAATCTCTTCCTTTCGAGCAGTGGCAGACCCCAACCGCATTTGGTGCACTTGCGATCAATGTGCTGCTCACACATCCTATGCCATATCACGTCGTCGTCCGCCAACGATCTCCATTTCTGACTGACTTGTGCGGCCTTGCAGAGGGACGTAGTATCGAGGAAACAGAGAACCTTGTACGAGAGCTCGGCTGGCAACGCACTTAGGAAGTCAATGCGGATGAGCTCGCGAACGTTGGCCGAGAGATAGGAGAGTTGGGGAAAGCAGCATTGGGTGAGAATGCCCTGAAGCATGAGGTTTCGCTGTTTGCTAGGCGCGGCAGAAAAGACTGACCAAACGTGGGCTATGGCTTGTTGATCGGATTGTGGTAAGACTTCGAGTTCCTGTGCACAGTCAGCTCATCAGCGTAAAAAGTACTTTTCATTCCTTACGTACATGTTGTAGCTGTTCCATAGAAGGTTCATTGGCCTGCCTTCTACACTTCAGGTCAGGCCGATGTCTATAGCAGTATTTGGTGTTGGAATCTTTGGCTTTGGGACTACCGGTCGAGTCCACCCCGCCCATGGGTGCGTATTGATCTGGTATGTGCTTCAGGAGGAAAGGTGTAACCGTCTGGCCTGCCAATTTCGAGGTGGCTGACAGGGTGATGTTGCCTTTCCTTCCCTTTGACTGTTGAACGGTCTCCAAGTTCACGGACGCCTCTTCGAAATCGCGGGGAAAATACGGCTGGAACGATTCATTCGAGGAAAGAAAATCCAGCATTGGTGGTGAGAGGCGTCTGCGCTTTGCTGGGCTCTGATGGTGGCCATCGGTAGACATGGCGATTGATATGGCAATGTGTAAAGGAAATCGATATCATACAGGAGATATATCTTATCGGTTCCGGAGGCTGAGGCGGCAAACACTCAGCCAAAGCGAATCGGACTGGATCGATATTGTTTCTTGGCTGTTCGAAATTCGCAATCGATGGCGTGCGATGAAAACCATACGGCTGAGCAATTGGTGACAGGCTACGCAATATTTTTCAGCTTGCCGAAATCATGCGAGACAATGATGACCAACCGTCGCTCCCTGTTTGATCGCTGCAAAAGTAGTCAGTCTTGAAGGGATTTGGTCGTCGCGCAACCTGCAACTTGAAGCAAGAACTCCACCTTTAGACTGCCAAGATTTTTCGGGGTCTTCGCTTCTTCCCGATGCACCCTAGCTGGCATTATTCCGACTTGGCGTACAGGGGGCCGAGGGCGCCAGTGATGACTTCTGACTTTCACTGTAATGATGACTGTGAATATTGGCCGGCACATCGATACAGTGTTGCAAGAGTCAGGTAGCAGTCTGTGACCACGAATTATGTCCGGCAAGTCTGCTCCGATGCTGCCGACGGACAGTACTATATGTCTTCTTCCGACACCTTCCCCGTCAGCTTGATCGTCCACGAACATGTAGAACATCCACTATTTCAACATGTCATCTTCTAGTGAAAGTATACCCTCCCGACAGTTCTCTCCAGAACGAGAAGCCGCTCCGCTCGAATCCCTCGTCTCCCACCTCCTCGCCTCGAAGCGGTCTCTGTCCTCCATCAGCCATGTGGTTAGAGCCAATGAACTCGTGACCTCGACCCGCAAAGCCCTCGAGACGAACGTCATCACTACAGCGCGCACCGAATTCCTCAGGAGTGGCATTGATGAGCAGGTCAAGGTGCTAGAGCAAGTACATATAAGCAGTGATAATGTGGCACATACGGGCAGGGCCAAATTTGAGGATGTCGTTAGGTCACTTAATGAGGCCGATGAGAGGTTGAGACGGACGTTGCGTTCGCTAAGGAAAACCTTTGTAGAGGCAGGTTTGAGGCCTGCGGGCGAAGAGGAGCGGAGCCTTCTGGATTTTGTAGACGAGTCTGGTGTGGAGGCCTTACTAGCCAACATCAAGGAATCCGTCTCCGCAGCGGGTAAAGGACACGGTGATTTTGCAGAGACCAACCGAGTGTTTGCTGGTGATGTGCTGGGTGTCAAAGGACTTCTAAAGGAGCGAAAGCCACAGCGGCCTACCAATAGCGTCAACAACGTCGACTCAAGCTCACCAATGCCAGATATTTTAGAAGCTATGGAAGATCACGCCCGAGAGATGGCAAATAATCTCGAGTCCTTGGTGAAACATTTTGATCTTTGTGTTTCAGCTATCAAGCATACAGAAGGTGGTGGTGACGCTGCTCAGCGAATCGCTGGAGATTTGCCAGAAGGAGTCGATATCGATGAAGACATTGTGCATGCAGCTCCCGAGCCGATCAGTGAAGAAGATATGAAAGAGATGCTAGAAGTTATCGAGAAGGATGCTCATCAGGTCGACGAAGTTGTCATCGAAATCCAATCTCGCATCGCCGAAATGGAGAGCCAACACGAGTCCTTGGTCGAATATACGAACGCCTGCAACCAAACCGACAAGGACACAACATCAGCCTTCAGACTTCTGGAAGACATTGGACAGCGACTTCCGCCCTTTATCGCACAGAGTCGAGTTTATCTAATGAGATGGGACGAGGAGAAGGCGACAATTGAGGAGCGCATGCAGGAGCTCGAAGAGTTGCGAGAATTCTATGATGGCTTCTTAGCAGCGTATGACAATCTTCTTATTGAGATTGGCAGACGCAAAACTTTGGAAATGAAAGTGAAGAAGGTTGTCCAGGATGCCCTGAACAAGATGGAAAGGTTGTATGAAAATGATGCTGAGGCGCGAGACGCCTTCAGACAGGAACAGGGCGACTTCTTGCCGGTCGATATATGGCCTGGCATGACTCAAGCTCCTCTGCGTTATGAGCTATCACCCATCGGGGACGAGGGCTCTCTAGTGCCTGAAGTCTCCAAGTCTGTGATCCAGCGGGCTCTAGACCGAGTCACTGGGAAGAGCTAAGCCACTGTTGCTTGTGGGCTAGTGCTGTCTAAGTAATATGCTGTGACCTGCGCAATGTTAGCACCAAGAACATGCTGTCATGATTGCCACTTTTTGGATAGATAAGGAGGGCTGCTCGGGGCTCTCTTTGATCTGCATCAAGCCCTCGCATAGCGAGAACTTCTAGGACTCCATCAGTCAGCTATAGAGGTTAAGCACAAGGCTGGACGCTTCATCTGGCCACTTGAACGAAGCTTGTATTTTCGTCATAGCAGCAGCGAGTGAGAAACCAAGGCGACAAAAAGCACATACCTATTGGTGTAAACCTTCCCAAGGAGTCATACGCACACCTAAGCCTCTAGATCAAGTGAAGGCAGGACTGGGGCTCAATGTTTCTTCCTTGCTGTACTGCTGATCATCTTCTTTTTGACATGTTTAGGAAGCTTGTTTTCTCTCTTCACCCTCTGCTCCTCCTTAACTTGCTTCTTGTGGTCCCTTTTAACGTCCTTGTCGTCAAAGCGCTTTCCTCTCGGACGCTGGACATTTTGATCCAACCCAATGTCGCTATCGTCGCTCAACGATGCTGAATCCGAGGATTGGCCGTCGAGCTTCTCTTCCACGCCTGATGATATATTCTCTCTATCGAGTGATTCTATCACGACTTGATCGGCAAGCAGATCACGATAGATAAGTGTTTCGCGACCACCCTTGCCAATTTGCTCTGCATCTCTCTCGACGTCGTAGACCTGCTCGAGGGTCTGGGGGATGTATTGATTTCGAAATACCTCATTCTCAATTTCTGTCTCAGCGTCATCGGCCTCACCAGCCATGCTGCGAGTTTCGTAAAGTCTTTCTAAAGTATGCGTCATGTTCGACTGATCCACGCCGCCCTGAATCGTCGTAATGAAGCCGAACGTAACTCGCTCCATCAACGTGTCCACGCCTTTACGTCCGAAGAAGGCGGTGACGTTTTTTATGTCCATTCGCAAAAACTCAAGACTCTTAGGGTGGTCATGCTCGACGCTCTGACTAACGTCGATGATCCATAATTTCTCTTCGTGATACAAGATATTGTACTCGCTCAAGTCTGCATGAACCAGGCGGCATGTTTGGTAGAGGATCCGCATATAGCCCAGAAGTTGCAAGTAAAGTGACATCCACCTTGCTTCGACCTCATCTCCTTCAAACTCCACGTCTTTCAGTTTTGGCGCAGGCGTGCCCTTCTTGCTGCCAAGAAAGCCCATCGTCAGCACGTGCAGACGTAGGTAAACAGGCTCTGGACATGGTATGCCGGCAGTGTAGATACGCTTCAGGTTCCGCATCTCTTTCTCGGCCCAGACCTTAACCATAGCCCTACTACTGCTCTTGTTGTATCCCTGACGAAACCGGTATTCCCCGGTAACATACTTGTCGCGATCCTTGAAGACCAGGATACTCGTCTTATAGACCTTGATCGCTCGCTGCAGAGGTGCCACAGCCGCCTCGGGACCTTGTCCCTCAGGAACCGACATAGCATGGTAAACATTGGCTTCCTTCCCAGTTGAAAGGCAGCCATTTATTTCCGAAACGATGCTCCGATCCAACATCTTAAGAAGGATCATACGAGTCCGCTTGTCGAGCACTTGCTCACTCGTTGCCCTATCGCTCTTGTCTGCAGTACGGTCTTTCTTCCCACCGAACCCAGACTGCTGATCATCTAAACGGAGCTTGCCTGCATGGCGGGACAGTCCGGCGAGCTGATCATCGATAGAAACCAGGGTATTGGCAGCTGGCTTCTGAGGATTGCTTTTGGGAACGGTCGACTTTGGTGCATTCGGATCCGACGAGACCTCTTGTATTCGCTGTTGGCGATTGTACGTCTTGGTGAAATCGGCCGGGTTATATGAAGCATAGTCCTCTTCATCGAAGTCATCCTCCCCAAGTATATCGTCATAGTCTTCTTCGTCCTCATCTTGGGGTTGACCGTCTTTATTGGTGTCGCTGACATCAGACGCCCGCTCTGGCTTGTGATCGGGATTTACAACGGTTGTAGAAGGTGCAGCTACGTAGCCTTGGCCGGGGATGAACTCATGCGGTGGAGCATGCGCTGCGGCTGGATGGTTGATACTCTCCATGTTCCACGAGTATCAAATTATAGCACCTTCGGCACCATGACAGATTTCTATGAGTCAAGCGCGACGCAATTTCGAGGTTATAAAAATTGCCCTAGTAAAAAGCCCTAAGAATTTTAGCAGCGCCGGACAGGGCACGCTCCACTTTCATTATATTGGCAAGCCTGGCAATCAACGGTCACAACCGTTTCATGATTCGCAACAGGATTTCTAAGGGCGTGTAGCCCGCAACTGTGGATCAGGCTGCCAAGTGCGCCGTCAGATCTTCAATGGAAACAGATTGGCCATCTCTGACCACCTGCTTATATACCCACATTGTGCTACCGGAGGGTAACGATATGCTCTCATATCAAACCACGTATCCGTGCTTTCCACAAAGATTCGCCGATGATATTGACGATCGAGCAATCGTTCCTACCTGCTTCGCGAGCGTCAAATTTATGCCCGAGGATTTGATTACAAGCTGTCTGTGTTCACTATCCTAAGTCCTTTGCTGCTGCTTCATCCGCAGCACTTGTTTTAATTGACTTCTTGTCCGCAGCATGGTGCATATACGAAGTTGCAGAAATGTGTATACACTTCTTTTGCTCCTTTCGGACTCCATTGATCAAGTGTAATCATGGTAGGCAGAAGAAGAGTGTCATTTTCTGTTGATTCTTGTTTCCTATCGAATGACCCTCTTCCTCGACTCTGCAGATCGAATTGTATCTTTCAATGTCGCACAAGAGATCAAAAGATCCTATTGAACCGTACACTTCCCGTGGAGACAAGCTGTCGATTCTACTTGCATATCACACCATGTACAATGGTGTTTCAATGAAGGAATCGAAATTCGCACATTCTAATTACAGCTTAGAGACCAACGTCAATTGACGAGCGGGTAGAGGAGAACATCCATTTCATCAATCCATTGCCACCATTGACAAGTCACTGCGGCATCATCATCAAGTGAGAATGTGCTTTTGTATCCGTTGGGACTGTGCTGTCATCACAGCAGTCTCAGCCACTGGCACCGGGAAAACCCACATCCACCAGAACATTCAATCTAATTCAAGTCCACCATCAAAGAAGAGTCACAGCGTCAAGCAAAGCTCGCAATATCAAGATAGGTCCTACCAGGAAGTCCCATTGTTCGCTGTCCACAATCCCTTTCATTATTGTTCTTCGATGACTTTGGCTTTGTTCAACCACATCCTTTGTCCTCAAGACTTGGTCAAATTTGGAGAACTTTCCATTGTAATTCTTCAATCGCATGTACACTACCCATACTCTCGCTTACTGCACAACGAGGTGCTTAATCTTGCTTCCATCAACTTCCCGCTAATATAATTAATCCAGCTGCTGGTCAGCTCAATCACCGGACATGGCTTCCTCCACTGCCACCACGACGGCAGCTACGCTATCTGACCTAATCGACCCAAAGCTGCAAAACGTCGTTGCCACCTTCAACCTCGGCTGCAGAGTCGATCTCGACGTTCTGGCCAGCCAGGCGCGCAACGCCGAGTACAACAAAAAGCGCTTCGCCGCCGTAGTCGTCCGCATCCGCGATCCCAGAACCACCGCCCTGATATTTGCGTCTGGTCGCGTCGTCGTTACCGGGGCCAAGTCGGAAGACGACTCCAAGCTGGCTTCCAGGAAGTTCGCTCGCATCGTGCAGAAGCAGGGGTTCCAGGCCAAATTCCAGGAATGGAAGATCCAGAACATCGTGGGGAGCTGCGACAGCAAAATGTTGATTCGGCTGGAGGGGCTTCATAAAGCACATCGCAATTATGCGTCGTATGAGCCTGAGACCTTCCCCGGGCTTGTGTACAAGATGTATCAGCAAGAGGGATTGACCAACAAGGTCGTGCTCTTAGTTTTTGCGAAAGGCAAGATAGTTATCACGGGAGCTAAGACGAGGGATCAGCTCTACCAGACGTGGAGAAAGATCTACCCCGTGCTTGAGCATTTCCAAATTAGAAAGTAAAGATTAGTGGTGGAGCAAGTCCCCAGGAGTCGAAGAGTAATGTATGAATAACGAGGATATGTTATGTAAAGGAGAATTGGTAGATTTTAATTACACATCTTAATGCTCGTATTTGGGAAGAAATATACACATACCTTCCAACGCACACTACCAGCGGTGATGGCCGACTTTAGACATCCTCTCCACGTCATCCAACTGCACTATGCTCCGGTCCGATAGCGCTGGGCAATGCAATGCGTTGGTCTGTGCCTGTAAACGATAAGAGTCATACCACGACCTCCGTGGTTATAATGAAATAGGGTAAAGCCCATATATTCGAGAGTCGAGTGAGGCTAGCGGAGGTTTCGTAAGTTCCTTTCTCAGGCCTGGAACACTCCAATGGAGGCGGAAGCGAAAGTATTGAATGTGGAAGCTCCTTTAAGCTCATTTCAGTCAAATTAAAGACAGATTGTGCATACAGACCTGTCATGCAGCGAAAAGTAAAGACTGATCTCACACTCCTAGAAACGCGGCCCTCAGATTTAGGTTGAGATCACAGTGGTCGATGCTCGGCTCATCTGATCGTTACACAGTTCAGGGAAACCCTTGAGACTGGTCCTACCATGAGGACAAAATACATTTGAAATGCAAGGTTCTAGGAATCGAGATTAAAAGAGCGAGGCCCCGTGCAGCAACTGGAGATGGTGAAGAGGATTATGCTAGGGGAAAGCGTCTAATGGATAGATTCTTGAACTGGATACGGAAAAATGGCAAATACTTTAACGACAGAGATTTTCTGTGGAACGAGACTAGAGACATATGTGTCTCACCTACTGTCCCACCTACATATGATCCACATAGAGTACGATCCTCGACGGACCTCCCGGATCCTTCGCCGTCCGCGTCGCGAGCAGGGGATCTTCTATGTTTGCTCCTTCGTGTGCAAGTTTCAGCAGTCTGCTTCATGAGAAAACGCCATGTTTGGAGCTTCAAACAGCATTTCGACTTGCATGTTCAAGTCCGTGTTGGCGTTGCATACGTCAATTCTCGCCAGCGTGCATCGCAGAAAGACGGAGTAGCTTCCACGGTGAAGGACTGGGATGCAATTGGTAGATGACCCGGCTCCCACGACCTACCTACCTTGATTGGAGCAATACGCGGTCACGCATATCCTTCGGAGGGTGACACGAACTAGGATAGGTGTGCAATCTGCCGCCTTCGAGCATTGCATGACCGATGCTCAATGAGAGGGGAACTTGAGATTGGAAGTCGGACGCAGCTTTCGGCAGCGGGAAATCGTTTCCCCGGGCGTGCCCCTCGGCTTGATACACTTGCTGAGGTCTCTTCACGAACAATAGACGATCCATTGCCAGACGCAGCAATCCTCTCCTCCCGTCTCACTTCCCCAGCACGATGCGATCCGGCATCACCCCCTCCTCCGCCCTGTCCGACGCCTTCAAATCCTTCTCCTCCGACCCCACATCCTTCGCCCTCCTCATCACCATCGACAAAGAAGCCGAAACCCTCGAGCCTCTCACCACCATTCCTACATCCTCCAATGACTTCCACAGCTCCCTCTCCCTTCTGGCTCCATATCTCCTCCCAGACCGCCCCCTCTACCTCCTCCTCCGCCGATATACGTCCGATCCCCCGTTCGTTATGGTAACTTACTCTCCTGATACCGCGCATGTGTCTTGGAAAACGCTGTTTGCTTCTAGTAAAGGTGCCATGATGGAGGCTTTTGGTCCTGGGAGACTTCGCCAGGGGATGTTCGCTACGGAAGCGAAGGAGCTGGAGAGGGGGGAGTATGAGAGGTGGGAGCGGAGTGAAGGGATGGGTGGGCCATTGACGGAGGAGGAAGAGGCAGCGAAGAAGGTGAAGGAGGCGGAGGAGGAAGGTAAGAGCGGAGGTACGTGGGAGAGGAAGTTTGTCGGCGCGCAGGGGTTGAAGTTGGCGATTGAGAGGGACGCGATGGAAAGGATGAAGGGATTGAAGAACGCGGGAGGGGATAATCTAGTGATGTTGGTGAGTAAAGGTGTAGCGGCTGTGGTTTCTCATGAGAGGCGGATTGTTGGGAGGTTCGGAGCTGATGTGGTGGCCTTGATAGAGCATTGATCGCCATACGGAGACCATAGAGCTGGCTGGGATGGCTACGACGGATGCAGAGAGATTGGCGAGTCATATATCGGATACGGAGCCAAGGTACTCGTTGTGGAGGTGTTCAAACGCGGACGACATGGGGAGCTCACCCCCTATTATGTTCATCTACACATGTCCTTCAGGGCCGGACCCCAAAGTACGAGTGCTTTACGCGACCTCGAAGAATACATTTATTGAAAGAGCGGAGGGCGAAGCTGAGTTGAACATAGTAAAGAGGGTGAGCCGTCTCCACTTATCGTCAATATAGATATGGCACCGCGATGGAACGCTAACGTTGTTGTAGCTTGAAGCATCGAGTCCGTCAGAGATCACTGTTGAGACGATAGAAGATGAACTGCGGCCGAAGCAAGTGCAGAAACAGGGCTTCGCGCGTCCAAAGCGGCCGGGGAAACGGTAGTGTTAGCATCATAGCCTAGACAAATCAGCAAGCGTACAATTGCACACTTAATGCGTCGAAAACCTGGCTTATTCTTCGTATTTTCCACTGACAAGCGGCAGATTACTTTCCTCAAGCAGGCCCTTGAGGTACTCATACACGGTGAATGTCACGGCCTGCCCGGGAGCCACTCTCATGATCCGAGGCGTTATCCCTTGATAAAACGCCCTGAAGCCCTCCTGCTTGAACATGTCCCTTCCTATTGCCGTAATCCGGCTGACGGCCGTCTCTCCTGGCTGCCCTGGCGTCTTCTGCAATCTCGTCTTGATTGTGTCGATTGGCGCATTACTCAAGGGTCCCATCGCCCCTGACACCAAGCCTATCATCATTGTCTGGTAACTGGGTATTTCCTTATTTTGGTACTCCGGTTGCCATTTCTGCATTAGCGCTTTCAGCTCGGTGTAAGCGCTAAAATTTACAGCTTGATTCGTGCCTTGCCTCAGCGCAGTCAGGGACACACCGCGATAGAGAGCGCCTACGCCTTCTTCCCGCAAGACAGTAAAGGTGGCGTGAGGGGCACTGCGATATTTTGGTATGTCGAGCGGGTCAGCCATTGAGTGGTGTTGTGCCTGCAGCCGAATTTTGATAACCTCCATGGGAGTTACTACTGCCACAGCTTCTGTTACACCAGCAGCAAGGCCGGCTATAGACGTAAGATCAGTATGAACATTTGCGCTAGAACATCTTACTAGAAAGAGGCAAAGCTACCAAAAAACGTTGCTCTCCCGCTTACAGATCCTGTTTCTTTGTTGGCAAGGAATTGCTTGTACCATTCATAGGACGTGAAGCGAATTGCCATTTTCGGTACAATCCCGGTCAAGACGGCGCCGAGACCTTTGTATAGACCTAGAGGTGTTTCTCGCTTGACGATGTCTCTGCCGGTATTCAAGAAGCTGCGCCGTTTTCCCTGTGCATCGGTCAACAGGGGCTATAGGGTGTGCGATAGCGTGCTTCTGGTACCCCTGGTGCTCTTGCTCGCCTTGAAAGCTGCATTCGAACTTTGATCGTGTCTGGACGCGAGTCAGAGAGGTTCCCGCAGAAAGCGTTTGGGAAAACTGACCGAGAGGATGACAAGCAAGAGCCTCCATCATGCCGGCGCCTCCTCCAGCTGCGAAGGTTTGTCAATATGTGATGATGCACAAAACGCATCGTTGCGTCGTACCTATAAGGTTTGTCGCCGCCGAAGCGGGCTTCTTACCACCGGGGCCCTTCACGTTCTTCGCGGACATCGTGGGCAATAGAGATTGGCTACAGTGTGTCACGCAGTATATGGAAAATGCAGAGGCGGGATGCCAGAAAACAAGGAGAAGACGACACAAGGCGTAAGAACAAGTACTAAGGAGAAGTGTGAGTATCACGTTTGTTCAGGCGCATCTCGAAGGTTGAAGATGTTGAACTGAAGAGATGAAGTGAAGAATAGCTATGTGACGCAACCGCCTTAGATAAGGCCTAAGCCTAAATGACCGCGGCAACAAGCGGACAGATTTGAGAGATATGCTTCCACTGGCTTGTGAAGAACAGGTCCCAAATCCAGGGCGAACGGAGCTGATGGATGGGTGAGCGGGCCTCATCCGGTTGGAAGGCCCCTCTTGTACCGGACGAGTTGGCTCCCCATTGCCTGAATTTAGGTCCAATTATCTCATCGATCCCTGATGTTATGGGAATTGACCGTTATTCAGATACAGTCCCTTTGTTCCATAATAAGGCTCGACTTGTTTGGTTGACCTGGCATGTGAAAGTTGCGATGGGAATATGGTTTTGCGGGGCACCAGGGGGTACCGCCGTTCTTGACCTCTCCTCTTTAGTCGCTGAGCCGCGGCCCACAGTTGCGCCCAATCGAGGATGCGGTTACTGTAATAGCAGTCCAGTCTTAGCAGCAACGCCGTCGACATCAATATCAGACTTTAGAGAATGGTCACGACTCGACTTCCATCTTGTAGTCTTCTTGCGGAAGACCATCGAGGCGACAGGATGTTGTGGGGCAGACATATCAAGGATAAGATACCCCAATAAGCTCACGTACTCTTGGCATAGACAAACCTGTTATGGTCCCTGTTTGGTGCCACTCCTTTGATCACTCCACGACCTCTTTCAAGCCTGACCGCAGAAGGGTGGATCTAGAGCGAGCTCTTCGATCCTTGGGAGACATCCTCCAACCATTCTTTGATCAGACCATTGACCTGCTTTGGAGCTTCCCACAAAGCCCAATGATTGGTATCGACTGACCGCCGCGTCAGCTTAGGAACGAATTTCTTCATACCTGCAGACATGGCCGGCGGAAGTGCCTCGTCTTTAGCTGCTTGGATGAAGAGCACCGGGATGTCGATTGAATCTTTCTTCAACCTGGGCGGCACATTTCAGAGTTGAGACGGTGCTCTTGAACGTTGGCAACTTACTGTAGCTCGTCATTGAAATTTTGCTCTCTGGTACGGTACCAATTCACTATCATTTGCTCAGCTCGTGCGTGTAGCATACAATAGGGATGACTTACGAGGCCCATGCATTCCATTCTTCGCATACTGATCAGCGTAATAGTTCAGAGTTGCTCCATCAACGAGCTTGGTTGGCAGTAAGCGAGGCAAGACATCAGAGTGTAGGCCGTGTTTGGCATCAAATCCTTTCTCGCGTTCTGGAGATAGCCCGCCGTACAAAGCGTTGAGAAACTGTCTGATTTGATCCTTTGAAGTGATCTTCTCTTCCACTACGCCGCTCGCTAGCTGTAGCTGATAGGCAAAATTCGGCAGTCTTGCACTGTGGACCAGCTTTTCCAGAGGCACGTACTCTTTGGAGGGGGCCCAGTATGGTGTACAAACAGAGAAGAGATGTGTGACGAAGTCAGGATACCAGAGCGCAATACGGTATACAATGGCACCACCCCTACACTTTTCATGAATAACTGTTGATTCGCGGTTGAAGATTGGTGGCTTACCAGTCATGGCCTCCGAGGATGACTTTGCTGACATCGAGCTGACGAGCCAACTCTACCATGTCATCCGCTGCTCTCTTGAACGAGTAGAGAGCGATTGATTTCGGGGGTACTTGTGGTGCATCCTGGTCATTTCAATACTCTGTTTGATCACGAGTCTTGGTTGTATACGGACTGTGCCACCGTATCCCATCATATCCGGGCAAACTACCCGATAGCCAAGGTCCAACAGGAGTGGAATTTGGTTTCTCCAGCCCATAGAGACATCAGGCCAGCCATGAATCTAGTAATGGAATTAGTCGCTAGTCATTAAGAGAGTGACAGCAATACGAGGAAAATGGTAAACTTGACAGGTCCCTTCGGGGACCCAAGAAGAAACTCTGTTGCGCTGCCTTAGTTGACTACAATTACATTGGTGTTGCAAAAGACGCACGATAAGTCTGGCCATTGACACTGGCCGTTTGCTGAGTCACTCGGTCATCTGCAAGTATGGTGACAGCGTCTGAATCCATCTTCAAGGTGAGAAATACACTTTGCTGTAGAACGCAGCGACTTGGAATTGAGAGGAAAGGATCGGGAGAAAGGTTGGTTGCATGCGTGCATGGTTTAGCCCCCACATTGGAAGGATTACCGAGGCTTCTGACATGTAGTCAAGATTCGGCTTGAAAACGTCTTTCCGCTCGTGCTTTCCAGCACAGAGGCATAGGAAAATATGCAGCAAAGGCCATAAACTTCGATCCCTACCTAGCAGCGAAAGTTCATTCTGGACGGGAACAGAAATAGCCAGCTGTTCTCCACCTGATGATGATGATGGTGGAGAAGCTACCCAATGTAGTCTTACGTAGTCTTCATTAACATTTTTTGTACGAGACCAGAGGCCTTTCGTTCAGCCGCAACTTTTTGGTCATTTCAGTAAATAACTGTGTCCTCTTCCCCCTCAACAACCTCTCCACCATCATCGTTGTGGTCTTTCGGGGCATCAGGAGGCTCGACGGCCTTTCTGATATTAGACTCAGCCGGATCATCTGCGTTAGTAATACTAGGCTCTTCACTCTCGGGTTTCGCTCCTTTGTCAGTATCGGGACCCACCGTTTGTAAGGGGTCAGGCTGGGGCTTGCTCTCCTCTACCCGTGGGGGTTCGTTACTGATCCCTTTAGCAGCATCGGCCCCGTCCTGTGGGTTGTCGATATCGAATTGTTCATTTTCCCGTTCGACATCTTGCTCGGCTTGTGTGATTTGAGACTTAATCTTGTCCTCCTCGCTTGGAAAAAGTTCCCAGGGTTTAAAATACTATGGATTATTAGTGTCGTATGAACAGTGACCGCGGAATCGTACGCCTACCAATCCTGGTTCGGCTTTTGTTTTCAGAAAGTGTGCTTGGGCTAGAAGATTTGAATGGCGAATCTGCATCTGTAGTGATGAGATTAGCATATGCTCCGGCAGTGCGCAGAGCCCGCCTCAAACATACCGACTGTTTGTCGTACTTCTTCTGTTCCCGCCTTCGAAAATCCATGATAGCATCAAGCCTCTGCTTCTTCTTCTCGTCGAATTCATCGGCCTGTAGCTTTAGCTTCGCCTGCTGTTTGCGCTCAATATCTGTTCGACGCTTTTGTGCTGTTGAGGATGAGCTCTGGGATAAGGTGCCGAGCAGAGCGCCGAACAATCTCTGTCCACGTTTACGTTCCTCCATTTGACCACTCTTGCGTCGATCTGATGCTCGGTCTGCAGGGGTAGAATCCGGTGATCCTGCGGCTGTACTATCAAACTGGCCGAGGCGAGGTCTCTTGGCGTTCTGCTCCAGGACAGATGACTGTCTGCGCTTTACCGAACCGGATGGAGACCCCGGCTGCTCTGCGCTCTCTGGCACGATGACCGCTGAAGCAACAGCCCTAAACCAGAATCAGCGGGTTCCACGTCAGCCTTTGCAAAGTCGCTCACATCGGTGCTTCGGTCATGGTATCGTGTCGAGAATGTTATGGCAGGACAAAGACTACAAAACAAAAACTGTGTAAGCGTTTTGTACGTTGCTTCATCCCCGCTGATACTGTGTAGCTCGAAAAAAGTGCAGAAGCGTGAAGATCCTCGGTATAACCCCGGGCTCCCGGTAAGCCGGGCCGTGCTGTCTTACAAAGTCTTGGCTTCGATCATCCTCTTCCCTTCCTCTCGCCTTCTGCTTCACCTGAAAATAAGGTACCCTCACTGCCTCTCATTCGAAATCTTATATCCTCGGACACTCCACATTTCCAAGCTCTAAATTTGTGAGGCGTTGTGTTTCCATCATGTCGCGCCATCACCCGTAAGTGTTATCCTCTCCCATACTTCTATTGCTAATTGTATTCCAAGCGATTTGGTGATGTGCCGGAAACAACCAGGTATAGCCATAGGACGTCTGTGCGATAAATGTGACGGCAAGTGCCCTGTTTGCGATAGCTACGTCCGACCAACAACGCTCGTACGCATATGCGACGAATGTTCGTTTGGAAACTACCAGAACAAGTGTGTGGTTTGTGGTGGCGAGGTGAGTCCACAATATACTGGTGCAGATGAACACAATCCTGACCAGAGCCCCACAGGGCATCTCCGACGCCTTCTACTGCTTCGAATGCACACGGCTTGAGAAGGACCGCGACGGTTGCCCCAAGATTATCAACCTGGGTTCCTCGAGAACAGATCTCTTCTACCAGAAGAAGAACTTCAGGAACCACTAGATATCCGGTTTCGAATTCTTCAGCGAAGGTCAAGCGCGCACAGAATCGCCGCTGTTGGGGACGAAGCCGCAATATCACAATTGAGAGAAGCAAATCAGCTTCTATCCTACAATATCTCACGGCGCCTGCAGGGATCGGCATTGGAGAAACGTTCGGGGGGTGACAGAGAGCGATGGTTGGCCATGCGCATCATCAGAGACATTGCCCACTTGCTAATCGATAGCTTACCTCTGGAGCATGTTTGCCTAGTCAAGGACGAAGTAGCACGAAAAAGACATTTCGATGAAACACGGCGGGCGAATGGTCAGATGAGCCAGCTGCTCATGGCGAAGACGTTGATATTGGGGATGTGACGAAACCTATCTTAGCTCTGCCTTTCTGATAATGCGAGACCTCCTAGCTTTTCTGCTGGAAAGGGATTCAAGTTGGCGACTATTCGCATTACCAATCTTTCATCAAATATTCATTGTCAACCTTAAATTCTCGTCCGGTTAATTATTAAAATGCCTTCAAATATTTCAGTGTACTTCAAGAGTGCGCGGCTAATGCTGCTGTTGCATAGACGCGGCCTTGGCATCATTGCAGTCCTTCCGAACGACAGTCTTTTGCAGACTCCATGAGATCCTTACCAACACGTTGTGTATTACCGTTTGACTTCGAAATACTTACACAAAGGGCCGCTTGTATTCATCAGAATGGTGTACTTTGCGTTCTTCGCATTTGGCTCCGATGACCCCCTGCTCCCATTTTCCCAGATGTGGAAAGAAGACAACCATTATTACCCAATACGGCACTGAATCGATTGCGGAAGAATGCCATGTCAACGACTAGACGAATGACTCCCAATTCCTAAGAAATAGGTCCCCTTGTCAACGTAACAAGCTCTTCCCATCTGCGCTTGTATATCACGTTTGAGGATGGTCAACATTTATCTCTATGTAGAACCAGACCTTAGGAGGTCCATCGTCTCTCCTTCGGATGTCTCAAGCAAGAATCATACACAATTCTGAAGGGAAAACCCGGAAAATTGGCAGAACCTTGCGCACCGTGTCAAACCGCTACCCCAACATGACCACATTCTCGACACTTCCCACCAACCAACCACAAGGAGAAGAGCTACCCATCCCGCCTTGCCAGGCGTGCAAGGTCCGCAGTTCGAATCCCCAGATGCACCAGCCGAAGAATTCTGTTTTACTGCAGAACTGTGGTACAAATTTGCAAAACGAATATCCCCGAAGGAATACCAGGCCACCCCCACCGGGGTTTCACTGTGTGCTGGGGAGGAAAGGAATGTGCTTGGGCTGGAGCTTTGGGCTGGGCGAAATGGGTGTTGCTGGATGGAGCTAGAATGGGCTAGCTTGGGCTGGCATGGGAATTTTACCTGCCCGCCTGGTGAGAATCGTCACCAAGCGGGCATCGAAAGTTGGTTCAGCCAATTTTAATTATCAAGCTGGAAATTAACTACCCTGATATCATCCTTGGCTCGGGGTCATGCACAGCCGTAATCGGGACGTTTTCTGCGCATGGGGTACTCGATTTGCGAAAGAATAACACCACTTGCAGGATGCTCTACTCGCATTCCTTTTGTACTTAAATCTATTTCCTCTTACACAATTGCTGTTCACCACCGACGTCTCAGTGGCAGGACAAATATCACTCATCCACATTTGTACTCATATTCGTTCCTTGAAATTTCCTCCCCAGCGATATCGTCTTCATGAAAAAACTTGTACAAACACAGAGACACCCAGTACTCCGAAAGATTCATCCTTTCAGATTTTACTCAAGACTTGCTTTTCTCATATACGGCCCTGTCATACACAGCTGCATTCAGCTTTATGCTCTGCAGGTAAAGGGTTATCCTAGAGGCTGGAGATGCGCGTCGGGTTAGGGATGTGAAACAGCTCGGCTTTTTCTTCAATGGGTTAGACTTCTTACTATGATGCCCGCTGTTTCACAATGTATTGAAAGAGGCAGCTGCTTGTAGGAGAGCATAGATTGCGTCACTCCTCCATAGATGCGAATCCTTCTGCAGATTTCTTCCAGCCTTCCGATCCAGAGTAGTGTTCTGAGCTCGCAGCATTGCCTACGAATCCGATGAAAGCACAAGACTACCTGCCAATTACTAGCCCTCCGAAGCCCCGAAATGCGCAACAGCCCTGTATGGATATACCGAGTTCGTGAAAGAGACGAGACAACGGACCGTCACCAAGCGACAGGAATGAGCCTGCCATCGGCATGGGCTTTGTCCCAAAACATTCCTCCCACAATTGCCACCTCCAAGACCGCAGTGGCCTGCGATATCGCGCGGAAGATCCAACCCAAGACTCCAACCTCGAGATTACCTCAATTACCGCCTTTTAACACTTCCACCTCCCTCTCCAGCGCCCGGATCCTCTCGTCTTTCTCCTCCTTTTGCCCCACAGCCATCTTCAATGTATCCACCTCCTTCGTCAACGCCGTGATCTTATCGCTTTGAGCCGCCATACTCGCATTTTGTTGCTCAAGAAGCGACTTGATATCCTTTAGATAGCCCTGGAGCGGTTCGCCCCCCGAAGTCGATGAGGTCGGAGGTGGGGTATGGGGGGAAGGTGCAGCCGATGACGAGGCAGGCTGCGTCATTGGCAGTGGTGATTTCTCAGGCTGAGATGCCGATGTTTGTGAAGGTGGTAGATTCGTGGATATAGCCGCCGGTGGAGACTTCTCGTCCGGTTCGGCTGCACTGGGAGCGTGTCTCTCATTGGGTTTTGAAAATTCCTCGAAGCTGGACGTGTCGTCTCCGTTGTCTTCAGCTTCGTTGTCGGAGTCTCGGTCATTGTACTTGGAGGCTAGGTCCTTGATCGAGCTGGTTTGCTCTTTCATCGATGGGATTGGGCCACGGAATGTCGGGGACGGCTCGGCGGGCGCTTTGAACATACTGGCATCTCTCGTTGCGGGCGATGGTGCTTGAGGTGGTGCTTCCGTAGCTGGTGGCTTGTAATCTACTGAAACTTCTGCTGGTTCTTCGCCTGCATAAAGACTGGCAAGATCGATCTTAGGTGGTAAGCCTTCCTTGCCGTCTAGCCATTCAGCCGAGGACATGGCTGGTTTAATGCCATGAGTAGGAAGGTAAACGTCTTCCTGGAAGACTTCGGCTCGGCGGGGGACGACAAAGGAGATGGGCTCGATGTAGGAGTCGTTGACCGTCTTGAAAGCACGCATAACTTCGTTCTCATGCAGATTGACTCCTCGTTTAGGTATGAATGCGATACCGCGCTGTGGATCTGCGGATTTGTATTCTGAGAGGTACTCAAATTTGTCGTGTTCATACTCAAAATAGCGAATATTGCCATCACCCTTTCCGGCTAGGTACAGACACTGCGTGCCGTCATCCCAGAATGGCATGCAGACGCCAGAAATTGAGTCTAGCGTCTGGAAGCCCCCTGAAGGCTCAGAAGGGTTCCGAATATCCCAAAGCCCCAGTTGCCGATCGCTCATCTTCGAGAAACCTGTGGTAGCCACCCGGTCATGTTCGCCCATCCATGTCACACGGCTGCTCTTGGCTCCCGCATGTCCAGGTGCGACATGTGCGGGCTTCTCCTGCCGAACGTCCCATATCCTGAGTTTCTTATCGCGAGATGTGGTAACGATTAAGGAACCGTTAGCGCTCCATGACAGGGATTGTACAATGTCCCCGTGCTTGAGGGTAAGGGAGGAGGAACCAGACTCGACATCCCAGATCTTGATAGTGTAGTCGCCTGATGAGGTTGCAAGGATGTTCTCGGCCGCAGGATTGAAGAGAACATGACCTATCTTCCTATGGAGTCTGTTAATTTTAACCGACCTCCAATACTTCGTGCGAATACCTCGAGTGGCCTGTGAGCTTCTGCACTGGAGCTACATCCTTGGGTTCAGCTCCTTCTTCAGTCCGCGTCGTAAAACCCTCTGGGACCTGCCAAATGAATGCCTGACTTCATCAGCACCAGCATCTCTATGGCAGGCATACGTAATCGCACCTTTCCATCGTCTGAACCCGAGGCTACTAAGGAGTCATTGAATGGACTCCTGTGAGGACAATCAGTATCCTCAGGCCCGACTCGCTGCGGATTACCTACCAATCCGTGTCTAATACCACAGCCGTATGCCCTCTGAATAGTGGCGATTGCTCTGGCAGTCGTCCGGTTTCATTGAGCGGAATTACGGCAAATGCGCCCCCTCCACCAGCTTCCCAATTGACGGAGATATATTTCGGGTTTGCCTGCTTCGATATCAGGCTTATCTATCCCAGCCGCCACCGATGTCAGGATTTACCTTCACCAGGTTTGTATCCCAAGCATTCTTCGATATTCGGATATTATCATAGCATTGCTCCTGGCAATAGCAGTTGAATCAGGACCTTGGTGCGTCGTCGCTGTTCGTGCGCATATATCGTACCTTCTTGGTCGGTCTTCCAAAGACATGCCCTAGAGAATGGAAGTGAGCAATTCAATGTCCTATGCCCATGGCGAACAATGCGTACGATACTTCGACGATCTTACGAAGCGTCCCGCCATGACTCATACAGCAGAGAGAATGGCGCGTTGTTCTGGAACCTTGGCTCTCAATCTATCAAGCATGAAGGATCCATGCATAAAAACAGATGTACTTCTAAAACTCCTGTTATGAAGAGTCAGAGCTTCCTGACCTTTGAAGCCAAGAATTTCAAGATCCATGTGCCCAGAATCGATTTAGGGCTATGATCGTAACCCCAAGCTGTATGCAAGGAGGCGGGTGCACAACAGGACTTTCTACGCCCGGCGTCACCACAAAGATTAAAGATCACGATGCTATGATTCCTTTCTTTTACAGGGTGATTCTTCAGAGTCACCCCACGGAAGCTTGTGACCGACGCTGTCCAAGATCGGGGCTTATGCTGTGGAAGGCTAGTAGAGTCGAAGGTTCAAATCCTAATACTAGTATATAATTTACAATACTACTTCAACCGATACACCGCAAGGATGCTGCTGGAAGACAGTTACTCAAACGCTGCCGCATCATCCTATGTCCCTTCTAGAATCTTGTTGAGCAAGCAGGGCTACCTTGCCTCCATTTTTATCCAGGCTCGTCCTTTGTGCTGCTTGGCCTTGCGAGCATCATACCCCCGGGACCGACTATATTCGTCGGTTTTGGAAAAGCGATGCCTCTGATGAATCGTTCAGACAAGTAGCTTATGCCACTGACATGGACGCGTGGGCAAGCTTGAGACTTCGACTTTGGTGCTGGGTTTCGTTTTGTTTTACTGATAGCTCTGGCCTTGATTGGCGTCGGCCGGTATCTTGTAGGCTTGTGCACCAAGCAGGATGTCTCATTTGACTGTCGATGCGTAGTGGGTTGACGCATCAATTTCAACAGTTCGGGGTATCGTTGAACTGATACTGCTGTCCGTAGCCTTGGGGGCGTTTCTCGCTTGACCTCTAAAAATTGCAGCGACGGCGGCTTGAGGTCCGTCTCAAGCTCAGTCAAGCTCGAACAGGATCTCCTTTTTGCGCCATGGCAGCAATTGGGAGTCGGCAGCTCATCGACTTCGCGACTTTGACCATGCTTTGACGAAGCCAATCTTATCTCTGACCCCCAGGCCAACGCGCTTCACTCGCCCTAGTCGTGCCAAAGCTTCAGCAATTCCATCCAGCAGCTTTCTTTCCGCAAGCGTGGAGGCTTCGCCTTCCGCGGATTCGAGAAGTGTGTCGGTGCTGCTGGCGGTATCATCCGACTGAGTCGTGTTGTATACACTCTCGGCTATTCTTACACGTATGCAGTGTGTGGGTTTGCTCAATAAATTCCAGAGGAATGCTAAATAAGTGTTGGGAACTGGAGTCGTGATGTCCGCAGGGGTGTAGCGAAGACTCAGGGGGAAGATCTTGGCACTGGGAGGTGCCGTGAGTAAAGATCCACTGAAAGGTAATATACCTCTTCCATTGGTAGTCGTGCATTCGGGAAATACTGCAACGACGCGATTTGGATTCTGGCGCATAAGGTGATGTAAATCCACAAGCTTGGCAGTTGAGGGAGGGTCGTACTTAGGGTACGAAAAGGCTCGAAGTATGGCCTGAAAAAGTGAGATTTGATGGACATAACGAGTGGAGGGGTACGACGAAGTGAATATAGGGTCGAATATAGCGGCTAGGTACAGCGAATCGATAGGTGATGTATGCGACGATGCAATGATAGAACCCGGTTGCGGGAGCCTAGCCGTATGATATCTGGCCAAAGAACTGCATATCAAAATTAGAGGTGAATCTCGAGTCGCACAAAAGGCTCACCCCTTCCTCACTCCATCAATCTGGAGATCGATCCACCAAATGCTCGGTACCCCAAGTATCATCCACAGGGAAGCTTTTTTGCCTAGTGACCCGATTGGCAGCCATCGGAGAACAATGAAGTAGCTTAAGGTGACGGTAAGTAAAATGGGCAGTCGAACCAGGAATAAGAAGACGTGAAATGGCAAATATAGCCCTGAGGCCTGAGTCTTGATGGGGAAGAAAGGCGCTATTCCAGATCCTACGTATAAGGAATTAGATTTTGCTGATAAAGCCCACGAAATATGTAAAGTGACCTCGATCTCTGTATTGCGAGTACCTCTCCATTGCGTTTGCGTTATGATCTTTCCTGATTTATGAGAGATATTCTTTGGTTGTGTCTAGAATGTGTCGAAAACGAACAAGAGGTAGGCTGGACAATGAAGACCCGACGACGACCAGCAAAATGCAGACATAGGATGTAGGGAGATAGAAAAACAAGATTCCTCAGCCATTGCTAATGGTGAGGTGGTGCAAAATCTGCTGACATGAGATGATCGGTTGAAGTCTCTAAGCATGTGATTGGAAGAACGAAGCTAGCCGTATTGAATTCAAGCTCGGGTTGTCGGCCCCTCGACCTCTTGTTTAGGCGTCTGTTGACTGCCGAACAATCGATCAGAGAGCTTGAGTCGATACTTAGAACCACAATTGCTATCGTGCTGCGAGGAGCGGTATTCGCTCGATGCTGGCTCATCATGGATATCAACAATGAGAACTCGTTTACTTCGCATTTGCGACAGCCCAGTCGCATCGCCTCACCTGGGAAGCTTTCCGAGATATCTGCTTCAGCTAACAATGCCCGTTCATCAGCAATGCCTCCGCCAGCGAGTACTGTCAACCGCAAAACCCTTGTCGAACGCGCCGGTGAGACAGCAAGATCAATGTCTGGTGCGTCAGGCTCTAGACAAGTTAGTGCCTCTGTGAAAACAACCTCATTAGCTGGCACAGCTCGTCAGGCATCGTTTTCATCCTCTACATCGTCTATGCGCCCCCCGTCCCTTAGTTCTATGCGGAATGCCTCGAATGGCTCCTTTTCGACCAGCGTCAGCTCCGGCAGTCGACCACCCTCGTCACAGTATTTTCGACCGCAAACAGCTATGGGCAGTTCCAGGATTCAGAAGCCTCTAACAAACTCTGTCCGACCGTCCACGGCGATGGAGACGCATAACACTGGGCCACAATCGAGGAAACGGAAGGGTATGACCCCATTTTCTTTGGACGTTGACGGAACCCCAATGCCTGCGCAGATGCAGAGGAATGGAAGCCAGGATCCCAACATGAACTATGCTTCAGGTTGGGGGAGCAAACCAGTATACCCGCGGTCTATGCGCGACTTTTCAATAAGCACTGCCATGGGCCGATTGAGCCTTGACGACGCAGTTCCCCTGCCTTCTTCTGATGCGAAGTCCGGGGTGCCCTTCACACCATCGCATATCCCAAGGCTTGCCCAAAGCGTTGCAGAGCAACCTGAGACTCCAAGCCCTAGCAAATCCCCCAGAAAACGGGCCCCAGCTATGTCCTTCCTTACGCGAGATTCTAACACCCCAGTAGCACTGGACATCGTAGATATTGAACAAACCATAACCCAATCCCTATCTCTGTTCCAAGAAAGTATCACTGGTGCTACAGCCGAGAGCCAGAGCCTGAAGGATATAATTACCATGTACAAAGGAAGCAGTAGGTTGACATGATCGTCCCCCCCAAAGGAGTGTTATTGACCAGCATACCATACAGTCAAGGAGCTCGACACGATGAGGGAGCAACTGCAAGCAAGCAACGCAACTCTCCAAGCTGATCTCGATGCCGCCAAAGCACAGTTGACAACTTCTGTGACGGCACTGGAGGATTCTAAAAGATACCATCATATTACCATAGACGACCATCAACGACAACACCGACGTGAGCTTGAAGATTGGGAGCGGGAAAAAGAACAGGAGATCCGTCACATGGATAGGACCCATCAGAACGAATTGACGGATGTGAAACGCCAATTGGAAGACGCTCTTGAAGACGAACGAGCCCGTCGCCAGAAAGATCTGCAGCTCCTAACCAGTGAGGGTGCCATGTCTCAGCAGAAGGCCGAGGTAGAATTGGAGAAGCAGAAGAGAGTGGTCCAGGCGATGCATGAGGAGCTAGACCAGGCACACGCAGATGTCACGCGAGAAAGGAGTCTAAATGGCGACCTGCGTGCTCAATTGTTAGAAGCAGCGAGCAACGCCATGAGACTAGAGACCAATATGAGCAGTCTTCGAGCACACATAACATTTCTAGAATCGGATAACAAAAGCCAGTCACAAGCTTTCGCCGATTTAGAGATGAGGATGCAGAACGCGATCAGAAGTGCCGGCGAAGCAAATGAGAAATTGAGGACCGAAGAGACATTGAGGAGGAAGCTACACAACCAAGTACAAGAGCTGAAAGGTAACATCAGGGTCTTTTGCCGTGTCCGGCCACCACTTGAATCGGACTCCGAATCTGCTCGCATCACCTACCCGGACAAAGACAGTGATTCCAAAGAGGTGGAAGTCTTGGGACAGCCAGAAAAGAGCAGTCTCGGAAAAGTTACCACTAAGATCAACTCATTCGCTTTTGATCGGGTTTTTAGCCCAAATTCGTTGAACGCTGATGTCTTTGGGGAGATCAGCCAGCTTGTGCAAAGTGCTCTTGACGGCTATAATGTCTGCATTTTCTGCTACGGCCAGACGGGTAGTGGCAAGACCTTCACCATGTCGTCTGTAGACGGCATGATTCCACTTGCCGTTCAACAAATTTACGACACGGCTAAGTCTCTGGAGGAGAAAGGTTGGAAGTATTCGATGGAAGGATCTTTCGTCGAGGTATACAACGAGAACCTGAACGATCTTCTCGGAACACCCGACGAGCTCGACAAGAAGAAGTACGAGATAAGGCACGACATGCAGAAGTGCAAAACTACCATCACGGACGTCACGGTTGTTGATCTTGATACCCCTGAAAAGGTCGAGACGATCCTTCGCCGTGCGACGGCCAATCGGTCAGTGGCAGCCACGAATGCCAACGAGCGGTCCTCGCGAAGTCATTCGGTATTCATCTTGAAGCTCAAGGGGGAAAACAACGTTACAGGCGAGAAAAGTGAGGGTACACTTAATCTTGTCGATCTTGCTGGCAGCGAGCGATTGAGCCATAGCGGAGCGACTGGAGAGCGTCTCAAAGAGACCCAGAGCATCAACAAGAGCTTGAGCTGCTTAGGAGATGTGATAGGAGCGTTGGGTCAGGGCAAGGAAGGCGGTCATGTACCGTATAGGAACAGCAAGGTGAGCGATATTGGACACTGCTCCCTATTCATGCATTCATGCCCGTTGTCTACTTGAACATCTGCTGAGCACTACTGCAGTTGACACACCTGTTGCAATTCTCGTTGGGTGGCAACTCAAAAACTCTCATGTTTGTCATGATCAGCCCCCTACAAGCACATCTCAGTGAGACGCTGACGAGCTTGAAATTCGCGACGAAGGTAAGGACAATCCTCAAGACTTGCGCAAGTCCGATTCAGCTGACACTGAACAGGTGCATAACACCCACATAGGTACAGCAAAAAAGCAAACAAAGGTATGAAATGTTAACGAGACTTGTGTGGCCTGGAATGGAGTTCAAATATTACCTTATCTCCTGTTTAGGGGTAAATGGTCGGTTGGGAAGCATCTATTGGATTGGCGTCGCGTGTCTCTGGTAAGCCCGCTATAAACGGCTCTGGTCAGAGAGTATGTCGTCCTGAAGCCGACTGTTCGAAGGATCTGCACTATGCCAACACATCTCTTGTATGTGCACTAGACTGCTTTCCCGGTGACTGCGAATTTAACGCTGTAGCGACGCCCGTGGGAGAGCTATGTGGACGCAAGATATGCCGTGTGGGTCTCTTGTTCCTGCTATGCCAGCTTTCTCCTCACAGTCTGTGGACTTCGGAGCATCTCCAATGCGGGCTCCCAACAAGTACCGTTTGTGGGCAATGCCCGTGCTCTTTTCTGAACTTTTGCAGATCAATGCTCATGTTTTCGCGTTGTCTTCTCGAGCTGTGTTTTCTGCTCGAGCTCAACTCTGTAGACGAGGGTCCTGCCATGGATGGTAGTCTTGTGCATTGGCCGAATGAGCTTCTCGATGAGCAAGTACGGCAACTGCATTGCGGCCTTGTAACGAAGCCGAGTGTGTAAGGTACCAAGCACTATCGCGAAGAACGATTAGCGAAGTATACTAGTGAGCGTTCTTCGTTCTCTTTGCTGCATTCCGGTTCCTGCATGTCAAGAACCACACGCCCAATAGGGCATGGCCACGCACGAAGACTCAACTCACACCAGCGACTGTTTCTTCCCATCATCATGTTCTCGTCTCTGGAATCTGGGGATCAAATATCTTTAGGTGCTCCTCGTTCACGTTTGGGGTTTCTTGCTTGCTGTTGGGCTCCAACGGTTCGGTCTTAGCCTCGCTTTTGCTGTTCTGATTGCTTGCCCTGCTATCAACTCTTATTATCTTTCCGCATAGTTCAAACTCCCAATAGTAATTGCAGTCACGTTGTCAGGATCGGGGTTGGGAGATGATGGCTCTGACATGAGGAGAGTCGAAACCATCTGCACTGACTGAGCGACGGTATGATGCGATGCCGAAACTATGGCCCTCAGTCCAAAACCCTGCAATCGAGCAAGACTTGCCTTGGCTCATCATTGGTGGGGGGATAGGCGGGAAGATCGGATTAAGAGACAGGATGAACCATGGAGGGCGGGGTGATGGAGAAGCTATTGCTATCTTCGGCTCTGCACGGCACGTATTCTGTCCCTATTCGACTAATTTTCAGATCACTTCTTCGACAAGCAATCCATTGGATAATTCTTCAGCAGACTAATGCACGACCCCTTACCTCAACAAACTGTCTAGACTTCGCTTGCAGAACTGACATGGATGGGAATACCAATAGAAACTAGCAACAGCAGAAGTGCTTCCCCGAACGTCTGCATTGCACTTTGCACAGACTGGGTGAGTGCAGCGATGAAGACCCTTTAGACGCCCCCATGGGGTCAGAGGCTGTGCTCGGGTCTCAAAGCGTGGAATGGGATCAAGAATCTGCCGTTATCATTCTTCACTCATACTATACTCCTGTCCGCGACCATTCCAGCCTTCAATCTTGTCGTCATGCGCCCGAAAACCGCGACGCGAGATCACGAGATGAAATGGCTTTTATGGGAAGCAGCAGACACGAAGATGATGCTGGTCAAGAAGACCAAAGCCAAGCGGAAAGCGGCCCGCAGTGGAGACCCCCCATCACCGCCTCTACCTTGCGCTGAACAATCAGCCGTTATCCACCACAGTCAACAGCTCTACTCAGCGCGGGCACAGACCACACTCACTCTTCCAGCATACGAACCTCCGCCACCGTACTCGCATCCACCAGTGCCACCAAAAGATACGTACCACAAGGCTTCCTTGGCAACCCAACGGCCACCCGCGCCTCCTCCTCGGCCGCCGAAGCTTCCACTTCCCCCAGCCCAAGCTTCGAAGAGCCCATGGTCATTAAAGCGATCCCGTAAAGGCGCTTCTTGCACCGATCTATCCAGAGCCGCCGCCAATGCTGCCGCGGCAACGATCGATAATGCACAACGTTGGAATGAGAGGAGCATGGCAGCAGATGGCCCCCCAAGAGGCCTCCAAGACTTGATATCGTCAAAGCTTGATGCTGTCCTGACATCGATAGACGGAGAGTCATTCAGCGGTAACGAGCAAGAACTTGGTATCTTTCTGAACGAGCCCCGGTTGAGTGCCTTCTGCTGAGATGTCACAGATATTTATGAGCCCCAACAATCAGGAATCCGTGGAGGATGGGGCTCTGCGAGCCGTCAAGTCTCCCAAAGTGCGAATAGAGCCATTACGTCAACCCTCATCGGCACAAACTACTTCAGAAAGGCGAATCTCTATGCCAATTCGCGTCTGCCGCCCAATCTCCCAGCATTGAAATTGTGAGTGAACCCCTCATCAAGATTGGCGATCGTCACGCCATTCAATGCCACAGTCATGGATCCGACGATGTGATAATGTACCTTTGCTGGTGGATTGGTTCAACCTCATATCGGCCTATATGACTTCGACATCGTGTATAACTATTGCCAGCCACTGACACAGCTTGTCCATGGCACATCTTTATACTGACCGAAGATGTAGGTATATGCCATCGTATCCTCTACTATGCCTCGCCGCACAATATTCGCAGAAAGCCTACGTCAAGCCTTCGGGCAAGGAGAGAGAGGCACATGTAGACGCCAATTGGAAGATGGGCACGAAGGCGATGGTCATCAAGTCGGTGCCTATTGACGATATGAACACCATTGTTTTCGCCATACGTGGGAGCCAGACATTCATGGACTGGGCTGTCAACCTTGACTCTGCGCCTGTCTCTCCTGGAGACTTTTTGGTAAGAGCCATCCTCCTTACCTTCCTCTAGTCCAACCCGTAATTTTGTCAAACCGTCATTCCTACCAATCCAATTCCCCCACACCTAATCTCCCCTCAACAACCCCCCAACCGCACCCATCTCCCCAGCTAACACCCCCCAAGGACGACCCCGGAAACCTCTGCCACTCCGGCTTCCTCACCACCGCCCGCCGCATGCTCGCCCCCGTCTCCTCCCGCCTGCGCTCCCTCCTCCACGAGAACCCCTCCCGCAGCGCCTCCTCCCTGCTCATAACCGGCCACTCCGCCGGCGGCGCCATCGCCTCCCTCCTCTACGCACACATGCTCTCCTCCACCGCCACCTCCGAACTGACCCTCCTCGCCCACCGCTTCAAGCGCATCCACTGCCTCACCTTCGGCACCCCGCCCGTCTCCCTCCTGCCCCTCACGAAACCCTCAGGGCCACGTTTCGCAAAAAGTCTCTTCCTGAGCTTCATCAACGAGGGCGATCCTGTACCGAGGGCCGATCGGGCGTATATCCGCAGCCTGCTGAGCTTGTACGCGAGCCCGGCGCCCGGCAGCGGTATGGATAAGTCCCTGCCTGCCACTCCTCCGTCGCCACCCTTGGAGAATAACAATAGCAGGCCCTGCGCGCTGGGGTGGAAGGCGCTGGGCAAGCGCCCGAAGGCGAAAAGAGCAGATAGCGCGCCGGCGGCGGGGGCGGTGGTGGTGGCCGAGCAGAGGTATGTGTGGAAGGTGCCGGCGGGGACGCTGTCCGGGGCGGGCAGGCTGGTGGTGCTGAGGGGTGGGGATGGGGAGGGGGCGAGGAGGGAGCAGGATGTCAGGGCGGAGGTTACGTGCGATGAGGAGATGAGGGGTGTGGTTTTTGGGGATCCGGTCATGCGTGAGTTTTCTTTTCTCTCTGTGAGGCGTGAGACATGGGAAGGGAGTTGGGCTTGCTCTGCCTTTTTGTTGTTGTTGTGTGAGGCTTGGGGGCGGTTCTTTAGTTTGGGAATAGTGCTGACTTTTGTGGTTCTCGAATAGATATGATGAAGGTCTATGCAAAGCGGATTGAGGTGCTAGCGACGAAAGCGGTGACCGCGAGGGTGTGGGGCTGACGGCAGGTTCGCAGCTGGTGTTCCAAAGGGATGACCATGGTGATGACTCGACGACTGACGACTAAACGACCCACGGGAAGGATGCAATGGGTGGCCAGGGTGCATTTCCAGGTGTGGAGTACTTTCATAGGTATACAGCTCGGCAATGCAACACTCCATCTCATCCTCACAGCTCTCCAACCAAACTTCCATCTTCCATCCTCCCCTTCTCCTTCATCCCTTCCTCCCTCCACGTCTCCACAAGCCCCTCCTTCGGATCCTCATCCGGCAGTCCGCTCATCCTCCTAATCTTCAACACCTCCTGCCTCACCCTCCTCGTACACTCGATCCTCAACTCCACCGCCTCCTTCCCACACCTCAACTCCTCATCCAGAATCCCCATCTCCCTCCCCCCCACC
>JAABUS010002454.1_pt1 | contig 35033 bp, 35 predicted proteins | sample 5560161 | NCBI WGS metagenome assembly JAABUS01 (sample SAMN10711885, study PRJNA513376) | rock metagenome | isolation source: Antarctica rocks | place: Antarctica: Victoria Land, Trio Nunatak nord | collected 2016-01-04 | reverse complement strand
TGAGGGGGGTTTGCGAGAGGAGGCGGGGGATGCGTGCGCTGTGGGTGAGGTGGGGGAGGAGGGTGGCTATGATGCGGAAGAGGAGGAGGGGGCGGAGGGGCATTGAGGCTGCGGAGGTCGGTGGGGCTCCAGAGCCAGAGCCAGAGCCAGAGCCAGAGCCTGAACCCGAGCTGCCGGTCTGGCCGGTGTTCCAGCCTGCTGGGGGATTGTGGTCGCTGGGCTGGGGGTTCTCGTTTTGCGGTGTCATTCCCGCGGGCCAAGAGTAGTTGGGCGGAGGTGGGTATGGTAGGTATTCCGTTGGCGGCGTTTCGACCTTTTGTGGTGGTGCGGCGGCGGAAGGCTCATGGCTTGAGGACGATTTGCTTGGATCTGCGGTATTGTTGGTCCCTTCCGAGGAAGCTGGTTTCGGTAGCAGGAGGACGAAGAGCAGTAGGATAGAGAATAGGTAAACCAAGAGGTTGGGCTGTCGTAGAGTGAGGACGCGCATCGTCTCTGATGAAGGGGTTGTTCTTCAGTAGGTATCTTCAACGTCAAGCAACGAGAAAACTTTCTGGAGTAGCAGAAGGAAGGTGTTGGAGATCTTGTAAGCGTCCAGAATGCAGGACAAGAGAAGCCGTGCTGGCGATGCATCATCGAAGTGATATAGAGCGAGATTTTGACTCAGTAGTAGCGGAGTCAAAAGAAAGTTAGTTGAAAGAAACAGCTACGCATGCAAGACTCATGTAGTAGACAAATTGGAGATGTCACTAGGGCGTCGGTTTTGGGTCGCTTCAATAAACGATCAGGCCTCACTACAGTCAACGCAATAGTGGAATGACGGGAAAGCCTCATTGTGACGATTGACCATAGGTGACTAGATTCGATGCATCACATGTGGTGCCTCGTGATTCGTCATATCTATGGCGTGTTTTCGAACACTCTCCACCACTGCAGCACCCCCAAGTCAGTATTGCTCATTATCATGAATAATAGAGGCTTGTGCACAAGACAGAATAGCTTGTATCCAGTGGGCAGTCTTGCAACACCAAAAGCTGGAAAAGGGAGATACAAGTTGGAGAGATTACATACCAATGCTATGTTAGCTGCAACGACCAGATCGAGCATCTTAAGACCCTCATGCTCGACTATCAGCTTGCCAAGCTTCGCATGCTTTCCTCCAAAGCCACCGCCAGCGCGCTCCTTTGCCAAAGAGAGATCCATCCTCTCTTCAAGCTCAATTTTGCTCCCATATGACGAGCAGCTTGGAACTTCAAGGGCGGACTTCGCCCTGTGATGTGAAAACATGGATGAACGCTTAGAACTTCTGCTCGAATCGGTGGATAGCTGCGTTCTAGGAGGGCCCAAGGCACTCGAACTCGGAAGATTGAAGCGAAGCTCACTGACCGAGACGCATGACATGCTTACATTGTTTGAAGCTCTCGATGTGTGCGTACACTTCAAAGATCGGCCTGCAATGCCGGTGTGAAACTCACAAAGACCGTGCCATGGACTTTCAAAAGTATACCCTTTTTTACTTGACTGCATGGTATCTGGCCCGGAGGAAGGAGACAATCCGTCCACCTGCATGCCGTCATTCGCCTGCTCACTGAAACGCCTAACATCTGAAGTAGATTGTGATCTAGGATAAGCTTGACTAGGTATTCGAGGTCGACTCCGAGCGGATACTGTACGAAGCTGTCGTTGAAAAACGTTATCCTGCTCGACGCCAACTGTAGTTGGCGATCTACCGTTAGCATCTGGTAGCTGGCAAGAGAGTCTCGATTCTCGTGATTTTAAAGGAACATTCGAATCAGGACCGGCAAGTCGACCGTAGCCAGGGGTGAATATTTGAATATATATCTCAGTAGATGACTTCAATGGTGACCTGACGGCAGTAACTGTACCAGGTGGACCATTGCGTCTCTCTCCCGTGCAAAATATATTCCCAACATTTGATTGTAGACCATCGTAACGGCGGATAAGTATCAAAGACATGTCTCTATCTTCGTCTCGTTTGCAATTCGCTTGTGCAGAAAATTTCCTGCCAGGTCTAAATCTCAGGACCTTCGCGGATGATGCTACATCAGCTTCTTCTGTCACATTGTCCGTACTATAGGTTGCGCTTGCTCGACCTGCCCTTGGTGGAAGCTCTGGGGGCCTCAGATTAGGCTCTTCATACCGTCTGCTGAGATCGGCGACATGACGACTCGTATCGGTCTGCTGTAAGCTTCCGTCTGTGGTAAAAAACCGTGAGCGCATTGGCCGTGGACCGTTCAAAGAGTTTACACTCTGTGAAAAGATTTCACCAACAGCTCCTGAGTGAATGGCTGGTGGCCCGGGCTTTCTTCCAAAACGATGATCTTCGTGTAAAGGCTGATATTTGGGATCGTGTAAAGGAGGGTGATAACGGGGATCTTGTGAAGGGGACTGATGATGATCGTATAGATGAGGCTGATAGTGATAGTTTACGTTGGATGGTGGCCCCATCTTGTAATCAGAGGCCAACATGCGCGCAGGAACCAGTGGTTTCCTTCTGACAGTTTCTGTCCCTCCACTGGCAACATATGCATTGATAGCGTCCTCAGAAAGTCCCGCGGGAGAAGGGTCCTGTAAGGAACTAGAATCCAAGAGCTTCTCATCCTCTGGACCATTGAGATGAACGTAGTAAAGACAATTCTCCAAGTCTGAAGCTGTGACTCCCTTCTGCAGAGGCTTCATTGTGGAGAGGAATATATCTAGTCCAATCAGCTACTGAATATATTGCCCGCAAGGAGTCTGCCATTATCTTACCCATAGACCCAGGCACGCGTGCAATGTAAAGAACCAGCGGTCCTTGTGTTGGTGGGATTGCGACATCTCTGGGGTTGACAGGTGGGTCGTCGGCGAGCTGCACTATAGCGGACAAAGATCTTGCTTCTATCGTGGGCGACATAGCTATGGTAAGAGTACAGTTGAGATTGACCAAGGGCAGAGAGACGGTTCAGAAGAATCAAGCTGACCAGGCTGTTGAGGCGGTTGATGCCGTGGTGTACGAGGCTGCCTAGTTCCCTATCAGGGCGGGATGTGTCTGTAGTAATCGCAATCATTAAGGAGCTGCTGCATACGCCATGGCATATGTACAGAGGCCTTCATAGAGAATAGATCGGTAGATGACATGGTGGGTGGTGAATTTGGGATTTCCAGGGTTGTTTGATGATCGATCTCTACGGGTGACAACTCGCTCGTTTCCCTACCTCCAGCACACGTGATTTGTCAATTAACACCGTTTTCCTGCGCACCTTTCCAGGGTCTTTATTGTTATCGTATGTGATTGAATCTACATTTATTCAGTCGAAGCTGATTGCATGAGCGCCAATACATGCTGTAAACCCCACTATAGCAACTTTTGCCTAATCCTCAAGCATCGCCGGGCGTCCTCGGTACAGGAGCATACCATCCTAGTCCACCCAAGGAGACGCTATGGTTTGTCAATCCCTGCTTATTAGCCCAACATCGCACTCTTATGTTGTCAATAGACACTGATGGATTCAGGCCAAGGCTAAGCCTCCAAAACCGAAAGCAGTGAAGCAGCAGCCAGCAGAAGAAAAATCCAAGACCACGAGCGATGAGATGGCTGAAGATGGAAAAGAAGCTGGTCCTGCAAAGGTGAGCGATAGATATTCATAAGGAGTAGGTATCTGGAGGCTGAAGCGTCATGCGACAAAACCTCAGTCAGCGCCCAAGGACTTCGAAAGCTTTTATATGCAACAAATCACAGCAGAGTTTGCAGACGATCTAGATCGCATCCGGAACGCCAACGATTTCAACGAGAGATCGCTTCCGATACTTGTCGAAGCTTTGAAGCAAACAGCAAGCATGTACACAGAGGAGGAGAAACGGAAAGTGATGGGATGATAATTATCTACCATATCAAGAAGGAGGAATAGTAAATCTTAAACGATTTGTGAAGTAGAGAAACTTTTACTTCGTAGAATGACTAAGCAGGATTGCTGGAAAACTAGCACGATCAGAGTTCGAGACTGACGTTCAACAATGCAAATCTGGAGTTTCGACATTTGGAGAAGGGCAGGAATAATCATAGTTTTCTGAAAAACAAAATAACAACCTGCGCAAAGCAGATAAATGTTCCAAAGATTGATGAATGGAGTATTTTGGGCATAGCCACGGCCCTATCTGGTAAAAGGCAAGATGGGGATTCTGAGCTAGCTTGTCCCACTCCGATTCTAAAAATGTCTTATTATAGTATACCGCCCTATCTTTTAAACCACTCAAACCTAAGTCCACGGGCCGAAAGTCTTTCTGGCCGAGGCACGCGAAAGCACGCGTCGAGGGCCCAGCAACTATCAATTTCGGACATTTCTGTATTTAAATTTTAAATCGATTGAAACATGTCAATCCTCGAGACTTCCCGAGCGAGCAAGCCTCAAGAGGAATCATACAAACTTCGACAAGAGCTGAAAGAATGGGAAAAGGCATTCACTGCAGCCCATAACGGGCGCAAGGCTAGCAGAGACGACATCAAGCAGCATCCTGAGATCGGTAATTACTCACAACAAGGCCACTTTGATCATTGATTGCTGAAAGGACCAGCACAGCAATACAAGCAATACAACAAGCTCCGTGCCCTCCTTAGCAATCATAGGCGATCTCCCAAACCTACAAAGCACAATGCGCCGCCTGCACAACCCATTCCACCCGAGGCTGCCAGCGCCAAACGTCAGAAGTTATCCCAGCCCGTACATCCTGCTATTCTCGATCCCTATGACTCTCCACGTTCCATCCATCGAACGCCTGTGCATCTGCGCACCTGCATCGGACCTACTCCTCAGAAAGACGGCCGCGTCTTAGGACTCTTCGACCTACTATCCCCGGCTTCCGGTAGCCTCAAGACTCCATCGAAGCGAAGTTTTCTTGGCATTGCCAATCCGAATGCTTTTGCAACGCCGACCAAGCGCCTGCTTGCTGGAGAATTCGCAGCAGTGGAAGGCAAGCAGTCTACTGGGAAGAAGCCTGCCAGGTCGCCTATCAGCGCCTCGAAGCGCACATATCTCGACTCATTCTTAACACCATTAGCGCAGCGATTAGCTGATCGGGATACACCGGCCTCGAAAAGCGGGATTTCGAAGATACAATTCGACAGTACACCCACCTTTCTACGTCGAGATAGCCAGCGTGGATGGACAGAGCATCAGGGACAGCTTGGAGCAGGTAACGGCGCAGATAACGCGGTTTCCTGGAGCCCTGTTGCGGTACGCAAACGGCCGAGGCTTGCTGGTCGTGGGCTCAGTACTCTAGTGAAAGGCTTGCGAGATATGGAAGACGAGAAGCTTGACGAAGAAATGGATATGCTGAGAGAAATGGAAGCTGCCGAAGATACGATAGTGGCCCCTGGCGAGATGTCGAAACAGCCAGCTGTTTTCGTCGAGGATAGTCAAGTCTTGGACATGCCACTTGGGCCAGACGGCGTAGGAGCTAGCGATGACGATCTCGACGAGTACGAGAATGAGGGCAAAGGGAGGGACGGGAGGCCGCTGAAAGTCTGGAAGAAAAAGGGGCAGAAGCGCACCACTAGGAAGACTAACATGAAGCCCAACAACGCAAAGTGGAAACCGGAACCCAAGTGGCAGGGCACCAAGGATGACGATGATGCTGCTGACGGACTAGCGGCTGTTGCCGAGACGCAGCTCGTAGGGCCAGCAGAGAAGCCTCTTGAACAGCCCGGTGAAGATGATAATATGGAATATCTTGAGGAGGATTCATGGAGTGAAGTTGAGGACTTGTCATCGACAAAGGCGAAACCGAAAGCGAATGACAAGCCGACCAAATCCAGGTCGGATGCCGCCCCTAAAACCAAGAAGGTCAGTGCCACCGCTCATGCGAACTATCGAGCTTTGAAGATCAAGAATAAGCAGTCTAAAGGTAAGAGAGGCAGTAGATTTGGAAAGGGGCGCCGATAACGTTGATACATCATTACGTCGACATCGGATGCTATCGATGAAGTTATACGTTAGAAACAAGCAGTTGACGAAACAGAACTAGAGTGCAGACCTTAGACTGTAATTATGGCCCAGTTGCAGCTCAACCGACCATCGAGCGTGGAGCAGTCCCGATAGACTGCGCTTTTCATGCCAATATCTTGTCTGGATGGTAGTCTTCTAAAATCCTGCAGTCATCCATGCACAATGAAATTCCCATCCACTCGAAATTACGGTCACTGTCTCCCACTCGGTTGTCACTCCTACCAGGCAATCTTGCTTGGAAGTGTTGTGTAGGTCGGCCGGTGCTCCTGCTCATCTGGCGCCGCGCGGTTTGGCCCTGGCAAGCCCACTGCCACGCACTCCTCTTCCTAATCCACGCGCGGATCCTCCTCTTGCAGCCCCTCGGAACTCCGTGCCTCCTCGCTTACTCAGGCCTGACGGAGGTCTGGCGGTAGATGCCGGCGTTGCGAACTTCGAGATGGACTTCGAGGACGGTGGGTTCTCGACGAAGGATGTGTCGGTGGTCCTAGGGAAGATTTGTAAGACACAAGGGTTGTACAATTTCAAATATACGCACAGAAAGGTTGTCTCGCCGTCGAAACTTTGACGGCCTCCCCCACTTTCCGCAGATTGAGTGCCTGGATACTCACTGTAAGGTCTTGGGCGCTTGAACGAGTCTGGTATGGGTGCCTAAAGGTGTCAGTCTTCGTTACAAAAAGGCTGTAGAGCTACAGACCTCGGGAAAGTCCACGCAGAAGGCGTTCATGTTCATCCCGTACAAGAAACTCGCGAAGCTTTCATTGAACCGTGACAGGCTTTCATGCATCAACTGCAGGTGCATAAAGTTCGCTTCCAGGTCGGCCATTGAGTCTGACAGCTCAGCAAAAGCAGGTTCTAGAGACTCGAGGGGGAACTCTGAGGAAATACCTCCGGCCGTGAAACCCTGGCCATCTCGTAACGACGTCCGTGAGCTTGAGCGGAGGGGTGTAGTTGGCCGCGATGAGCGTCTGTTGCGCGTTTGTGAGGTGGAGCGCCGGTTGCCGCTACCCTCCATGGCGACAGTCTGTTGTATGCTAACCCCAGATTCCTTAAAGTGTGAAAGCCATTGGGTTGTCCTAATGTTATTGGCCTACTGTTGGATCTATAAAACAAACACCAAAAAACGTCTTCACGATCCCTGGTACCGCTAGCTGGGTCACCTAACGCAGGCCCAGAAACTAGACTAACAGCCACTCCACCATTGAACCAGCGCCATTAGGAATCGAACCTAATCAGACTAATAGACCAGAACTGACCACACGACCACTACCAACAGGCGTCTGCCCCCAGACGCAGACAGGTGAGCATTTTACCACGACGGGCACGGGATTCGAACCAACAACCTGTCTACCGGGACGATACAGAACTTTTAACAACCTGCGGCTAATGGTGCTGCCAAGAAACTAGACTAAAAGCCACTCCACCATTGAACCAGCGCCATTAGAAATCGAACCTAATCAGACTAATAGACCAGAACTGACCACAGGCCCCACCCGGAGACCGATTGCCCCGCGATCCACCACGGGAGGACCGCGATGGCGCTAATCAGATGCATTTGGCTTACCTATCCTCATGAGCTCGAAGAAGCTCAAGAACTGCCACTCTTCACTCTCCCTACTCCTATGTCATTGCGACATCTGCACCCTTCAGTCAACCTAGCATGCTTTAGGCCTTCTATTGTCCAAGCGCGCCTGAACCCACGATTATCAACCTCAATCCGACCTCATTCGAAAACGGTTTCCAGACGTCGGCGTGACCAACTATCGCAAGTCCTAGAGAGTAATTCTTCTAGCATCGTCTTAGCCCTTGTTGTCGCTGTTAGTCTTACCGCAGGAGGATCTTACTATATAAGGGAGCGATCAAGCATAGAGACACAGCTCGAGCCGTCAATTGCGCTTGACGAGCGCATTGTAGCACAAACACTCGAGGATATGCCTGGCGCGACCCCTCGCGGCCGACCTGGAAGTCTCACATCTGAGCAAGAAGCGAAGCTGAAAGAGCTGTGGGTCTCGGTTCTGCGTGTCTTCGGCGTTACCTCCGCTACTGACGGCGTCAATGGATCTAAAAGCCTGGAAGAAGCGGATCAGCGATCAAAAGCAGATCCCAACGGGTCAGTGAGGGAGAAGAAAAAACGTGTTAGCTTGTTCAGGAAGAAAGATAAGACCGACGACAGTGAAGGAGCACTCACTGACAGCTCGACGGATGCAAACGACAAGTGGGGTCAAACGAAGGCATTCCACAATGCCCTTGCAAATCAGTCGCCAGAAGATCTTCGAAAAGCGTATTGGAATATGGTCAAGCATGATCATCCTGATGGGCTCCTGCTACGATTTCTCCGCGCAAGGAAATGGGACGTCCAGAATGCGCTCATCATGATGGTCGCGACAATGCATTGGCGATTACAGGAGATGCATGTAGACGACGACGTCATGAAGAAAGGAGAAGGTGGTGCGCTTGAGGATAGCCAAAGCACGAACGCGGCCGTTAAGAAGGAAGGCTTGGATTTCCTGGCTCAGGAACGGCTGGGCAAAAGCTTCATACACGGTACGGACAAGGAAGGGAGACCGATGTGCTTCGTCAGGGTGAGGTTGCACAAGCAGGGTCAACAAAGTGAGACTAGTCTTGAGAGATACACAGTCTTCGTCATTGAGACCGCACGCTTGATGCTATCACCTCCGGTGGACACGGCAGTAGGTTCCGAAAGAAATCAGAGCTATAGCGGAACCTAACATAGACCAGGCCATTGTCTTCGACATGACAGATTTCTCTATGGCGAACATGGTAGGCTCAAATTACCAGAGCAAGGCTCTCGGCTAATAGCGTAGGATTACTCTCCGGTCAAATTCATGATCAAAGTCTTCGAAGCCAACTACCCGGAAAGTCTCGGAGTGGTCCTTGTCCACAAGTCTCCTTGGATCTTCCAAAGTATGTCATATCCATATGGCTGTTCCAAGCTTGGCAGCTCACAACTAGTGCAGGTATCTGGAACATCATCAAAGGCTGGCTGGATCCCGTCGTAGCCAGCAAAGTACACTTCACCAAGACCGTTGAGGAGCTGGAGGCTTATGTAGAAAAAAGCCATATCATCAAGGAACTTGGTGGTAGCGATCCCTGGCAGTATCAGTTCGTCGAACCCAAACCTGGCGAGAACGACCAGATGAAGGATGAGACCACTAAGCAGCGGCTCCTCGATGAGCGGGCTATAGTCGTCAAAGAATTCGAAACAGCGACGCAAGATTGGGTAAAGGACTCACAAACAAGTCAGCAACAAAGGACAAAGCTGGCAGAACAGATGCGATCCGGCTATTGGCAACTTGATCCATACTTGAGGGCGAGATCGCATTATGACCGGACTGGGCTCATACAGAAGGATGGTAAGATACAGCATTATCCCGCGCCAGCCATGAATGGCCCCCTCCCAGCACAACACCGACACGACGACTTAGACTAATTCAACCAAATTCCACGATACGACGACTGTATATAGCTAGATGCCCCACTGTATTGCTGGGCGGAGCATTTGGGTCGAGCACGGCGCATGAGCATGAGAATGGCATCTCATAGGAGGCGTTATTCATCTCAACATGGGACTGTACAATACATCGCATCAAGCGGCGTCTTCACATTTTAGCTTTGATCTCGCTATGCAACGCTTTCAATTTCTCCATATCAGTTTCTTGGGCTGGCCATCCGATGCCCAATCCTTCCTCTTCACTTGGCTTCGGAATCTGCACGATGTCAGCATTGCCCCATCTGAAAACTCGCTCGGAGGTTCATACCACATGAAAGTGAACCTGGAAAGCTCATGTCAGCATAAGGGCTCAGTCTTTTAGGTTTAGGGGCATACATGGTCCACGACCTGATGAGCCAGCCGCCCGTTGTTCTGCAACAGATTATAATTTTCCAATCCGCTCGCTGTTGCTATCTTCTTCGCCACCGGCTGCCGTTTGTCAGCTTCCCCAGCTTTCAAGCCCAGAGTATCCCCTCAGTCATGGGGTGAGTCCCATACCAATACCTCCGTCAGCGCCTCATCCGGGATGTCCGTGAGTTTAGCCCCGTGGTGCTTGGGTATGATGAGCTGTGAGGTACTTGGTCAGCTGAGCCTGCAGTTGCGGCTCCACCGGGTCAACGAACAGAGTGTCCAGCGCTGAGGGGCTGAATGTCCATAAAAGCGAAGATTCGCTCGTTCTCGAAGAGCTTCAGCGATGGGATCTCCCCTGGCTGGTTCAGCAGAGGCCGAGGTGCGGAGAGCAGAGGGGCGAACCCTTTATGATCTTGCAGAAGATACAGGAGGCCATTCTGCACTGTCCGAAACGCCTCAAGTAGTGAACAGAAGCTGGTGATCACGATGTCCGAATGTCTGGGGGTTCCATCCAAGCCTCTGTTGTTGCTTTGCCAAGCCTGTGGGGAAGCGGTTCGGTTGCCGGCGATCAATGCTTCCGTCCAACGCAGTCCTCACGACGTCCACTTGTGAACGAATGCGTTGGAGGGTATACTTTGAGGGCTGATCCTGACCCAGCAGGCTTCCGTCAAACCCGAGATCAGATGATGGCTTGCTGAGTGAAGGCAAGTCAGCTCTCTGAGTACATTGTCTAGGCTTACTATCCCTCCTACTTCTGTTGAAGTAGCTGTCTTCTACTTTTCCTTTTTTCGTCTCAATCGCGACCAGTCTACTATCATGGGTGAATCTGGACCTTTCGATCCTGGCTCTTCTATAAAAGTCACAACCCTGGTGGCAGATGGATCAGAACCCTGCACCAATTGCGCTGTGCGTTGAGGCGTCTGGGTTTTCAACGCTCCCGGTGTCACAGTCCAGGACGCTCTTAAAAGGTCTGCAATTACTGTCTGCTGATTGGATCTCCTATTCATGTTCCTCCCTACTATTCAGCTTGACCTCACAGCCGAGGCGAACCAGTCCGACTTTTTCGACATTGGGTCTGTTGCCGCGACAGTCCGTGCGTAGCGCGGGTTGAATACTGATAATGTCTGGCTCTTACTAATTTATACATGAGAGAGATTATACGCGTGTCATCTCTGGCGCCTTCCAACCCCAGCCATGAATGGTCGAAGACAACATCGAGCGTACTAAACCAGGACATGATACGCTGAGCTCCGATCGCAAAGTGGTCTGCCAGCTCATACCCCCTCCACAGAGTAGAAGCTCGCTTCGGATACGTCCAGCAAGGTTTCAATCACAAAACAAATCCTGGCATCTGGTTCAATGGTGACCTTATTGCTATGGCATCGGGAAGAAAGCCAAAGACCTTATAATGGCGAATCTAACTATAGACTGGCAGCTCTTTCCCGCTAGCTTTACGCTTAGGAACGGAGAAGTTGTTGAATCCTTCAGTATCGAGACTATAGAGATATGGGGGGGTTCGAGAACGTGAGAGTTGCTTTGATTTTGGTCCAAGACAGCAGGACACATTATTTGTCAAGACCCAGAGATAGAAACAACACCAATGGCTCGGTGTCTTCCATTGCAGTAGACGAACCACGTCATTGATGATGCTTGATCTTGGGAGCTTTGAAGCGAACATTGCATTTTCTAAGCGACCGTTAAAGAATAGCACGAGAGAATTTGATGGGTAATGCATGGTGCTGGTTGTCTCCCAGACCTACGAGCCTACGATGCAGGATTCCATAAACTGATCCATGAATCAAATTATTGCATTCGAGATTTGGCAGTCCCAACACTATTCGTGCACTCTGCATTCCTAGTTCCTTTACGTAGATGAGGTGTCAAAAGATCAGCCAGACACCACAGGAAACTTCGGCCGCATGATTCTTTGCGTGGCTGTTGAGTTGGACAGTTTGAATTAGTTTCGTTGCAAGATACCGTTGAACTCCCCTCGGCCAAAATGCAACGACTAAGCCCTTCTTGAAAACACCGAAGATGCTCACAAAGCAAACCACGTACGAGTCAATTGCTCCTAGCTTCAAGACAGAACAATGCTTTTCGATGCAAATCTCCAGACTTCGCTTCGCTCAAACTCACTACCACGCTTCTCATTTCTCTACCAGCCCCTCAAATAGCCCATCCCGCTTTCTGACGAGCCCTTCCAACTCTCTTCTCATCCTCTCCACCTCTAACAATGCCAGATCCTTATCCGGCGGCAACCCTTCGAACCCCCTGACCCTTCCCTCCAAGCCCCGAACCCTCTTCTCCAAATCCCTCAATTCCTTCTCCTGCCCCTTAATCTCCGGTATCCCCACCTCAGGCTTCGCCGCCCCCGCCCTCTCCATTCCGGATGCTCGATTTTTATACTCCCCAATCTTCATATTCAGCCCCTTAGTCCCACGATTCCAATCCCCCGTCTTCTGCACCAGCGGCTCCGACGGCTGGAACGCCTCCTCGGAGCGCAGCTTCTGGAGCAACTCCTGAGCCCGAACATGCTCGAGCTTGAGCTGCTGATGCAAGACCTCCACGCGTTGAAGCTGCTGACTGATCTCATGCTGCGAGCGCGTAAGACCCACAATCTTATTGGCCATTGTCCCCGGGGCGGTGGCTTTACACCCTAGCAGAATGGTGAGCGTGGTAAGCGTCCTGAGTGCTTCCGCGCCGTCTAGTGTGAGAGAGCGCTGGATCACGGTGAGGAGGGGGAAGGCGGGGTCGTTTGAGGGGGTGCGTAGTTCGTGGAGGGCACGGGTGCGGGTTGAGGCGAGGAAGGCGTTGCGTTCGGTCTGGGCTTCGCTGTGGGAGATGAGCCCTTGGAGGGTGGAGAGCGTGGCGGGTTTGCGTTCGAAGGGCGGGATGGGGTCGGGGTGGAAGAGGGGGGCTAGGAAGGAGAGGACGTCGGACCAGGCACGTGAGTCGGAGGCTGCTTGCTTGGCTTTGGAGGGTGAGAGGAGCGGGTCGGGGAGTGGGTCCATTAAACAGTTGAGGGAGGCTCCTGCGCTTCCACTATGATCGTGTAGTAATGGTGAGGGTAAAAAGTGCCGCAATAAAGTGTATGGGAAAGGTGGATGGGATGAAGTTAGGACAAAATAGGGCTATGCGGAGAGTGTAAGTTTAGGGTTTAGGGTTGTGCGGATATGGATCGTCTTTGAAGACACTTGTACTCTGCTGTGAGCTCCGAACATGTCTCTTTGATGTTTCTTCGATGAAGAAGAGCTTTCAATGTTTGGATCTGTTTTAATCTATACATTCCACCATGATTACACGATTATCGTCACTCACCTGGGCAGCCGCTCTCCTTACTCTTCCCTTCTCCTCCGCCCTCTCGCCCTCAGAAATACCACCAGACACTCCAATCGCCTCTCTAGTCACCTCTGCGAAAGCACATCTTGCAAGCGGCAACGCCAATGACGCTCTCACTTACTTTGACGTTGCCATATCACGAGATCCCAAGAACTACCTTACCATCTTCCAGCGCGGCGCAACATACTTATCCTTAGGAAAGAACGCCCAAGCAAGTCAGGATTTCGACAAGGTCTTGACTATCAGACCCAACTTCGAAGGAGCACTGTTGCAAAGAGCGAAGATAAAAAGCAGAGCTGCTGACTGGGCGGCTGCGAGGAAAGACTATGAGGCGGCGGGGAAACACGATAGCGCAGAGATCGCACAGCTAGAGGAAGCTCAAGGAGCCGCGACGCTAGCAGCTGATGCTGAGAAGGCTGGTGATTGGGAAGGATGTGTGAGCCAGGCGGGAGTTGCAGTGCTAGTGGCAAGCACATCCTTGAGCCTACGACAATTACGAGCTCGATGTCGGTTCGAAAGAGGAGAGGTTCTTGAAGGGGTCAGCGATCTGACGCACGTTCTACAGCTGTCGCCGCAATCGATTGAGCCGCATCTACAAATATCCTCGATGCTCTTTTACTCGATTGGGGATCTTGATAAGGGGATTGAGCAAATGCGGAAATGTCTGCGATCGGATCCGGACTCCAAAGCTTGTAGCAGGCTGTTTAGGCGGGAGAAGCAGGCTGACAAGATGATGAAGCAGATAGTTGGACTGAAGGACAAGCGACAGTTCAACAGCGCCGTGAAGCTTCTTGTTGGCGGTGGCGAAGATCAGGGTCTGATAAAAGATGTCAAGGAGGATATCTCAGAGGCCAAAGCCTCTGGTAACATCCACAAGAATTCACCAGACGAGTTCTACGGTAGTCTAGTAGAGATGGCTTGCGAGTGTTACTACGAGGTGAGAGACCCATTCCAGCCCGTTGTCCTTCGTCTTCGCTCGGACCTGCTGACAGCCATTCCCAGATGAATTCCAAGAAGAAGGCCGTCACCTATTGCACCGAAGCCCTCGAAAAGAACCCTAACTCCCTTTACGGCCTCCTCTCCCTCGCCCAACGCCACATGGATGAAGAATCCTTTGAAGCCGCCCTCAACACCCTCAATCAAGCTAAAGAGCACCACCCCTCCGCCTCGCAGATCGAGCTCCTCCACCAAAAAGCCCACATCGGCCTGAAGCGCTCGAAGACGAAAGACTACTACAAAGTCCTCGGCGTAGCTAATGATGCCGACGACCGCGCCATTAAACGGGGTTATAGGTCGTTGACCAGGAAGTTCCACCCGGATAAGACGACAGCGCAGGGCGTGCCAAAGGAGCAGGCGGAGAAGAAGATGGCGGAAATCAACGAGGCGTATGAAGTGCTCAGCGATCCGGAGTTGCGCGCGAGGTTTGATAGGGGCGACGATCCGAATAGCCAGGAGCAGCAGGGACAGCCGTTCCATGGGAGTCCGTTTGGGCAGGGCGCGGGGGGGCAGCAGTTCTTTTTCAGACAGCAGGGCGGTGGGTTTCCAGGTGGGGGGTTTAAATTCCAGCAAGGTGGCGGCGGGGGTTTCAACTTTCCGGGCTTCCAATGAAGATACAGGGTCATTGCATTGGGAAAGGGGCACTGGGCGGGAGTTGGGCTCATTGAATGTAAGGGGTGATTTGCTATCCAGGAGTGCAGAAATTATATGTATATCAATCCGAAAGCGTTTTCAAGGATATTATGGTAATGTTTCTTTCCACTGCATATTAATAATCCATTTACTTTATGTCACGAAGGGATAGAGTTTTGGGGATGTGATATGGTCGCTAGCATCTCCACACCACACCTCTCGACCTGCTGTTCACCACGTTTATCGATCTCCCAAGCAAGAACGCTCCACGAGCCCCAGAAAGCAAAAATTATCGTCACCTGCAGGGTTCGAACCTACGCTCCCGAAAGAAATAGATGGCTGAAGAGATTGTTTCATTCAATTCAAGTCTATCGCCTTAACCACTCGGCCAAAGTGACAAGGACATTCAATTTTTCTTATTCTTAGATATATTCCATCAATTAACAATGTTTATGGAGTGGATGATGTGTAAGAAATCAGCCTTATCATAGGGTTGTAGGGCTTTGACCTACAGGGCTGAACGGCCCGATGTTCCGGTCTGCACTATATTTACTACCTTTTTCAATGCAACGATGCTACATCTACGCTCAATACAATGAAGCTGCAGAGAATTGCAGTGATTCAGTATATTTGGCATTACCATACAATGCAATCAGTCAACCATTTATTCGGATTTCCTAGCAAGAGTAGCGTTATTCTTCGCCTCAGAAGCACGAAGATGCCACGGTTGACCTCAAACCCAGCTTCGAACAGCTCCTTCACCACGCAGCCCAGGCTTCATTCTCGCCGCTTGCTTCGCCTTCTACTTCCACCTCGGCTTCTTCTAAGCTTCTCGTTGAGAAGGGCGTTGAAAGTATCACTAAACCGGCAGGGGAGACAGTCCGCTACGAAGAGCTATGAAGGCTGATAGCATAAGATTAGGCATCGTGACAAGCTGACATTGGCAAAACAGCGACTATGGCAATAGCGCCCCTGCACCCAGGTGTCGGAATGAATAAGATAGTGGAACGATACCGAGCCTGGACCTGTCAAAGGAGCCGGAAAGTCTCTTGGCGTTTCTCGAATACAATGAGCCATATAGGACGATAGTCCAAGTTGGGACTTTTTGCATCAATTATACGGCAGTGGCTTTGGAACATTGGTTTGCAGCTGGATGGATGAAGGTAAGGAGCACTTTTAAGTAATACTCTTCATATCTGGTGGCCCTTCGCTTGAAATTGTGAAGCTATTACTCTCGACTCCACCAGTGCATGCAAGTTTGCCGGCTTGATACTGAGGCATTTACCTGTGAAAGAACCATCATGTTTTGGACATTTTTTGAAATGGAGTGTCAAACCCCATTCTATCCCCGGTTTTTGTATGAAGAATCGGGCGTTCTGTAGTATTGTTTCTGTGAGAATATTCGCCAAAGAAAGTTTGACCTGGCTTCGTGCGTTGTGGAGATGGAAGGGTATGTACCTACGGATGAGTTGATGTGTGTCATGGCTTTCCTTACTTCGTATGGCTAATACCCAGCTGAGTACGTGCGAGACTACTGTTCGGCACGACAGAGATCTCCATCAAAGATCTTTTACGGGCTTCGAGCACGCTAAAGTCCGCCCTGTTGACTGAAACAGCTGTATTACGAGATACCGCCTTGTTCATCAAGCGCCATCATTGCGCTGGGCCTATCCAAGAGCCAAAAGAACAAAACAAATTCGTCCATTCTTGCAGTACCATCTTGTTTAGACTCGTCACTCCAGCGATCATTCTACCAATGATTCCTCCTTCTTGTTCTAAAATATGTTCTTGCAGGTGATCGACCCATTGCCTGCTCTTTTTTCTTAGCGTTTTTCTTCTTGGGTGAAGGTATACGACACGAACTGTCATCAAGAATTTCTAATTCCATCTCTGGACGGCTTCTCAAACGTTAAAACATTTCTACAAAGCCTCAAATTGTATCTCTAATTGGCAGCACCATATCTCAAGAATTTCATCACGTTCATAGATCCGTTACATCTCACAGACCACTTCCACCGCAGCGCCTACCTCTGCTAAGAAGACCATTGGGATCTCTACCTATGGCTGAGTCCAGCGATCAGGCCTCTCCGCTTGGCAAGCTTGGTCTCGAACTTAGAACGCGGCATTGGAAGATGCGTTACTCTAGCCTTGGATGTTTAGTATGTATGACGGTCCAAACTTTGGCAGCGAAGCCACAACAAGCGCGTAAATAGCGAATAAAAAGCGTTATAATGCTGCATCTGACCTTGTGATATCCATCTTTGCAAATGATATCGACGATGGTGAAGAGTGAGGATAGAGCTTCCTAGCGAGTGGCTTCTTGTGTAACCAGCAATCGGTTCGGCTCTTAACGAGTTTCAGCCTCTCGACTTGACAAGCGAGCAGCTGTCCAGTAAACGACTGCCGCATCATTATACGCACAAGCTGGGCAGAGGGATAGGGAGAACCCGCTCGTCCATAAAAGGCAAAACCAATCGACGATCGAGAATTCGTATTCGCAACTGATTCAGCTCAAGATTTGATGCTTCGACAAGCCAATGCAAGACTTTGGACTCTTCGGTGGAGCGGCTTTAGACAGTTGGCTCGAACAACCCATTGGGGTTTGTTGATGTGCATGCGGTCTCAGCGTCTCAGGGACGGTGCGCAAATAAGAACATGGCTCGAACTGTCCGCCGCCATGCAGGTCCTGCAGACAGCTTCAATCGTCCCTTCGGAGTCGTGGATATGGCAGCCATGCCATGTACAAGCGCAGTCTAGCATCGTAAGCCTCTCACTCCAATATATATAGAGGACTGATACCACCTCAACGGATTCCAGCTCCGTGCAAGAGCTCCCTCGATCGGTATCACGCCCGTCTGCAAGCAACGCCATCGAACATAGTCAATCCATCTAACAACGAGCCATAATGTACTTCTCCCACCGTACCACCGCAATCCTCATGGCAGCTGTCGCTAGCACCCAAGCTGCCCCACAAATGGCCCTGTCCAGCATCACCACCGTGGCCCCTACTGTTATTACGGGAGATAAGATGGGCACCGCCGCTTTCTCCGACGATTATACGTCCACTATGGTCGTTTACCAAGCCGCAGACTCCTCCGTCCAATTGCTGAGCGGGTCCGGGCCTCCATCAAGCGCGTCTAGTTACGCATCTTCAGTCATATTGGCCGCTAACATAGCGAGGAACGACACGCCACTCGCCCTTGCTGTTGACAATGCGTACTACGATATTGTCAGTAGCTTTCGTATCCTTCTTCCGGGAAACATAGTCCTGACAGCAGCCTTCTTCTTTAATCGCACCAACATTTGTTCTACCTCAACGCCACCGAATGCCCCGGGGGGAATTACCCTTATGAGCTATTCAAGAATGAGCCTTTCCATGGCTGGGAGCATGGCCCGCTCAATACACTGAGGATTTGCTCGTCGAGCGCGTCTAATTTTCTCTATGCAATTGGGGGCTCAACTCCGAGTACGGGGAGCGAACCAAGCAGCCCCATCCGCGTGGGCTATATGCGTGTGGGTGACGGTGTCCTTTCCGAGGCTAACGATCAAAGCGCCGGTAGCTGGACGGCTGCTCAATTCCAGACCGGAAGCCGTTGCTGATGCAGATTGGTACTGTAAGGCGAAGGCGTTGGATGTAGTGGGTCAAGATTCCGGTACGATGTTTCAGCTTGAGTACACTGAAACAGCTGATGTGATTGGGATACTCCGCCGGCACGAGGCGGAAAGCTGACAAACGGGTGTGCTCTCTCTGATGTTCTTCCGCAGGCAGTCCTTACCAAGTGATGTTTATCATCCCGGCAAGCTAGCCTTTGCCATGCTCTTCTACGACAGGTGTTTTTCTTGCAAAACAGCAACAAATCTGAGATAACATCGCTCATGTTTCGTGACCTTTACCCCTGTGCTATCAACAAGCCATGATCTAGCGCTCCTAACCTTCCGCCTCAACTACAACCTCTGCCTCTGGAATATACCTTCTAAGAGGACTCGAAAACACAGCTGACAATGCTGTCTGTTTGAGCCAGCTTTATGCACTCAATCTACCTCTTGATTTCGCGGGATGAATTCGAGATGTCAACTCGTTATTTCGATGATTTGTTTTTCTGTCGCAGGATATAGGCTAGACGTACCTCGTGCCTAGGAGGAGGTCTGAGAATGGTACGGAGTTGGTGATGGTACATCAAGATCGGTGACGTCCAGTGTCATAACCCCCTGCTTTCGTCAGCCGCACTCTGCTGGCCATGGCCATCCAAGGGGATGCTTGCGTCCGCATGGCTGTTAGAATATCTTGTCGTGACTCTTTGCATGGAGACTTGGGCTTCTCGGTCCTCGGCGTTGTTCGGGCGTCCTTGGACAAGTTGATAGCCAGGTGGCATAGCGCAAGTCTCGCATTTGGACGGCCCTCATAGATCATTCATTGAGTATTTGTGGCTAAGTGCTGTCCAGCAAATGCAGCGGATACAATACAGTCGAGTAAGCTAGCTAGCCATCCATCCATGTCCTTAGCATGAGCAACGCCTGTCTTCGCCTCGCTATCGTCATGGGCATAAATAATGCAACGCCAAACCCATACGGAGTCCAGGAAGGGGAAGCTCATCTACCCCGCACCCTTCGGTTTAGCTTTCGATTCCTTCTTCGCCTTCTGATCCTGTTTCTGCTTCTTCTTGGTCTCCTGCTTCTTCTCCTCATGCTTCCTCTTCAGACTCTGCACCTCCTCTTGCGTCTTCTGCACCGGCTTGAAGAAGCCTTCCAACCTCGCTTGCTGCGCCGTCTTCAGGTTTCGGTTCAGTCTCGCCGCTGCATTGCGTACTCTGTCTTCGCTGAAGCCTTTCTCCGTGACCAAGAACTGGATTAGGCCGTCCACGTCTGGAGCTTCCCACTTGAACTCGCACTCTGGGTGGTCTGCGGGGCGCACGTCGGGTTCGAAGAAGAGGGCACGGGCGTCTTGGTAGGGCCAGTCGTCCGGAATGGTGTATCTCTTCTTGGGGTCTTTTTGGATGAATGAGACTACATTCTCGAGGGTCTTGTGTTCGCGGATCAGGTTCAGCGCCGTCTGTGGGCCGACCTTAGGGATAGGGTCAAGGTAGTCGCAGCCGAGGAGTATGCAGAGGTCGACAAACTGCACATGCACAATAAGCCCTAGCGGCGGAATTAAAGATATGCGGGAGAGCTCACTTGCTTGCGGTCCATCTCTAAGCCTGTAAGAACACGGTCTAAGTGATACTCCTGAATGGGCTCCTTCCGCTGCTCGCTAAAGGTCAGATGGCGCAGAAGTATCGGCGAATCGAAGCATAGAGTGTCCATGTCCTCCGAAGCTGCAGCGTACACCTTCCCAGCTCTTGCCAGCACCGCACATTGAGCCTCGGCCTCTGTCGGTGCAACAATGTACGGAACGCCCATCAAGCGTAACAGCCGCTTGCACTCGTCGTTATGTTCCCTCGTCACTTTCACGGTCCGTCTCGAGAACTTCTCCACCTCTTCTGCCGTACCCGTCTCCAAGGCCTCCTCATGCTGTTCTTTTGCTTCCGACTTTCGTGCGAAGCGCTTGGCCAATTCTCCAGACTTTAGCTTTGGGGGGGCGCCGTCGAAGACATAGAGGGGCTTGATGCCATTGTCGACTATGCGTAGCGTACGGTAGAACATGCCCATAAGATGTGAGGTCGTCTCGCCGCTTTCGTTCATGAGCTGCTGGCCTTCGGAACGTACGGCAACCAAGAAGCTGTAGATGCTCATGGACCTGGGTTGGGCGCCGTCAGAGTGACAACGACAGTACTACGCTTGGAGCGGGCACTCACGCATCCTGGGACGATGTCAGTTTCTGAAAAGTTTGGAGAGACATTACAGGATACTACTCACTATTGCAACCTTCCTGCCGAATTGATTCTTTATTTCACCGGCCTTGATCGCATCGGGGGCATTGTCACTGATGATCGAGGCAAGCTCTGCTAAGCTTTAGCTTGCTGATCAAGACATATGGCTGGAGGAGACGACATACGTTTGATACCCATCTTGACAAGAACCTGAATGCCACAGTGAAGGAAGATTGGAGTTCAGGAAATTGTGAGCTTTACATGTACCTTGGGGTTGAAGGGTTCGGCTTGGCAGGAAGTCGCGCTTGCGTCGGGGACGCGTCAAAGCACTTCGCTCTTTCCCAACCTCGTTTCGACCTTTCGGCGCCTACTGACGAGATCATCGCAATTGCATATTTTGAGCTTTTTACACGCGACGACATGCCTAAGAAGACTCTTCTTTGACAAGTGCAAAAGACGATCAAGGCTCTCCATGCTCGAAGCGCCTCAGGCAAGAGATGACGTAGATGCCGAGGTTCAATGATCCGAAAAATGAGCCGTTCTCGAGAAGACGTCTGAGGCTCAGACTGAAGGTATAAACTGATAAATCTCTTAATTCAACCTGAGCATTGTCTGTTTTGTTTTCGTATTACGGTAATGCTGCGTTGAATCCATCAAAATCTGAGCCATGATTCGGGGCACGCTTCGCAAACAACTCCCCAATGCTGCAACTATATCTAACGTGAGCCGTCGATCCTTTGTTGCACCGTCTGTCTTCAATTGGGAGGATCCATTGGACTCCGCATCTCTCTTTACGGAAGAGGAGCTAGCAATAAAAGAATCCGCGCACGATTATTGCCAGGAACGCATGTTGCCAAGAGTCTTAGGTTGGACGGACCTCTCCTCCTCCTCACATGTGCTAAGTAGTTGTCGTAGACGCCTACAGGAACGAGCAATATGACAAAGAGATTTTGAAGGAGATGGGCGAGCTCGGTCTCCTCGGTGCAACAATTAAGGGGTATGACTGCGCCGGGGTCAGCAATGTTGCTTCAGGTCTTATCACCCGAGAGGTCGAAAGGGTAGATTCTGGATATCGGTCAGCCATGTCAGTGCAAAGCTCGTTGGTCATGGGCGGAATCGATGAATTTGGTACGAAAGAACAGAAAGATAAATACTTGCCAGGCCTCGCAAAAGGGAAGTTGATAGGATGCTTTGGCCTGACGGAACCAAATCATGGCTCAGATCCAGGGTCGATGGAAAGTACTGCCAAACCACACTCGTCCAAGAAGGGGTATTTTTCAATCTCAGGATCAAAGACGTGGATAACGAATTCGCCAATTGCTGATGTCATGCTTGTGTGGGCCAAACTACAAGAGACTGGCAAGATCAGGGGCTTCCTGATCGATCGTGCCGAATGCCCACCTGGCACTATTGAGACACCGCCTTTGAAGAATAAGAACGGCCTTAGAGCGTCAATCACCGGCATGATACAGCTTGACGAGTGTCCAGTACCCGAAGCGAACATGTTTCCAGAAGTCGAGGGCTTGAAGGGTCCTTTCAGCTGTTTGAACTCCGCTAGATTTGGGATCGCCTGGGGAACCATGGGTGCACTCGAAGACTGCATCGCTAGAGCAAGAAAGTATGCTCTTGAGCGCAGGCAGTTCAAGAACAACCCAATTGCGAAATATCAGTTGGTTCAGAAGAAACTGTCAGATGCGGTCACAGATGCATCATATGGGATTCTGGCGGCAACCCAGGTCGGCCGGCTAAAAGAAGAAGGTAAAGCGGCCCCAGAGATGATTTCCATGATCAAAAGACAGAATTGTGATAGGGCATTGATAAACGCGAGGACGTACGTATGCCTTCAACCTTTTTTGAGGTACAGTTTGTTCATGATTTGCAGGCTTCAGGAGATCTTTGGCGGCAATGCGGCCAGCGATGAATATCATATAGGGAGGCATGTTGCGAACCTTTTTGTAACGCAGACATATGAGGTCAGTTTTATACACCATTTCGCTCTTGGCATGTCGATACTGATTGTCTGCAGGGCCAGAGCGACATACACAGCTTGATCTTGGGGCGGGCAATAACTGGAATACAGGCTTTTGTGTAAATAGCATTCTATACATCCAGGTAGGCCGTTAATCTCTCCCCAACCTCTTACAGCAAGGTCGCCAAATACTCTACGACGTTCGAGGAAGATGTGACAAACGTTATAAGCGGCAGCCACACGTGGACGGTACAGCCCCCTTCGGGACTCAATGGGTGCTGTATACTACAGATCCAGCTCCATTTACGAGATTGTCGATATGGGGTTCATGCATACGATCATTGTCAGGCCTTGCATCGTCAATGACAATTCTCCGTCTCAGCTTTCCGTGAGCCTTGAGCAAAATATAGCATCCCGAGCCTTTTGAAGTGAAAGTGGCGGCTTAGTAGTCCCGTATCACCCGATGGCTACTAAGGACGACTACTGGAGAGGGTTCGGCTCCATTGGTCGTCCAGCCCAGTGAAAAGCAGTTGGTACGTTTATCCTTGGAGTCCCAGGGATTGGTGTACCATTTGTTGCCATTGCATGGGATTATAATCTCTGGAGGGTAGTGGTGGGAAGTGTAGCAACATTAGCAGCCCCAGAGCCGTTTCGCTTGTCAAGTGGCATCCCTGTAGCCATGATATATACAAATATCGTGATGCCCTTTCTTGGTGGTATAAAATCCTAAAGAACTATGGTAGTGATAATTGAGATTTAGGGATACGCAAATGATCAATATGGCGTATAAAGTGCTGAACTGCATTCTGGCACACGAGTTTCGTGAAGATCGATGCATCCTTCTGCTGTATACATAGGTAAGTTGTATTAAATGTGCTGTGTTCGGCGCAGCGAGCGGAGTAAGATACCCGGTGTGCGATGGGCGTAGGGTTTACGCTGGTATCCTTTAGGGCTCAACCTGTCGAATGCCAAGGCGGGCGGTTTCTCTCAACTTAAAATTCTGGAGAGCCTCTCCATGTTTACACTTTACCCTCGGATCGTTCTCATGTCTTTATAATGGCAAACCCAAATCCCGAGGCAAAGCGGAAGGTAGAATTCCTTGCAGACCGCCCATGGTTTCGAGTGCTGACTAGACCAGCCAAGCCTGCTGCGTTCGATCATAGCAGGCTCTACCGCCGGCGCTGTTGAGATTTGTACTCTCACCGCCCAAAATACTCCGGCGCTTGGCTGACAATCGTCTCAATAGCTATTACATATCCGGCAGAGTGTTAGTCTCTGGCAGTCGTTGGCAATTGGGTTCCAGTTGACGCCCTGCAGTTGCGAAGACTAGATCACAGCTTAACCGTCGATTACCGAATGACCAGAAGCTTGGTTATCCACCCTTCGGCAGGGCATGGTACGCAGGATGCACAACCTTGATTATCGGCAACTCTCTCAAGGCTGGCATACGGTTCGTGGCTTTCGACACATACAAGTCGATGCTTCAGGATGAGGCGGGCAAGATCTCTGGGCCGAGAACGGTCATAGCTGGGTTTGGAGCCGGCATTACCGAGTCGTTGCTGGCTGTTACACCCTTTGAGAGCATCAAAACGTCGCTGTAGGTCCCCATGGCGAGGATGCTCTAAGTTGAACTGCTTGACAATTGGTTGTAATAGGATCGATGACCGCAAGTCTGCGAACCCACGAATGAGAGGATTTCTTCATGGATCTAGTGTCATATTCCAAGAACGTGGAATAAGAGGCTTCTTCCAAGGGTTCGTCCCAACAACGGCACGACAAGCGGCAAATTCAGCGACCAGATTTGGCAGCTATACAACGATCAAGCAGTTTGCGCAAGGCTATGTCGCTCCTGGCGAGAAACTAGGAACGGCGAGTACATTCGCTATTGGGGGATTGGCAGGCTTCATCACTGTGTAATCGCCCAGGTATGGCGGCATACGGTCTCAAAGCTGATATCAAAGCAGATTTGTAACGCAGCCGTTAGACACGATAAAGACGAGGTAAAATCTCTGACGGGTTTTTCCGAAGTGACAACGGTTGAACCTGTGATCTAGGATGCAGTCTATTGAAGCCAGGCGAGATTACAAGAACAGTTTCGCTTGCGCTGCGAAGATCTTCCAAGATGAAGGTGTTTTGACGTTTTGGTCAGGAGCGGTTCCACGACTGGCGAGATTGGTTGTGAGCGGAGGGATCGTATTTACAATGTATGTTGCCGCAAAGAATTATCCGCATAAACTCCAACAGTCGCAGTACTAACCGCTACAGGTACGAAAAGACAATGGAGGGCTTCGATAGACTCGACCCAGAAAAGAAGTACATCTAGATCACCGCAAAGACCGAATGGCTTACGATCAAAGATGATTGTTCGCTTCAAAGTCATCGTCTTTGCTTTCGTGAAGCTTTCTCAGCCCAAGCGCACGACTGCGGAAACTTAGCCGATCGGGTGAACCGAGGAATTCGGATGACGTGAAAGTAACACCGACCTCAAGAGCTAGATATTGTGGTCTACAACCATTTCATGCCCAGCAGCCGAATAATCACACATCGGGTTTTCTACGTCGTCCTTTTGGTCACCACAACGTATTTTGTCCACAGCATCACCAAAATTACTACCACTCAAACACGCCATCGAGCCTCTGATGAAAACCTAGATATGGCGTGGCTCTCGTCAGGATCATCTAACAAGGCCTTAATCTCTAATCTAGTCAGCAACAAGCTGATCACGTCAGACCGGGTCAGGAATGCGATGTTAGGTGTATGATGCCCATTCCACGAACTACTCCCTCACCCTCGACTATACTCCCCTAAGCTCATGACTACTGACACACCTGACTGTAGGTCGATCGCGCTCACTATGCCCTATCCATACCATACCAAGACTCCCCACAACCTATAGGGTTCGCCGCCACCATCTCAGCTCCCCACATGCACGCTGCAGCATGCGAGTCCCTTCTTCCCTTCCTATACCCAGGAGCTCGAGTCCTCGACATTGGATCGGGCTCGGGCTATCTGACGCACGTTCTCGCCAACCTGGTGGGCAACGAAAGCGAAGGGAGTGTGGTTGGTGTCGATCATATCCAGGAGCTGGTGGATCTAGCTACAACAAACATGCGAAAAAGCGACGATGGGAAGGAGATGTTGCTCAGTGGGAAAATCAAGTTCGTCAAAGCCGACGGGCGAAAGGGCTGGGCTGAAGGGGGACCATATGATGCCATACATGTTGGGGCAGCTGCCACCGAGGCGCATCCTACATTACTCGACCAACTGAAAGCGCCCGGACGGCTGTTTATCCCAGTTGGGGACTCCTATTCACAGTATATCTGGGTCATCGACAAAGATGAAAATGGCAAGATCAGGAGGGAAAAGTCGTTCGGCGTCCGATACGTCCCATTGACAGACGAGCCGACCCATAGGGAGGACTCTTGAACGTTTTCAAAGCATGCTTTCCTGCTCTGATTGACCATCGTATCCAGGCTAGCACTTTCAGCAAGAGAATATAGCGAGAAGCCGATAAAGAGCACACATTACCTATGCTCATATATCACTTAAAGTACTTTAGCATGTTTCCCCTTGCCCGATCTGAAGTAGAGTTGGGCTTTCAGAAAACGCCAAGACCCGATTTCGGGCGGGTTTATGTAGAAATTGTGCTAGCGGTAAAAAGTCCGAAGCTCCAAATGTTTGCGCTGCACCTTCGCTACCCTTAAAGACATCCCAAGCTGTTGCATCATCAACTTCTCCTCATCTCAATGTTCTCTCTCCGAATCTTTGCGCGCGCTACCCCTCGATCTTTCCCTAGATTACCTGCGAGATGTCCCCAAAGAGCGCTATCTACTGTCCGCCGTACTTCGATACTACAGCAATCATGGCGGGTAGCTTCAAGACCTAGACATAGCTTGTTTTCGACTTCAACGATAGTATGGGAGAAGGAAGGCCAAGGTAGCAGCGGTACTGTGACCGTAATTCACGTTTTCTGACAGTTGTGCAGTGGACCAGGAGCTCTCCGCCAAGATTGAATCGGAGCTTCAGATGGAGAAAGATATAAGGGACTCGGAACAGTATCCACCCACTGTTCAAGAATACCTCGATAATAGTCCGTTCGAAGTACGCTTCACGTCCCGTGGCCCAAGTCTCTTTACTGAATTTTACAGATATACGATACATCTGGTCAAGAAGAAGTGGTTATGACCCGCCAATTCGGTGATGAAACGTGCGTAGACTCACCCCATGTATTGGAACCAATGAAGGCGTTCGCTGACGCCTTAATTTGCAGTATCCGCCTGTCCTTCACCATAGCTGACCTAAACAACATGGACCAAGATCCAGACCAGCTGTCAGAGGATCCAGCGTTAGAGGATGAATACGGTGAGGAGGTCCCCGAGAACGCTCAGTCGGGTGGTGCCAATACAAAGGGTGCTGTCAACCAAGGCAGCACCAAAGGTGGGAATATAGCCGTCGCGCCAGAAGACCGCATTGCACCAGCGGACCGCCCTGAGCTCATGGATGACGAATCGGCCCAGGGTGAGGAAGGTAGCGACGAGCCGAGCTTTTCAGTCAACATTAGCGTCATGATCGAGAAACCTGGCAAGGGATGCATGCATGTCGACACCACGGCGCAAGACGGCATGATAGCGATCGTGAACGTGAACTATTACAAGAAGGGGGAGCTCGCGGATCCACAGACTGCAGAACTGGACTGGTCGAAGCGCCACCTGTATGCTGGCCCTCCTTTTGGCAATCTGGACGAAGACTTGCAGTTGCTCCTCGAGAGATATCTTGACGAGAGAGGCATCAACACAGCATTGGCATTGTTCGTGCCGGACTATGTGGACTTCAAGGAGCAGAGGGAATACCTCAGCTGGTTATCGAGTGAGTCTTGATCCGGTTGGCGCTTACACCTCCATGCTAACAATCCTATGCAGATTTGAAATCATTCGTCGAGGCTTAGCGTGATATATCAAAGTTGCAGTCTGCAGCTCCCCCTTTTCTCAATGTACTATCAGTCTCGTTACTTTCCACTCTGAGCGTGATCTTGCATTTGGCTTGTACTTTACTAAGAAGATCGAGATATTTCACAATGTCCTGGGGGTACAGCCTTCAAATAAGGGCTATTTTTATGCACACTTTCCTGCAACGGATCACATTGGCCCTCTTATTATCATCGGACTCCTGGGCTGGATCTCTAAGATCAGCGATCAGCAGGCATGGAAAAGTACAGTCGTGCACAAGCCCATGAATGTGCGGCTACAATAGCAAATTCGACTAAAAGGCCAATCTTTTTCGAACCGTTGAGACACTGTACGACTGCTTAGTAAACGGATACAACCATGCGCCCCAGATTCTTCAAGTCATGGAGCCATCATGTTGTAACAACGGCAAAATGGCCGGTCACGTGCAAGGGGCTTCTGCATGAAGCTTGGCGGTTTCGGAAATCTTTAAAGCTTGCCTGAAACATTATACCCCTTGCCTCGGTCTTGGGAATTAAAGGAGATCACACTGTCCTAGACTCCTAGTCGGCGTCTATTGCGCCAGTCCTGTTGCTTTTGACAAGTGTGGGATGTTTGCACTCCGCCTCCTACCAGTTCTGCCTTGACTAGCTCCACCATGAAGTGTAGAGCATGTCCTGCTGACGGTGATTAAGGCAAGCTTTGGGAAATGCAATTGTGACCACTCATCTACTCTTCGCTACCACATGCTTGATAGGAAGTATCTGTGGTAAGGTCTCGTTCTTGTATCTCTTCGGCTTCTCGATACACAGGCAAGCGCCGGATCGTTTCTCCTAATGTCTCGGCGCCAATGCGGTTGAAGACCCGCTTCAACCCTCTTTACCTCCTTCGTTCTTGACTTGTGGTCAGTGATTAGGAGTAGGCTCTATCATATCAGTACATTATTTCGATTCGAGAAAGGGCAGGAACCCATTGCGCTGGCCGCTATTTGTTGTTGTAATTTTGGTCAGTGCTCCTTCTTTTCCTAGATAGGAATCGACCGCTGACAGCACGTTCCTGCCACAGGCCTCCTAGACACATCCCTCTATCTACGCCCAATCCTTTCCTCCCGCTCCGTCCTCAGACTTGCTTGGATTACCATCATAACTCAATCCCATTTTCTCTTTCTGCTCTTCACGCCCCCGCCAAAATGGAAAAGATGGTATCTGATAGGAGCAGTACGTGGTCCAAGGCGTCCGAACGGTCGAGGTGGCCACCATTGACCAGACTGTTGATGTCTGGGGAGCTGAGTGGGGCGCCTCCAAGAGAGCTGACCTGGAAGGAGAAGCTTGATCGATGGATGGTCAACGAAGGCTACAAGCGACTTTACGTCTTAATTTTCATGTCCGTCCAAATGATGATAGCTACATTCGGTTTCCTCAACTATCAGCTCAAGGACAACCTTACGACCGCACGTGCCATGTTTGGTCTCACCTACCCAATAGCTAGAGCTGCTGCCCTCGTGCTCCATTTCAACGTCGGTATACTGATCTTTCCAGTGTGTCGTACCCTTGTATCTCTGGCAAGGCAAACGCCGCTCAATGGCATTATACAATTCGACAAAAACATCACCTTTCATAAACTAGTGGCCTGGGCGATTGTCTTTTGGAGCTGGGTACATACTGTTGCTCACTGGAACAATTTCGCCCAGCTCGCGGCAAAGAACAACCTTGGCTTCAAAGGATGGTTGCTTGCAAACGTTCTGACAGGTCCTGGCTGGTCTGGCTATGTGATGCTCACAGCCCTGATGCTCATAGCTTCGACATCTATCCAAAAGGTCAAGGGAAAGAATTTCGAGCGCTTCTGGTACACGCATCACCTGTTTATCGTCTTCTTCGTTTTCTGGTCTGTACATGGAGCATTTTGCATGATCAAGACTGACGCTGCACCGTTTTGTGCCGGGACCGGTGTCTTCTGGGAGTACTGGATGTACAGCGGCTTTGTTTATCTGCTGGAGAGGGTTGCACGTGAAATTCGTGGAAGACACAAGACCTTCGTATCAAAGGTCATTCAGCATCCAAGCAATGTAGTCGAGATCCAGATGAAGAAGGAGCACACAAAGACTCGAGCAGGCCAGGTTTGTGCCGCGTCAATGAATCTAATACCAATGCTAACATGTGCTTAATAGTACATTTTCCTATGCTGCCCAGAAATCTCAGTTTGGCAATATCACCCCTTCACCTTGACGAGCGCTCCGGAGGAAGACTATATCTCGGTCCATGTTCGTTGCGTTGGTAACTTCACCAAGGCACTGGGAAAAGCGCTTGGCTGCAATTTTGAGCGCGAGGGTGAGAAGAAAGGAACCGAGGGTTCGGCGGTAGTGGGCGTAGATGATCGGGCGGCCAGCGCAGGCGTTGATCCGGCCATCCGAAAGGTACTCCCTCGGGTCTACGTTGATGGGCCCTTTGGCAGTGCGTCGGAAGACGTTTTCAAATACGAGATTGCCGTTCTCGTTGGTGCCGGCATCGGCGTTACCCCTTTCGCTTCGATTCTGAAGAGCATCTGGTACCGTATGAATTACCCGCAGCAGAAGACGCGTCTTCGCAAAGTCTACTTCTTCTGGGTCTGCAGGGACTTCGGCTCTTTTGAGTGGCTCCGGTCACTACTGATGGCCATTGAAGCGCAAGACATGGATAGCCACATTGAGATCCATACGGTAAGAGTCCCACCCGATGCTAGAAGGATTGCCTATTTACTGACACGGCATCACCCAGTACTTGACCGCCAAGATCCAGCCTGACGATGCGACGAACATCATGATCAACGATGCCGATGGCGACAAGGACACCATCACTGGCCTCCGTGCCCCCACGAACTTTGGGCGGCCGAATTGGGACGCGGTGTTCCGGGGCATTCGTAAGATCCACAGCCCAGCCGAGACAGGGGTGTTCTTCTGCGGACCGAAGGTGCTTGGCAGCCAGCTGCACATCAAGTGCAACATGTACAGCGAGCCCGGCTTCAAATTTGTGTGGCGCAAGGAGAATTTCTGAAGTCATGAGAGTATGGGAAGCTTCCAAGGAGCAGTCGACGTGTAAGGTTTGGCATGGGGCATGAGGATGCAGTCGATTTCGGATCCTTCGAGTCCTACAACAACCAGGACCTCTGGCAGCATATCTTTCAAGCTTTTAAGCCGGGTGGCCTGTATGTGATATTCTGGGCCCGTCGCACTTCAGCGGTATGTATCACGACGCAAATTACTAGGTATCGAGAGGGGAAGGAATGAGCAAGCTGCTTTGATCACCATCATACCTCATATGTGACACAGACGATCCCCAATTTTCGATAAGCTGTTGTCCAGACTATCATGCACCGTCGATCCGCCTACGAAGCGACGTATTCTCGTCCCTGGGCTGCCATGCTCCTGTCAAGTACCGCTAGTTAGACGACGCCAACGAAGTGTTTGGCATTTGTAGGGATTCCATCCCAAGCTATCCGATGGGTACATCAGTGCATCCCATGGATCTCTCGGCCACTGATAATCGGCAGGACATGCCTAAGAGGGATAAGCGTGGGCTAGCTTTTCTTCGGGTCCAGAAACGACAGACATCTTGTTCCTTCTTCTCTGCTCTGGCCCGAGCTCGACGATTGTCATCCCACTTCGCCTGGGTTAGGAGTAGATGTAGAAGTACCTGGCCGTCAATCCTGCATCGTCCCCCCCGCGGGACAGCCTGAGTCCCGTCTCTTGGTAGGCCCGCCGTGCACTATCTTCATGTTCCAAAGCTTGCGACTTTGCATCATTGGTTGTTATCACACCTACCTCATTGGGTAGCTGCATACGTGTAATTCCTTTGACTTTCGATTGTAGCTCCTTCGTCTGCGGGTGTGCTCCGTGCATCGACTTGTGTGAGCAATATCTCTCTTAGTGCTCTACGACCCCAACTATCTCCATCTTCGACGTTGCCGCTTATCGGTTCTCGGCCAGTAAATAAATGGTGAATTATTCCGAAGCTAGAAGAAGCTTTAAGGAATCGATTCCTTCACGTTCTTGCCTTTCCACTGCACGCGATATCTCTTCGGCCCGCCACTATGTCGACCGAGCAAGTGACTACCGCATCAGCTACATCAGAGTTTACCGTAGCCAGCCACGTTCAGATTCATCCTCTGTCGCCAATAACTGCTTCGGAGATCAGGGCCGCCGCTGGCCTGGTCCGCCGTCTCTATCCCTCCACAACAAATTTTCAATTCAAAACCATCACCCTAGAAGAACCAGAGAAAGCCAGACTCGTGCCATATCTGGAAGCCGAGCATAATGCTCAACGACTACCAAAGATCGACCGAAAGGCTTTCGTGTGCTACTATCTTCGCAACACCGTGAGTCAAGCTGTGCACCTACGGCATGCTTTAAATATGCTCTTGGCAATATCATGAGCAATGGCTAAAGTGACTGCTGCAGGACAAGATCCATGAGGCTATAATCAATCTCACGCATAACCATGTCGAAAGCAACGTGAGATTGGGACCAAATGTCCACGGCCCTGGGAGTGCCGAGGAGATCCTTGCGGTGGAAAAGCTTACTCTCGAGGACGAGAAGGTGAAGGCCGAAATTGCCAAGCTGGGCCTTCCTGAAGGGACTGCCATTGTCAGCGATCCCTGGATCTATGGTAGGGTTATTCCTCAAGTCTTGCTATCTGCCAGACATGTTGACGCTCCTCAGGCTCTGATGGCGTCGACGATGACCGGCGCATGTATCAGGCATACCTGTACATGCGTGACCCCAACGATCCGTCAAACGCCGACTCAAACCACTATGCCTTCCCTCTCCCTATCTCACCTGTAGTTGATACCGCGGACATGAGGGTGTCAAGGATAGACTATCTGCCAACCGGCGCTGATCACACCACAAGGAAGCCGCAGCCTCTGGACATCCACCCACCAAATGAATACACGCCTGAGCATCAGGACTTGAGGACGGACTTGAAGCCCTTGAATGTAGTCCAGCCCGAGGGGGCAAGCTTCAAGATCACCCAAGTTGGTGAGACTGGGGAGATGATTGAGTGGCAGAAATGGTCATTTCGCGTGGGCTTCAACCAGCGCGAGGGCATGGTACTCTACGATGTAGGTAGCTCCTGTTGTGAAAACATCCTCCAATGCTCATACTACTAGGTCCGCTATGACGGCAGAGGCCTCTTCTACCGTCTCTCACTTTCGGACATGAACATTCCATACGCTGATCCGCGGACCCCATTCCACCGAAAAGCAGCCTTCGATCTCGGCGATGTGGGCGCTGGCATTACGGCTAATAATCTCGAGCTCGGTTGTGACTGCCTCGGCTCCATCCACTATCTGGACGCAGTCTTGAACGATGAACATGGCGAACCCCTGCCAATGGAAAACATCGTGTGCGTTCATGAGCAAGATGCGGGCATAGGTTGGAAGCACACCAACTACCACACCGGTCGTGCTGCCGTAGTACGCAACCGCGAACTCGTCGTCCAGTCCATTATCACTGTCGCGAACTACGAATATATCATGGCCTTTATGTTCAATCAGGCCGGCGAGCTCATCTACGAAGTCCGCGCCACCGGCATCCTCAACACCCAACCCATTGACCCAGGCGTCACCGTCCCCTGGGGCACCGTTGTCCACCCTGGCGTCCTTGCCACTCACCACCAACACATCTTCTCCCTGCGCATCGACCCTGCCATTGATGGCCATTGTAACCGCCTCATCTACGAAGAAGCCCACCCCATGCCCCGCTCTGCCTTCAATCCCCATGGCATCGGCTATACCTTTAACGAAACCCTCGTGCCGACCTCTGCAGGCCTCGACATCGACTATGGCGTCAACCGCGTCTACAAGATCCAAAACGCTGCTGTCCGGAATCCTGTTAACAACAAGCCTGTCGGTTACAAAATCCATGCACCGCCGTTCCAAAAGATGCTCGCCGACTCGGAAAGCTTCCACCACAAGCGTGCCGAGTTTGCAGACCACAACATCTACGCCGTCCGTTACCACGACGGTGAGCTGTACGCCGGCGGCAAATACACCAACCAATCCCGCGGCGGGGCGGGCGTGCGCGCGTGGGCAGATCGTAAGGAGAATATAACGGACACGGATCTAGTACTATTTGTCCAATTTGGACTGCAGCATTCGACAAGGATCGAGGATTTCCCAGTCATGCCATGTGAGATTCTCAGAGTCAGCCTCAAGCCAGCGAATTTCTTTGACAGGAACCCGGCGCTGGATGTGCCGCCGAGTAGTCAGGCATTCAACAAGAGCACCTTGGTGAGTGAGCAGCATAAGCAGCCGGCGTTAGAGGGTGTCGTTGGGCAGAAGGGTGAAGTCTGCTGTACTAGTAAGTTGTGAAAGTACTAGGAAGCAATGGAAGTATACTGCGATGAAGTCTGCCGAGGTGGGCTTGATGGTGGGCTTTCTTGGTGCTTAGGTGAAGTTTTTTTTGGTCACTCACGAATGCATCTCAGCGCTTTCGATTCATTGCCCGTTCGCAGGAATTTGTCTGACGTTTGCATTTTGCGAGTTCTCAATCTAAGATTTATCGTCGAAGGGATCGAATGCATATCAAAACCATGTTGACGATATGAGCAGTCACGCTGGATGGAAGCAGTGCATCGGACTGCCCTAGCCTGAAGACTGTAGCAAGATCTGTCGTTACATTTGGCTCCTTAGAAAATTCCTGGTTGCGCAATTTGCAATATTACTTCAGAGCTCTGCAATTGCATCGTTTGCTATCTAGAAATGCTGTATTTGTTGATTTACTGCTTCCCAGGTTCATTATCCAATTCCCAGATTTCGATGAACAACGTATGCGATTCAAGGATTGCGCACAGGTTGCAGGCTTCACATTCAGACTTGCCTCAGCTTCTGTGATAGACAGCAAACGCAGATGTGATGAGTCTCAAGTCTCGAAGAGAAGGCACAGAACAGTTATCACGATTCGGAATCGAGTCAAATGGTCGCATCTACCGCAGGACGGGACTCATCCTTCGGAATTCATGGCAGCTGAGTCCTCCATTCTCCCATGCCCAAACATATATATAACCCCCTAATTCCCAGAGCAGCTGCAATTCCCTTCAAGCACCCCAAACACCATCTCCCAACCCTCAGCTCCTGCAAGTCAAGAGCCATTCATTCCTCGTCATCAGCTTCTCTCTTCCAAACAACCTACTCCTCAGCATCACGCTCCCCACAACATCAGCAAGCCTCCACCGACACTCCCCTTCGAATCTCTCTCCATCCAGCCGACCAAGATGTCCCAAATCCAACGCCACCTCACCACCAACAGCAACCCCCCCAACCAAGGCCGCGGCCGCATCCCCCCAGCCTCAACCACCAACCAGCGCATCATCACCCTCGACGGCAACCCCCCCCACAACGGCCCCCCCCCCCCCCCCCCCCAACCCCCGCCCCCCCCCACGCCCCCCCCCCCCCCCCCCCCCGCCCCCGCCCCCCACCACCCCCCCGCCCCCCCCCCCCCCCCCCCCCGCCCCG
>JAABUS010002453.1_pt1 | contig 35038 bp, 38 predicted proteins | sample 5560161 | NCBI WGS metagenome assembly JAABUS01 (sample SAMN10711885, study PRJNA513376) | rock metagenome | isolation source: Antarctica rocks | place: Antarctica: Victoria Land, Trio Nunatak nord | collected 2016-01-04 | reverse complement strand
CACCCTCCCCCCCCCCCGCTCCCCCCCTCCCCGCCGCGAAGAAAGCAAAACCGAGCCGCACCACAACCCATGACCTCCACCACCAACGCTTGCGAAAGACTCAGCCATCTGCCTCACGGCCTTCCTCCAGGAATCGCACGTCGCACACCCATCCGGCCCCCCTCCAACCCCCCCAATCCCAATCCATCCCATCGCATCTCGATTCCGCCCTTCGATGCAGACGGTTCTCGGCGCCGGAGCGCCGGTCGCGAGTGGAGGTCTTGGAGCTGCTGGCGCCGCCGCCGGAACAGCACTGCGGAACAGGCTTCGGGGAAAGACAGATGATAGCTTCGGGACGAGAACATGGGAGATTGTATCTGGAAGCGGGGCTGCAGGTGTGTCTTCTTGGAAGGCAGTGGGACTTTCTAGATCACTCCGCTGTTGTGGAGCCAGGAAGCTTTGCATCTCGCGAGGTGAAGACGGAAGGCTAATCTGTTGGTGTGGTTTTGGTTAGGCGGTTGGATACGACTCAGCCTGGCGGTTGCGCGTGCGGTGGATGCGATGGGCTGTGCGAGTGGTGAGTGGAGGGAGCTTGTCTTGGGCTTTCGATTTGGTAGAATGGCGTGGGTTTTGGTGAGTGAGAGGGGGGAGGGTCTGTGGGTAGTGGGTCTGGAAAGAGATAAGATTAGGGGGATGGGAGGGTTTTCTGTGATGATATTGGTTTTTGGGATGGGTGGGGATTGGAGTTCGGGAGAGAACAAGGGGGGAGGGGGAGGAATGGGGGGAAGATAGCGTTTGTCCGTCCGTCGTGGGTCTTTGGAACGGCTTTGATTCAATGGCTTGGCAAAATCCTTCGTTATGAGCACGAATATGGCTGCGATACCCCCGGGGATGTTGGATGCTGGAGCGGTAAATACAAGGGAAGACGGATAAGCCTAATAAGTTATGGAAACGAGATCAAGGTCCAGCCCGCTTCATCTTGATCGCCAGAGACTCTTGACGGTCTAATTATAGATGCTGGAAAGGTCGAGATTGAAAGGAAAGAACGCGAAGATTGAAAAAGTGGGGGGAGAAGAGGATTGTGTCGCTGTGTCAGTCGCAAAATCTTCGAAAGGCATCTATTTGCACAAGTTTGCAGAAACTTTCCTTGGAGATCGCCACCCAGCCATAAACAGACCAGAGATCAGGGTCCAACCCACTCCATCTTGATTCCCATATTCCCCCACGGCCCACTCATCGTCGCCTCATACATCTCGCCACCACCCTGCCTCGCCCTCGCTTCGATCCACTCCACAAACGCCATCGCCATGCTCTTCATGGCCAGGTTGGAAGCTGGGAGCTGCGGGGAGAAGGTCAGGCTGAGGTGTTTCGTCTTGTAGGTAAAGGCTTGCTTGAAGACCTGGGGGGTCGATGGCGAGGAGGGGTGAGTGTTGATGCGGCGCCAGATGTAAGTGTACCAGAGAGAGAGAGCAGTGGCGCTGATTTGGATAGGTATGATGGCGGTGGAGGTGGTGAAGTGGAGGGTGTACCCGTTGCGGAGACTGTGTTGGGCCCGGGGGGTGAGGGCTGTGGGTAGTGGTGGTAGTGGGGAGTGGGGCGGCGGGATGGTGATAGCAGTGACAGGCGAGGAAACAAGGGTGAGGAGGAGGAAAAAGAAAAAGAGGATGAGGCTGAGGAGGGCTCGTGGGTGGTGCATTGTGCTCGCCAGATCTGGAGTAATAATTGAGAAATTTGGCGCGTCGGAGTGGTGGCCGGAGTCGGATGTGGTCGACCTTAAATCATCTCTGCATACCAAGCGGGAGGGCTGCGAGCTCGCATATCGGATATCTCGTCTGACGTAGGTACTGCGGATGTGATGGCTCTGCGCCTGTAGCGGCGCTTAGATGATTCATGAGGTTGCAGTGGAAGTAACGGACAGCAGTCGCTAGAAATTAGCTTAGGTATCATACGCTGCCCAAGCAAAGAGATGGCAAGGTAATCGATTTCTTTAGCTGCTGGCGGTTCGCGCAAAGTGTACTACGATACCTTTATGGTGTAGCTCGAAGTACAACAATATCGATGACCGATTCCTGGAGAAATGGGTCTTGCGATCGCTGTGGACGTGGAATGAGAAGGAGGTTGAAATTTCTCATTCGAATAGAGTCGCTGCTGGACCATTGATAAAGTCCGGATTTGTGAGAATCGTACATCATTGCAGACAGGAGTCCCACCCTCACTTACTGGATTCCGAGCTCCGTTGTATTGATAGCTATACAGATCGGCGGCGGATATCTTGATATCGCCCGTTTGAAAGCTGGTGCAACTGTTCGGTGCCCAGTCCAAGGCAATCCAGAAGACAGAGCAGCCGGATCGCACGACATCCGTCAGTACATTCACAGTGCTGGGCGCACGTTGCCAGGTGGGTCTGGCTCAAAGCCATGGCCAACCCCAAACTCCCCACCAGCATCGAACGTCATCTCTGCCATGGCCGGCATCATCTCCCCAGTCTTCGGTCCCGACTTCTTCCCCACTATGGAGAAGCACCAGGCCTCCGTCGGCAATTCTCATCTTGAATTCCTCCACTTCAGGCACATATGCCTCCCGCAGAGGAAGCTCAATCATGACACGTGATGTCGTGTATCCGTTGAGGTATTTGATTATAGTATTAACGAGCCAAGTAGGATGTAGGGGCGAGTACAGTGGATCAGAGGCCAGAATGAGGTCGAAGCGACGATCCGGGCTTGCAGTAGATGGCGCCGACCAGTCGAGGGCGCCCACGCTGGGAGACTTACCTTTCGGGAAAAGTACTTCGTTCGCTTTAACGTTAGCCTGCAGATTTGACACAATGGCTTCGAGATCAGTAAGATGGACAGATGCGTCTGGAAACAGCGCTGCCGCAGCAATGCCGAGTAAACCAGTCCCAGAGCCAAGTTCAAGTATACGCGGAGAATCTGTAGATGAAGGGCGCAAGATCGAAGGCAGAAAATGTCTGAGAGAGGGCAAGCGACGAGCGAGAAGATACGAGGCGAGCCAGGTCTTATGGCCTAAATTGTCAGACGTAAGGGAAGGCTCCCTAAGACGTATATGGATATGAGGCGCATTAGGCAAATGTCCTGGAATCGTGAATGTACGAGTGAGAGTCGGTTGAGCTATGAAAAATTAGTCAGTATGGAACATGATTTGGTATGCTATAGGATCTGAAACACCAGCGCGCGACAAGAGAGGAGACTCCGATGGCCAGTACGAATTCAAAGTACTGAAACTCAAGAGGTAAGGACTTTTCGTAGACTCACAAGACCGATGATAGATCTCAGAGCTCGAGAAAGATTCCAATGATTTATCAGTGTGGCTTGACGACAGACTTCCGGAATTCAACTTCTTAAGCTGGGCGTCACAATGTAGAGACGGAGCAAGAAACGAGGAATAACCAAGAAAGTCCACGAGCTTACCTGTCCGACCTGCTCGCTCAGCCAACCTAGCACTAGCAGCCTCGTATACCCGCTCTCGAACTCCTTCATCTTCAATCCACAAGAGGGAGCTCGATATAATTCCCGTCAAGTATTTCGGTACACCATCCTCGTCGACTCGAACACGTCCCACTTCCCCTTCCGTCGAAGTCCCATCTTGACCCACATCCCATGGAAAAGGCTTGGTCTTCAGTCGGTCGAGGCTGGACAGTAGGGTCAGCGCTGGAGGCCGTGTGTATATTTGAGGGAGGTCAAGGACTGCGGAGGGGAGGCTTGTCTTAGTGTCAGCTCTTCATAGCCTGGGCTTGTGGATTGGGAGTCGTACCATGTAGCACTCGCTCTTCAGGTCTTTCTTGTTGTGCAGCGTACATCGGGATCGTCGTTGCTGTGTATGGTGGGGAAGTGTGACCATCGACGGTCATCGGCCTTGAGCCTGTCACCTCAAATTCGACGAGTGCCCCTCGTGTATGTCAACGCGACGACCTTCGCTGGCCTATTTCCAGCGAGCAGATTGTGCGAGAGTACTTCATCTACACTTTCCCCGATGATTGAAGGTTCACAATCAACGGTGGTGGAGTTGCTCAGGGGTTTGTGCTGTCGGAGCTGAAGTTCAGACGAAGACAGCTCGGCGGATTGATGATATTAACCTTGAAGAGGATTGGCTTCAGGGTCCGCTTCAAGAGCGGCGATCGGCGGCTGCCCCTCCTGCCCCACGTTCCGCTCTCCCTTGACCTTACACTTTTACATGTGTAAAGTAAATCATTTTTCTTCTCCTCTTGCATATATACTTATACATATATATAGATATATTTCCTAACACTTCCTCCACCATGGTCCTCGGCCTCCTCGCCCTCGCGGCCCTCCCCACCACCATCGGCATCGCCGAAGGCATCTCCTCCCGCAACAAAGACAAAACCGCCGCCGCCGACGCCGAGCTGATGCGCGAATTCACACTCACCTGCTTCTGCGACGCCCCCAGCCGCAAGCGTTCCGAGATCCACACCGGCCGCGTCGTGCTCCGCAACCAGCAGCTCTACATCGCCCTTTCCCCGCCCGCCGACTCCTTCCCTTTCACGGGCTTCTACATCGCGTATCCGGACCCTGCGCGCACGCCCGTGCAGCTGGGGCTGGTCACGTACGTCTCGGATGAGCCGCCGGCGCTGAATTGGGTGTATGTGGACAAGGGGACGAGGCAGTTGAGGTATGGGAACCGTACGATGAGTATTGAGCATGAGGTTGGGCCGTGGGGGTTTGAGGCTGGGGAGGAGGGGGGGGCGGGGGGGGTGACGTTTGATGGGGTGGAGGGGGCGGTGGCGGTGGAGACGGAGGAGGGGTGGGAGCTTAGGTGGGAGGATGGGGATGGGGGGATTGGCGATGTGGCGGGGAGGAGGGTGTTGAGTGTGAGTCTTGAGAGGAGGTTTGTTGAGGAGCCGAAGGCGGAAGAGGCTGTGAATGAGGGGGATGAGGTGGCGAAGAAGCCGGCTGCGAAGACGAGTGGGAGGTTTGAGGTTACGAGTACGACGGTGCAGAAGGAGAAAGGGAGCAACAAGCCGGCAACGAAGACAGAGAGTAAGATTGAGTTGTAGAGGAGTACGAAGACGATGGAGGAGGAAGATAAAACATGAGGCTTGATCCGCGACTGGTACTTGGATCACGATTTCCCACCGCCATCTCCCTTCGAGATTACCATATCGAAAACGCAAATCCCATTGAGTTGGACACTAGCGGACATCCCTCCGAGCTGGAACTATGCAAAGGACTGCCCCTAGGTAGGCGACTATAATACCTCCGGACTGACATGAGACTTGTCAAGCGAGCGCCCTCAGCTCGAAAGTCAGTCGAGCTGATTGAAAACACGGAGACGGTTGGTCTGATCTCGACTCTTGGCCACAAGCGGACGCCTGCCTGCCTGACGTACTGGAATGCCGCTTGCTCGGCTCCCTGCGCTTCTATGCCGGAAACAGGTGTTCTCCACTTGTCACGTTGAGTGGCCGTAGAGATATTTGCGACTCTGGGGAACTCACACCATGGATGTAGGCGAGGTCCAAGAAATTGTGAAAGAAAGGACGGATGGCACTGGAGCAGTGCTGGATGCGTTAGTGGGATTAGAGATCAGGTGGAGTTATGGCGTGATACTCGGCAAGCGAACGAAAGGAGTAAGAGCAAGGAGTCTATATGTCTACCCGCAATGCGTCTATACAAACCTTCCCACATCAGAACTTGTAGACTTGTTCTTTCGAGTACCCCAGCGCCTTCAGTATCCCCAACAGCTCTCCCTGATCCGACGGACTCGGCTTGCTCCCACTTATACTCTTATACATTCCTGGCGGCCCACACACAAAGATCTTAATATTCCCCTCCTTCGGCTCCGGCAGCACCGTCTTCAACAACTCCTCGCTTATATACCCCTTCCCCTGCGTCCACCCCTCGCTCGGCTGGTCCAGCATATAAAATGCCTTGAACCGCTGCGGATACGTATTCTCCAGTTCCTCAAACTCATGCTTCAGCAGGATATCCTCCTCCTTGACGTTGCCGAACACGAGCGTGACTTTCGTCCTGTCGTCAGGGTTCTTGAAGATGGCACGGCACAGCTGGTACATGGGCGTGATGCCGGTGCCGCCGGCGATGAGCGCGATGTGGTCGTGCTTGTTCTCGGACCAGGGGTATTTTGGAAGGGGGCCTTTCATGTCGAGGCGTTGGCCGGGGGTCATGCTGTGGAAATGTTCGGACATGGGGCCGTTGGGGTAGCGCTTGATTATGAAGTCGAGGTGGCCGCGGGCGTCTTCGTCGCTGACGGGGGTGTAGGGTCGGAGGACGGGCTGTGGAAAGGTTAATCCACTATTAAGTACATCTGATGATGGGTCATTATACCTTCTCCATCTCAGGGCCCTTGTACTTCGTGAGCAGTGCAGCTACAACGACATCAGTAAACCATCCATCCCTCGGCTCATCATACGCACAAGCAATATGTAGTCCCGAGACATCATCCTTCTCCGGTAGCGCGAATCGGTATTTCTTTGTATTATAGTTGATCTCCTCCACCTTCTCGAGCATCAAGCTAATGAACCCCTGCTCTCCACCCTTGAACGCCGCATTGCCCGGTTTTCCCTTGTTTTGAGCATCCGAGTCGTCCTGGTGTTCGGCTGGGCCGGGAAGCTTCTTGCCGGTACTTCTTGGGCCTGACTGGTATCTCAAGATGGCAAAGCCTCCAAAGGCTGCGACGGCGCTGCCGGCGAGAATGTAGGTCCAGGTGCTACGGCCCGGGGAGCTCTCGGTGGCATAGGAGCGGGTGCCCTACAATGTGATATGTCAGTATAGATAATTGTAAGGAAAGTGGGTGAGAGGTGGCCGGCTATTGTCTACGAGTGCAATCAGTGAAGGTGGGATAACCTACAGCCTTGAGAGGCTGCGCCGCTCTGAAAACCTGCCTCGCAAGCATTGTGAGATAGCGGACTGTTGAACCACAATCACAGCTAGAGTATTATGTGGGGAGCTTTCGCAAGATGGGATGATCAGACATCGAATGGTTTTCGATTGGCAGGCTGGTGGTCAGCGTTGATTATGTCAGCGGAAGTCTTGGCATTTCGGTGAAGCCAACGCACCTGCAGAGCAAAGCATCTCCCAACTGGAAGCGGTACAGTTCTAAAGTACATTAGGATTCTATTTGCTTGACTGTGCATCAATACCAGTGTTTTTATCGCGGTTCCACTCTGAATGCATGGAAAGCCCTATGACTCTTTCGGCTCTCAAGCAATGAGACAGATGGTGCAAGATCAATCCTTACCGAAAGAGCTCCCATGCTCTCAGGAATGCCGAGTGAAGGCTGGCCTTGTCGCTATTACAGAGCGTGGTTCGCATTCTTGGTGGCTCATTCAATGCTATGGCCGCATTGGTCATACCAGTCCCTTCAGGGTGACGGTCATGCCATGCTGATTCACTACATCTCAAGGTCATGGCTTTCCACCAGTGCTCTATACCTGTACGCCAATCGAAAAGGTCTCTTTTCGAGGCACTGTGGCTGAGGTAAGTGCCTCAGTCATTCTCTTTGTGTCGAACATTTGGCTTTGTTCGCGCATCCAATGTGCCAAGCTCCTATGCTTTGCAAAGCCCGATCGCTCCGACTCTGGCTGACAGATGAGGTAGAGTGTGCGAAATGACCCTCTACCGAAGATCTTGACGATGATGCGTCCAAAACCACTCGTCGGTTTTCGGGTCTTTCTATGGTATCCTCTCTCTGTCCTTCGGTGTTTTTGTTCGCTATGAGGGCTTTCGTTGCCCGCTCTTGCTACTCACACAATGTCTGATTGACAGCTGTAGACCGCATCCGGCCGGCACAACAACTTCCGTATTTGTCTTGCTCTCTATGAGGGACTTTGTTCCCCGCCCTTATTTCTTCTACGAATTTTGGTCGACCACTGCAGTCCGCATCCGGCATGCACAAAGAATGCTAGCATTTGATTATCCATTCGTTGAGCCCGCGGAGCTGAATGATGGATTCACTCGCGATCCACTACAGATTATTGGCAATTCGTGGTGCAATAATTACCAATGAACAGACCTCCTCGTCCACCTTCGCCTCTAAATGACCTGGGATTTCCGGGTTTCACATTGGGACAAGCTATCAGCCGACGCCATGATCTTAATCCAGTATGGGGCTGCACTTCGAGCCGAGCTCCCTGCCATGGACAAAACCCGTGCCAGTGTATTTGCACTATATGTCAGCACAGATGGAAACTCGGCGATGACGACGATAGAGAAGCATATCGGGTTGCCCAAATTGATGGTCGCCTAGATGGAGATCCCGAGTTTTGCGATCCCCCGAGGCGAATCTTCACGCTCCGCTTCGTCTATTTTCCGCCTCCGATGCCGCAGCCTAGGAGAAAGTTGGGCAACCTGCTGCAAAAGCTTGCGTCAGAGACTTTGGATAGTATATCTGCCTTCGTTGGGGAGTTTCAAATAGGTGCCGCTGGTCTCAGGGGTCGCCCTGCGATCGGTGGACCGGCTCAAGCGCATCACCACTTAACATTTGCAGTAGGTCAGAGACCTTGCACAGAGGGATATTCCAACACACATCATTTCGGTGGGGCATCACGGCAGTGGGACCTTACATTACGCTGTCCCAATGACCGTCATGGGGCCGCCCTTCCGTACCAAGGTCAGATACACGTTTGTAAAGAACATGACTGCCTTACGAATCGACGTGCTGTCCCGCACCCTGGCAACACTCTGACTCGTGGTTTGGATGCGGACACACCAGGATCACGGGCTTGGGTTTGCCAGGATCACATAGATGGCGCGAAAACAGAATGGCGGCTCCACGACCGTACAGATTTCGACAAATCCCATCGGGTGCCACCGTGTACCTTCCACGAGAAGCAGCTTATGCGAGATCATCCCCGTGGCATCAATACGTGCACATGTAGCCGCGTCTCATTCGATAGTTGGCAGTGCCGCGCCTGTTTTGAAGCCAAGATTTCGAAGATGACGGAGGCTTTTCAGATTAGAGTGGATTTGCCGTTTCGGGGAGACGCAGATATTCAGATCACGGGGGACAGACATTGGGATGACTGGAGGATTGTGAGACGAATGTTGGCGAGAGACCACCCATGCTTGCATTCTCAAAATCTTCAGGACTGCAAAGTCAAGCGCCTCGGCGGAATATACAGGAAGAGGGTTCTCGACTGTCGCTGTTGTGGTGGGGTCATTGTTGAACCGCAGGCAGAGCCTAGCAATCGGAAGTTAAGGTCGATGCGTGGGGAGGGCGAAAAGGGAACAGGTGGAGAGCAGGGGGTGGGGAGTTCAGCACATCCTAATAAGCGTGCTGCCCTTGTGCAGCTTGATGATCAAGGTAGGGCAAAGTATCAGAAGACGAAGAGGTAGCCTGATAGGTTTGTCGACGATTTTGTCTTTCTGGAGCTTTGTTGTTCTTTGTTTCCGTACGGTGCTGGATGGAGGATCAAGTCGTTTGCTACTAGTGTTTGTCCGCTGCGACCACCCATACTGAATGCAAGTGTCAAAGGAGTCGCTGTAGGCCAAAGATCACTGACCGATTTGATTATATATGGGTAAGAGCTACGCACTTCCCGTGTGGCTTAACAAAAAATTCTTGGGCAGCTCTCATTAAACCCTCTCCGGTCAGCTTCAGATGTTGTATTCTTTCTACATTCTCATATATAACCTTTCGCTTCGTTTAGGCTCCAGACCGTTCTGACATTCATGAAACTCGCATTCCGATGTCGATTGCCACTGGATCTGTCGTTCGCCTGTGTTCTCAGGCCTGTTCTCCCGGAATCCAAGCCCCGGTGAATAGCGACCACGAAGCTTTTCAACGTAGAAACTTCAATGATTTAATGGTCACACGCTTTCACGTTGGGCATAATGGCCAATATAGGCCTATGGGCAATTAGTCATTCCGTCTTTCGACCTCCACATTCGCATGGGACCTCGGATGTCCGAATACGCTGGTCTATCGATTCCAGGCCAGGGAACCCGGCCTGAGTTGGAATTGCAGATTTTGGTGTGGAGTCATATTTGAGGGCTTTTCTTAGTCATAATGTTTGTTGGTTGGCTTTCCGTCATATTGCCTCAGGGATGACTTCTCTCAACATCTTAAATTGAATATGGATACCGTCATGAATGCAACAAGAGTTCGTCACAGAGCAAGTGCGGAAGCTCCTACATCTTTGATCACGCTGGACGACACTTCTGGACATTATACTATATATACCGCTTCTCGCAATACACGCATCAGGACGACATCTATCTTATCCTTATTAGACACTGCAACCTGAAAGCAGAAGATACTTTGCTCATCAGATATTTTGCTCCTACAATGTCCCAAGCCCCCAATCCCTCTATACTGATAGGCCTCCCCGTGGAGATACGCCTCTCCATACTCGACTACCTCATCCCTCGCGATGCTGACAACCGACGGACAATCACCATGTCTCTGGTCGATGGTCTGCGGCAACCCGGACCTGACAACATCCACATTCATGATGTTTATCCGTCTCGCCAGTCGCTTCGCCGTTACCTCAAAGGCGTTGGGATGGTCAACCGCCAGCTTCACGACGACGCTATGGTCCTCTTGTATGACCGCACCTTCATCATTACAATTGGCAAAGATCCAAAATGCTCGTGGCCCCAATGCGTCGCTGATCACGCTGCCAATTGGACGATCCCAATGCAATGGCAAGTCCTACTACCAGGCTTCGATATTGCGCGTGTGAAGGAGATGAGGATCCGGGCTGTGTCGAGCGAAAATAACGTTACCTGGGCAAGCATCCAATGGCGTCTGGAAAGCTTCTGCCACATCCTTGGCAGACACCTCGTGGAACAAGGATTAAAGAAACTAGTGGTGGACATCGCAGATATGCACGAGAGCCCACCAGAGTGGTCCGTATGGCAAATCGGTCCTTGGGGTCCTGTGTCTGTTCTGGACCCACCGAAAGCAACAGTCGAGGATGTGGTCCGTCTCCTACATCCCGTGTGGTCGTGCCTCAGCAATGTGAAGGCGTGCGAAGTCATCGTACCTGAGTGGGCCGGCAGGGACCCGTGGGCTGTGGATGCTGCAAATGAAATTAAGGAAGTAATTGGACTCACCTGGAAGGAACGGTATGAAATCGTTGAGAATAGCTCGATTCAAGATACTGCTTCTCCTTGCGATGGATGCCAATGGAACGACACCCACAATCCCGACGGAGCAAACGAACAAGAGGGCTCCGAGAGTGCAGATGTCGGAACAGACAACACCGCTTACAACAACAACGAATGCAAGCCCGAGCAGATCGAAACAGAAGAAGAAGAAACCGACCCAACCAAATTTACAGATGACGGTTCAGAAACCGATGACTGGCCGCGATATAACCCCAACGACGAGGAAGAACCTGAAGATCTCTGGGCCAAGAGACGAGACGAAGAAAGGGACGACTTCTATCTGTTACCGCCTCCACCGCCATATGTTTTGGAGTACCAGCTTAGAGACTCGGTGTGGATCTTTGGAGAAGAGCCACAAGTTGAATCGAGCGAGGTGGATTGGGGTTGGTAAACCCTGAGCCGATTTGCATCAGCGAGCGAGATTGGGTAAGTGGGACAGCTGAGAGATATGGATAGTACTGACAGAGACACTAATACGGAAAGCAGGCAGAATAGATTTATCCAGCTGGCTTTGGAGAATGGAGACGAAGGTTTGAGAAGTATGGAGGGCAGTGTGGGCTGGCTTCGGGATAGTTGCACACGTGTCGCAGTCTGGTTTTCGAAATCAGGATGTTTGTTATTCTAATGATTAGGGGTAGATTGCACAAACAATCACTGAACAAGACTTGAACCCTCTTCTCAACTGCTGCGATTTTGTCTGTCGTGCCTGTCGGGCTAGAACGTTGACATTGGTCATTGCGCCTTGGCACTGGATTGTAGAAGTACTCCCATCCACCTGCCACATCTCTCCCATCCACATCTGTCCCATCCATCTGTACTTTCAATGTTCAAATCGCAGCTAAAGTCGAATAAGTCCCAATACAAGATCTGAGCCTATGACATGCCTAGATTGTATCTTACACGCTATTACAAAAACATCCCTCCGACTGCGACTTCACTAGTCTCAATCCAAGTCAGTCAAAGTGCTTGACGCATCAACGTATTGACGCTTTGCCAGTGGGCCTTATTTGGGTATTCAATCCATCGCTAGTCCATCAACAAGTTGCGTCAATGTGCAGAGTAATTCGATCCCTAGGGTCAGCTAACCTCAAAGCCAGCACCATATCAGCTTTATAATAGAAATCCATGAGTAAAAGCCTAAGCACATCTCTTAGTACTTCCCATACCCAAAAGAATCAGCAGTTTCTGCATCTCTCCTTACTTTTAAGTTTCACCGCGAAGTCGTTTGTCTCCAAGGCTCCAGAGTGCAACCACCCAATCTTAATCTTTTGTCTTTGTCTCGGAAGCAAACACTATGTGCATCTTATTCTTTGATCCAACTTGTGTAAGCAAGAGTCACGCAGACTTCACCATCCCCTCTATGCAGTTTCCTTTCCCGATTTGAATATCTTCCATGCAACAGGACTGCCCCTGAAGGGGCAGTCTAGCTTACATTCGATCTTTCTCATATATCTATATAGATGGCTCTAGAAGACATCACTGTATCCTTGCATGTTTGATATTAAATCCTGGTTGTCTCGTACCTTGCCTCCAAGTTGGTCTGGGATAATCAGCTCTTGAGTCATTTTGAGGTTGTTCCTTCAGCCACAGAGATCGGTGACTGGCTATCTTGCTCACCTGGTACCACGGATTGCGATGTTCAACACCTTGCTCAAAAACATGAGTGAAGAGAGACTTAGTACGACACAAGATGGATCTTAGCCTTCGATCACATCCAAGCACGAGATGCGACAATTTCCGTGCTTTTGAGTTCCAGACACTGCCATTATAAGTTGCGAAGATGATCCATTGTTTTTTCCTACAAATACTGTTTCAATCACTTCCTGCTTAATCAAAGCTCTGCGTAAAGACTGGACTCTAGATATCAATTCAGAATTCACACCATGTTACTCGGCCAACCCAGATCATGTCCACTCATGGACATTCCCATCGAGATCCGCCTCTCAATCCTCGACTACCTCCTCCCCCGAAATCATGATAACTCCAGGACCGTCACCCTCCCCACACGAGCCTGCGAGATCGATCATGACGCCCAAACCAACACCATAGTCCTCGGGATCCCGAGGCTGGATCCCCACCCTGTCCTCGCCGTCGACACATCCCCATCCCGCTTCGCTCTCCGCCGCTACCTCTCCGGCATCGGCCTCGTATCCCACCAGCTGCATGCCGAATCTAACAAGGTCCTCCACTCCGCAACCTTTATAGTCGACATATCTGAGCAAACCTTCACCAAACAAGGCTGCCACGCATTCAGGTTCATCTATTACCCCACCGTCTGGGAATGGAACCCGCTCCTCCCTGGTCTTGATCTTTCGCACGTCCGTGAGCTGAAGGTCCGTCTTCGACCCAGTGATCATTGCATGTTCTGGAAGTATATGCATGACTGCATGAGAGCTTTCTGCGAGAGCCTCAATCAGCGCATCGACGGTGGCGGGTTGAAGAGGTTGACGATTGAGATTACCGAGACTGAGAGTACTGGGGGTTTTCAACCTTTGGCATCGCTTCTCCCTGCGTCAGCTAACGATTTTGCGGGTATATTGGATTCATTCGGACGCTACCTCGGCAACGTGCACGAGTGCAGTATCATGCTGCCCAAATGGGCCACGGAAGACCAGGAGCTCATGGAGCTGGTGGAAGAGACGAAGACGACGGTGTGCCTGCCATGGGAAACGACCGGTTTCGAACACACCGTTGGAGGGATCCAGGTTGAGGAGGCGGCGTCCAAGAAGACTCAGCTACAAGACGCCGAATGTGCCAATACCCAGGGACAGGAACAAGCGCTGGAGGACACGCAAGACCCTCCAACAGACAATAAATGGCAGCAGAGCCTGGAATGGTCCCATGAATGGTCCCTTCTTAAAGAGAAAGAATTGTTCAAGAAGCAAAAACACGAGGAATGGGACGATTGGTACGAGAGTGGGGACTGCTCGTGCTATGAATGCCCTCATATCTCGGAGGGAAGATGGAGCGTGAGTGAAGACGGTTTAGGGGGGTGAGGGAGGAAAGTGGGTGGGTTTGTAGACGGGCTGTTGTATCTTTCGAGAGATGGGCGCAGCTTGCAGAGTAAATCATAAAAAGCGTAGAGCCCTCCATCTTTCCACTAGAGGCTGCAACTATGTCTCTTCTTGCATCTCCCCTACAGTAGCCCACACCATAACAAACCCTCCTTTCTTCCCCAGCGATCGAGCCCATCGGATCCAGCCCATTGACCCAGCACTTTCAGATACCCAACCCCCAATCCGGGCTTTGAGAGCTAGTACGAAACGCACAGTATACTAGACAGCAGAGTGTGTGTCTGTGTCTGTGTATTGGCTGAACGAGAGATCAAGTTGCTGACACTCAACAGCGTATTCAGGTAATAGCGATGGGCTGAATGACCAGTCGTGGGCAAAGCGGGTAATCCGTTGATGGATATCAGCTGTAGTGAAAGAGATTGTTGCAGAAGCAACAGAAAGAGGGTTCTCGTAAGGGTTGCAAAGAGAAGCACTTACCGCAAGCAAGAGAAAAGTGGCATGCAGCTGTGCTCTCTTTGGATATATGATCATGTCCTGCGCATACTGCTGCTTTCGACGTCGCTGAGCATCGGTGTTTACGTTTCTCCGAACAAAGAAAGCCAGTGCGAATGTCTAGAGTTTGGTCTTCACCTATCTGTGCCACCAAGACATCGATCTGTATCGACAACAAAAGCAGCCGAGTATTGGTACCTTGGCTTGCTCGCCGGAGCGGAGTCCCTATCGACCTTGTAGGATGTGTTGGTAGAGCTCCTCCACAGCAGCAAGTGACAGCACCCAGTTGATTGAAGCACCAAAGCCCGAGCTATCTCCCCTTCCCATTGATCCCCAACCGCCTTCCGCCCGCCATGCCTATTCGTGAGACAGCCTCCTGTTGGACCATCATCTGCCCTTCCGTAATGGTAGCGCTGTTCTAGATTATAGATTTCGAGATGCTCTTTATTCGATTGCTCGTTGGCTTGCAATCAGGGTCTTGTTATTTTAGGGGCGGGGGAAAGGGAAGGGGGGGGGGGGGGGGAAGTTGTACTGATTATGATGTTCAGGCAGGGCGGTGTTGACTTGGCTGTTTCTATCGGTTAAGTGTGTTCTAAGGAAGGGAAGGGGTATAGTAGAGATACGACGGGCTACAGGAGATGAGGGGACCCCTGCGTTGGCGATTGATTGGCCTGGGGTGGTGCAGACACGTAGGAATGTAAGGTATGGTGTACTGAGGTGGCTGGGAAGCAAGGTTCGCAAGCGTTTGCAAACCGTTTCACACTATTGGTGCACTATTAGTTTAAACCGTTTAGTGCAATTTAGTTTGAGGTATTTGGCAAACCGTGCAGTTTGGTTTGGGAGATCTATATCACGATTTGCATCGATAGTTTATAGATATCTTGATATTCGACGATGCAACCCCAAAATAAGCCTAAAAAGCTTGTTGATAGATTAAAATTGCCATCTACTCTATTATTATCAAGGCAATCGACTAGCGACCCAACAATTTAGTCAATATTTTTCTATTAGGGCAACCGACTAGCGACTCAACGATTCAGTCAGTGTTTTTTCGACGACGAATCTTTTCACTTTGGCACTTTGTATCGTACAACATTATCCAAGATGCGCAATAAAGAGATCGATACATCTACGAAATCAAGCCTCTATTGCATTACTAAAGATCTAAAGTGGCGTACACTATCAGTTTAAATCGTGCAGTTTGGTTTAAGGCCTAAATCGCACGGTTTAGGGCGACGACAGGCAGTTCAGTTTGCTTTAAGGCCTAAAACGCACGGTTTGAACGGTTGCGATCCTTGCTGGGAAGAGCATGATAAGGGAGGAATTGCTATAGGGAAGATTGTCCCAGGAGAATGGGTGAAGCAGGGGGTGGGAGGAGTGGATTGGCTTGTGTAGTATGAGAATTGGGGCTCGTGTACGGAAGGGAGAGGGTTGTAAAGATGTGAAAATTAAACCGGAAACGTCCGCTATGACAGGGGTGGGGGAGAAAAACCGTGCGAGATGTGAGCGTCCTTGTCGAACAGGCACTGGTCAAGGTGGCTAGCTTGTGCGATTGGATTGGATAGGTATCAAGTGGAAAAGTGTGAGGGGCAGAGTTACGCTGGTCGAGATGGTTAGCTTGCGTGGTGGTATGAACGAGAACCAAGTGGAACAGTGGGAGGAGCAAAGTCAATACCATTGGTGTTTCTGCACGCTAGTGTCGTCAAATCCGTTCGGATTGAACATCCCTTATGGATGCCAAAACCTGACTCTCCTATTCCTATACCTGATTAAATGGGCATCACGACCATCATGGCAGCAGACTATCGGGTAGAGGCGACAACCCTGCACATTGCCGACCCTCTACTTCGTAATCCGAGAGGCCAGCGGCGGGCATGATGCATATCTGAGCGCCCATCATGGCCCATTCCACAACGAAGCGCTTCGCAGCGCTAGATCGGGCTGTCCAGTACGGTAATTGTATCTCGCAGTGATCTGTCTTCGAAACCACTTCTCGAAACCGCTTCAGGACGTTTTCGTAATCATGAACAGCGATGTTCGTCCGCAGAGGCACAAGGTCTCCTGCAGACCAAACCCCGAAACGCCAACAAGTACTCCAGTCCGTGTCGTTGACCTCGATGCGTAACCTCTTGAGCGGCCCTCGAGGAACCAGTTGTTGACCGCAGAGGTTCTTCAACGCAGTGTTGACGTTATCCCAGAAGGACCAGAAGTCGGTTGGTGCGATCTCGACCACCATCTCAAGTATCTTGCTGAAATCAAGACCTGGGAATACGGGATCCCAGACCCAGTTTATACCTCCATTAGCGGCTGCTGTCAAATTGAAAGCCCGCTCGCCAATTCTGATGCGGAATGTGCGTGCTTGTAGGATGCGTAGGGTCTCGGCATGGAGCCTCTTGGTGGTGTAGAGGATTGCGTAGCGGTGTTCGATTACGCGTTCTCGTGGTCGAGATCGAGGATGTAGAGTTCCGAGTTTGAGTGACGTGCGACATTCTGGGTATGACTCCTGGTCGACATTGTAAGTGCTGGGAATATTGTTGGGAAGGACTTGTTCGATTATTTTCGTGAGGAGTTCGCTGGGGAGGCTACTGATGGATGTAGACCGAATATTCTTAGTGGGCATAGATAATTGCTTGGGTGGCGGGTATCGCTCGAGGTGATCTTCTGACATGCTAGATCTGAGGAAGACGATGGCGGAGGAGGTTTCATAAGTTGGTAGACTCTCAGTTACTGAGGTTCTAGGCGCCGATGAGTTAGTATTTGAGCCTACGAGCCGTAATGAAGGCTTTTTTTGTTACAATGAGTCGTGTGATTTCGACACACAGACATTATTCAACATTTGGAATGATCAAATCTCACAACTTCCCAGTGTTGACAAAGTACATATTTTTCTTATTCGAGAACAAAGATCCGTAGGCTGTATTTGAGAGAATCCTCATGATGCTTCCCCAAGGAGCCGGGACGCACAACCGTCGGGCGGTTAAGTCTTTAGGGGCTGATGAAAGACTCAGGCTTATCAGAAGGTCCCTAGCAGCGGACGAGGAGATTGGAGGGTAATATTTGGGGCCTTAAGTTAGATCTCGAGGCATCTGTTGCTTGAGAGTTTCAATTCAATGAGTTTCCAAGACTCTGAGCGTCGAAGTTCGCCGGTGGTTCGGCCAAACCGTCATCATCATCTGTTTTCCCGCTCGAGGGAGGAGATTCCGATGTCTTGGGTGCATACGCGTCAAAAAAGATCCGTGCTCCTAGCTTTCCCTTCCATTTCTCCAAAATACGTCCACTTTCCGGTTGGTGTTCGACCCAGAAAGGTAAATGAACTTCGCACTCGAGAGCTAGTGCAGCGACTGGAGAGAGTATGTTGAGCGTCTTTTCATAGTCCTCCATAGCGGCTACGATACGCGGAAGACGAGATTCCGAAAAGTTCCAATCCGCGAGCAAAGTCCAGACGACACTGCCAACCGTGTCGGTAAGGATAGTGCGAAGCCTTTCAAGTGGCGAATCAGATAAAAGTCTTGTCTCACATAATATGGTGGAAGCAAAGAGCGCCCGAGCCCAGAAGTAGGGCCAGTTTGAGGGTACGATGCGAACTTTGAATTCACGAACTTGGCTGAGATCGAGTCCGGGGTAAGTGGGTAGCCATGAAGCATCCGCGTCGATTCCACATCTTTCGAATTGTAAGTCGGCAACCATCCATTCGAATGTTCCAGAACCTTCTTGAATGGAGATTTGAAAAGACTGGCAGTACAAGAGACGCTTGGCCTCGGCAGTGAGCTTTTTCTCAACGAGCAATCCAGAGTGGTGGTCTTTGGCCGGAGTTGCCTTGCTCCACCTGCCGTCCTTTGCTTTCGATTGGGTAGTTCGGTAGTCTTTGTATCGAGATACACATTGGTCCCAAGTTGTTGTAGGAGTGTACCTTGGTAGCACATATTGGAGAATTTGGGTTCGAACTTCGGTTGGAATCGTCGACAAACATGCTTTTTTTGCAGGTTGCGTCAAAATATCAAGATGTTGCCCAGAATTGCAGAGGGTGTGATCGATCGGGTGGCCTTAAGCCAGGAACAGCCACTGGAAGAAACACAGGACGCTTGTATGTACTACTGATGGTAGTTAGAGCTGATCGACCATGAAACACCAGATCAAGTACCAAGAGTTTTGGAGTGACATGATTTCACTGTTCCCGTGTTGTCGGGAGGTTAAATCTGGCCATTGCAACACACAACGGAATATATCAATTGAGATCTTGCCATCAACGCATGCTCAAAACAGATCAAATTGAGAGCAAAATTGGTATAGTAATCCCGGGCATATTGAGCTATTGTCATATGACAAACAGAGTGATTCTGTTCTATCCCGTGCGCCAGCACAAAGTGATGCACTCGATCCTTGGCATTGATGAAAGAACGAAAAGACGGAATTTAAGGGACTTGAACACTAGCGAAGAGCCGTAGCTAAAGAGGCCAACCGTTGAAGCATTCCTTTTGCTAGTTAGGATGCCTAAGAGCAGGGCTCGAAGGAGGGTCTAAATTCAAACGGGCTACGAAGAACCCCTGGAAAGTGCACCGTGCCGGCGTACGGAATTACATACATATGAAAACCACCATTCCTTAGACCAAACAAGCAAATGAAATCAATGAGCTGTCTGCTTACAAGAGCGGGATCTGAAGCACACCTTCGATGTTATCTTTGCTGATCTGGGATGAGGATATCAGCCGCTTGGGTGTTGGCCCCTAGTTGCCTGTTATCGAAAGGATGGAATTACGTGGTAGCGGTCCGGCGTGAACCATGGATCTTATCACGTTGATTGATTAATTGATTGACTGTGTCATTAAGAACTCGGAGCCTTCCCCTATTGGGAATGCTATGCGGCTAAAACAATCAACCAATCAGACTACAGGACTTCGTGGATTCCTGAAGCCTGATTAGTCGTCTATATACGTCTTAATCTCACCACGTTGAATCGTGGGAAATATCATTGCTCCGAAGGCTTTCCCCGCCTTTTCGGCAATCCCGTTCCGCTGCAGACATCGCGCTAACATTTATTGCAACCAATGAAAGCCGTGGAATCTGCTAGTGGAAGCTTAGCATTGACTTCGTTGCATCTCTTACCGCATATGGCCATCCTCTTCATCCAAATCCAGCTAGCAAACGAGCGAATACCCATCATGGTAACCCTGCAACTGCTTTAGTCGCCCGTTGATGTCCTCGAAGGCCCTGGTCGCTCCTCCCCAAGTCATGATGTCAGCACTTCAAGGAAACCATTGCTGTCAGTGGAAGCTTCCCCCGCTATTGCTGGTCGCAATGGAGGCAGTCATGGGCCTCTCGTAGGGTGCGGGCGTGAGCCAGCTGTGTCGTTATATACCAAGTACTATCAGCTCCCTGGCCTCGACTTTCTCGGTCACCGATCCTGACATTCTCTCCCTACGCCGTTCCTGCAGCTAATCCACCAAAATCAATCCAAAATGCGTTTCTCTACGCTTGCCTTGGCCGCCAGCCTCGGCCCATTGGCTCTCTCCCACCCGCTTGAGAAGAGGCAGAACGCCTTGCCGATGGCCAAGAGCACCGCGGACGAGATGGTGCTCCAGCTCGCCAATTACCTCGAGAACCTAGAGCATGAGCTGTATACCGAAGGCTATGAGAGGTTCACCGATGCGGAGTACACCGCTGCTGGATTCCCACCCGGTTTCCGTGAGAACGTTGGGGTGATTGCTCAGGTAGGGCAGCATGCCTCGAGCTCTCAATCGTACAGCCGCTAATGAACGGTGATGCAGCACGAAGCCATCCACATTCAAACCATCGCCACGATTCTCACCGATTCCGGCTATCAGGCTGTGCCGCCATGCAAGGTATGCGCCCCAAGCCATTGGAAAAACGAGAGGAACCCAAACTTACGTAACGATAGTACAAATTCCCCTTCAACGATCCCGTCTCATTCGTCGACCTTGCCAATATGATTACCTCCGTCGGCATCGGCTCCTATCTTGGCGGCGCAGCCCAGTTGATGGACAACCCAATGCTCGAGGTTGCCGCCAGTTGAAGCCCGCCACGATGCCTACCTCCGAGCCGGTGTCGGTGGATCCCCCTTCCCCACCCCATTCGACACCGCTCTCACATCTGTATTCGCCTACAACTTAGCGCAGATGTTCATCCACTCCTGCCCGATGCAGCTCCCCATCATCATCCTCCCAAAGCTCACACTTGCTGCTCCCCCACCGTCACCGCATCTCGCGCCGCTGGCTGCAGGAACAGAGCTGATCTTTAAGTACGACCCATCAACCTTCTTCGTCAAGGTCGATCCTAGCAAACCGCTCTACATTGCCTTCATCAACCAGATCACTAACGCTACATTCGCCGAGACTACAAGCTGCGGCACTGGCTGCGCCAATGTCGCTGTGCCGCCTGGACTAGGCAATGTAGCTTTTGCGGTCTTGACGACCTTCGGCGGAGGTCTGAACGAGGACCAGGTTTCGCAGTTTGGCGCTCTCGCCGGACCAGCTGAGGTCGTCTTGTCTTGAGGCTGGATGTTAGAATATATTGAACGTACGGTTAATGTGTATATGTTTGATGACTTTGGTATCCGTCTTGTGTCTAATAGTGGTCTGATCATAGTATAGCCGTGCGACAGAATGAAATTCGAATATGAAGAATCCAATTCCTACAATTATCTTTGCCAGCGAAACCTTGAGCCAAGTCGTCAATTTCTACCTTGCTACTCCATAGCTTCTCCTGTTGGTCAGGATCCAAGTATAATAAAATTCCTCGTAGTATCAATCGAATCAAAGTCCAGCCACATAATGTCACCGGAAAAAAGATACCAAAGATAAAATAACCCCTGAATGACCAATTCTCCCCACCAACGCCTGATAAAGCAGGTGCTGCCGAATCAACACATGGAGGTTTGGAGATGAAGACTGGGGGAGAGAGGTGAAGAGTGATGGAGTGGGATGAATTGGTGGATTATGACGGGAGACTTTCGACTTGGTGGGATCAAAAGTTTGGTATTGCGGAAGGAGGACAATGCACGAGGATCAGAGGTGAGGAGTAAGATTTGTTCAAGACGTCCAGCATTACAGTATAGAAGGTTTGAGACTTGATGAGATGTGAACTAATAGTCAGGGAGTAATCCAAGTACGTTACTTGAAGTAGCCCTGCCTTCCAACTCCCAAGAATTTAAAGTTGGTCAACTTGGGTGCCGGAAACGCCCTTACCAATCCCTCGTGCTGGCTGCGAATTTTAAGTCAACCGAGGATTTCTGGTGCCGAAGTGCTCTTCATGTAGACTCTCCCGTGGGAATTGCAGAGAGCAAATACCCACCCCTGGTGCACCTTGCACCAGGGCGCCCTACCTACAAAAGTCCCACGGACAGAGACCCCACCAGAATCAACACCACAGCCAGGGCAGAATCGATGCTTCACATCGAAGTGTGTCTTCAGATCCGCCTTCCAACCGTAGCGTTTTGTAGCTATGGGACACTGAGGGCAGGTCTTCAGCTCCTGACACCCAAGGCGTTCGGTGCGGGTGTCGTGCCACTGCTCGCAACAGGCTCTTGCCTTTCCTGAGGGTTTGCTTCGCTTGTCGCCTCTTGGTGGCTTGGGGGAGCTCCCATTCGCCCGCGTGATCTGTTTCCGAGGTGTTCTGAACTGCGGATGTGGGCTTCTGATTGATGTCCTTAATATCAGTGTCGAAGTACGTGTGTTTGGCGGCTCCTCTGTTCTGTCTGCTTCTGCCGACTTTGGGAGCTTTCAACGGTGCGGTCTGGTTGGTAATCATGCTGTCTATATCAGGATTGTTGGGGTCAATGTGGGCGAACATGTTGATCTTGGTATAGCAAGGTTGCGCCGAGTAAAAGCTTGGCTGTTTGAGGTTGAAATGGACTTGCAATGCCTCCAGGACCAAGAAATCAAAGTCAATGTCGGCTTCTGATTTTGAAGGTAGAATCGTAGAGTGAAAGCTCTCTCCGAGGAAATATCTATACGAGGCCCGACATGCGTACTATGTGCGCTGTCCGAAGAATACCGAAACAGACACAGGTTATCCTATCGGCAATCCTCGTGCGATTGTTAGAGGCTGCATCATTGGACAATCTCTTTGTCACCAACGAGGCAAATGATCCTTAGTTTCCTTGCATCGTATTGGTTAAGCGTCAGGGCTCGGCTCTGGTTTGACAAAATGAGTGCCCTTCCACGAACCCACAGACCAGTGAAATAAAACAGATAGCCAAGCTTTTGACCGAGCTCCATCACCATCTGGCCGATCTGCCTCCGCGGTGCTCATAGCTCGTATTGGTAGTACAACGATGTCACCAACCATTTTCGGCTCCTCGAGCATCATTGCATCGGCGGGCTTAAATGCAGTGCCTGTAATTCGAGACGCATATTCTAGAAAAGCCGTTGAAAAAGCTCCGGGGCCAGTCGTATCAATAACTTGCTTGTAGGACAGCTCGATACTGGACAATTCGCGGTCTTGCTCCTTAGCTACCGCCTGCAGGTTCCTCGCTACGGTCTCGGCCACAAGCCGCATGAAAGGGTGTCCGCGCTTTGCCAGAAAAGTCCAATTGTTGATGCCCCAAATATGATCTCTGTAGTCGGAATAAAGCTTGATGTCGTTCTCGACGGGCTTCCGATCCGCTTCAATGCCGACGATGCCGCCAGCTTTTTCCTGCAGTTTCAAAGGGAGCCATGTATCTATGCTCTGATAGCACTCGACATCCAAGTCTGCGTAAACCCCTCCTTCGGCGAGAACAATCAGATATCGTAGGAAGTCTGCCTTGAGAATGGTGTCGTTGAGACCAAGAAACGTTTCCCGGAGCAGTGCGTCTTGAGCAAAATTATAGCGCACAAAACTCTCAGCCGCCTCATCTGTGATAAGCTCGTATCTGTAGCCTGGGTTCACTCTGTGCCACGAGCCTACTCTGCTTCGATCCCCATCCGCCAGCAGGGCTGCCGGGGTGTGCCAGGTTTGCCAGATTTTTCGAGTGATTCCCTCGGGAGATGGTACTGATCTGAAATTACTGACAAGATCCAGTGATGTACCGCGTAATTGTCGGATGCCGATGAAGACAATAAGGGCAGCGCCGAACAGCTTCGCCGCAAGTAGGAGCTTGTTGTTCGATAACACTGCTAATGGCATCGGCGCGTGTGTCCGACTTTGTCAGCGTCGCACTACCAGCTATCAGAGCCAATAGCAGTCGACCGGTGTAGGTACTTGACAAGAATTTGCTGTAGGTGCTGGCCTTCGCAAGATTTCGCCGGCGGAGATTACAGCAGGGTGGCAGGGCTGAACGAGTGTTGGGAATCGACGTCTTGGCGGTCTTGGCAGAACTTCATCCGATGTCATCAATCAACGGATACCCGCTGTCACGTATTCACCCCTTGGACCTGTCCTTCCATTTATTTCACTACCTTATGTCTATGCTTTTGTCAGCTCGTGTACTCAGCACAAGAGCTTTGCATGGTACGGTGCTCCACACCTCACAGAACTCCGTTCCTGGCTGTAAGGCTGCCGCTGTCTCTTTGCACTTCAGGGGGAAAGAGGGAATTCGATTGCACATGACCTCTAAGGGGACCTTGATCATGTCTGTTCAGATCCAGGATAGAGGCTTTAGTAGGGTTACCATCTGCTTTGTGTCATGTCCTACAATTTTCTCTTTAGATTAGGAAATACATCCTCGATCCTCTTATTAAAATGGATCGAGGTTGGTAGGTACTTCGACCTATGCTGTTTTATTGGCATTTGATAGGCCTCGAATGAGCTCGTTGACTCCTCCCATCAGGAAAATGCAGGCTCCCGGAGATGATTGAACAATGGTTCTTTGTGCCTCCGGATGCAGGTCTGCTGCTACAGCACGCTTTATTTCAATGGCGCACTGCTTAGGAAGCTCACTTGAACTATCGTTGTGCCTCCTCGGACCCTCCAGTCAGGCGTCCAACTGAGCAAGATGAACGCTTTAACGCTTATCCATGTTTGATATGGGCTTGCTTCACTCGTCCAGCCCAGCGTCAAGTCGTCAACACGTCTTTCCGAGGAGTGCCAAGAAATCATGCACAAGGTCTCGCCAGTGCACGGTATACATAAATCGGCGTCGGTGAGAATAACTGTGACGTCGTAGTTGGCGCTAGGCTCGAACGAATCAGCCGTCCCTCCATGTAACGCGCCTGCTCTCTTGGCCACTACGGTACGTGAAGGAGCAACAGACTCGACACATTCCTCTTTAACACTTCTGAACCTCCGTATCTTGACTTAGCAAGGCAGCTTCGCCAGCAGCAGTGAAGCTAGTCGGTCGCTGTCTTCCCCACTATTTGACGGATCATTCCCCCTCCAATTCCAACCACAACGCTTGCATCCAGGCCCTCTTATCAACCCATACCCTGTCAAGCACTGCAAGATGGCTCCAAGCAACGCGAATGCACGCTCCTACCCCAAGCGTAAGCGTGCAGTAGTATCCTACTACGATGATGGCTCCGATGGAAACGGGGCCACCGAAGCTGAGTCAGAGGCGAGTGTCGAGTCGGACGTCGAAGAAGCCCCAGCTAGAAAGGTGAGTTGCCTCCCCAGTCTCCTAGGTAGCAGCACGGCTGTGACTAACACCTGTCAGAAAGCCAAAGCCAACAACGGCACAGTAATAGTCCTCAACTCACACATCAAGCAAAAGACCTTCAACTTCATGGAACTCCCAGGAGAGCTGAAGAACAAGATCTACGACCAGGCCCTCAAACACCATGAGCCGATCATTCTTGTCACCAAAACCAGACAGCACCGCCATATCATACAATTTGGCAAGGACCACGACTTTGAGCGCGGTACTGCGCGCCCCCATTGGGGTTATATGGTTCATAAAGTACCCTTCCGCCCGGCAAAGCCCATCACAAAGCCATTCATAGTCCCTAGCCTTCTCGCCGTCAGTCGCCAAGTCTACGCCGAAGCGCAGCCTATCCTCTACGGCGGCAATGTCTTCATTTGTAAGGACCCGGCAGTCCTCCATACCTTCTGCGCCAAGATCGGACCCCGGAACTGTGCAGCCCTGAAGGAGCTGGTCCTGAAGGAATACGGTTACAGCGGGGTCTCGAAAGCCATGAACCACGCCGCCTTTACGATGCTAGCTAGTGGTGGGGCTGTCAACCTGAACCGTCTACACCTAGACTGCGAGGTCCATGCGGGAGGTGGAAAGCTGCTTGCGAGACAGATGATGCGGGATGGACATTTCTGGTTCGAAGCTGTCGGCTCTGCCAAAGGAAAGCGGGACGCAGCCATTGACATGTTAGATGCCGGGTCGAATGTGGTGATCGACGCGCATAAGTTGAAGTATAATCCGATCGGGGACAAGGCCATGGCTGTGAAGGTCAAGGAGGGGCTTCAGGAATTCCAGACCGAGCTGAAGCTGTTGCTGGAGATGGGAAACTAGACGTCATTGGCCGGCATCCCGATGACATGGGCAAGCACGAATAGAGCGGGAGCATGCTATGTTGCTGGTAGCTTATGCGGGACATATTCTTTAGACTACAGGTCTGCTATGCGACCGATTGCAGGCAGGTGAGCTATACTGGGTCAATTGGGGCACTCGGAAGCTTCTATCGACCTTGATCCGCATCCACTTAGCTTGGGTCAATATGCATGTAGGTTTATCTTCTGATACTAGCTACACAGAATTTTATAGCTACACAGAACTCAAGAGCCACACAACATACAAAAACACCCCAAGGGTCATGCATCTTACATTGGAACTCACAACCTACTCCTACGCCAGGAGAAACAATTCATCAGTTGTACTACTCGCACCGAAATCGTAGCCGTCGATAGCCCAGAGGTAGCCCTTCCTACATGACTTCTCTTAGGCCTTTACATCAAGGCAATAAATCTAGGCCACTTCGTCTTGGTAATGCCCAGAAGCCTCCCCTTTTCCCCACGCCCCCGAGAACACACCTGCTCTCGCACCAACACATAATGGTCCTTACAGGCCTAGCCCACTAACCACTTGGATTAATCCAGCACTGTCGTTCGCGTGGATCGAGCTCGGAAGAAGGCGTGTCATTATCTGATTCATGCTTCTGGTAATACTAGCTTGTTAGCATATCCCAGATATCTCGAAAAAATGGTATAATCGACCGTCGGCTCTTGCGAAGATGAATCGTGGTAACGAGCGCGCTGAGCTGGCGTGCTTTACTGGTTCGATGACCGTCTCGACAGTGCCGTGGCGATAGGCCCCCCGATCAATTCGTCAATTTCTCCTTTCATCGAGTGCCAATGAATGAGAACACCAATTTTTACAGGCGAGATGGAGACTTAAGAGGTGCGATCAATCTTTAATCATCTACTCGCTTATGAGTGTGTACAGGTAGCTGGAAAATTGGACGAAAAAAGCAAACTTGATTGCGTATACAAGTCAATTACTGTAGAGAAAAGCAGTAATGAAATGAAACTAGATGTATGCTGATTTGAGGATCTGTGGACGAGACGAGAGATAGAAATTCTACTCGCAGCCTCTCAGAGCGAGGATAGTAGAGCGGCACTTTCAGAAGTCTCCTTGGGGAAGATAGTAGATATACGACACATACGCACGTAGGATGCCGCACCAGCGTTTCTACTATAGCGCAACGCATTGGTAATGATGTTCCGTTTTGAAAGAACCAGCTTTCTAGGGCAAGGCTCTCCTCGTAAGAAATTAACCACCTTGCTGAAGGACTGTAGGCTGATAACTAGTTACGCAGAAGCTTCAAAGTCTTGTCCCAGTGCTTGGTGTACGAGAAGGGACCTGCGCCCTGAGGACAATGTAACGTCACAGGCCAAGGAAAGTTGCATTCGGTTATTGAATTGGACACAGCCTAGCGGTTGGACGTCGAATGGCGACATCGAAGCAGAAGCGTTGATTGAAGTAGTTGTATCGGAGTAAAGTAAGGTAGTGCCGGCGCTTCGCTAGACACACGCCGCTTTATCTTCAGCGCTGACGCTCTTGGCCAAGTCTGGAATACGATGTACATTTCCTGCCAGACCACCTGTTGTGAGAGATCAACATTCGACGGCCTTTGAACAACATTGTAAGATCTTATGGAGTCATTTCGACTGCAGACGACACACCTGCCCCTAAAAGTAGCCTTTCTCTACCTCCGGAGCTTGCCCCCATCATCCTTTCACAGGCCCCCGACGCGCGAAGCTTGAGGAGCCTTATTCTCTCTGCTCCTTGCTTCTATAATGGCTTTTGTGCGACTTCAAGACTCATATTGCATGCCGTGCTCTTCAATGAGTTTGAATCAGCCTTATTAGCTATAGTTCTAGCAATACACCACTGCAAACGCTTCACATTAGTAGATTTACATCATGCGGCATCTTAAAGAGAGGAATGGGTCAACCAGGAGATTTTGGAAAAGACTCGTGCAAATATACTTTGCAACATGCTTCGACCAGTACAAATACCAGAAAATTGGACTCTCTCGATTTCATTGGCTTTGACCGAGTTCCATGGTGACGTCGATTGGTTTGTTTCCGATTATATTGCGACTCTCTCTAGTCCTTCTCAGAAAGAAGCAAAGCAGGAATGCGAGCCCCTCCGACGAAGAAAGATGGATCGTGTTCGCAGCGCGTTCTTCCGCTTCGAGATGTACAGACGTGTGCTTTCCAAGCGCTATCTCTACGAGGAACGCCCTGATCCAGACGAGAGAAAGGAGATGCTTCCTGAGATATTCGCGGCCGGGGAGAATGAGCAACTAGCCACAGCCTACGAGTATCTGCTGCACCGACTGTCCATAGGTTTGTCTCAATTCTTCCTTAACACCATCAATCTGCCGATGTTTTCAGCCTCCGATGATGTTGCGGAACATGACATACTATGGGGCAAGCATGAGATCCGGTACAATAAAGACGAGGAGCCACCATTTAAGAATACCTTTAAGGAACATTGCTTGTCTCTTGGTCTTGCATGGCTGCGTAAACTCGTAGCAGCAGATACCTACGATGAGTATTACCAGTTGCTGGCCCCAGAGACTGGCGAACAGCATACCGATTTTATCTTTAATGCCCTTTAATGATATGGATGTTGTCGGGTCAGGCAAAGATCAGGTCATGATCCATGAGCTCAGGGAAGGTATTATTTATGATTACATCGTGCCGCCACTAGACGAAGTTGGGGATAATGGGCCATACATCGCTTGGCAATGGGCTCACAACAGCTTCTCGGCCGCGCATACCTATGGCCAGAGAGAGCTTGCCCAACTGAGGAAGTCGGGCTACGTGATATTCGATCAAGACAGGCTGCGAAATCGATATGACCTGGAGACTTCTTTCCAGCCGATTCCAGGGCAGTCTACAACGTATCACGAGGATTAAACTCGCGCCCGCGAGAATACGGAGTATACTTTCCGCAAGCGATCACAAATCTACGACTCCGGAGGCCGAGGCGATGTGAACGAAGACACTGGCCCGAGACTCATCTGGCAGGTGTCGCGCCCTGAAGATATGGCGGAGTTGACACTAGGAGAGCCTTATCGAGACTTCTGGGTGCAAGGTATTCTTGTTGATCGAGTCAGGTTTGACGACTACGTGGTCTACGATCTTTGAGGCGAGTGGACGCTATCGTTTGACAATGAAGCTGAATTGGCGCACGAAATGCAGAATGGCGAAGAGCTGCCGGGGCTAGGGGATAACATCAAGACAGGCGCGGGGCCACGCCTCGGAAGCCGTCAGTGCAACAGCACTGACTGGATGGCCTTCAGGTGAAGCGCAAATGCCCAGCTGGGCAGAATCGCCAGCCCCAATGGAAGTAGCCTTTGAGGCCGTCTCTGCTGTCTCGTATGCTCTACAAGCTCACAGGGCCGTGGACGACCTGGTTTGCTCATTCAAGAACATCGAATACATGCTTGATACTTTCTGATGCTTTTACACCCGGGCAACGGTTTCGTCACTGGTTTTCCGATCTATCACTGCTCCATCGACCAGAGTTCGAGTCATGGTTCAGCCAACCCCTAGGCCTAGGCTCCCTACCAGCGCATGCGATAGCACTGACTGTCGGAGTCCAAGGGAGTTGCCACGCATGCGCAGGGATGGCTCAGCGACCGAAAATCGGGAGTGTGGTCTTGTTCGTGAAGTGACTTGAGGGGCAGGGGAAAGGGGAGTGGGCTGCGCTCTGTTTCAGCGGTGCGAGACCTGAAGCAATGTTAAGTAGCGGAATTGATTGTTGCACAGACGTGGCGATGTGTTGGGGGAGGAATCGGAGTGGAGGAAGAGCGGAAAGGGCACTTACATGTACCTCTCTGAGAGTTTGGACTTTGCTACAGGTCAAGCAGGTACAGAGCGTGAATTTCAGTGACAGCATGTTCAAAGTCTTGCGTTGACACTCCTATCTTCATTGGGAGTTGTCCTGTCTACACGCTTCATACCAGTATCGGAAACCTCAAACATTGCAGTCTGTGAGCCGCGATGCTGTTTGGTCGCTCGAAGAAACGCCGGAAGCTATGCTTTTGTGATATTGAGTGAAAGGTACATCACCCATCCTGCTTCTCCTCCGCCGGGTGTTTCCACCTAACGAACCCATTGAATCCAGACGCGACCGAGACCTTGCCTATGCAATACCAAACAAGATGTCGATCACGCATCCTTCTTCTCCCCCTCCGGATGTTTCCACCTTGTGTACCCACTGAATCCATGCCACAAACATGCCTCAGGCGGTTGATCTTCAAGCCGTTCAGGCGCCGGCGCATGAAACGACCGAAAGGGTAAAATCAGAACATCACCAACGCGAACAGGGTGACTGGTCCCATGCAGTCGGCGAGAATCGAAACCCCATCTCGCCCACAGGTATCGCCACACCGCGCTACTCCAGATCTCCGGGCCCGTCCATGTATAGACAATGCGGTCCAAATTCCATGTCCTGTTGTCGCCTGCGGCCCGGAGCTGATCCACGGCGCGGGAAACCTCCACGATGTGCTGGAGCAGGTCCAGGAACAGGGGGTGGCCTGGTGCAGCCGCGAAAGCGTACTGTGAAAGGTGTCCGCCTTCGTGGTCGTCTCGCCGTGTGCCCGTCTCCAGCGCGACGATCAACGCCGGGGGTGCCTCGTTGATGGGCGGCGGACGACTGTCGCCGTGGTTGAGTTTCAACGCCTCGGCGTTCAGCCGCAGGAGGGTTGGGTCCGTCCAGTCCTGCAGTGTCCCGGCCTTCTTCCCCCATTCCGAGACGGGCACCACGCCGCTGGTGTCTGAGTCTGCATACACGCCACCTTCTAGGAAGACTTTCAGGTAGCGGAACATGTCGGATTTGAGAACAGGTCGCGGCAGTCCTTCGTACGCTTTGAGCACGGCGGTTTTCTCGGCGCCAGAGTCAGTGGTAGCGGCCAGATGGTCTCTCATCCAACTATCTTGGGTCTCGTCATCGTAAATGTTGGTACTCCAGCCTGGATTGGTCCTTTCCCAGCCCTGGAACTCTGGCGGCATGTCCGAGATATCTTTGAGGCTGGTACTGATCGTGTGAGGCAACTCCGGTAGTGGCCAGCCATCTTTGGGCGCCAGCTGGGCTGCTGAGCGAGCGGACGTGATGGCTTGCTGTAATCGCGAGGGCTGTGGTAACGAGGGCAAGGAGAATGCATCTTGTGTCGCCTTTTCTAGTAAGGCGGTGTAGTTCGCGAAGCTCACACTGGGCCCGAGATCAAGATGGTGGTTGTCGAAGACGGCTTTTTGGTCGTAGTTGGAACTGAGCTGCTCCAGTCGCTGTGCGATCGAGTCACGGAGGTCTTCGAGCGTGGATTGCGTTGACTGTTGTCCACGTAGCACCCAGGTCTGGTATAGGATTCCCACTAGCAGGAAAGAGACGAAGATGCGGAGGACAGCAGACCATGCTGGTTTAGCTGCCATTGGGAATTGATTGGGATTTAATTAACGCCTTCATAACGATAGAAACTGTGGGGAGCGTGGAATCTCCATCCCGAGGACGTCTTGGCTACTTAACACTCGGGGGGTAGGAGTGATAAGCGCCGGATTCGAGACGATGAGCCTTCACTAAGCCCCCTCCTCTGAATCCTGCCGCGAACTTATCCTGCGAAAGATCCGCTTTGTTTTATGTCGTATCGCAAGAGGACGCGTCAACGTACGTCATTTCGGGGTCCCGGCGGCTGAGTGGGATTCAGGAGCCGTGCGACACAGAGCTGAAACACCCGACTTGGTGGCATGCTGGAACTACCGGCATAGCGCAGAGAATTTGCGATACAAACGCTGAGTGATCTGGAGCAACTTCAAAGCTGGAAATTGGAATTCGAAGCGAAGATCATACCGAAGGATACCTGATGCTCCATCTGGTTGTGGTTGCGAGGTCCGGCGCCTGCACGGCGGCTATTGGATCCCCTATTATTAGAGTAATGTAACCCGAATGGGACGGTGGCTGAGGCATGAAACTTGGCTCCTACTTCTACCTCCTTACTCATACATAGCCTCCTTCTCCTCCTTGTGCACCTACTTCCACTCCTAATTCTACAGAATTCCAATTTGTTCTCCTTTTAGTACTGCTTCCTCCAATTTATCAGAATGCGTATTCCAAGCCCCGCCGATAACATCTCGTGGCATGATCTTTTTACTGCGCTGCTTGTACTGTCCCAAGCTTACCATACCATGAACAAAGCAGTCGATGCCATGCCTGGTCCCCATGCTCGCGATACATTATATACTCTCTACTAATACACAAGCAATAGCATCCCGACTTCGGAGATATCAATTCTTACATTTTCATTGATCTCTTGCTGTAGTCCTTCGCGGACGCCGGCTGGCTCTGAAGACTCCGAATGTTTCTCATTGCAGGACCATCATGACAATAACCTTAGCAGGATCCCCTCGCCGTGTCAGGTTCCTGTACATTCTCACTTTCGGTCCGTCTTACGCGGCCATGGAAACTTGCAGTCATCATCAGCAAGACATTTCTCTACGCAATCCCAGCCCCCCGCATTCTCTTCTATGCGCTTGGTAGAGCCTCTAAAATGCAGATTGTTGAGAACCCCATTCATTCATTGAAAAAGCACTTGAAGCTACACGTCTTAGCCGCTCTCATGTTATCCCATGTCTTGGCAAGGTGCATTTCTAACGGCGCCACTCAATCCTTGTTACTCTCGGAGAACGTGTCGACGGTATAACGATGGACAGATTAACCGGTAGCGAGCCATTGCAGAAGAGGCAAACAGTCAAAGCGTATCGCGCCCTTCAGAACAATAATCATTGATCATGATTGGGAATTGATTCTTAGTCTTTCCAGTCACATCATGAAGATATATTTGGAGGCAAGAGCAACAGGCAAGATTTGACGGTAAAGTCTCGATTCAGCCATGAACAGCACATGCATGATTAGCCTCCATGCTAGGGCGAGCCATGAAGTCTTGGTAATGGTAGAAAATGCGAGACTCTTAGTGCAAGAGTATACTTCTCCTTCTCTCACACATCACTATTCACGCTTTACCACCCAACCAACAAGCGCTCAGCCACATTGGCAATGTCTTCTACCATATTTGTGAGTCGGGAACCCCCTTGAGCAGCTCGGAGCCGCTGGGTAAGACACAGAATGCTTTGACATCGATGGATGATACCGGCATGACTACCATCAAGCTCGCCCATCCGAATAATGCCTTCGCCATGCGCCGTGTTGTGTACTCAAGCGGCACCGCGGATTCGAAGTTTGTGTGGACCAAAGATCGTTGCCCCAGCGCCAACAAGGCCGTGACATACCGCCTATACATCGCTAAGTTCATAGCAGTGGCTCTCGAATGGGATACCATGAGATCAAGAAACTCCGTGAAATTCAGTACATGCTTGGGAGTAGGGCCTTCTCTGCCCAGGCCATCAAGGACACTGTCAAGGACTGGGCGCTCACTCTAGACGTTCATCCATGGAAATTGGGTGTCCTCAGGCAGGACCACGGAAATGCCAGGATACCTGGTAGACTCAAGGTTAGTTGTAGGATGGCCCAAGACCTCTTTGACTTGGACAAACTGGAGAAACGACGAGTTGTGGGATCGGAAGCCCCCATACCGACATGTATCTAGGACCTGAAGGTGATCTCCCTACCAAACTTCAAGCCACGAGCGGTACTGGTAGTAGAACACCGAAACCTGGACTTCACGTACCAAGCTGTCGCTCCGCACGTCACAGATGTTGTAATCGTCCAGGTGAGACTTATAGTACCCCACCTTGTCGAACCCACACTGGAAATTGTGCGCAGACCGGAGGCTACCCGTCATTGGGAATCCGGGGATTCCTCAGAATGCTCTCCGAGAACCCGACAATGGTGGCTGTCCCTTTCTACTTCCTCAGCGACCATGATGTCTACGGTTTCGATATGTACCAGGTTCTCAAGTTCGGCGCCAAGGGGACTGCATGGTCGTCACCCACGCTTACCCGCTGTAGTGGGCTGGGCCTACCCGGCGGATCTCGAGACTTCTGTCATCAAATACGCACCAACCCACCGAGCCCGGGCACAGCAAGCAAACAGTCGCGTAGGAGAAGCCGCTGCTGCGGAACTGGAGGCACAATGGCTCGAGATAACGTTGACTACGCTACGCAACAGGATGGCGAAGAAAGCAAGGCTTGAAGATACCGGAATCCCATACAGCAACATACGTAACTCGGGTATATTCAATATCATGAGAGAGCAGCGAAGTTCGGAATAGACGATCGCTACTTCATCATTGGAAGAGCCTTGTTATATATGTCACCAACAGAGAATAACAGTTCTCGCTTACGGAGTTTGGGAAGCTTTGTCCAAGGGATTTGAGCTCTATGCGATTGAAAGCCTTGAAGATCTGGCACTAAGAGTTATACTGGTGAAAATTACAGATGTAAAGCGAGCCGTTTCTTAGAAGATAACTACATTTGCGGCGCCGGACCGGGAACTAAGTAGAGAACCGAGTACAGATCTTATCCCAAGAAAGATAGCTGGAACGTTGACTCTCAATATATCTATATAGCAGAAATCGCGCTAATAACAATACGTGCACATATAGAGCAATTATAGCACAAAGAGAGCTATATAGACTAATTGTGTTAAGTTAGATTATTAAGTTCAAATAGAATACTTAATTCGAATCTTAAAAATTTGTATTAATTTAACTCGAAAATCTTAACAATTTAATTCTTAGAATTAAAACTAACAATCTAAGTTAATTTCTAGAATTAAAATCGAAACTTAATCTAACTTAAAAAATTAATCTAAACTACTAAGACTATTATTTTAATTATAATAGAGTAACTTTTAAATTAAGTTAAATATATTTTTTAAACTTATTTTAGTCTATTAAATCTTATTAAGTTTAAACAAATCTAATAACTATATTAGTAATATTTTATCTAAAGTATTATAAATTTTATATAGAAATAAATCTTAAAGTATTGTAAAATCTAAATATTATAATATTTTATATTAATATTATTTAATTAAAAAATCTTAAAAAAGATTAAAGTTAATTAAGATAAAATCTTTTAATTATAATAAAATTTAATTTA
>JAABUS010002452.1_pt1 | contig 35065 bp, 42 predicted proteins | sample 5560161 | NCBI WGS metagenome assembly JAABUS01 (sample SAMN10711885, study PRJNA513376) | rock metagenome | isolation source: Antarctica rocks | place: Antarctica: Victoria Land, Trio Nunatak nord | collected 2016-01-04 | reverse complement strand
AAAAAATAAAAAATAAAAAATAACAATACAGTCATCAACGCATTGAAGCTTGCATATACACAGAAGAACAGCAACGTCTTTGCATACATGCTGCAATTCATATACAACATACATATACATATTGCAAAGACACAACTCAGCTTTTGCACATATGTATAAAGACAGATGTGATGCAGTAAATTAATTGATTTTTCGCATTTTCAGATCGATTTACATGCAGCGTAATCACACACAAAGTAATAACAGCGCTTTATTCACATGTTGAGCTCATATACAACATATACACATATATTGCAAAGACACGACTCAGCTTTTGCACACATAAAGACAGACATGATGCAGTAAATCAATCAATTTTTCGCATTTTCAAATCGATTTACACGCAGCGCAATCACACACAAAGCAGTAACAGCGCTTTATTCACACGTTGAACTCATATACAACATACACACATATATTGCAAAGACATGATTCAGCTTTTGCGCATCTACACGTCTGTGTGATGCAGTAAATCAATCAATTTTTTGCTTTATCAGATCGATTTACATGCATTGCAATCACATACACGACGAAAACATGACACAATCTTTGCTCATATACACAGAACGACAGCAACGTCTCTGCGCACACGCTGCAACTCATATACATCACACACACATATATTGCAAAGACACAACTCAGCTTTTGCACATTTACAGACTTGCACAATGCAGTAAATCGATTGATTTTTTTGCTTTATCAGATCGATTTACATGCATTGCAATCACATACATTGCAAAAACATGACACAGTCTTTGCTCATATACACAGAACAACAGCAACGTCTTTGCGCATATGCTGCAACTCATATACATCACACACATATACATTGCAAAGACATGACTCAGCTTTTGCATACATACACATTTGTGTGATGCAGTAAATCAATCAGTTTCGATTTTCTGATCAATTTACATGCGTTGCAATCACATACATTGTAAAGACACGACACAGTCTTTGCTCATATACACAGAACGACAGCAACGTCTTTGCGCACACGTTGCAACTCATATACATCACACACATATATACTGCGAAGACACGACTCAGCTTTTGCACATATACACATCTGTGCAATGCAGTAAATCAATCGATTTTTTCGATTTTCTGATTGATCTACATGCGTCGCAAATACATAGATCAAAACTCATTTAATTCATTCAGCTGAGTAATCATACAGCGAACTCAAAAGCTTACGTTGAAGTAATCAGCTTTCATTTACATAAATCAAAGCTCATTTAGCTCGCTTAACTTGATAATTATACAAACAAGTGAAAAGCTTACGTTGAAGTAATCAGCTTTCACAATCTTGAGTTGTTTGTATGATCACTTGATTATATAAACAGCTAACGCGCTCGTTTACGCAAACTATCGATGTGATTAATTAATGAAAAGATACATTGCAACGATTTTGACTAGATTACATGTAATTTAGCATATACACAGCGTCTAGATAGTATCATAGTCATAGACTGCATGCACTTAATGAAGAAATATAAAAAAAATTATCACTACTCAACATGTTAAAAAACAAAGAAATACTACTTTTGAACTTCATTTATCTTTTGAATCTGTCAAAAAAGCAGTCGTAAAAAGAATATTGAATGTTTTGAAGCAAACAAATAAAACAGAGTCATGAAACAAACAATTTAATTTGAAAAACATCAAGTATCTTTTTAAAGATACTGTTTTATTTACTGATCTGAACTTACAATTCAGACATAATACATAGTATTAATTTAAGCAGATCTTGAGTGTCAACAATAACAGTTGAAAGAACAGAGTTGATTCTGAAATATATGATGAAGAGATAAATGAGAACATGATTGAGAAGTTTGTAAACTTTCATGATGATGATTCAGATGTATATGATCTGTCTTACGTTGTGAACTGAACAATCATACTTGATGATAGAAAGATTTCACACGACTCAGATATAAAAGTATTCAATCATGCAAGCGAGTTTAACTTTGAGCTTTGATGTAACAATCAATCTCGTTTGATCTTTGACTGATGTATCAACTGAAACTACATGCATTTTTCGCTTTGCAATCAAACTATTGTTTATTACTTCAATCAATCAATTGAGATGACAAAGATGTTGAAGAGACGCAACGACTGAAGAAATTCAAAGAATATACTGTTTCATTTGCAGAATAATAACAAGACAGAGTTTGTCATTAAATTGATCAGTTCATAAATTTGCAAAAATCTCAACAATTATATTACAAATGATGAAACTTCTTTTGAGCTTAAAGTATCAAGAAAAGACAGAGAAATATGAATGTCAAGAAATGAAATCTTAATTATCATTTTGAATTGCTTCTTTTGTGTATTAATTAACTGATTGCTTTCATTCAGATCAATGACATCACTTATGCAAAGTGTTTAAAGAACAAACATAAGAAGCATTTGCAGAGAGATGAATTATACATACTCAATCTTCTTACTCATTAACGATGTTGTCACAAACAGTGTAAAAACTTCACTTGCATCTGTTATCATTGAAATATAAATCATTTTCATGAAACGATAAAATCGAAGACGATACAATATTAAGCAACAGCAATCACAAGAGATGATGAAGAGATTAACTGCAACAATTCTTTATTCAGTTTAATTATTGAACAACTTCATTCATTCTTAAGAAATAAAGATTCATTGATAAAATTGAAGTCTTCATCAAGCAGTCAGTTTATCGCAGACACTGTCTATAATGCAACATCATCAAGTACATTTTTATTGAAGTTGATGTATGCAGTAACATCTGATTCATTAATATGCGCATTGTAATCAAACTCATTATCTAACTATTAACAGTAGCAATAAATAAGTTCAATCAAGACGTGTCATTAAATGCATCAAAATTCTTGTTATCGTTTAAACAAACAGTTAACATCACATAAAGAATCATCAAACAAGAAATTCTTTGAAACAAAATTACATCATCTTCAATGTCATCTTATCATCAACAATCATTTTCGCTTGTTACTGTCACTTATTTAACTGATGAGTTCATCTTTACGTTTGTTGATCAGCTAATTTCTTCATCTAAGTTCAAATCTTTAGTCTTTGATACTTGAATTCTCTCAATCTTCATTGTACATCAGATAGCAACAACTATAAAATCTAAGCAGCTTTGCACTTATGATAAGTTCAGAAGAAGCAACGATGAGTTTAAGCGTAATTGACATGCTATCAGAGAGTTTCAAATAAAGATGAAAAAGATAAATGCATAGTAATATATCTTTTGAATTACTCATCAAGTCATGACAAAAGCAAAATAAATGACGATGACAAGATAAAGTTTGTAAACTTTAAAGATTGCTTCAACTTGAAATATATAGCACTTTAATAATCATTACTTTCATCTCATAAGAGATTTAAATGATTGCATCTTAAGCAACAATAGTTAAATCATGAGAATAACAATAATATTTATTCAAGTGATTGATTTCATTCTTTTTATGATTTAACTAAATATAGTTTACATATTTTAACTATTGAGTTTAAAGATTGACAACGAGATTTATTTGTACATGATGTCAACTACGAATCTTTTGATTTTATTCTTTGAATAGAAGTCAGAAGAGTTAAGAGATCTCAATTTGACGCAGTTTGAACGATGTTAGAACGTTACGTGATCAGAAAAGTCATCATGCAGAGTTTTCACTCATGTGACAACACTCTTTCTAACAGTCACAATTGATCTACAAAGAAGATTAATGACATGTCAATGTCAGTAAAAGATGAAAAGATATCTAGTGAAAAAGTCGATCTCAGTATGAAAGTTGTGATTACAAGTGATCGAAGAATTTGCAATTTGTTGACTGCGTTGATATACTGAAACGTCTTCATCACATTGATAATGTCATTGAGTAATTGATGAAAAGATATCAGATAGAATAGTTGTTCTCAGTCTGAGAGTCGTGATTACAATGCTTGAAGAAGTAGTGACTTGTCGATCACGCTGATATACTGAGAGAACTTGAACTCATCTTTTTTACTTGACGTCAAGTCATACATTTATCTATGTGAAAAATTGAGAGCTCAAGAGAATGATCAGAACACATTCTCTTTCATTGATCAAAGTCAAACATTGAATGATTGCAATTGCACATTTATATTAACAATTCATTCAATGTCTATGTGATATAAGTCAAATCAAGAGAAGAAAAGAGTTACTCAGTACAATCACACTTTATTTTCTCATCGTGTGCATCTCTCTTTCATTACATATTTCTCTGTGCAATGAATGATAATCATTGAGTAAGAGAATGCAGCTCTACATATGTTACAATCATGAGCATCACAAGTGCAAAGAAAACATCTTTCATCTTTGAATTGAGAATTGAATCGAAACATCATTGTGTAGAATATTATCAATGAAGAGCAGAGTAAAGATGATGCGTCATAAATGAACAACACAGACACTCATTAAGAGTTTACTCAAGCGTTACATGCTGAATAGAAGTTATAGATGCAAACTTGATACATAGTCTTATGATCATTATTTTGACGACGTGAAGTTGTTGTGTAAACGACAAGTGATTTTCTTTCTCAGAGAGTTTTGTTCACTCGATATAAATAGCATAGAGTTTCTCATGAGTCAAGTCTAAATCGATGTCACAAGAGTGTATGAATTCAAATCAAATCAAATTTATTGAGTTTAAATTGAAGTCAATAACTTCTGAACAAATGTGATTCATTAACTTTATGATTGACATTTTTGATTCATCTTGTTACTGACATTTCATGCACAGATAAACAGTTGAGCATAAAGAATTATTACAATTCATCATTGTTTTGTACAAGTTATATAAAAACATTAATCAAAGACTTACAGATAATGCAACATGTATATTCTTCATGTGAAATGAAGATAAACAACATCAGCGAGCTTGAACATCATTTTCATCACTGTCATGTTCGCTTGCATGATCAATCGCGAAAGATTCTTTGACAAAAGTTATCATCATCATTAAAATCATCATCATGCAATTTGATGCAACTCATCTGACGCGATCATAAGACTATAGAATGAGATTCAAACTTAAATGATTCTTACGATGAAAGCATTCAGATGAACATCAAAGACGAGAATCAAGAATATATGTTAATAAATGATTTTGCAAAAAAGCACATGAACATTGAAATGAATAACGCTGATTTGAATCAGAATATGAAACATATATCATTAAGAATTAAAATGATACAACTTCAGACTGAACTTTTCTTCACATCATCAGCGTTGTGAGTTGAAATCTTCATTGAAACAACTGATCATGATGTTGAAATGACAGTCGACATGTCAAAGAAAGTATCAGAGTCGTTGAGCTTAAATTCTCAAATGATTAAAAACATAAACAACAATCAATACTATTCATTTCAATGCAAAGCAGATTACACGTTTGCTCACTGACTTCATTAAATAAATATTATCAAAAACAGTGTTAATTAATTCTTTCAAGACTTGCGCTTGCGAGTCTTACATTAACATGTCAGCTTTCATGATGCAAACAAGTAATTGATACTTTTACATCAGATTTTGTATGATGTTGAAAATGACGAGTGACATTCTTGAACATTCACAGTTGAATTCAGTTACGAAGAAGTTCAAGAAGAGCAACATTGCATTTTATATTGCAACATCATTAAGACACTTCAATTCTTGTTGAGTCACTCATCATTTCAAAATGAGCTGATTTACGCATTCATTTGACATTATAATGTCAACAACTTTTAAGTCTATAATGAGATGCATACTGCTGATTAATGATGAAAAACGCAGAAGAAGCTTTTTGATAATGCTATCATGATATCACTGTTAATTTTCATTGATAAGACAGTCTTGACTGAGCATTAAAGTAATTTATCTGCATGATTTATATATTTAACGATAGAAAATTTAAATCAATGCACAAGATATGCTCAAAAACGATTGAGATTGATTCTTCTGAGATTTTTTCTCATAGTTGACAACAATGATGACAATATCAAGTCAAAGATTTGACACATGATGTTATCAATCATACTCAAATGTATGTTAAACATGTATCATCATGCATTAATACATGATCTCACATGTAACAGTCATTGAAGTTATGTTCAAAAACAACATTTTTGTTCTTTGCATGAATAATAAGATAAAACAATGTTATTTAATAATCATCAAGTTCATAATGAACTACGAGAAACAAGTATTAATTACAAATATCAAGATGAATCAACAATGTTCTATTTGTTAAGTATCATTTTATGAGCGTGAAAATTTAAACAAGACATTATCAATTTGAATGCATGCATTCATTAAAAATCAACAAAGATAACAAAGAAAGAACAATATGATCGAGAATGACTCTGCTTGAATACATTCAGTGAAAAACTTTGCATGATCACATATGTTTGTTAATATTCATGAGACAATGATGATAAACATGTTACATCAACTACTTAAAAGAATCATTTTGTATTTGATGTTATGATTCAGTTAAATCATTAATGAAAGTGTTTATACAAGTCAAAGAAGAAAAGAAATCAGATTAGCTTTAAACGATGCATCAGAAACAGCTTAGCTGAATCAAAGATTTCACGTCATTTCATCATTTAAAAACATGAAGAGATTTATTAAGTACAGTACAATTAAGTAATGAATTGATGCAAATCAAAAGTCAATTGTATGTTAACTTATATTAATCACTACATCACTTCTAATCATGAGAGCATCTGCAGCGATTCACTTTGCTTAAGCAGTAATAAACTTTGTGATACTTGCTCAATATTATTTGCATGACGAAGAAATTCTTTAATATCTTTAAACTTATTGTCAAGTTAAGTTTTGAGTTAACATTTTGAACTCAAATTAAGATTGAGTTGAATTGCTCACATTTTCAACTTAATTCAAGTCAAGTTGCTCATATTTTCAACTTGACGTGACTCGACTCGACTGAAAATTGAGTCAATTCAACTCAATTTGTCAAGAATCTGAGCTTGATGTCAAGAAAGCTAAATATAGAAATTTTTCCGATTTTTGACTTTTGCATTATCTTTTTGCATTATATTTTGATAGAGAGTCATGAAGAGAAACATGAAGATTGTTTAATAAAGAGTCATGACATTGATGAGAAATATAAAGAAAAACATGAAGAGAAACATGAAGAAAAACGTGAAGATCATTTGATAAAAGATCATGAAGAGAAACATGAAGATTGTTTGATAAAGAATCATGACAAAGAACATAGAGAGAAACATGAAGAGAAACATGAAGAAAAAATGTGAAGATTGTTTGACTTTAATAGAGAGTTATGACGGAAAAACATGGTAGAAAGTCATGAAGAAAAATCATGTAGACTGTTCAATTAAGCTATTTACATCTATTTAATATCTTGTTGAGTCGAGTCGAGTTTTTGAGTTGAGTTGTCGAGTCAAGCTTCTCAACTCAACTCAACACTTTTTCAAAAAAATTTCAACTTGACTTAACACTTTTTGAGTTGAATACTTGACTTGAACTCAAATACTCAACTTAACACAATCAGTCTAAATATCTTGAACATGCGCTTTTTCAATTGAACAAGCTAAAGAATGTTTTTCATCATTTGCAATCTGAGCATTTAGATACAAATATTGATCATTTCAACATTTCAAAACTACATGCAATAACACATTATGCAAGTCAGATTCAAAGATACAATAGTGCTGATAATTTCAATGCAAAGCACAGTGAGATCACACATAAACATCTAATAAAGATCTTTTTCAATTGCATCAATAAATGAGAAATGTTTCAAAGACAGTTATTACATCATAATACTTGACATCTGAATCTTCTTGTGATGAAAGATATTCTTCTTTACAAAGATATAAAACAAAGCAAGATCAATAAGTATGCATTGACTGTTATGATAATACGATTCAGTTGTGTCTTTAGTCTTTGTAAAATTCAAGATGCATTCATTTATGAACAATGCAATCAAATACAAGAGATAAAACTCAATTCAAAGTTATGATATCATGCATTGATCTTAATTAAGACTCTGAACATAGAAAAGCTTCTTGACATGTTAACAGTCTTCATGTGCAAGTGTTGCAACATAGTCAACAAGAAAGTTGTATCAGATAAAGAATTAAATAAAAAGAAAAAAGATTTGATCTGAGTAAGATCATACTACGTAAGTGTTCATGAGTCACTTCAATGCTGAAAACAAGATGAAAAAAATGTCGATGATTTAAAGAATCTTATCAGTGATAAAGTATACTGCTCATTGAACTGATAGAAAAATAAGAAAGTTTGAAGATGTGATTATGTTCTGATTCAGAAGAGATTGAAAGAGATGACTGAAGTCTTAACTTTGTTAAACAATCAATTGTCTGATCAGCTACGACTTATTCTTTTCATTATAAATTTGTCGTGTCAAGACAACAAGAATAATGAGTTATGACACAATGATGCTTTCGTTGAACTACTCAAATCTTGCGATGAGAAAACTCAACATGCTATGCATGAAATGATTGAGATAAAGCATTGATCTAAAGATAACATCAAAAATTCTTATTCACTTGAAGTTAATCAATTTTTTCATTTGCATACAATTCTGAAAAGTGTGCATGTTGTATCAGCAAATAATATTTCTAGCGAGTCAAATAAAAACTAGTTTTTCTACATTAACAACTTCAGCGACTGAAATTCATATAATTTGATATACAAGAAGAATTTCTTGCATAAAGAAATAAGAATAGCAAAATACTACTTCAAATGCAAAAGTTGAAGATATTTGTCAGAATCATGTCTAAATGATACAATCAATGAAGATCAGAGTTGATAATGCTTGATCTTTAAAGATAGTTATAACTGAATATTAAGAATACAGAAGAAGATTGATACAAAAGCTTCTATTTATGTAATGTTCAGAGACTGCATTAGACTTGAAAGAAATGTGTTTGTGACATGAAAAGAAAACGATGTAGATGAACAGAATGTTGATGAAAGAAAAGAATGTTGAGAAAGAAAAAGAATGTTGAGTCATATTTGAGTCAAATCTGAGTCAGATCTAGGTCAAATCTCGACTAGATTGTTGACTAGCTCTAATCATTACACAAAGTACTCGCTAGCATGCACTGCGAATTGATTAAAGCTTCAGCCTTGTTCAGTCTTATTGATCTTGATACACTCGTAACATTACTCTTCTCTTTGAAAATTCATGTTTACATGAATGTAGTTTCTTTGCTTGCTTTTGTTGATAGTTATTTCGATATTTAGCGCGATTTGCTTGAATATAGCTTATGAAATTCATTCAAAACTTTCTCTGAGTCATTGAATTTTTCTTTATCAACATAGTATCATTCATCGTTTCTATCTAAATCTTTTCATTTGACTTTATACTGTATTCAATCTTGATAACATTTGAAGTTCAATATATCATTTATCTTTCAGTATTCATCATCTTTGATAATGATTAATCTGAGTGATTCTGAATGTTGTTCTGATAGAAGATCTTCTGAATACGATTGTAGTAGCTTTGAGCTGAACATTGAGTGTATATGCTTCATGCTTGTAAATAGACGAAGATGATAGAAAGTCTTAACTTTGACAATGATTGAGTAGAAATTTAGCTGTTTATCTTTCAAATTCTTGCATGATCTTATGATTTTGATGTTTCTGAAAAATAGTCAGATCTGATCATCTATCTTGTAAATGATGTCTCATCTATGTTTATTAATCTGAGCTTTGATAATCAGCTTAGTCTTTTTCAATTGTTGATGATCGAAGTTCAGTAACTCTTTCATTCAAATGACAATATCATCTGCTTTTCTAGCTTCAATTCATTCATGAGTGATTTCATAGTCAGTTGTATCTAAATTGAAATTCATTCAAGAATGAATTTTTTTATTGAAGTAGAAAGAGATCATTGAGATGATTGAGAATGTATTGACATTGTCACTGAACTCAATCATAGATATTCATTTAGCTCAATCATTCTGCATGTAATTACAGTAGATTTTGAGTTTGCATTCAACGTCTTGATTGACTTACTCTGTTTGATCATCGATCTCAAAATGATAAGCAGTGAATAGACTAGCAATAATTTGTAGTCGCTTACAAAGACTTTTTTACATGATGAATACAAATCGAGAGTCTTTATTTGAAACAATAGAACTGAGTAGATTGTGCAGTTGATAAACGTTTCATAGCATAATTCAGACTGTTTCTTCGACTGAGATGTCATCATCTTCTCAATGACAGAAAACATAGTGATGTTCTTTGAAGAGACAACATATGATTGTGCAAATGACGTTATAGTTTTTCGACAAAGATAGCTCAGTTATGAAGTTCATAGCTATATCTTTTCATTGTTCTAGTGAAATAAATAGAGATTAATGAAGTTCGTTGATTGCATCTTTAAAGACTTTGCTTCGTTAACAGATATGACAGTTTCAAATGTACTGTCTGATAGTAGCTTGATGATCTGATCAATAGTAGAAGCACTGAACTAGATCAATAGTTCATTTATTGTTGAGATGAAAGATGAAAGATTGATCATGCACTTCTTGTAGTAGTTTCATGTGCATGTTCTCAAGAACTCAAAGTAATCTTTTTCTAAATAAAACGTCGTCAATAATTTTGCAGTTCTTCATCTTAGTGCTATGAAGCTTGAGCTTGTTGTCATTTTTAGCTTGTTTATATTCGCTGCAGAGCTCATTCATTTGATTGACTAATCATATTCTTTGATAGAAATTGACTTCTGATTTCGAATTTGCGCTTGATTTCAAGTCAATAGATAGAATATTGACTTTATCAAAGATAAGAATAGTTTTGTTATGAGTCTGCATAGAGCGAATCATATGAGTGTATTTTAACTAGAAGTTCAAAGCTGAAGAAGAAAGAAGATGCAACACGTCGTGAGTTTTACTCACGAAGACACGCTAGATCGCTAGCGTGTCAACATCAGCTCTATACTAGTCTATGATAGTCTGACATGATCTATGTTAGACTAACTTGAAGTGCACAATCACAACATTATTTTCTTTCTTCATCTAGCAATGTTCTCATTGCTGCAGTTCAATTAATCTTTCTTAAGTCAATTTCTATCTTGACTTGTTTGAATATCATTCATGAAAATCATTTACAATCTTCTGATATTCTTCAAATTCACTTTCATCAACGTTGTATCAATGTAAATTGACGTTGTATTCTTTTCAATTAACACGATACTGTAGTTGTTTACTTCGTTCATAGTGTTTGAAGTTCAGTATGTTCTTCATCTTTCATTCATCTTCGTCGTTGATCATTATAAAGTCAGACGATTCATTTTGTTGTTCATTCAGAAAGTTCTTTGAATCTAGTCACAGCAGATTTGATGCAAACTTCAAATGTATCTTCATAGTTGATGATAATTTCAGTCAATAAGCATGTTCAATCTCAGTCAGAATTTTGAAGAGTTCTAGCATCTTATTGTTTAGCTTCTTTGATGATCGTGAGATCATTATGTTTCTAGAATTCAGAAACATCATGTCATTTATCTTGTAAATTATTTTCTTTTGATGCTTGTCAATCTGTTTCTTCATTGTGACTCTGACTCTTGTCAAGACTTGCTTGATCAATGCTAGTGATCATTTCATGTGTTTGAATATATTCTCTGCTTTGTCTGCTTCGATTCTAGCTTGAGTGATCTCATATTCAATTGAGTTCGAATCGAAGCTCATATGAGAGTGAAAGTTCTTATTCAGAAAGAATGTTGACTGTTTAATTAATGACGAAATAGCATTGTTATCAACGAATTCAATCATGAATAATCAGATGAATCAATTATCTTGCATATATAAGCAGTAGCTTCATAAATATCATTCTACATTCTGATTTACCTTTTCTGTCTGATCATCAATCTGAAAATGATAATCAATAAATAGTTTCATCTTGATGCTTAGTCTCAAACATAGAGACTTTCAGACATTTGATATGAATTGCAAACCATGATCAAACACTATTGATCTTGATAGTTCATGAGTTCTGAAGATTCATATCAACAGTAGCTTGACTGTTTATTCTGCAAAGATTTCTTCGTCATCTGATTAACACAATATATAGTGTCGTTTCTTAAACAATCAATCTATGACTGTCAGAATCACGTTGCTTTCATCACTTTCTGATAGATTAATAATGAAGTCTAATGATATGTTCTGTCATTGCTGCTCAAGTATGAGCAATGACTTCAGCAGTTCATTGATTTGATCTCTCGATGCTTTTGATCTACGACAAACGTAACAGTTTCAAATGTAGCGCTTGATCATCATTCTCATATTCGATCAGCAATATAATCATCTCAGCAAGTTCAACGTTCAATTCATGTCAAAGTGATCACTGATTGAAAGATCATATGCTTCTCTTATCAATAAAGTGATCATTGACTGAGAAATTCATAATCTATCATCTTTTCAAAGTACTTCATCAAGTATTTTACAATTGTCTAGATTAATATCTTGACAAGTCTTTCTATTCTGTTTCATGATTATTCAAATATCAAAGCACAGTTGATTCATTCAATTTTCGACTATAATCTGATTCTGAATAGAAATCATCTCTTTGATCAAATTTTGATTAGCTTTCGATTCAAGTTTTGAATCTGAGTCAGATTCTGAGTCAGATCTGAGCAAGATTTGAGTCAGATCTTGATCAGCTTTCTGATCATCTTCTATTAATTAAAGTTCAAATCTGTCTTATGACAGTAGCATCTGATGCTGATATAGCTTATGATCATCGTTTGCTTCAACTGACTTGACGTCTGACATTCTGATCAGCGCGTCGACTTTCAGATTCTGTTTTTTCGACTGATATATGATCTTGAAGTTATATTCAGATAACTTCTCAGCTCATTTAGCTGATCATCTGATTAGTTCTTTAATGATCATGAAGTACTTCAAATTCAGATGATTGATGAAGATCTTGATTGAAATATTCGTACATTTCAATTTGAAATGTCAATGCTTCAAGCAGCGAATGATGATCAGCAGTTTCTTGTCATAGATCTTGTAGTTACATTCTGCAAGAATCATGTTCTTGCTATAAAAAATCATTGAATGTAGAATGTCTTCATCATCATATTGAGACAATACTTCGTCGTTGACATAGTTCAAAAAGTCAGTTTTCAGAATAGCTTCTCTGATTGAGTTGAAATGCTTCAGAATGAAGACTGTCGTCACTTATTGCTTCAGTTCTTCAAAGATCATCTGACAAATCTCTGTTCATTCAAAGAAATGATTTTTTTGAGTCAGCTTTATCATGAGTCAAGCAATCTTTGAAAAGTTCTTTATGAATTGTTGATAGAAATTGCAGAAATCAATAAAGATCTGCACATGAGTCAACGATCAAGACACTTCTCAGTCTTGAATCACATCTACTTTTCAAGAATTTATTCGCAGATCATTGATGAATATCAGTAGTTTAAGAAATGAGATTTTCTGAATCTTGAATTTGCACTTGTCAATGTCTATCTGTAGATCGACTTCATGAAGCTTTTCTAGCACTTCTTTCACATGAGTTCTATGTTCTTTCAATATCTTACTGTAGATGAAAATATTATTCAAGTATGTCTGACAGAATTTATGCAGACAGTTGAACAATACATCATTGATATAGTGCTAAAAGAAAGCAGATTCATTAATCAATTCAAAAAGCATTACTCTATACTTGTAAACATCGAAGAAAGTAACAAAAGTAGTTAAATCTTCACTTTCTGAACTCATATGCAGTTTATTAAACGTAATGATAATGTTGAGTTGAGTCAGATACTTACTGTCTTAAATTCGAGCTAGTACTTCGTCTATCAAGAGTATTGAATAATGATTTCTTTTGATCAGAGCATTCAGTTTTCAATAGTTCATGCAAAAGCGAAAACTATCATCTTTCTTTTTGACAAACAGTATTGACGAAGCAAAAAATGCTTTGCTGAGTGTAATAAACTTTTTCTTCAAATTCTCTTTTAAATACTCTTTGATCTTCTGCAACTTGTAGCTTGACATAAGATACAATCAACTTCTAGAAGATTGACTCTCTTCTTTTAATTCAATCTTATGATTGTATGATCAATGCAAGAGCAACTGCATTATCTTTTCTCTATCAAAAACATTTAGAAAATCGTGATAAACTATTGAAAGCTTCTTCTTCAGTTCATTTAATGACATGACAAAGATCATTTTATTCAGTTTCGCGAAATCTTCAACTGAGCTAAGTGCTTTGTTGATTTCACTAATGATCAAAAAGAAGATCTTGATCTTCTTATTCTTGACTAGAGTTCAATACACAGCAACTTCAATCATGACAATATTGATGAGTTTCTTTGTCTCAGTTGACTGAAATGAGCAAAGTTGATCGAGATCAACTTGAGTGCTTTGCTTTGCTATGAGAGCAGATTCAATGAATCGAGCAGATTCAAAGAATCTATTCACTGATTTCTGATTCATGAGTCTCTTTAAGATGATTGTTGATGTAACAGTTAAGTTTAAGTTCTTTTGTTTCATTTTGCAGATTTCGTTTGATTCAAATCTGTAAAATGCTGATTGACTGCTTGCTTTTGAAACAACAGATTTCAATGTTTGAATCTTCAATGATGATATTAATTAATCGTTTGCAAAATTTATCAACATTTGATTTATTTTTAATCAAAAGTTTTCAATGATTATCTTGTGTTGATCTAGACAAGTTATTAATAAAAGCATCATTTCATTCTTGTGTTCTTGTATCATGATTGATGTATACAAAGCATGTGTAATTGACTTTCAATCAGAAGTTTCATCATACAATTGAATCAACTTTGATTTTGACAGTGATATTAACTGAATATCAAAGCATTCACATAGCTTTGACATCAAAGATTCATCAATGAAAGTCATGTCAGTAACTTCAGTATTTATCAGAGCAAAGAATCTGAATATTTTTTCTAGACTATTCAAGATGACATCAACAGTGAACAACTTAAAATCAAATAAATTATCAGACATGTTGATGAAGCAGAATATGAGTATATCGTTCTCAGTCACTACTTTGATGAGAGCAAGTCATTTTTCAAATTCGCTGCAATTTCATGCATCTGAACTGACTTGAAACAGTCATATGCTCTATGTTCTGACTTCTTGCATTTGAAGCAAAGTTCTTTTTTAAACAACTTCTCTCTAGCAAAATTAACGTTCAATATTCTGAGTTTCTTTCATGCAGAGATTGAAGCTGAGATCGCAGTAGTGATCATTATCAAGATGCTAGCGATAAAATGAGTGGCTTGAGTTGTTGATGTCTTGAGAGCTGATTAAGCATTCAATTTCGTCAATCGAATGTTGACTTGCATGCAAATGTTGACAAATTCGTTCAAATTCATAGTTTGTTCATTGATCATGACTCACTGAAGATCTGAGCTAATCTTATGCTGAAGATCATTTAGTAAAGTTTCATTATTGTATTCTAGTTTTGCACTAAGTCTCTGAAATTTCATTCAAAATTCATGAAAGAAGATCTTGTTTTAATACAGCTTTAAGAACTGTCGTTGAATCATGTGATGTTAATTAAGATCGTTGTACATCTTATTTATGATCGACAATATGTTTTCTGCTTCAAGAAATGAGTTTGTGATCATGTTTCTCATTCTGAATGCTATGTGTTTGATCATCGTTTCACTGACTTGACTTTTCACATATGCAATCTTTATTTCTTCGATAGAAAAATGATTCTTGTTCATCTTCAGCTTGTTTTGCATTCAAAACAATTAATTATTCACATTCTGTCTTGAATCTTCGAACAAAGATGAGTCAGATAGCTTAATTAACTTCAAGAATTGATCTTTTGAAATTGAAGTGCTTAGTTGACTTGATATTGCTTTTAAATGACGTATAATCACGTTCTTTTTCTTCATCTCTTTCTGTAAACGCGTTCAAATTGCGTTCAATGTTATCTGCGTAACTTTCAACTTGATGTTGATAGCTTTCAATTTGATGTTGATCTTGTTGATGTCATTCAACATCTGAATCATGTCATTGTAAATCTTGATTTCAATGTCATGCTGTTAACATATGTACTTGATAAACGCAACGAGATCGTTTGCTTCATAAGCACTTATTCAAGCATTCAATTCAGTGCTGATGCTGATCTTGATCATTTCATGATCAAAAAGCAACGCGTTCATGTTTTTTTCTTTGATATTCAATGATGCATTCGTGTCTTTTTCTTCTGATGCTGTTCAATTCTGTGATAGAAGTGATTTTCTTTCAGCATTTTGAAGTTCATAGCAAGTTGTGCTCACTGATTCTGATTCTAATTCTGTGCTTCTAGTCATTGTGTGAGTAGAAAATTGCTGATTGAAATTCAACTGAAATTTCTGATTTCAGTTCTAGAACAATGCATTCATGTTCTTCTGTTCTTCTGTTCTGATGATGAGCTCAGTAAAGAGTTAGTCTAGAACAATGTGTTCATGTTCTTCTGTTCTGTTCTAGAAATTTCTTGATTTCTAATGAGTCTTCTAAACTCAATTTTCTGATTTCGATTCTGATTCAAGTTTGAGTGATGTAGCTTGTTTTTATATCATCTACACGTTAATAGCAAGATTAATGAGCTTTGAACTAATGTTATGAATCTGCATAGAGCGAATCATATGAGTGTATTCTAACTAGAAGTTCAAAGTTGAAGAAGAAAGAAGATGCAACACATCGTGAGTTTTACTCACGAAGACACGCTAGATCGCTAGCATGTCAACATCAGCTCTATACTAGTCTATGATAGTCTGACATAATCTATATTAAACTAACTTGAAGTGCACAATTGCAACAAGTTTGAAAGCAATCTTTAAATCATTTAGCTGATTCAGAGACGTTCGCTAGAGACATTTGAATTAACGCATCGACTTTAGTGTTCATTTTGCCTGATTTAAAGATGATCTGAAAATTGAACTTTGATAGAATGTTCAGATAATTGACTTGACGTTGACTCAGCTGTTTGTTTTTCATGAAGATCTTCAAAGCTTGATGATTAATGAATATCTGAATAAATAATTCACTACATTTCAGCTTGAGTCGTCAATGTTTGAAACAGCGAATAATGATCAGCAAATTCTTGTCATAGATATGATAGTTGATTTCAGCGAGAATCATGCTTTTGCTGTAGAAGATCATCAAGTAAAGTACACTCTCATCATCATACTGAGACAGTGTTTCATCTTTTACATAGTTCAGTGCATCAATTTTGAAAATAGTCTGATATTTGAGATTGCAATGATGAAGAATTGAAGCGAAACTGATCTGTTTCTTCAGATTTCTGAAAGCTTGAATGCAGACTTCGTTTCAAACAAAAGACGTGTCTTTTCTAGTCAATTGAGTGAATAATTTGACTAGTTTGAAGAAATCTCTAATGAAACAACGATAAAAGTTCACAAATTTCATGAAGCTCTGAATTTCTTTCAAATTTATTGAAGTAGTTCAGTTAATTATGATAATCATCTTACTTGAATTCATGCAAAGATCTTGTTCTGATACAATGACTTCTAGAAAAACTGTCTTTTCTACATTGAATTCGCACTTTTGAATATTCATCTGCAGTTCAGCTTCACGTAGTCAACACAATACTAGTTTGATGTGATCTTTATATTTCTTTCTCATTTTACTATAAATGAGAATGTCATCTAGATAGACTTGACAAAAGTCGTTCAGAAAGTCTCATAAAACATCATTCATATATTGCTGAAAAGAGATTGATTCATTAGTCAGTTCAAATGATAACATCTTGTATTTATATGCTTTTAAAGCAGTGATAAAAGTGATGTAATTCTTGCTATTGAAATGCATTTGCAGTTTGTTGAATGCTGATATGATGTTTAATCTAGTCAAATGCTTGCAACTCACTATTTTATCAATGATCTCGTCTATCAACGATAGAGAATATCTATTTCTTTTGAAAATGACATTTAGCTTTCAATAGTTCATGCAGGATCAAAGATCTTCATTTGCTTTGAGAGCGAATAAAACAGGAAAGAAATAGAGAGTCTGACTGAAAGTGATGAATTTCTTCGACAGATTCTCGTTTAAGTACTTCTTTACTTTTAAAAGTTTAATAGAAAACATTTGATAGACTCGATAGCAAGAGAGCATTGAATCACTGATGAGTTCAATTTTTTGATTGTAGAAGCAATGAAGAAGTAGTTTATTCAATTGAGCTCGATCAAAAACATCTAGAAAATCATGATATTCTGAAGACAGCTTGACTTTAATAGCTTTCAAATTCTGAGTAGTTTTCTCAATGAAAGAGACGTTCAGAGCATTCAAATTGCACTGAGTGTTGTACGTGATTTTTCTATCGATATTCTTCCTGAATAGAGCGAATACTTCAGTCTGATTCTTCTTTAAGCGATTCAACAGTGTTTTGAACGAAGTGATGTTTATGCTTTGAATTGAGAATGACTCTTTCTGAATCATAGTTGAAACAGATTATTTGAGCATTCTAGAAATCTTTGACTGAAAGGTAAAAGTAGATGAAGTTGATCATGATCAACTTGAATGCTTTGAATTGAGAGAAATCGAAAAAATCGAAATGAGAGTATCTAATTGATTCGAAAAAACGATGACGTCAATTTGCATATTCAGTAATATTTCATTTTTGTTCATTCATGATTTTTCTAATATGACTTTGTGATGATTGATGTCAGCTATCAACATAGAAACAGTCAATTTCTTATGACTTTCAATGATGAGATTCAATAGAATTTTATGAGTGATAGTCTTCTTAGATATTTTTTCATCATATTCTTTTATTAACTTCTCTTTTGTCAGTGATATAGATTGAATTTTCAGCTCTTTACATACTTTATCGACTAGATTGATATGTATGATCATATAAATGACTGAATCACTATCTATCAAAAAGCGAAGACTGAATGATTTGTTCTGCAAGATGAGAAGAGCATTGACTAGAAACGACTTATTAAAGTAATTCTCTTTCGATAGAATTTCGTCTAGATTGCACAAAGATACAATCTTCACTTCAGTGACTGTTGAAGAGATGACTAGTTTTTTGACTTGAACTCTGATTCAGTATTGAGTTCAAAACAATCGTAGTTCTCGTCAACTGCATTGACTTTGATAGATTGATTCAAGCATTCTTTGAAACTATGATCTGATTTGTGACATACAAAACAGATTTCAACTAGAACGTCTGCATTCTTGACGCTAGTCAAAACTGCGCTGCGCGACTTTGATCAGTCAGACTTCAAAGTCGAAGACTGAACAGCAATAGTTGCTTTAGAAATGATGATCTTTGAATCATTACGTTTGAATAGTTTGTTCTTGATCTCTCGAACTGTTTTATGTTCATTGTTTAAGCGAATCAGATAGTTTCAAATATCTGATAGCTTAATGAGCGACTTCATCTGAGCTGTTCAAAAGATTCAAAGATGAGAGTTTATTTTATTCTTTAAATCAATGACTAGTACATTCTTCTGATACTTTAGATAGATGTATAGTCGTTGAAACTGATTAAAGAAATCGTTGAATTTCTTTGATTCTTGAATCAGATTAATATATTCTCTATGATAGTTGTCTTTCTTATCAGAGTCATGAAATGATTGAGCTAGTTTCTCTAGAAGTTCATTGACAGTTAGATAGAAATTGTCACAGTTGAAATCGCATCTGACTTGAATGACTTTGACAACATCATCTGCTAGTCAAAAGTTAATGTAGCTCAGCTTGTAAAGTTCATTTGAAAAGATGTCAATGTTCATTGCTAACTTCTCTCATATGTCAAGAAATCAGTTCTTTCAAGTAGAATTCTTTTCATCAGTGAACATTAAAGAATCAAGTATTTTGTGATATTTAGATCATTTGAAGTAAGTGATAATCAAGAAAGCAGTGATGATTACATTGACTGTGACAGCAGTGAAAGCTTGTAATTGTGCTTTCAACTGTTGAATTTCGCTCTTGTCTCGTTGTTTCATCTCAACGAGATGATTTGTTTCTTTATTAAGATCATAGATACATTTCTTTCATGCTTTTATATCATTGAGTATGATGATTTCAGCATTTGATTCGTTGAAAGCAATGAATGAAGAAGTGTGTTGTGAGTCAATGATAAAAGAGAAAGCTTGTGAACGTGTTTGTTGCAAAAGATCAACGAAAGCTTTATCTTTATCAGATGTGTTCTTAAATGTCATAGTGAAGAAGATGAGAGTTGATTTGAACTGAATGAAGAACGAAGCTCAGTAGTTTTATGAAGAAAGATGAATGTTTGTTCAACAAAGAAGATGTTTGTGAAAGTGATTGATCTTGAAGCAATTCACGAAGATTCTTTATTGTAATTCTCTTGATCGATTTGATTCTCTAGCAATTCACGAAGATTCTTTATTGTAGATTCTATTAATTGATTTTGAACGAATGCGTACTGAATGAGCGATAAATCTTCTAGCAATTCAACAATCATATGTTTTCGTTGATTCTATGAATCTTCTGATGTTGTTCTTGTCTTTCAAGATTGAATCATCAGATAAACAAATTTCTTTCATTCGCAGTTTGAAAAGTGAACTGAATTATTGAGTTTAGCTAAAGAAACATTTGTTGCTTAAAGCGAGATAAAGTCAAGATTTTAGCTGAGCTCATCTGAATGTGATCAGATTTTATGAATAAAATCTGCGTTTGTTTATATGTCATTGAACTGAATCGCGCTTTCGTCGCTTTCATTACTTTCATTGTTTTCATCGCTTTCGTTTCTTTCGTTGCATTCAGCCTACTACTCGTCTATCTACTCGCTCATTTACTCGCTCATCTACTCGCTCATCTACTCGCTCACCTACTCGCCTAGCTACTCGCTCACCTACTTGTCATTCTACTCGCTCATCTACTCTTTACTCTACTTGCTCATCTACTCTTCATTCTACTCGTCATTCTACTCGCTCATCTACTCGTCACTCTACTCGCCTATCTACTCATCACTTTACTCACTCACCTACTCTTCATTCTACTCGCTCATCTACTCTTCATTCTACTCGCTCATCTACTCGTCACTCTACTCGCCTATCTACTCATCACTTTACTCACTCATCTACTCATCATTCTACTCGCTCATTTACTCTTCATTCTACTCGCTCATCTACTCTTCATTCTACTCGTCTAGCTACTCGCTCATCTACTCATCATTCTACTTGCTCATTTATGTTGAAATTTCAGATGTGATTTGATTGATAATCTTTGCATTCATTCAACGTCGCGTTCATTCGACGCTAGTGAATTCAGAAGATTCAGAATATTTGATCTTTCTCTCATCTTTTTCTTTCTTTGAAGTTTCTACTAGATAGCTTCAACCTCATATATCAAAATGCCTCATATGATCTCGTATTTCAACAATCTACTCTTCACTCTACTCATCTATCTACTCGCTCATTTACTCATCACTCTACTTTCTATCGAACTTTCTATCAAATGCTCTATCAAATGCTCTATCAAATGCTCTATCAAATGCGTTGATCAAGCGCACAAAACACGTTGAACAGTGCTTCAAACAATGCTTTCTACTGAGCTTTTCACTGATCTTTCGATCGATCTTTCTATTGATCTTTCTACTAGTGAGCTTTCTACTGATCTTTCGATCGAGTCATTTAGTGAGCTTTCTACTGATCTTTCAATCAATCTTTCTATCAACTTTTCTATTGATCTTTCTATCAATCTTTCTATCAATCTTTCTATCAATCTTTCTATCAATCTTTCTATCAATCTTTCTATCAATCTTTCTATCAATCTTTCTACTGAGCTATCTATTGAGTTATTGACTGAGCTTTCTATCAAACATTCTATCAAACATTCTACATGCTTCAAAATACGCGTTGATTGAGCGCATAACACGAATCAAACAATGCTTTCTACATAACTTTCTACATAACTTTCTATCAAGCATTCTTCATGACTCTTTATCAAGCACTCTTCATGTTTTTCTATCAAGCATCTTTGCTGATCTTTCTACTAATCTTTTGATCAAGTCATCTAGTGAGCTTTCTACTGATCTTTCAATCAATCTTTCTATTGATCTTTCTACTAGTAAGCTTTCTACTGATCTTTTGATCGAGTCATTTACTGATCTTTTTACTACATGACTTTCTTCATGACTTTCTACATAACTTTTCACCAAGCTTTGAATTGCTTTGCAATCAAGAATCAAATTTGTTTTCTATCAAGCTTCAAACATGATTCTATCAATCATTCTACATGACTCTCTATCTCTCTAGTTTACTCATTAACTTTCTCATTAACTTTCTCATTGACTTTCTCATTGACTTTCCCATTAACTTTCTCATTAACTTTCTCATTGACTTCTTCATTGACTTTTTCGACGCATATATTAAATAGCTATTATTTAGATAGTCAAATCAATCATTAATTATTCAACGTTGCAACTACATATCAATGCTACAAATGTCAAAATAGTCGTGTTTATTGAATCAAATGATAAAAACGTATACTGCGCTCATGAGAATGCTAGAAATGCTAGAGATGTTGAAAATATTGACGCTTTTATGAATATATTTCAGCTAAAAGTGACGCAAATCTGAAACATGAGATTAAATGAATATTTGAAATATTGATCGCTAAAAGCGCTAAAATCTGTCACTGTCACTCTTTACAAATTGCGAAAGTTAGACTTGATTCATCTGTACAAGTTGATTGAATGAGTAATGAGATCAGTATTATGTGATTAACGAATTCTTAATATAATGTCAGAACTGTGTCTAAATGATACAATCAATGAAGATCAGAATTAATAGTGCTTGATCTTTAAAGATAGTTATAACTGAATATTAAGAATACAGAAGAAGATTGATATAAGAACTTCTATTTATGTAATGTTCAAAGACTGCGCTAGACTTGAAAAAGATGTGTTTGTGACATGAAAAGAAGAGAATGTAAATGAACGAGATGTTGATGAAAGAAAAGAGTGTTGAAAAAGAAAAAAGTGTTGAGAAAGAAAAAGAGTGTTGAGTCATATCTGAGTCAAACCTGAGTCAGATCTAGGTCAGATCTCGACTAGATCGTTGACTAGCTCTAATCATTACGTAGAATACTCACTAGCGTGCATTGCGAATTGATTAGAACTTCAGTCTTGTTCAGTCTTATTGATCTTGATACACTTGTAACAATATTTAAAATTAACTCAATCTCATTGCAGACAAAAATTGAACAATGTATATGTATTATATTTATATCTCAGAGCATATACAGAATCATTGAAGTCAACAATGCTACACGACTAAGTCATTAAGAAATATAAACATTTTTTGACTTTGCTCAATCAAATTTTTCTTGATAAACAGAAGTCTCAACTATAAATCAATGAAAACTAAAGTCAAAGTTTAATCTTACAAAAGCTTTGTCTTTATAAAATATACATAGCAAACAAAGCTTTGCTCATTGCAAGAATATCATCAGTTACAAATTTGATATCATGAAGTTAGTTAATCAAAGTCAACTGTATTAATGAATTGATCTGAAAGAAAATTGACTTGATGATTGCAAGTGATTGTATTACAAAAGAGTGTGAGTGACTCAGTAGTAAACTCTAGATAATTAATATGTATTTCATAAATTTAGTTGAAAGCTTAAGCAGTAAGTAGATCACTGAAAGTTGATGTCAATTATCACATGAACAAGATGCAATAAGTATGACATCAATTAAATTCTGAAGTTATGAATCATTGATGTTAAAGTTTTTTGTGATAAGCGCAGTCATTAGTCACAGACATGAAAATATTCAACAAACATCAAGTCTTCTCTTTAATATAATGAATGCATTGTTGAAGATATCATGTAAAAAGTATATATACTACAAATGATCAATAAACAGAGTGAAAGAAGAACTCAGCATTGATCAATTTGAATATACACAATTAAAGATGTGAATATGAAATCAGATGAAATTTCTTCAACTTATAAAATGAAAGTTAAATATAAACAAGTCAAAAGAAATCATCAGATTAACATTTGAAGTCATATATCATGAGTTTCATATTATATTCAATGATGTCACAAGATTAAGAAGTGATTTTATGTTAATGTTCATGACACAATGATCAAATTACAATGTAAAAAGACAATTTAAAGTCAGAAAGATACAACAAAATAATCTTAAATACAATTTTTCATCATTTTTTCAACTGAAGATACATTCACATTTCTTAAGTTATGTTGTCTGCAACGAACGAGATCTTAAGAGATCTCAATCAGTATCAGTCAAATTAGTTAAAATTTTCATAATATAAATTAGTTACAATCTCAATCATAGCATATGTTGCAGATCACAAGATCTTCTTAAACATGAATTAATAAAGAACTTGATTTGCATTGATGACATGAAATATGATAAATTTATAAAGCTGATTAAGAATAAGCTGAATTACAACTGTGTCACAAATATGATGATATACAATTGAACCGAATTTGCAAGAATATATATCAGCAACGAGTGTGAATGAAAAACAGCATTGAAAGAAATGCATGCAGAAGAGTTTATTCACTTTCTTTTTACAATTCAGTTTGCTGTGAACAATGATTCTAGATTTCAGATCTCTTGTGATACTCAATTCAAACAGCTGATCACTGAAGAAATTATGTAGAATGCTTGTAGAAAACATGTTCATGCTCAAGATTCTCAGTATAAAATGACATAGTGAGATCATGTCATAATTGAGAAATCTTAAGAATCAATGACAAGACTTATAGTTTATTCAACATCAATAAAGATTCAATGAACTTTTGTCAAAATTAAATGAACTATTCTTAATGCTTGAAATAAGATAAATTTCTTTCTTATCATGAGAAAAAATCATTTGCAATCTGACATTCTTTTCTATTCTTCTTCTTAATTATTTGTTGCATAAATTTTCTTGATGATCATACATTGTTGAATCACATCAAAAGATTTTCATTTTAAATATAACATGAAAGTACATTGATCTTTATGATGATGAGTTTATCAAGATACTAAGTGATATTACAGAAAAGACATCATCACATGAACAACTTCAAGACATCATCATCATTAAAGCGCAGCACAGTTGAATACACAAAGATTCACAATGATAATAAGATTGCAACAGATCTAAGTGATAGTGATTCTGTAAAAGAAGTTTTCAACAAAGACAGATGTGTCACTTTTGAAGTAATAATTCGCTTAAAAATTCAAAAGAATAAATGATTAATTTGAAAAAAGACAGAATTGAATGCTGACAGAGCATTCAGTGAAAGTATCTTTGTGAAGTCATCATGACATTTCAAAAACTCAATGTATGCAACATTAAACAGCTTGATTCTTTTCAATCAATTAATAACAGACATACTAGAATTAATTTTGATGATGATGATATCAACGATGTAGACTGAGAATCAATAACATTATATTTATGAGAAAAGATATCACGTTGAACTAAATGCAACTTCATCATTGATCATGAGTTAATTATTGAAGTTTGCACTCGTTATTTACTTGCGTGAATATTGAGCAATCATGTTAATAGTAATAGCAGTTCATGATCAGACTTTAAAAAGAAATGACTTAATGAGAAAATGAGAGAAGCATGAAAGAATATTGCAAATCATTTAGATAAAAAGTCAGATCACAAATGTTTTGAAGTAAAGAACATTTCAACGACGAAAGAGACTTGAAAGATAATACGCTCAAATCTTTCGTTGCGAATAAAACTCATAATAAATAAATGTACAACATCTTTGAAACGTGATGATTTAGTGTACTGAGTTAAGTATGAATCATAGTTGAAAGTGAATATGATTAACAGAAACAATTCACAAGAAAAGAGCGAAAGAATTTGATAAAAAGTCTGCTAAATAATGATGACTTTGCGTGTGAAAAGATATGTACTAATCAAAGATTGCAACATCATTTAATGTGAAAAGACTTTTCAAGACAGATTCTGCGCAAGAATCATAGCAAATGTATTGATTCAGAAGATTTACTGCAAAGTCAGAGATGAAATAGCATATCAAGAATACTCAAAGATATTCTTTAATTCACTTTCTACTAATATTGTTCTCATTGCAGTGACAATGATCACTCATTGTATACAAGAATATGAATCAGAAGAGCATAAATTAAACAAGTTTGAAAAATTGAATGTGAAGAGTAAGTGAACATTTGCATATATCAATGACTAAAGTGATTGAAGCAAAGCTGAACTTGATAACATGCAGTGACATGAATGTGCATCAATGCAACATGAAATCAACAAGTTTGCAAGCATCAACAATTAATATTGAAGATTCTGCTATGTTGTATCAAGCAACAGATCAATAATGATGATATTAAAGCGATTATAAACACTCAAGCTGTATTCAATGTATATGTTGATTGTTTCAATGATCTTTCATTATATGAGTTAAAAAACTATGTGCAACTCAATTTAAACGCAAGTCATAAGAAAACACTCTTAAGTTCAGAAAGTATTTTCATCTTTCAATCTTCAAGACTAACGTCGCTTGTCTTTGATGTAATGTTATCAAATGAAGCTGTAAATATCACAACTTATAACTAAATCTTTAATCATTGATGCTGTGTAGAAGAGATTGATCGAATTGAACACAGAGAATGAATCATTGACTGATGATGCTCAAGTCAGCAAGAAGCAAATTCTTAGCAAGAGATCTCATTTTACATCACAAACTAAAGATTAATTACATATCATATTGCAAAGTAATGAATATGAGCTCATGATAGCACAACAAAATGATGTTGAGTCAACAATAATTAAGATTAGCTGAGAATGAAAGTTTAATAACTTGTGAGATGTTTTAAACATGAAGAAGAACAAATGTTTATGATATAAAGCAGACAAGACAGACAAGATTTTAAGCAACAAGAAGAAATATGAAAGCTTCATGCATAAGATGAGAAAGAAAAGCATTGTAAACATAATTTGCAAAAAGAAAGAAATTAAAAAAGAATAGAACTTAAGCACAGTAGTCACTATAATCAAATGATTCAAACAAAGCGAATATTTTGCTTCATACTGTGAAAGCACTTCTGTTGCATATGCTTACATGAGAAAACATGATATTAATAGTGATGCAAATGCACTGATTGAACACTTTGAACATCTTGCTCAAGAATGTGCAAGCACTTATGTCACAGATGCTGTCATGAAAGAACATAGTGCTAGAAGTGATGCAAATGCACAATAAGAAAAGAGTGATAATATTGAGAAGAATGATCAAGATGTTTATGATGACATTTATTACTAAAGAACAAAAGATACACTGAACACTTTAAGCAGTCTGTGTGACATTAAAGCTATGTTTGCAATGTATGATAATCGCGCAGTTGACAGCTTGATCATTGATGATGATTTTAACAAAGAAAGATCATGCAAAAATAACAGTGAATTGCAAGCTTTAATGATATTATTCAACATTGCAATTCTAATTGCTACAAATGTCAAGATCATATTTGTTGAATCAAATGATAAAGATGCATACTGCGCTCATAAAAGTTCTAAAGATGTTAATGTTTTTATGAATATTGACGCTTTTATGAATATGTCTCAGCTAAAAATGATGCAAATCTGAGACATAAGATTAAATGAATATTCGAAATATTGATCATTAAAAGCGTTAAAATCTGTCACTGTCACTCTTTACAAATTACGAATGTGATGATACATTTGAAACTGTCATGCTTGTCAACGAAGCAAAGTCTTTAAAGATAGCATCAATGAACTTCATCATTCTTTTTCAATTTCACAGAAATGTTGAAAAGATATAATTATGAACTTCATCATTGAACTATTTCTGTCAGAAGACTATAACATCATTTGCACAATCATATGTTATTTCATCAAAGAATGTTACTATGTTTTCTATCATTGAGAAGATGATGACATCTCAGTTGAAGAAATGATTTGAATCATGCTATGAAATGTTTATCAACTGCATGATTTACTCAGTTCTATTGTTTCAAACAAAGACTTTCAATTCATATCAACTATGTGAAAAAGTCTTTGCAAGTAACTGAGAATCATAGTTAATTTATTTACAGCATATCATTCTAAGATTGATGATCAATCAGAATGAGTCAATTAAAATATTGAATGCAAACTTAGAATTTACTGCAATTACATGCAGAACGACTGAATTAAATGAATATCTATGATGAAATTTAGTGACAATTTCAATATCTTCTCAGTCACTTCAATGATTTTCTTTTACTTCAATAAAGAATTTCACTCTTGAATGAGTTTCAATTCAAATATGACTGATTATGAAACAACTTATGAATGATTTAAAGCTAGAAAAGCAAATGATATTGTCATTTGAATGAAAGAATTACTGAGTTTTAATCATCAACAATTGAAAAAGATGAAGTTGATCATTGAAGTTCAGATCAATAAACATAAATGAGACATTATATATGAAGTAAATGACTGAGTTTGACTATCTTTTAAAAACATCAAGACAACAAGACTTTGCAAAGATTTGAAAGATAAACAGCTAAATCTTTATCAAATCATTGTTAAAGTGAGTATCTTTTATCATCTTCATTTATCAGTCAGCATAAAGCATTTGCATTCAATGTTCAGCTTAAAGCTACTATGATTGTATTCTAAAGATTCTCTATCAGAACAGCATTCAGAACTACTTAAATTAATCACTATTAAAGACGATGAGCATTGAAAAATAGATAATATATTGAACTTCAAATGCTATCAAGATCAAATACAGTACAAAGTCAAATGAAAAGATTTAGATAAAGATGATGAATGATACTATGTTGATAAAAAGAAATTTGATAACTCAGAGAAAGTTTTGAATGAATTTCATAAGTTATATTCAAACAAATCACGCTAAATATTGAAATAATTATTAACAAAAGTGAGTAAAGAAACTACATTCATGCAAACATGAATTTTTGAAGAAAAGAGTAATGTTACAAGCGTATTAAGACTGAACAAGACTGAAGTTTTAATTAATTCACAGTAAATGTTAGTGAGTACTCTGTGTAATAATTAGAACTAATCAATGATTTAGTTGAGATCTGACTCAGATTTAACTCAGATATGACTTAATACTTTTTTCTCTTTCTCAACATTCTTTTCTTTCATCAACATTTTGTTCATTTACATCATCTTCTTTTCATGTTACAAACACATTTCTTTTAAGCCTAGCGCAGTCTTTGAACATTACATAAATAGAAGCTTTTGTATCAATCTTCTTCTGTATTCTTAAATATTCAGTTATAGTTATCTTTAAAGATCAAGCACTATCAATTCTGATCTTCATTGATTGTATCATTTAAACATGATTCTAACAGTTTATTACACTCAGCAAAGCTTCATTCACTTCGTCAATACTATTCATTGAAAAGAAAAATGATAATCTTCGCTTTTATATAAATTATTGAAAACTGAATGCTTTGATTAAAAGACATTGTTATTTAATACTCTTGATAAACGAAGTACTCACTTGAATTTAAGACAGTAAATATCTGATTTGACTTAACATTATCATCATGTTCAATAAGCTTCACATAAGCACTGAAAGTGAGAATTTAATCACATTTGTCACTTTCTTTAATGTTTATAAATATAAAGTAATGCTCTTTGAATTAATTAATGAATCAACATTCTTTCAGCATTATATCAACAATATGTTATTCAACTATTTGCATAAATTCTGTTCGATTTATCTGAATAACATTCTCATCTACAATAACATCTTGAAGAAACATAAAACTCATGTGAAAAAGATGTTAAACAAGCTTCATGAAGTTAATCTGCAGATAAACATTGACAAGTGCAAATTTGAAATTCAGAAAATCTTGTTTTTAAAACTATTAATATTCATTAATAATTTATGAATGAACTTTCAAAAAGTAGATGTGATTTGAAGCTGAGAAGTGTCTCGATCATTAACTTATGTACAAATCTTCATTGACTTCTACAATTTCTATCAATGATTCATAAAAAACTTCTTGAAGATTATTTAATCTATGATAAAGCTGATTTGAAAAAATCATTTATTTGAATGAACAGAGATTTGTCAGATCATCTTTGAGAAACTGAAGCAACAGATGACAACAGCTTTCATTCTGAAGCATTTCAATTCAATCAAAGAAACTATTCTGAAAATAAACTTCTTGAACTATGTCAACGACGAAGTATTGTCTCAATATAATGATGAAGACATTCTACATTCAGTAATCTTCTATAACAAGAACATGATTTCTGCAGAATGCAACTACAAGATTTACAACAAAGAGCTTTTGACTATTATTTGATGCTTGAAGCATTGATGTCTTGAATTGAAATGTACTGATATTTTAATCAAGATTTTCATTGATCATTTAAATTTGAAGTACTTTATGATCATTAAGAAACTGATCAGACAACAGACTAAATGAGCTAAGAAGTTATTCAAATATAACTTCAAGATCATATATCAGTCAGAAAAGCAGAATCTGAAAGAAGATGTGCTGATCAGAATGTCAAATGTTAAGTTAGTTGAATTAAATGATGATTGAAAGTTATATCAGCATCAGATGCTATTGTCAAAAGACAAATTTAAGTTGCAGTCAATAAAAGTTAATCAAGAAGATGATCAGAAAGCTGATTAAGATCTGACTCAAATTTTGCTTAAATTTGACTCAGATTTGAAATAAGAATTGAACGTTAACAAAAATTCAATCGAAGAGATGATTTCTATTCAGAATCAAATTTATAGTTAAAAATTGAATGAATCAACTGTGCTTTGATATTTGAATAATCATGAAACAAAACAGAAGAACTTGTCAAGATATTGATTTAGACAATTGCAAAGTACTTGATGAAGTACTCTGAAAAGATGATAGACTATGAGTTTTTCAGTTAATGATCATTTGATTAATAAGAAAAGCACATGATCTTTCAATCAATGATCATTCTGACATGAATTGAACATTGAACTTGCTGAGATGATCATATTGCTGATTGAAGATGAGAACAACGATCAAGCGCTACATTCAAAACTGTTACGTTTATCGTAGATCAAAAGCATCAAAAGATCAAATCAATGAACTGCTGAAGTCATTGCTCATACTTGAACAGTGATGACAGAACATATCATTAAACTTCATTATCAATTTATCAGAAAGTGATGAAAACAACGCGATTCTGACAGTCATAAATTGATTGTTTAAGAAATGACATTATATATTATGTTGATCAAATAATGAAGAAATCTTTGCAGAATAAACAGTTAAGCTACTGTTGATATGAATCTTCAGAACTCATGAATTATCAAGATCAATAATGTTCAATTGTGATTCACAATTCATATTAATTGTTTGAAAGTCTTTATGTCTGAAACTTGACATCAAGATGAAACTATTCACAAACTATCATTTGCAAATTAATGATTAAACAGAAAGAGTGAATCAGAATGTGAAATGATATCTACGAAGTTATTGCTCATATATGAAAGATGATTGATTCGCCTGATTATTTATGATTGAATTCATTGATAACAATGCTATTTCATCATCAATTGAACAGTCAACGTTCTTTCTGAATAAGAACTTTCACTCTCATATGAACTTCAATTTGAACTCAATTGAATATGAGATCACTTAAGCTAGAATTGAAGCAGACAAAGCAAAGAATATATTTGAACATATGAAATGATCACTAGCATTAATCAAGCAAGTCTTAGCAAGAGTCAGAGTCACAATCAAGAAACAGATTGACAAGCATCAAAAGAAAATGATTTACAAGATAAATGACATGATGTTTCTGAATTCTAGAAACATAATGATCTTACAATCATCAAAGAAGCTAAATGATAAGATGCTAGAACTTTTCAAGATTCTGATTGAGATTGAACATGCATATTGACTGAAACTATTGTTAACTATGAAGATTCATTTGAAGTTTATGTCAAATCTACTGCAACTAAATTTGAAAGATGCTTTAAAAGAACAACAAAATGAGTCATCTGATTTTATAGTGATTAAAGACGAAGATGAATGAAAAGTGAAAAACATATTGAACTTCAGACACTACGAACGAGATAAATGACTATAATATTGTGTTAATTGAAAAGAATATGACATTGATTTACATTGATACTGTTACGAAGTGTGTCAACATTGAATAAAATCTAGTCAATAAATTCTAGAAATTTTGATATGTGAACAAGAAACAACAATGTTTCAAATTGAAATATGCTGAAACATTTCATTTATTTGAGCTCTAGCAAATCAACTACTTCGTCTCTTTGTTCGCTCTACTATAGATACAGCTCGAAACTGTCTTCTTTCTTCTGTATTCTTAGTTTTCTAGTTAGAGCTATCTCTATTGATCAAACATTCTATTCAGCTACGCACTATCTCGCTGCAGTATGATTAGATTCTAGACATGATCTCAACATTAAACTAAGAATTTGTTTATCACATGATATTGATTTCATTACTCATTCAAGCTACTTGATGAACAACGAAATGAGTATAAAGAAATTTGTTTACCTGATGATTGATGACATCGAAAGACAGAACAACATCAGAGAATCAATAGAATCAATGAGAACATATGATTGTTGAATTGCTAGAGAATCTATCGCTCATTCAGTAGCATCGATTCACTCAATTAATAGAATCGACGATAAAGAATCTTCGTGAATTGCTTGAGAATCAATTCATTCTCATGAAGCAGACGAGTGAAAATAAGCTGTTCAACTCTCTCTCAAAAAGCTCATGAATCAGTCGAGTCAAAATAATCTGTGTCATCAAATTTGATTCAACTCGATTCAAATCAAGATCAATTTAGTGAGTCTGCTACAAAGACAAGTCGATGAGAATCAATCTCTTCGATGAGCTAGTCGATTCTCTACATAGTGAGTCAACTACAATAAACATTTCGATGATCTGAAAGATCAATAGAAAGATTGATAGAAAGACTGACATCAGAACTTTCTAGTTGCTGTCGCTATGAGCTACACTACAAGTCATAGAGACATGACTTTTAAAGAGAATAAAGTAATGTTACGAAGCGTGTCGACATTGAATAGAGTCTAGTCAATAGACTCTAGAGATTTCGATATGTGAACAAGAAACAATGATGTTTCAAATCAAAATATGCTGAAACATTTCATCTATTTGAGCTCTAGCAAATCAACTACTTCGTTTCTTTGTTCGCTCTACTATAAATACAGCTCGAAACTGTCTTCTTTCTTCTGTATTCTTGATTTTCTAGTTAGAGCTATCTTTATTGATCAAACATTCTATTCAGCTACACATTATCTCACTGCAGTGTGATTAGATTCTAGACATGATCTCAACAGATACAACATTGATGAAAGTGAATTCAAAGATTGCTTAAAAGTCATTAATGACTTTCATGAATGTTATTTGAACAAGTCAAGATAGAAATCAACTCAAGAAAGATCAACTGAATTGCAGCAATGAGAACATTGCTAAATAAAGAGAGAAGATAATGTTGCAATCATGCACTTTGAATTAGTCTAACATAGATTGTGTCAGACTATCATAAACTAGTGTAAAGCTGATGTTGACACGCTAGTGATCTAGCGTGTCTTCATGAGTAAAACTTATGACGTGTTGCATCTTCTTTCTTCTTCAGCTTTGAACTTCTAGTTAAAATACACTCATATGATTCGCTTTATACAAACTCATAACAATCATATTCAAAAAACTTTCTATTAAAACAATATTCAAAATCACTTAAATCAATTATTATTAAAAATAATGAACATTAAGAGATAAATAATATATTAAACTTCAAATGCTATCAAGATTGAATATAGTACAAAGTCAAATGAACAAATTTAAATAAAGATAACAAATGATACTATGTTGATAAAGAGAAATTCAATGACTCAGAGAAAGTTTTAAATGAATTTTATAAGTTATATTTAAACAAATTACGTTAAATATTAAAATAACTATTAATAAAAGTGAGCAAATGAATTATATTCATGCAAACATAAATTTTCAAAGAAAGAAATAATGTTATGAGCATATTAAGACTGAACAAGACTGAAGCTTTAATCAATTTACAGTGAATGCTAGCGAGTTCTTTATGTAATGATTAAAGCTAGTCAATGATTTAGTTGAGATCTGATCTAGATTTGATTCAGATTTGACTTAAATATGACTCAATCTTTTTTCTTTCTCAACACTCTTTTCTTTCAACAACATCTTGTTTATTTACATCATATTCTTCTCATGTCACAAACACATTTCTTTCAAGTCTAGCACAGTCTTTGAACATTACATAAATAGAAGTTCTTGTATCAATCTTCTTCTGTATTCTTAATATTCAGTTATAGCTATCTTTAAAAATCAAGCACTATCAATTCTGATCTTCATTGATTGTATCATTTAAGCATGATTCTGACAGTTTCTTTCATGAGTTGAACTTAAAATCAATGTTGAAAAATTGTATGAATCAATCAATCAATTAATAACAATTAAATTAAATTCAAGAAATTTATGAAGATTAAGAAATTTCTCTTTATTGATCGTGTTTTCTATGGTTTTAAATTATCAATAGCTCAGAAATGTGAAATTATGCGCATGGTCAGTCGACATGATCGATCAAGCTTTAGCGTGGGTCATTCTGTTAGAGGCCAGCATAGAGCGAGTCATATGAGTGTAATGTAACGAGTATATAAATGCTAAGGAAGAAAAGTATCTAGAAGGGAAGGACCGGCTATCTATATGGCTCAGGAGAACATAAGCTAACCCTGAATAGGGTTGGCTTCGGAACAACTCGATAGCCTAGTGACGAGCGATCGGCGATAGCCAGGAACATAGCCATCAACATAGTCACCAACATAGCTACCAACATAGGTGCGTAGCTAGGATCGTAACAGTACCCCCCCCCTTCAACGATTCATGTCCGCATGAATGTATTTCCTTAGCCTTGTGTAGAATCGAAATGCCTATTGTAGCAGGCTAGCTATGTAGGGAGGAACCGACTTGCTCAGCGAAGAGGTCGGCTATTGGCTGGTGCCATTGAAGCAGGCT
>JAABUS010002451.1_pt1 | contig 35078 bp, 35 predicted proteins | sample 5560161 | NCBI WGS metagenome assembly JAABUS01 (sample SAMN10711885, study PRJNA513376) | rock metagenome | isolation source: Antarctica rocks | place: Antarctica: Victoria Land, Trio Nunatak nord | collected 2016-01-04 | reverse complement strand
GCCTCACCCACCGACGGCGCCGGGGTCTTCGGCCACCGGATGGCGGAGGGCCCCGAGGTGATGTCGAGGCAGTCGTGGAGCATCACCTGCAGCTCCTGGTACGACGAGGGCGCGAACACGGTCATGTTCGGCACCTTGGTGAGCAGCACCATGTCGAGCACACCGTGGTGGGAGGCGCCGTCCTCACCGGTGATGCCGGCCCGGTCGAGGCAGAACACCACCGGCTGGTCGTGCAGGCCCACGTCGAGGTTCATCTGGTCGAACGCCCGTGACAGGAACGTGGAGTACAGAGCCACCACCGGACGGAGCCCACCCATGGCCATGCCCGCCGCCGCCGTGACGGCCTGTTGCTCGGCGATGCCGACGTCGATGAGGCGCCCGGGGAAGCGCTCGCCGAAGGGGAGCAGCCCGGTGGAGTCGGGCATGGCCGCGGTGATGGCGACCACCTCGGGCCTGGTCTCGGCCTCCTTGATGAGGGCCTCGGTGAAGGCGGCGGTGTAGCTGCCGGCCTGGATGTCACCGAGGTCGTGGAGGCACTTGACCAGGTCGTTCTCCGCCGCGGCGTGGCCCCGACCCTTGTGGGTGAGGACGTGGACCACGATGGGGCCGTCGTAGGCGGCCGCGTGGCGCAGCGCCCGCTCGAGGCCTTCCACGTCGTGGCCGTCGAACGGGCCGGTGTAGCGCACGCCGAGGGTCTCGAAGAACACTGGCGGCTCGAACATCTCCCGCATGCCGGCGATGGCCCCGGCCATTCCCCAGGCGATGTGGTCGCCGACCACGGGCACGTCGCGGACCAGGCGCTCCAGCCGCGACCGCTGCTTCATGTACTGCGGGTTCACCCGTAGGCGGGCGACGCTCTCGGCCAGCCGCGACACCGTGGGGGCGTAGGAGCGGCCGTTGTCGTTCAGGACGATGATGGCCTGCTTGCCGCTGTGGCCGAGGTTGTTCAGGCCCTCGTAGGCCATGCCGCCGGTCATGGCGCCGTCGCCGATGACGGCCACCACCCGTCGTCCCTCGCCGCCCTCGGACTCCTGGGCCACGGCCAGGCCGTGGGCGTAGCTGAGGATGGTGGAGGCGTGGCTGTTCTCGACCCAGTCGTGCTCGGACTCGGCCCGGCTGGGGTAGCCGGAGAGGCCCCCGGGCCGGCGCAGCGTGGCGAAGGCGTCCCGGCGGCCGGTTACCAGCTTGTGCACGTAGGCCTGGTGGCCGATGTCCCAGAGCAGGATGTCGCGGGGCGAGTCGAACACCCGGTGCAGGGCGAGGGTCAGCTCCACGGCGCCCAGGTTGGAGCCGAGATGGCCGCTGCCGCGGTCCTCGACCGCGCTGACGATGAACTCGCGGATCTCCTCGGAGAGCAGGTCCAGCTGGGCGTAGGTCAGCTCCTGCAGGTCGGCCGGGGACTCGATCTTCTCCAAGAGCATCGAGCCACGGTACCTGCTCGACTCCGCGACCGACGAGCAGTGGCGCCCGTAGTGTTGGCTCCCGTGACCGGGCCGAAAGAGGTGCGAGCAGCCGGCGAGCAGGCTGTTGCCGGGTGGCGGCGGGGCCTCGAGGAGCGGGTGGCCGACCTCATCCGGCGGGACCCCGAACGGGCGGCGAACGCGGTGGAGATGGGCATCATCGACCGCAACTGGCTGGAGCGCCCGGGCGAGCACCCGATCCGGTCGGCCACGCCGGTCCAGGTCGTTCAACGGTTCCTCGAGCGCTCGGTGGAGCAGCGCCCATCGGCCCTCAACACCATGGGGCTGAACACCATCCAGCTCCTGTCGTGGAACGCCGAGGACGCCCGGGAACCGGCGCCGGCCACGGTGGCCGTGGTCTTCACCGACCTCGAGGGGTTCACCCGCTTCACCGCCGACAACGGCGACGAGGCCGCCCTCGCCCTGTTGGCCGACCACAACCGCGCCGTCGGCCCGGTGGTGCGGAGCCGGGGCGGGCGGGTGGTCAAGCGGCTGGGTGACGGCCTCATGCTGGCGTTCCCCAGCCCGGAGGCCGCGGTCCTGGCCGCCACCGAGCTGCTCGACAGCGCCCCCGCGCCGCTTCGCATGCGGGCCGGAGTGCACGCCGGCGAGGCCGCGGTGTCCCACGACGACATGGTGGGTCACGTCGTGAACGTCGCCGCCCGGGTCACCGAGCAGGCCCGGGGGGGCGAGGTGCTCGCCACCACGGACGTGCGCGACCTGGTGGGCGACCTCCCCGGGGTGCAGTTCGGGCGGGCCCGCCGGCTTCGGTTGAAGGGCGTCGGCGGTCCGGTGAGCGCGTGCACCGTGCAGGTGGGGTGACCGCCGAGCTCGAACGGGCGCTTGTGGGACAGCGGGACGGATGCCGGGAGACCGGCTCCGAGCTGTACGCCCGCCTGCTGGACCGCACCCTGGCCGAGGTCGACCGACCGGGGCCCTTTCGCGACATCCTCGAGCCCCACTCCGGTGACCGCTTCGGATCGGCCCTCGCCCTGCGCTTCCTCGGCGCCGTGCACCGGCTGGTCCTCGAGGGCCGTGCGCCGGACCTGGCCGCCCACTACCCGTCGGCCGGGGGAACGCCGGGGGCGGCGTTGGAGGAGGTCTTCGAGGCCACCGTCGCCGAGCACGCCGACGAGCTCGCCGTCCGCATCGACGACGGCGTGCAGACGAACGAGGTCGGCCGCTCGGCATCGTTGCTCGGCGCCCTGCTCGACGTGGCCGCCACCGGCCTGCCGCTGCGCATGTTCGAGGTGGGGGCCAGCGCCGGACTCAACCTGCGGTGGGACCACTACCACTACTCCGCAGGGGGCTCCGCCTTCGGAGACCCGGCGTCACCGGTGCGCTTCATCGACCCGTGGGTCGCCCGGCGGCCCCGCCTCGACGTGGCCTGCACGGTGATCGAGCGGCGGGGTTGTGACCGGTCGCCGGTCGACGCCACCACCCCGGACGGTCGCCTCACCCTGATGTCCTACGTGTGGCCCGATCTCGTGGACCGGTTCGGGCGCCTCGACGCCGCCATCGAGGTGGCCCGGCGGGTGCCGGCCGTGGTCGACGCCGCCGACGCCCCCGAGTGGGTGGCCGACCGGCTGGCCCGGCCTCAACCCGGCACGGCCACCGTCGTCATGCACTCGATCGTGCAGCAGTACCTGGCACCGGAGCGGCGACGGGCCCTGTTCGACGCCGTCGCCGCCGCCGGCGACGCGGCCACCACGGAGGCACCGGTGGCGTGGGTGCGGATGGAGCCCGGCCAGGACGGCGCCGAGGTCCGGTCCACCCGCTGGCCCGGCGGCAAGGAGCGCCTCCTCGCCATCAGCGGCTACCACGGCCCGCCCGTTCGCTGGACCGGCTAGCGCGCGAGCAGCTCGACTTCGGCGGGCTCGCCGGCGGCCCGGGCCGCAAGACGCCGCTCGACGAAGGCCGCCAGCCGCGATCCGATCAGCCACCCGCCGCCGAGCGCCGCCCATCCGCCCACGGCGTCGAGCCAGTAGTGGTTGCCGGTGATGAGGATGCAGAACACGGTCAGACCCGGGTACAGGACCACGAGGGCCTTGGCCCATCGCCGGCGCACCAACGGGAACAGCACGATGGCGCACCAGGTGGACCAGCCGGTGTGCATGCTCGGCATGGCCGCGAACTGGTTCGACACCTTGGCCATGGCCCCCGAGCCGAACGACCACAGGCCGCCGTGCACGGCGAGGGTGTCGACGACCTGGTAGCCGTGGCAGCCCTTCTCCCGGGCGTAGCACGCGCCGTACCGGGTCGTGTCGTCGAGCAGCCGTGGGGGCATCAACGTGAAGGTGGCGAAGCCGATCAGAGCGAGGGCGGTCATGGCGGCCAGGGTGTTGCGCCAGACCGAGTAGCGGTCGGGCTGGCGCCGGAACAACCACGCCAGCGCCACGACGGTGACGACGAAGTGAGCGGTGCCGTAGTAGATGTTCCAGAAGCGGATCCAGCCGAGGCCGGGGAGCCCCAGGTACCACCGCTGGAGCGCGGGCTCGAACCACAGACCGACGGCGCGCTGGACGGCGATGACGTCCTTGGCGTGGCCGAAGGCGTTCGCCACCGCCTCCCGCCCGGCGCCCCCGGCCGAGCCGAACGTGTTCCGCACCGCCGAGTACACGACGTAGAAGGCGACGATGTAGAGCAGCTCGCGCCACCACCGCAGGCGCCGGCCCGACGGGGTGGTGGCCGGTTCCCTCCGGCTCACGCCGCCGCTGACCGCCGGCGCCCGCCGACGGCGAACGATGGCGCACCCAGGAGGCTGACGAGCAGGTTGAGCAGGTAGAGCAACAGCCCGAGGGCGATGGCCTGCTCGCCGGGCACGCCCAGGGGGTGCAGGAAGAGCACGAACAGGCCCTCACGCACACCGAGCCCCGAGATGCTGATGGGCAGCACCTGGGCGATGGCCACGGCGGGGAAGAAGGCGAGCAGGGCGGTCGGCCCGGCATCGGGGATGCCGACGGCCCGGGCCGCTAGGACGGCCGCCAGCACCAGGCAGAACTGGTAGAGGAAGCCGACGGCGATGACGTTCAGCGCCTGGCCCGGGTGGCGGCGGAGCTGGTCGAGGCCGAGGCTGACGGCGGCGAGGAACCGGCGCCAGCCCTTCTCGTGGTCGACGTCGCCGTACCGTCGGCTGCCGACGGCCACCATCAGCAGCACGAGCAATACGAGGGTGCCGGCCGACAGGCCGAGGGCGACCTGGGTGGCGCGACCGAGGTGGCGCAGACCGGGGTTCACGGCGAAGCCGACGAACGTGATGACCGGCAGCACCACCCACCCGGTCAGCCGCTCGAGGACCACCGAGGCGAAGCTGGTCGGTGACCGGCCCGGGCCGGAGTCCCGCGACAACCGGCTCACCCGCAGCACGTCGCCGCCGATGGTGGTGGGCAGCACGTTGGCCACGAACTGGCCGGCGAGGTAGTGCGAGAGCAGGCGCTTCAGCCGGCTCGGCTGGCCGAGGGCGGTGAGCACCGCCTGCCAGCGGACCGCCGACAGCACGAGGCCGACCAGGGTGAGCACGGCGGCGCCGCTGAGGTACAGGGCGGTGTGACGGTTCCACGGCGGCAGGTCGGGGCTCCGGGACTTGCCGATCTTGACCACGAGGAACCACAGCATGGCGCCACTCACCGCCATGCGGGCCGCCAACACCATCGCCTTCTTGCCTGCCACCGGCGTGGACACCGGGCCGCACCCCCGTGCCGAGTGAGTGAACCACAACCTTAGAGGCGCGGCCGAGTGATCCTGGGTGCAGTTCGCCTCGTGCGGTAGAACGGCGGCGGTGAGGACGGGGCGGATGGCGGCAGGCTCGGTCGAGTTGGCCGTCGCCGAGGCCGGTGCCGGCGGCTCGCCGCTGATGCTGCTCCACGGCTTCACCGGGGCGAAGGAGGACTTCGCCGACTGGCTGGACGCCTTCGCCGACCGGGGGTGGCACGTCGTCGCCCCCGACCACCGTGGCCATGGCGCCAGCGCCGCCCCCGGCGACGAGGCCGACTACTCGCTGGCCACCTTCGCCGCTGACGCGCTGGGTCTGGCCGACGAGCTCGGCTGGTCCCGGTTCGTGCTGCTCGGCCACTCCATGGGCGGGATGGTGGCCCAGGTCATGGCCTTGCGGTCGCCCGAGCGCATCCGGGGCCTCGTCCTCATGGACACCGGCCACAGCCGGGTGGACGGCATCGATCCCGACCTTGCCGCGCTGGGCATCGAGATCGCCCGCACCTCCGGTCTCGACGCTCTGGCCGACCTGACCGCCGGGCGCGAGAGCCCCCTCTCCACGGCGGCCGACGCCCGGGTGAGGCGGGAGCGCCCCGGCTACGTCGAGTTCGGCGACCGCAAGCTCCGGGCCTGCTCGCCGGCCATGTACGCCGCCCTGGTGGGCGAGATGCTCTCCCAACCGGATCGCCTCGAGGCGCTGGCCGCCCTGGACCTGCCCACCCTCGTGGTCGTGGGCGAAGAGGACCATGCCTTCCTCGGGCCCTGCCGCCGGTTGTCCGGCGCCATCCCCGGCGCCCGCCTGGCCGAGCTGGCCGGGGCCGGCCACAGTCCCCAGTTCGAGGCCCCCGAGGCATGGTGGGACGCGGTGGACGGCTTCCTCGCAGGGCTCGATCCCCGATGAACGGGCCGCCCACCGCCCGGTGGAGCGGGCACGGCGGGGAGCTGGCCGTCGCCGCCCTCCGGGCCTGGGGCGTCTCGGAGCTGTTCACCCTGTCGGGCGGTCACATCTTCCCGTTCTACGACGCCGCCGTGAAGGCCGAGCCCGCCCTCCGCATCGTCGACGTGCGCCACGAGCAGAGCGCCACCTTCGCCGCCGAGGGGGTGGCCAAGCTGACCCGGCGGCCGGGCGTCGCCGTCCTGACCGCGGGACCCGGGATCACCAACGGGATCAGCGCGGTGACCACCGCCAAGTTCAACGGCTCACCGCTGGTCGTCCTCGGCGGCCGTGCGCCGCAGCGCCGGTGGGGGTCGGGCTCGCTGCAGGAGTTCGACCACGTCCCCGTGCTGGCGCCCGTAACCAAGCTGGCCGCCACCGTGACCGCCCCCGAGGACATCCCCGCCATGGTCGACGGCGCCCTCGCCACCGCGCTCACCCCCCATCGGGGGCCGACCTTCCTCGACTTCCCCCTCGACGTGGTCTTCGCCTCCGGCGACGCCGAGCCGGTGACGGCCCGCGAGATCAGGGGTGAAGCCCCCGACCCCGAGGAGGTGGACCGCGCCGCCGCCCTCGTCGCCGGGGCCGAGCGGCCCGTGCTGATCGCCGGCAGCGACGTGTGGTGGGACGGCGCTGAGGCCGAGCTGCGGGCCGCGGTGGAGGCGCTCCGGGTGCCGGTCTTCGTCAACGGGTTGGGCCGCGGCTGCCTGCCGGCCGACCACGAGCTCGCCTTCGCCCGCACCCGCGCCATGGTGAAGACCGACGCCGACGTGGTGGTCGTGGTCGGCACCCCCCTCGACTTCCGCATCTCGTTCGGGCGGTTCGGCTCGGCCGAGGTCGTGCACGTGGTCGACAGCCCCGCCCAGCGGGCCGGCCACGTCACCCCGGCGGTGTCGCCCGCCGGGGACCTGCGCACGACGTTGGCCGGCCTGGCCAACTGGTCGGGGCAACGGGCGGACCACGAGCCCTGGATCGCCCGCCTGCGCGACGCCGAGGTGGCCGCCCGGGCGGCCGACGCCCCGCTCCTGGCCGCGGACAGCTCGCCCATCAAGCCGACCCGCGTGTACGGCGAGGTCACCCGCCGCCTCGACCGCGACGCGGTGGTGGTGTGCGACGGCGGCGACTTCGTCTCCTACGCCGGCCGTTACGTCGACTCCTACCAGCCCGGCGGCTGGCTCGACCCTGGCCCCTACGGCTGCCTCGGCACCGGCCTCGGCTACGCCATGGCCGCCCGGATCGTCCACCCCGACCGCCAGGTGGTGCTGATGCTCGGCGACGGCGCCGCCGGCTTCTCCCTGATGGACGCCGACAGCCTCGTGCGCCACCGCCTCCCGGTGGTGATCGTGTGCGGGAACAACGGCATCTGGGGGCTCGAGAAGCACCCCATGCAGATGATCTACGGCTACGACGTGGCCGCCGACCTCCAGCCCGGCCTCCGCTACGACGACGTGGTGCGCGCCCTCGGCGGCGCCGGGGAGACGGTGGAGCGCCCGGGCGATCTCGGCCCGGCCCTCGACCGCGCCCTCGGCGCCGGCGTGCCGTACCTGGTCAATGTGCTCACCGACCCGACCGACGCCTACCCCCGATCGTCGAACCTGGCCTGAACACGACCCGACGCTGTCACGAGCACCAACAGAGGGTGTCGGGATAGTTTCAGCGGGCAGGGCGCGCGGTACGTTCCCGCCCGCCTGGCGAAGGGGACCCGATGGCCGGAGTGCAGCTCGACGGTGTGAGCAAGGTGTACGCCGACGGCACGCGGGCCGTCGACGACCTCGACCTGACGGTGGACGACGGCGAGTTCGTGGTGCTCGTGGGCCCCTCCGGGTGCGGGAAGACCACCGCGCTGCGCATGGTGGCCGGCCTGGAGGAGATCAGCGAGGGCGAGGTCCGCATCGGCGACAAGGTGGTGAACCGGGTCCCCCCCAAGGACCGCGACATCGCCATGGTCTTCCAGAACTACGCGCTGTACCCCCACCTCACCGTCGGGGAGAACATGGGCTTCAGCCTGAAGCTGCGCAAGGTGAGCAAGGACACGATCAAGGAGCGGGTCCACAAGGCCGCCCAGATCCTCGGCATCGAGGAGTTCCTCGACCGCAAGCCCCGCAACCTCTCGGGCGGCCAGCGCCAGCGGGTGGCGATGGGCCGGGCCATCGTGCGTGAGCCGGCGGCGTTCCTGATGGACGAGCCGTTGTCCAACCTCGACGCGAAGCTGCGGGTGCAGATGCGGGCCGAGATCGCCCGCATCCAGCGCGATCTGGCGACGACCACCATCTACGTCACCCACGACCAGACCGAGGCCATGACCATGGCCGACCGGGTGGCGGTCATGAAGAAGGGCGTGCTGCAGCAGATGGCGGGGCCCCAGGAGCTCTACGACCGGCCCACCAACCTGTTCGTCGGCGCCTTCATCGGCTCACCGGCCATGAACCTCTTCGAGGCGGGCGTGGAGGAGGCCGATGGCGACCTGTGGCTGACCTTCGGTCGCCAGCGGCTCCGCGTGGCCGAGAGCCTCGTCGCCGAGCGGCCGGCGCTGCGCTCGTACTCCGGGCGCAGCGTGGTGCTCGGCATCCGTCCCGAGGAGATGGAGGACGCCGCCCTCGCCGCGTCGGCCGACGACGGCACGCGGGTGGACGTCGACGTCACCCTGGTCGAGCAGATGGGCGCCGAGGCGTACGTGCACTTCGACCTGGAAGCCTCGCCCGCTCTCACCGAGGACACCAAGGACCTGGCCGCCGACCTCGGCGCCGAGAAGGCCGAGGCACTCGAGGCCCAGGCCAGCCGGTCCCGGACCGAGTGCGTGGCCCGGCTCAGCCCCCGCACGAAGGCGGCCAAGGGCGACCGGATCGGGCTGGTGGTCGACACCGCCCGGCTGCACTTCTTCGACCGCGACACCGGCGGCTCGATCTGGGACGGCGACAACCACACCCGCACACCGACAACCACAACCACAACCACAACCTGAGGGGCTGCACATGCGACACGGCCGGTCAAGACTGCTCATCCTGCTCTGCGCGGTCCTGCTGCTCGGAGCGGTGGGCTGCGGCGACGACGAGAAGACCGACACCGGCGGCGGCGACGGCGCCGATCTGTCCGGCACCACCATCGAGGTGGCCGCCGTGTGGACGGGCGAGGAGCAGAAGAACTTCACCCAGGTGCTGAAGGCGTTCGAGGACGAGACCGGCGCCAAGGTGAAGTACACCTCCACCGGTGACGACATCGCCGCCAAGCTCGGCCCCCGCCTCAGCGCCAACGAGCCGCCCGACGTGGCCATCCTGCCGCAGCCGGCCCTGTTCCAGGACTACGCCAGCAAGGGCCAGCTCCAACCGCTCGACGACGTGGTGGGCGACGCCTACGGGGAGAACTACGCCGACGTGTGGAAGGACCTGGCCACCGTCGACGGCAAGATCTACGGCGTCTGGTGGAAGGCAGCCAACAAGTCGCTGGTCTGGTACAACACCAAGCCCATCGAGGACGCCGGCGTGGAGGCTCCCGAGGACTGGGACGCCTTCGTGGACACGCTCCAGACCGTGTCGGACTCCGGTGTCACCCCGCTGTCGGTGGGCGGCAGCGACGGCTGGACCCTCACCGACTGGTTCGAGAACGTCTACCTCTCGTCGGCCGGGCCCGAGAAGTACGACCAGCTCACCAAGCACGAGATCCCCTGGACCGACCAGTCGGTGAAGGATGCCCTCGAGCTGCTGGCGAAGGTCTTCACCGAGGACTTCATGGCCGGTGGCGCCAAGGGCGCTCTGGCCACCGACTTCAACACGTCGGTCACCCAGGTGTTCGCCGCCAAGCCGAAGGCGGCCATGGTCTTCGAGGCCGACTTCGTGGCCGGGGTCATCAGGGACGAGACCGACGCCGAGCTCGGCACCGACGCCAAGAACTTCGCCTTCCCGTCCGCCGGCGAGGGCGACGCCGCCGTGGTCGGCGGCGGCGACGTGGCCGTGCAGATGAAGAAGGGCAAGGGCGGCGAGGAGCTGATGAAGTTCCTGGCCAGCCCGGAGGCGGCCGAGGTTTGGGCCAAGCTCGGCGGGTTCATCTCGCCCAACAAGAGCCTCGACATGGGGGTCTACGAGGACGAGATCACCAAGACGATCGCCGAGAACCTCCTCGAGGCGGCCGACAGCGGGAACTTCCGCTTCGACATGTCCGATCAGGTGCCCACCGAGTTCGGTGGCACGCCCGGGCGGGGGTTGTTCAAGCTGCTCCAGGACTACGTCTCCGACCCGAGCGACATCGACGGCGTCACCGAGGAGATGGAGAAGGCCGCCGCCGCGGCCGACGAGTAGCGGCGGCCGACCGTGGTTGACGACCCTTCGACCACCCCACCCCCGGAACCGACCGGGGGCGGGGTGGCGGCGGGCCCCACCGCCGCCCCCACCCACCCTGACCCTGTTGGCCGGCGCACCGGGGGCGGCCGCCGCTTCGAGCTGAGAGGCACCACCGCGGCGGTCCTCTTCCTCGCCCCGGCCGCCGTCCTGCTCGGCGCCCTGGTGGTCTACCCGATCATCTACACGGTGATCCGGAGCCTCTTCGACGCCGACGGCAGCCGGTTCGTGGCCCTGGGCAACTTCGTCGACATGTTCCAGAACGACCGGACCGTGCGGGCCATCAAGAACAACCTCGTCTGGGTGGTCATCGCCCCCACCCTCGCCACCGCGGTCGGCCTGGTCTACGCCGTGCTGGCCGAGCGGGTGCGGTGGGAGACCGCCTTCAAGGTGGCGGTCTTCATGCCCATGGCCATCTCCGGGCTGGCCACCGGGGTCATCTTCCGGCTGGTCTACGAGCAGGATCCCGACCGCGGCGTGGCCAACGCCGTGGTCACCTCGGTCAGAGGCGTGTTCGGGGAAGAGGGTGGCTACCTGACCGGGGCCCGGCCGTCGGAGCCGGACCAGTTCACAGCCGCGGGCGGGGCCCTGCTCTCCCGCGAGGCGGTCGAGACCGGCTCGACCGCCACGTTCGGGCTGCTGGCCATCGCACCGGACGACCTTCCCGAGTCGGCGGCGGCCGCGAAGGAACCGACGGGAGCGGCCGCAGGCGCGGTCGCCGGGCTGGTCTGGCTCGACTTCGCCCCCGGCGGCGGGGGCGAGAAGGGTGCGGTCGACCCGAAGGAGCGGGGCCTGCCCGGCGTGAAGGTCGAAGCGGTGCGCGACGGCGAGACGGTCGGCCGCGCCACCACCGGCGACGACGGCTCCTTCACCATCGACGGGCTCGACCCGGGCAGCTACCAGGTGCGCCTGGCCGGGTCGAACTTCCAGGAGCCGTTCGCCGGGTTCGGCTACCTGGACGAGAACGAGGTGCTCCCCGGCATCAACGTGGTCACCCTCGCCATCATCGTCTCGTGGCTGTGGATCTGGATCGGCTTCGCCATGATCGTGATCGGCGCCGGCCTGGCCGCCATCCCCCGGGACGTGCTCGAGGCGGCCCGGGTCGACGGAGCCACCGAGTGGCAGGTGTTCCGGCGGGTGACGGCCCCGCTGCTGACCCCGGTCCTGCTGGTGGTGCTGGTCACGCTCGTGATCAACGTCCTCAAGATCTTCGACCTGGTGCTGGTCATCGCCCCCGGGTCCGTGCAGGACGACGCCAGCGTCATCGCCCTCGACATCTACCGGGTGTCCTTCAGCGGCTCGGGGGCCAACCAGGGGCTGGGAAGCGCCCTCAGCCTCCTGTTGTTCTTCCTGGTGGTCCCGGCCATGGCCTTCAACATCAAACGCTTCCGATCGGAGAACCGCTGATGGCGACGACCACGGCGCCGGCGCCGGCGCCGGCCCGCACGCCGGTGGGCACCCGGCTGGCCCGGGCCGCGGCCAAGGGGCCGCTCCACCTCTTCCTGCTGGCCGTGGCCCTGGTGTGGCTGGTGCCGGCGCTGGGCCTGCTCATCGCCTCGTTCCGGTCGGCCAGCGACAACGCCGCCTCCGGGTGGTGGACCGCCGTCACCCACCCCAGCCAGCTCACCCTCGACAGCTACAGCTCGCTCCTCGAGAACTCCACCATCACCAACTCGTTCTGGAACACCGTCTTCATCACCGTGCCGTCCACGCTCGGCGTGGTGCTCATCGGGGCGCTGGCCGCCTACGCCTTCGCCTGGATCGACTTCCCCGGTCGCGACTGGATCTTCATCGGGGTGGTGGCCCTGCTGGTGGTGCCGGTGCAGGTGGCGCTGATCCCGGTGGCCAAGCTCTACGGCGAGGTGGGCATCTTCGGCGACATCATCGGCGTGGTGCTGTTCCACATCGCCTTCGGCCTCCCGTTCGCCATCTTCCTGCTCCGCAACTTCTTCGCCGGGATCCCCCGGGAGCTGCTGGAGGCGGCCCGCATCGACGGGGCCAGCGAGCTGCGGGTCTTCTTCCGGGTGGTGCTGCCCATCGGACTGCCGGCCATCGCCTCGCTGTCCATCTTCCAGTTCCTGTGGGTCTGGAACGATCTGCTGATCGCCCTGGTGTTCACCACCTCGGACCAGGCGCCGCTGACCAAGGCCATCCAGGATCAGACCCGCCAGTTCGGGGCCAACATCGACGTGATCGCCCCCGGGGCGTTCCTGTCCCTGATCGTGCCCCTGATCGTGTTCTTCGCCTTCCAGCGCTACTTCGTGCAGGGCATCCTGGCCGGCTCCGAGAAGTGACCGTGCGCCGGCGCGCATGGTTGGCGGCGGCGGGGGCGATCGTCGTCCTGGCCGCCGTGGTCGTCGTGGCCGGGCCCCTGCGCGGCCGCCCCGAGGTGGTCGCCGTGGCTCCCGGCGGGGACGTGGCCGCTCTCGCCCGGTCCCACCCCGGCGCCGTGCTCGTGCTCGGCGCCGGCCGTCACCGCGGGTTCCGGATCTCCGAACCGGTGACGGTGCGGGGCGCACCGGGCTCCCGCGTCGACGGCGACATCGACGTGCGGGCCGGTGGCACCCGGATCGAGGACGTGGCGGTGCACGGTGGCCGCATCCTCGTGCGCGAGGTCGACGACGTCGTGATCGACGGGGTGTCGGTGACCGGCGCCGACACCCACGGCATCGAGGTCGTCGACGCGTCGGCTGACATCAGCGACTGCCGGATCGACGGGATGGTCAGCTCCTTCGCCCAGGGCATCGAGGTCCGCAACGCCAACTCCCGGCCCCGCACGACGGTGCGGCGGTGCTCGGTGGTGGGCGGCCAGGAGGGGATCGTCGCCCACGTGAGCCGGGTGGAGCTCGAGGACAACCGCGTGTCAGGCACCACCCTGCGGGGCATCGCCGTGACCGAGATGAGCGAAGGCGTCGTGGCCGGGAACCGGATCTCGGGGGTGACCGGGGTGGGGGTGTGGTGCGGCGACATGTCGCACTGCGAGGTGCGCGGCAACCGGGTGACCGGGGTGGCCGCCGCCGACAACGGCGCCCGCAGCAGCGGCGGCCACGGCATCGCCGCCAGCTTCCACTCCACCCTGCGGGCCGAGTCCAACCGGCTGACCGGGTTGGCCGGCCGCCCGGTCGCCACCTTCACCGGCTCGGTGCGCACCGACCGGTTCCCGTTGATGGTGTGGCCTCCGGGCTGGCGGGGCCTCCTCTCGGGGGTCCCCTACGTCGCCGCCGCCGGCGCCGGCCTCGCGCTGCTGGCCCTGGCCTGTCGACGGGGGCTCGGCCGTCGGCAGGACCGCCCGCCCGGCGCGGCGGGGGCCGGTGTCGACCTGGCCGTGGCCGGTGCGGTCCTCGGGGGGTTCGCCGTCCAGTCGTTCCACATGGTCGAGCACGTCGTGCAGGCCTGGCAGACCTTTGCCGCCGAGGGGGAGCTGCGCAGCGGGCTGGTCGGTGCCACCTTCGACGTCGAGTGGGTGCACCTCACCTTCAACGTGGCCGTGCTCGCCTTCCTGGTGTCGGTGTGGCGGACCGGCCGACGGCAGGGCTGGCTGGCCGGGCCCGGCGGGGTCGCGCCGTGGGTGCTGGCCGGCGTCGTGCTGCAGGGGTACCACCTGGTCGAGCACATCGTGCGCATGGGCCAGCACGTCGTGGGCGGCGTTCCGCGGCCGCCCGGGCTGCTCGGCCAGGTCGTCGACCTCACCTGGCTGCACTTCGCCATCAACACCGCCGTGTGGGTCGCCACCCTGGCCGCGGTGGTGGCCATGGTCCGGTCGGTCACGGCGTCGCTCCCGGCCCGCCGGTCAGACCGAAGCCGGGCGGGCGCCCCCGGGGCGGTCGCCCTTCAGGGCTGACCGTCGAGCCAGGCGGGCAGGTCCGCCAGGCGGCCGAGCACCGGGAACGTGGCCTCGTGGTCGACGACCTCGTGGTCCCACGTGACGACGTAAGGCACCTGCACGGCCCGCCCGCCCATGGCCAGCACCGGCAGCACGTCGGATCGCACCGTGTTGCCGACCATGAGGAACCGCTCCGGTGCCACGCCCATGGTGGCGGCGATCCGCCGGTAGGTGCGCTCGTCCTTCTCGCTCACGATCTCGACTCGCTCGAAGCGGTCGGCCAGGCCGCTGCGGGCCACCTTCTGCTCCTGGTGGAAGAGGTCGCCCTTGGTCACGAGCACGAGCCGGTACCGCCCGGCCAGCGCCTCGACCGTCTCGGCGACCCCAGGGAGCAGCTCTACCGGGTGGGCGAGCATGGCCTTGCCGAGCTCGAGCAGCGTTCCGATCTCGGCGGCGGAGATCCGCCCTTCGGTGATGTCGATGGCCGTCTCGATCATCGACAACGTGAAGCCCTTGATGCCGTAGCCGAACAGCTCGAGGTTGCGGCGTTCGGTGGCGTACTGGCGGGCGACGAGGTCGAGGTCATCCCGGGCGTAGGGCGCCAGCACTCGGGCGAAGGTGTCGTGGGCGTCGGCGAAGTGGGTCTCGCTGTGCCAGAGCGTGTCATCCCCGTCGAGCGCTATCACCGTCACATCGGCTCCGCCTCCGGCGGAGCGGGCTTCGCCCATCCGGCTGTCATCCTCCTTGCTGCTCCGGCTGGCGCCTGCGCAGCCTTGGTCGGCTCCGCCGACCACACCGCTGGTCTAGCCGAGCCCTACGGTCCCGCTGACGCAGCCGAACGATCGGGTAGGAACGACCGTTTTCGGTGCCGATCTACCCGAACGTGCTGCGCCGCATGGGTCGGCGGATGGACTCCGTACTCAGGCTTCTACCGGCACTTGGCGAGGAAGAGGTCGCGGTCGACGACCACGCGGGTGACCTTGCCCGCCGCCACCAGGCTGCGGGCGTCGCGCACGCTGACGGTGAAGACGAGGCGGCGCCCCTCCACCTTCTCGAGGGTGGCCTCGGCGGTGACGGCGTGGCCGACGGCGGTGGGGGCGAGGTGGTCGAGCTGCACCCGCATCCCCACCGAGGTCTCGGCCGCCGGGAGCTGGCCGTCGAGGGCGGCGATCGAGGCCTCCTCGCACAGCGCCACCACCCGGGGCGTGCCCAGCACGGGCACGTCGCCGGACCCGATGGCGAGCGCGGTGTCGTCGTGGGCGACGTCGAGGCCGATGCGGGCGCTCAGGCCGGGTTCGAGGGGCACGCGGGTACGATACGGCCGCCCGTCCGGGCCGGGACAACCGGCGTTCGGAACCCAGCCCACCTGAGGAGCGCCCACCCCGTGATCGAAGAAGCCGTGATCTCCCGGGTGCTCGGAGCGGCGCTCCGCACCGGGGCCGAGTTCGCCGAGGTCTTCGCCGAGGACAAGCGGTCGTCCTCGGCGGTGCTCGACGACGGCCGCATCGAGGAGCTCTCCTCGGGCCGGGACCGCGGCGCCGGCATACGGGTGGTGGCCGGCGACACCACCGGGTTCGCCCACACCGCCGACCTGTCCGAGGACGGCCTGCGGACGGCGGCCCAGGCGGCGGCCGCCGCCGCCACCGGGGGTGGGGGCGGCACCCGGGTCGTGACCCTCACCCGCACCGACGTGGCCAACCCCACGCCGGTGGCGGTCCAGCCGGCCGACGTGCCCAAGGCCACCAAGGTCGAGCTGCTGCGCCGGGCCGACGAGGCCGCCCGGGGCCGCAGCGGCTCGGTCAAGCAGGTGAGCGCCCGCTACGGCGACAGCCGCCGCCAGATCCTCGTGGCCAACAGCGACGGCCTCCTCACCGGCGACGACCAGGTGCGCACCCTGTTCTCGGTCGGCGTGGTGGCGGCCGGCGACACCGGCATGCAGACCGGCCGCCAGAGCGTCGGCCACACCGTCGGCTTCGAGCTGTTCGACCGCTACGACGTGGCCGAGCTGGCCACCACCGCCGCCGACCGGGCCGTCACCAAGCTCGGTGCCCGCCCCGCCCCCAGCGGCGAGATGCCGGTGGTGATCGGCAAGGGCGGTGGCGGCGTGCTCTTCCACGAGGCGTGCGGCCACGGCCTCGAGGCCGACCTCGTGGCCAAGTCCGCCTCGGTGTTCAAGGGACGGCGGGGCGAGCAGGTCGCCTCGCCGCTCGTCACCCTCGTCGACGACGGCACCATGGCCACCGAGTGGGGGGCGTTCGGCGTCGACGACGAGGGCAGCCCCGCCCAGCGCAACACGCTCATCGAGGACGGTGTGCTCACCGACTACATGTGGGACTTCCTGCGGGCCCGCAAGGAGGGCCGGGCCCGGTCCGGCAACGGGCGCCGCCAGAGCTACCAGCACCTGCCCATGGTGCGGATGACCAACACGTTCCTGCTCGACGGCGAGCAGGAGCCCGACGACATCGTGGCCGACACCCCCTCGGGCGTGTACATCGCCCAGCTCGGCGGCGGGTCGGTCAACACCGCCACCGGCGACTTCGTGTTCGGGATGTGGGAGGCGTACCTGATCGAGGACGGCGAGATCACCGAGCCCATCCGCGAGGGCAACCTCATCGGCAACGGCCCCCGGGTGCTGCAGGACATCGACGCCCTCGGCAACGACTTCGCCATGGGATCGCCGGGCACGTGCGGCAAGGACGGCCAGGGCGTGCCCGTGGGCGACGGTGTCCCCACCCTGCGGGTGGCCCGCTTGACCATCGGCGGCACGGCGGCGTGAATGGCGTGAGTGGGGGCCGCCGGTGACCGACCTGGTCGACATCGCCGACCGGATCGTGGCCATGGCCGCCGGCGGCGAGCAGGTGGAGGCGGTGGTCGGCCGGTCGCGCCACACCGAGGTGCGGGCCTACGACGGCGGCGTCGAGTCCCTCTCGTCGGCCGAGTCCCAGGGCGTCGGCGTGCGGGTGGTGCTCGGGGACCGCCAGGGCTTCGCCTACGCCGGCAGCCTGGACGACGACGTGCTGGCCGAGACCATCGGCGAGGCGCGCGACAACGCCGGCTTCGCCACGCCCGACGAGTTCGTCGGGCTGGCCGAGCCCGATGGCGTGGCGGTGGCGCCCCTCGACCTGTTCCGCCCGGCGCTGGCCGACTTCCCGGCCGAGCGCAAGGTGGCGCTGGCCCTGGAGCTCGAGCGGGCCGTCCGAGCGGCCGACCCCCGCATCACCGGGGTGGAGTCGGCCGACTTCGTGGACGCCATGGCCGAGGGCTGCGTGGCCACCACCACCGGCATCCGCACGTCGAGCCGTTCCACCGCCTGCTACGTGACCACCTACTGCCTGGCCTCCGAAGGCGACGAGACCCAGACCGGGTTCGGGTTCTCGGTGGGGCGCGACCCGGACGGCCTCGACCTCGACGCGGCGGCGGCCGACGCCGCCCGCCGCGCCACCCGCCTGCTGGGGGCCACCAAGCCGGCCAGCGGCCGGGTGACGGTGGTGCTCGACCCCTTCGTCACCGCCCAGTTCCTCGGCATCCTCGGCGGCACGCTGTCGGGTGAGGCGCTGAAGAAGGGCCGGTCGCTGTTCGCCGACCGCCTCGGGGAGGACGTCGCCTCGCCGCTCCTCACCCTGGTCGACGACCCCACCAACCCTGTGGCCTACACGGCGTCGGAGACCGACGGCGAGGGCCTGGCCAGCCGGCGCAACCAGCTGATCGAAGACGGCCGGCTGCGCCAGTTCGTGCACAACTCCTACACCGCCCGGTGGGCCGGCACCGCCTCCACCGCCTCGGCCGTGCGGGGCGGGTTCAAGACGACGCCGGGAGTGGGGTGCCGGGCGCTGTCGCTGGCCCCCGGGCCGCTGGACCAGCCGGCGCTGCTCGCCGAGCTCGGCGACGGCGTGCTCATCTCTTCGGTCACCGGCCTGCACTCGGGCGTCAACCCGGTCAGCGGCGACTTCTCCACCGGCGCCGAGGGCCTGCGCATCTCGGGCGGCATGGTGGGCGAGCCCCTGAGGGAGTTCACCATGGCCTCCACCATCCAGCGCATGCTGCAGGAGGTGACCGCCGTCGGCTCCGATGTGGAGTGGCTCCCGATGAGCGCGGCCGGGGTGAGCCTGGTCATCGCCGACGTCACCATCTCCGGCACCTGACGTGGGACCGACGGCCGAGGCGGTCGAGCTCCACCCCCACCTCGGCGCACCGCAGGCGCCGAACACGGTCCGCGTCGACCTCCACAGCCACACGATGTGGTCGGGCGACTGCACGACCACGCCCGAGGAGCTGGTCGAGGCGGTCACGGCCTCGGGCATCGACGTGCTGTGCATCACCGACCACGGCACCATCAACGGTGCCGTGGCCCTGGCCGGCGAGCTCCCGTGCCGGGTGGTGGTGGGCGAGGAGGTCCGCACCGCCCGCGGCGAGATCATCGGGTTGTTCCTGAGCGAGCGGATCCCCGCTGGGCTGTCGCCAGCCGAGGTGTGCACCCGGGTGCGCGACCAGGGTGGGCTGGTGTACGTCCCCCACCCGTTCGACCCCATGCGGGCGGCGCTGGCACCCGAGGTGCTGGCCGCTCTGGTCGACGACGGCCTGGTGGACGGTATCGAGGTCCGCAACGCCAAGACCGGCCTCGAGCACCTCAACCAGCAGGCGGCCGACCTCGCCGTCCAGACCGGCCTGGCCGCCGGTGCCGGCAGCGACGCCCACGTGCCCGCCGCCCTCGGCGCGGCGTACGTGGAGATGGCTGACGCCGACGGGCCCGAGGCGTTCCTGGCGGCCCTGGTCGCCGGCACGGTGGTCGGCCACCACTTCGACCCGCCCCGCCCGTGGCGCCCGCGGATCGTTCCGTCGACCACGGCGTACTAAGGAGCCGCCTGAGTGGAGCTGCTCAAGGCCGTCGTGCTCGGCATCGTGCAGGGCCTCACCGAGTTCCTGCCCATCTCGAGCAGCGCCCACCTGCGCATCGTGCCCGCGCTGGCCGGTTGGGCGGACCCCGGTGCCGCCTTCACCGCGGTCGTGCAGTTCGGCACCATGGCTGCCGTCCTCGTCTTCTTCCGCGCGGACCTGTGGCGCATCACCACCACCTGGCTGGGTTCGCTGCGCCAGCCGGCGCTGCGCTCGTCGCTCGACGCCCGCATGGGTTGGTACCTGATCGTGGGGACGATCCCGATCGTCGTCCTCGGCTTCGCGTTCCGGGACCAGATCGAGACCGGTGCGAGGGACCTGCGCTTCATCGGCGCGACCCTGATCGTCTTCGCCCTGGTGCTGCTCGCCGCCGAGCGGGTCGGGCGCCATCAGCGGGAGCTGGACGACCTGACCACGGGCCACGGCGTCACCATCGGCCTGGCCCAGGCCATGGCCCTCGTGCCCGGCGTGTCCCGCTCGGGGTCCACCATCAGCGCCGGCCTGTTCCTCGGCTACACCCGTGAGGCGGCGGCCCGGTACTCGTTCCTCCTGTCGATCCCGGCGGTGGTGCTGTCGGGCCTGTTCGAGCTGAAGGACATCGGCGGTGGTGACGGCTACGGAGTGGCATCCACCGCGGTGGCCACGGTGCTGGCCTTCGTCGTCGGCTACGCGTCGATCGCCTGGCTGCTCCGCTTCCTGGTGCACCACTCGACCGCGGTGTTCGTCGTCTACCGGGTGCTGCTCGGCGCGCTGGTCCTGGCTCTGGTGGCCGCCGGCACCGTGAAGGCGACCTGACCCGGCGGCGTGCGCTGCGCAGCCGCCAGGCGGAGCAGCACCCCGATGGCACCCGGGTCGGCGAAGCCGGCTCCGCCGGGGGCGGAGCAAATGTCACGGGCTCCTGAGAGCGGGGACGAGAGGACCCTGGCCGAGGGCGGCGGCCACGGCGACGGCGTCGTCGGCCTTCACGGCCACCACCAGCGCCTCGCGGAGCACGGCCACCACCAGGGCGCCGGCTGCGACCGGCCCGGAGGCCCCGGAGGCGACGGCGCCGTCGGCGACCGGGAGGTCGCCCTCGGGCCCGCCGCCACCGGCGGCGAGCAGGTCGACGCGGTCGCCCACCCGCACCGGGAGGCCGGCCACCTCCACCGGGATGACCAGGGCCCGGGTGCCGGCGGGGAGCAGGGCGGCGATCCCGGCCTCGGCCTGGCCGCTGACCCGGCTGGCGAGCACCGCCTCGCCGCGGGCGACGGCGGCCACCGCCACCCGGCCCGAGGGCAGGGTGCGCAGCGCGCCGGGCGGCACCAGCGCCACTGGGAGCAGGCGCACCTCGGTGGCGCCGGCGTCGACGGCTCCACCGGGCGCGATGGCCCGGGTGGCCACGAGCACCGGTCGGGTGCGGCCCCACCGGGCCCGGGCGTCGAGCGCACCGGCCAGTGTGCCGTGCACGACGATGCCGGTGAGCGCGGCGAGCGCCACGGCGGCGAACCACCAGGGAACGGCCCGCCGGGGGAGGCGGGCCCGCAGGCGGCGGACCCGGCGGGCGGGACGGGGACGGAGGGGGACCACGGGCACAGCCCTTCCACGGCGGGACTCGGATGCCGGGGAAGGGGTGTGGGGAGCGGGGTCAGCCTACGGGGCCGGGGGCTCCGGGTCGATGCCTCCCGGCGCCGCCCCGCACCCGCAGGCCCGCTCGGCCGGCACCGACCCGACGGCGCGTGCCAGCACCCGTCGGACGGCGGCGGCGTTGGCGTCGACCATGGCGAAGACCTCGGCCTGGGTCACCGGTTCCACGCCGGCGTCGTCCTCCACGCCGGTGTCGAAGTCGGTGATGAGGGCGATGGCGGCGTAGCAGAGACCCAGCTCCCGGGCGAGGAAGGCCTCCGGGTACTGGGTCATGTTGATCACCTGCCAGCCCATCGACCGGTACCAGCGGGACTCGGCCCGGGTCGAGAAGCGGGGGCCCTGCACCACCACCGCCGTGCCCCCGTCATGCACGTCCACGTCCTCGGCCCGCGCCGCGTCGACCGCCACCCGCCGCAGCTCCGGGCAGTAAGGGTCGGCGAAGGACACGTGGTTGGTGGTGGGCCCGTCGTAGAACGTGTCGGCCCGGCCCCAGGTCCGGTCCACGAGCTGGTCGCAGACCACGAACTGGCCCGGACGCACGTCGGGTTGTAGCGACCCCGACGCGCACGGCCCGAACAGCCGGTCGGCGCCCACCGCCCGCATGGCCCAGGCGTTGGCGCGGTAGTTGATGCGGTGCGGCGGCCGCTCGTGGGCGGTGCCGTGCCGGGGCAGGAAGGCCACCGGCTGCCCGCCGAGGGTGCCGACGGTGAGCGGGGCCGACGGCGCCCCGTAGGGCGTGTCGAGCGTCAGCTCCTCGGCGTCGACGAGCAGCGAGTACAGCCCCGACCCGCCGAAGACGCCGATCACCGCTATGACCTGCGCAGACAGGTGCGGCCGCCGTCCTGCTCGCCGTTGTCCGGCTTCGCCGGAACAAGCACCGTGCTCATGGGTCGCTCGCCTACCGGCTCGGCTCCTTGGACTTCGCCTCGGACTTCGACGTCGAGGGCCTGGAACCGGACGTGGAGGTGTCGGTCTTGCCGCCGCCCTCCTTCTTCGGCGACTCCTGCTTGGCGCCGTCACCCTTGGCCCCTTCGCCCTTGGCGCCGTCGCCCTTGGTGCCGTCGCCCTTGGTGCCGTCGCCCTTGGTGCCGTCGGCCTTGCCGTCCTTGGCGCCCTCGCCCTTGCCGTTGGCACCGGCGGCGGCCGCCCGGGTGTCGGTCTTGTAGAAGCCGCTGCCCTTGAACGTGATGCCCACGTTGCCGAACACCTTGCGCAGCGCCCCCGAGCACGACGGGCACTCGGTCAGCGCGTCGTCGGTGAAGGCCTGCACGACCTCCAGCTCCTGGCCGCAGTCCTTGCACCGGTACTCATAGGTGGGCACGGCTACCTCGTGGCTCGCCTCGACGGGTCGGCACCGGGCGTTGGCAGTCGCCTTGGCCGAGTGCCAGTGTAACGAGCGGCCGGCGGCGAGGGCACGCCCCGTCGCCGAGCGGGCGGCCGGTTCCCGGGAACCGCCTCAGCGCTGATGCGCTCGTTGACCGGTTTCGACGGCTCCCGCCCATCGACGCCGCCCGCTTCCGAGACGACGTCGACGCCGGGGTCGACCAGGCCATCTGAACGATGGATGCCGGGATCCTCGACACCAACACCGTGATCCTGCTCCAGCGACTCGATCCCGCCGACACGTCAACGGTCGATCGCGGGTAGACATCGCGCCGTGCCCCCGAACCAGCCAGTGACCAAGGCGGTGATCCCGGCCGCCGGGCTCGGCACCCGCTTCCTGCCCGCCACCAAGGCCCAGCCCAAGGAGATGCTGCCGGTCGTCGACAAGCCGGCCATCCAGTACGTGGTGGAGGAGGCGGTGCGGGCCGGGATCGACGACATCCTCATCGTCACCGGGCGGGGCAAGAAGGCCATCGAGGACCACTTCGACCGCAACGTCGAGCTGGAGACCTTCCTCGGCGACCGCCACAAGGACGACGACCTCCGAGAGGTCGTGGCGTTGGCCGACCTGGCCGACATCCACTACGTGCGCCAGGGCGAGCCCCTCGGCCTTGGCCATGCGGTGGCGGTGGCGGCCAAGCACATCGGCGACGCCCCCTTCGCCGTGCTGCTGGCCGACGAGTTCATGGCCGAACGGGCCGGCGTGCTGGAGGGCATGATCGCCGCCTTCGACGAGCACCAGGCGTCGGTGATCGCGCTGAAGGAGGTGTCCGAGCAGGAGGTCAGCCGTTACGCCAACGCCGCCGTCGAACCGGTGACCGACGGCATCGTCCGCATCCGGGAGATCGTCGAGAAGCCGAAGCCGGCCGACGCGCACTCCAACCTGGCCGTGATGGGCCGCTACGTGCTCACCCCGGAGATCTTCGACAAGCTCGGCCAGGTGGGCCCCGGGGTGGGCGGCGAGATCCAGCTCACCGACGCCATCGCCCTCCTGCTGGAGGACCAGGGCGTGTACGGCTACACGTTCTCCGAAGGCCGCTACGACACCGGCCAGGTGCTCGACTACCTCAAGGTGATCGTGGAGCTGGCATCCGAGCGCCCCGACCTCGGCCCCGACTTCCGGGCCTTCCTCGCCGAGTTCGTCAGAGGCGGCAGATGACACGTCGGTGGAGGCGGCTCGTCACTTCCACCGCCTCCGCCTTCGCCTTGCTCCTCGTCGCATGCGGCAGTGGGGGCGACGTGTCCACCGCGAAGGAGCAGGGCGTCGAGCTCGACGGCCTCGCCGTCGGGCCTTGGGGCACGGTGGCAGTGACGGACCTGAAGTCGGGCTTCGCCATCGTCGACGGGTCCGGTGAAGGCTCGGACGGGCGGCATCCCCGCCTCCTGCTCACAACCCCGACGGGCCTGGAGACCGAGACCCTGCCCACCACCCGGCTGGCGAACGTCTCCATCTGGCCGATGTCCGACGCGCTGGTCATCCTCGGCTTGCCCTGCGAGAACATCAACGCCACTGCCGATGTCGACCCCGGCGAGTCGAGCTGGTTCGAGGTCTGCGGCACACGGTCGCACATGCTCCTCCGCTACCAGCTCTCGAACAGGAGCTGGAAGACCCTGTCGAGATCCGTCGAGGGATCCGATGATGGGACCCTTCGGGTGATGGCGTCCAACGGTGACATCCTCCTCGCCGAACGCGGCCCCGAGTGGCTGTCCATCAACGTCAGGACGGGAGACGTGGTCGAGGTCCCGGCTCCGGCTTCGGCCACGGAGGCCGCAGTGACCGCCTGTGCGATCGGCGGTGGGTTCACGGCCGCCGTGGTCCCCGACGAACCGCCGATCGCGACCGCACCCGCCCCCTTCTCCGACACGGTGGGGGTCTTCCGTCTCCGAGCCGGGGAGAGGGAGTGGGTGAAGGCGTTCCCGGAGCCGACCGAGCTCGAGACCCGCATCGCCACCCCACTCGGGTGCGGACCGGGATCGGTGATGTTCATGGCGCTCACGGCAGCAGGGGAGACGCCGAGGCCGGTGCAGCTCGTCGGCGACGGGCCGGAGCTGAGGTGGCTCGAGGGACCGCTCGAGGGCTTTCCCGACGAAGGGCCGCCGCCGGCGTTGATCTCCACGAGGTCGACGGTGACCGCCTGGGACGGACCTGAACTCGAGGCGGGTGGATACGCCGTCCTCGTCCTCCAAGGCCGCGCGTGGAGGTTCGTCGGTCGAGCGGAAGCCGAACACCCCCTCGGGCTGGGCGAGGTCGCCGTCTCGGGTCGACGTGTCCTTTTTCTCGCCCATGCCACTGACGGTCAGGTGCTGCGCCTGCTCGGGAACCCGTGATCAGCCTGGCCGAGGCACAGGCGCACGTGCTCGAGCGGTGCCCGCCGCTGGCCGTTCGGGTGGTGCCGCTGGCCGAGGCGGTGGGGTGCGTGACCGCGGCGCCGGTCGTGGCCTCCGAGGCGGTCCCGCCGTTCGCCAACTCGGCCATGGACGGCTTCGCCGTGCGGGCGGCCGACACCGCCGGCGCCGCCGAGGACCGGCCCGTCCGCCTGGCGGTGGTGGCCACGGTCGCGGCCGGGGCCGCCGCGGTCACCGCGGTCGGGCCCGGCCAGGCCGTCCGGCTCATGACCGGTGCGCCGATGCCGCCGGGGGCCGACGCCGTCGTCCTCGTCGAGCGCAGCCAGCCCGCCGGCGCCAGCGGCGACGCCGTGGACCTCACCCTCGAGGTGGCGCCCGGTACCAGCGTCCGCGACGCCGGTGGCGATGTCCGTGCGGGCGATGAGGTGCTCACCGCCGGGGTGGCGCTCGGCCCGGCCCACCTGGGGGTGCTGGCCAGCCTGGGCCTCGACCGGGTCGAGGTGGTCGGCCGTCCCACCGTGGGCGTGCTGTCCACCGGCGACGAGCTCGTGCCCGCCGGGCAGCCCCTCGGCCCGGGTCAGATCCGCGACTCGAACCGGGCCATGCTCGTGGCCCTGGTCGCCGCCAGCGGCTGCGCCGTGGTCGACCTCGGCCTGATCCCCGACGACGAGGAGCGCCTGGAGGCCGCGCTGGTCGACGGCGCCAACCGCTGCGACGCCCTCGTCTCCAGCGGCGGGGTGAGCATGGGCGACTTCGACGTGGTCAAGGCTGTGCTCGGCCGTATCGCCGAGATGGCCTGGATGCAGATCGCCATCAAGCCGGCCAAGCCCTTCGCCTTTGGGCTCCTGGGCACGGGACCGGTGCCGGTGTTCGGGCTGCCGGGCAACCCGGTGTCGTCGCTTGTCTCGTTCGAGGTGCTGGCCCGACCCGCCCTGCGCCGGATGGCCGGCCACGCCGTGGTCGACCGCCCCCGGGTGCGGGCCCGGGCCACCGTGCCGATGCCCCGTCGGGTCGACGGCAAGCTGCACCTCGTCCGGGTGCAGGCCCGGTGGGTCGGCGGGCGCTTCGAGTTGAGCCCGGTCGCCGCCCAGGGATCCCACCAGCTGGCCGCCACCGCCGGGGCCGACGGCCTCGCCCTGCTGCCCGACGGCGAGGGCGTACCGGCGGGCGGTGAGGTCGAGGTGCTGCTGCTCGACGCCGAGGCCGTGCTAGGTCGGTAGGCGGTCACCCCGTGTCGGCGAGGAGGGACTCGGGTGGCGCGGGGCCGGCGCGGCCGGGCGGGGATACGTGGTCGGGGTGGCGAGGGTCGGTGGGGGGCACGAAGGCCCGGCGGCCGGTACCGGGGATGAGGGCCCAGCCGTGGTGGGTCTTGAGCCGGTGGTCGTGCACGCAGAGCCGGTCGAGCTCGTCGAGGCGGGTATGGAGGGTCTTGGCCCAGTCGAGGCGGTGGTCGACCTGGGCCCACCGCCGGTCGCAACCTTGGTTGAAGCACTTGGGTGACATCCACAGCAAGGCGAGGCGTTGGGCCACGGTGGGGCCTCGGCCGAGGTGGGTGATGTTGGCCACCTCGACGCCCCGGGTGAGGACCAGTTTGAGGACCGATTCGCCCAACAGGTCGACGGCGACACTGACCGGGATGGGGCCGAGCCCGGCGATCTCACACAGCTCGTCGTCTTCCACCGCGCCCCGGCGTAGCGCTTCGACGTCGAGGCGTAGCAGGGCCAGATGGGTGGGTGCCTCTGCCCTCGGCTTGGCGTCGCCGTCGGCGGGCCGGTCGGCCCCACCGCGGGCCCGGTCGGCCAGTTCGATGAGGGCGTCGAAGGCATAAGCCTCGTGGGGTTCGCGGTGGCCCTCGGTTCGGGCTGTCCCGAAGATCTCGTCGATGATGGGGTCGAGGGCGGCCCCGAAGCGGGCGCCGGCTTCGGCGGTGCCCCGCACGATCAGGTTCCAGGTGCCGTCGGTGTCGGTGTGGCGGCGCAGGCACCGGCGGGCGTGGATCCGCCGATGGGTGGCCTCAGGATCGGGGTCAGCGGCGGCCCGGGTCCGGGCACAGGCCTCGCGGAGCTCGGCCACCGTCGAGGTGGAAGCGGTCTTGACCAGTCGGCTGGCCCCGTCGAAGGCCTGCCACAACGCCGGGGCCTCGGAGGCCAAGACCAGCTCGGGGTCCAGGGCTCGTACACCAGCGGCCAACGCCACTCGCAGCCCCTCCACCTCCGCCCACCCGAACCCTTCGGTCATGCGAACTACTGTACCCAGGGGGTGTGACAGGGCGATCCCGCGGTCCGGAGGCCAGGGGCCCTCGCCGGCCGCACCGCTACCCTGAGCCGGTGGGACAGCCGCTGGTCGACGGGTACGGACGGGTCCACCGCGACCTCCGCATCTCGGTCACCGACCGCTGCAACTACCGATGCACCTACTGCATGCCCCAGGAGGGGATGGAGTGGCTGCCCCGCCACGAGGTGCTCTCCTTCGAGGAGATCGAGCGCGTCGCCCACCTCGTGGTCGAGCGCTACGGCGTGCGCTCGATCCGCCTCACCGGCGGGGAGCCCACGGTGAGGGCCCACCTGCCGGTGCTCGTGGGCAAGCTGGCCGCCCTCGGCGTCGACCTGGCCCTGACCACCAACGGCGCCAGCCTCCGCCTGCTGGCCGACGACCTGGCCGCCGCCGGGCTCGATCGGGTCAACATCTCGTGCGACTCGCTCGACGTCCAGCGGTTCGAGGCCCTCACCCGCCGTGACGACCTGCCTCGCGTGCTCGACGGCGTGGAGGCCGCCCTGGAGGCGGGCTTCGACCCGGTGAAGCTCAACGTGGTGGTGATGCGGGGGGTCAACGACGACGAGGCCGTCGCCTTCGCCGCCTACGGGCGCGACCGCGGCGTCACCGTCCGCTTCATCGAGTTCATGCCCCTCGACGGGGACCACCGCTGGGCGGGCGACAAGGTGGTGCCGGCGGCCGAGATCGTGGCCGCCGTCCACGCCGCCTTCCCGCTCGAGCCCGTCACCAGCGGCTCCGCACCGGCCGAGCGGTGGCGCTACCTCGACGGGCGGGGCGAGATCGGGGTGATCGCCAGCGTCACCCAGCCGTTCTGCGCGTCCTGTGACCGCATCCGCCTCACCGCCGACGGCCGCCTCCGCTCCTGCCTGTTCGCCACCGACGAGACCGACCTGCGCGCCCTCCTGCGATCCGGCGCCGACGACGCCGCGCTGGCCTCGGCGGTGGAGGCGGCGGTGGCGGCCAAGGGGGCCGGCCACCAGATCGGGCAGGCCACCTTCATCCGCCCCCGCCGCTCGATGTCCCAGATCGGCGGCTGACACATCTGCTCCTCCTCCGCTGCGCTCCTCCGGAGCGGCTTCGCCATCCGGCTCGCACCTGTGGCGCTGCTCCGCCTTGCGGACTTCGCAGCCCTTCTCACCCGGCCACGCGCACCTACAATCACGGGATGTCCGACCGTGGCCTGACCCACCTCGATCCCTTGGGGCGTGCCCGCATGGTCGACGTCACCCCCAAGGAGCCGACCCACCGCCGGGCCGTCGCCCGGGGACGGGTCTACATGCAGCCCGAGACCACCTCGCTCGTGGCCCGGGGCGGCATCGGCAAGGGCGACGTCCTCTCGGTGGCCCGGGTGGCCGGCATCCAGGCGGCCAAGCGCACCGCCGACCTGGTCCCGTTGTGCCACCCGCTGCTGGTGGGAGCGGTGCTCGTGAACTTCCGCATCGAGGACGACTACATCGAGGTCGAGGCCCACGTCGACACCGTCGACCGCACCGGCGTGGAGATGGAGGCGCTCACCGCCTGCTCGGTGGCCGCTCTCACCATCTACGACATGTGCAAGTCGGCCGACCGCTCCATGGTCATCGGCGACCTGGCCCTGTGGGAGAAGACCGGTGGCCGTTCGGGGACCTACCGGCGCCCGGGCGAGGCCGCCGATGCCGACGGCGGCGCCGACCACGACCGCTGACTGCGATAGCGCCCGACCCGGGTTCGTAGTAGAACCGTAACGTTCGGGTCCACGACCGGGACCATCCCCGTCCTCGTGCGGGTCGGTGGCTACGGTCCTGACGGTACGGAAGGCTGGCGCGGAGCGTGACGATGCTGGTGCTGGTGATCCTGGCCGGTGTGTGGGCCGCAGTCCTGGTTCCCCCGTTCCTGCGTTCGAGGAGCGAAGGTCGCCCGGCGACGTCGATCTCGTCTTTCCACCGGCACCTCTCCACCCTCCAGCGGACCGCTCCCGGTGCCCGTGGCGGGCCGGCCACGGCGCCCATCCCGGGGCGCGGCGCAGGGGCCGTCCCCCAGGGTCGGGCCGAGGCCCGCCGTCGCCGTCGGGACATCCTCTTCACCCTTGCCGGTACGGCGGTCATCACCCTCGTGCTCGCCCTGGTCCTGGGGGGCGTGGCCATCGCCTTCCACCTGGCCGCCGACGCCATCCTCGGCGCCTACGTGTACCTGCTGGTGCACTTGCGCCGGGCGGCCGTCGAGCGCAAGGCCAAGGTCCGCTACCTCGAGCCCCGCCAGGGCCGGCCCGAGCCGGCCCTGCTGCTGCGCCGGTCGGCTTCGTCCTGAGGTCAGGGCGCCTGGGGGAAGGACAGCTCAGCAGCCGTCCATGAACTCCTGGACGACGTAGACCCGGCCGTTGTTCCAGGCCACGCCCACGCCGACCCAGTTGAAGCGGCTGTTGAGGATGTTGGCCCGGTGGGCGGGCGAGTTCATGTACGCCGCCTCGACCTGGGCCACCGAGGAGCCGTAGCCCACGTTCTCACCCAGGCCGGTCCAGCACGACGGCACGCCGTCGGTGAGGTTCGAGTGGTAGAGGCGGTTCTCGCGGGCCAGGCGGGCGGCCCACGCCTGGGCCTTGGACTGGAGCTGGCCATGCGAGCGCAGGGGCGGGAGGCCGTAGCTCGTGCGGTCGCGGTTCAACAGGCTGAACGCATCCAGGCGGGGGACCGACAGGCAGCCGGTCAACAAGATGGCCAGGGCCACCGCCACCCCCATCCCCCGGAGCACCTTCGCCATCGAGTGTCGAGTCATGCAGTGCCATCGGCCGAGCCCCCACCGACAGTAAGCACTTGCCGAGAAAATGTGGGCCCGATGTCCGACTCGTCCGGATTCCGGTGACCCTCGGTGGGAATTCGGGCGGGCCAGGGCCAGGGTCGACGTGGGGGTATGCTGCATGCTCCCTCTGGGGGTGTAGCTCAGTTGGCGAGAGCGCTACGTTCGCAACGTAGAGGCCGGCGGTTCGAATCCGCTCACCTCCACCGCATCCCGGTTCGTCACCGTATCGCAACATGCCCGGTCCGGTTCCATTCGGGCCGACCAGCCGTGACGCTCAGCCCGGTGCGTCGGTGGTGCAGTCCCGCACGAAGCCCCGGAACGTCTCTGGAACACCCTTGGGGAGGTCCTCCTCGGCGTTGGCCGAGTAGAGGTCGTTGATCACGCTCTGGTCGAACTCGGCGTAGACCTGGCGGGCCACGCACGTCGACTGGGTGCGGGTCAGGTCGGCCTTCTTCTGCAGCTCCGAGGCGAACTTGGACTGCTCGATGTCGCTGCTCCCGCAGGCGGCAGCGCCGAGGGTCAGCGACGCGGCGGCGACGAGGACGGCGATCGACTTGTTCGGCACAGCACCACCCTAGGACGACCCGGCGCGAGCGCCGGAGGCGATCGCCATGAAACGGTACGGTTCCGGCATGCGCATCGTGGTCGACTTCGATCTGTGTGAGAGCAACGCCGTCTGCATGGACATCGCCCCTGAGATCTTCGAGGTCCGCGACGACGACTTCCTCTACATCCTCGACGAGACCCCATCGGAGGACCTTCGGCCCAAGGCCGTCGAGGCGGTGCGGCGCTGCCCCAAGCAGGCCATCGCCATCGCCGAGGACTGACCGGCCCGAGCGGTCCGACCCATGCGCTCGGTGGTGGTCGTGGGCGCCAGCCTGGCCGGCCTGCGGGCGGCCGAGGCCCTGCGCCACGAAGGCTTCGAAGGCGCGCTGACGGTGGTGGGCGACGAGCCGCACCGGCCCTATGACCGCCCGCCGCTGTCGAAGCGGGTGCTGGCGGGGGAGTGGGGACCCGAGCGCACCACGCTGGACACCTTCGGCGGGAAGGAGCTCGACGTCGAATGGCGGCTCGGAGTGGGCGCGGCGTCGCTCGACCTGGGGTCGCGCACCGTGGCCCTCGAGGACGGCGCCGCCCTCGCCTTCGACGGCCTGGTGATCGCCACCGGTGCCGCTCCCCGCCGGCTCCCGGGCACCGAGGACCGCGCCGGGGTCCACGTGCTGCGCACCCTGGACGACTGCCTGGCCCTGCGGGCCGACCTCGACGCCGGCCCCCGCCGGGTGGTGGTCGTCGGCGCCGGCTTCATCGGCGCGGAGGTGGCGGCGACCTGCCGGGGCCGGGGCCTTGACGTGACGCTGCTGGAGGCCCTGCCCGTGCCCCTGGGCAGGGTGCTCGGCGATGACATCGGCTCGGTGTACGCCGCCGTGCACCGGGACCACGGCGTGGACGTGCGCACCGGGGTGGGCGTGGCCGGCTTCGACGGTGGCGACCGGGTCGAGCGGGTGCGCCTGGCCGACGGGACGACGGTGGGAGCCGACGTGGTGGTCGTCGGCGTGGGCGTCGTTCCCGCCACCGGGTGGTTGGTGGGGTCGGGGCTGACCCTCGACGACGGTGTGGTGTGCGACGAGACCTGCCTCGCCGCCCCCGGGGTGGTCGCCGCCGGCGACGTCGCCCGCTGGCCCAACCGGCGCTTCGGGCAGATGATGCGGGTGGAGCACTGGGACAACGCCATCGACCAGGGTGCTCACGCCGCCCGCCGCCTGCTCGACGGCGACGGGCCGGGCACGCCCTACGAACCGGTGCCGTGGTTCTGGTCGGACCAGTACGACCGCAAGCTCACCATGGTGGGCCGGCCCGGTCCGGGCGACGAGATGGTGGTGGTCGACGGGTCGCTGGCCGAGCGCCGCTTCGTCGCCCTCTACGGTCGGGCCGGCCAGGTCGTCGGCGCCCTGGGTATGAACCGGCCCGCGCCGGTCATGCGCTACCGGGCCCGCATTGCCGACGGGCTGGCGTGGGACGACGCCCTGGCCGAGCTCGACAAGGAGATCCCATGACCGAGACGACCGAGACCGATCCGATCCGCCGGGTCCTGACCACCACCCGCACCTGGGCCGTGGTGGGCTGCTCGCCGGACCCGGGCCGCGACAGCCACCGCGTGAGCGCCTTCCTCCAGCGCCGGGGCTTCCGGGTCGTGCCGCTGAACCCGGCGGCCGACGAGATCCTCGGCGAGCGGTGCTGGCCGGACCTCGCCTCGGTGCCCGCCGACGTGGAGATCGACGTGGTCGACATCTTCCGGCGGTCGGACCAGGCCGGCGTCCACGTGGACGAGGCCATCGCCCGGGGGGCGGGCGCAGTCTGGATGCAGCTCGGCGTGATCGACCGAGCCGCTGCCGATCGAGCCCGTGCCGCCGGCCTCGACGTGGTGATGGACCGATGCCCGATGATCGAGATGCCCCGCCTGTGACCGGCGTGGACGTAGAGGGCGTCGAGGTGGTGGACGAGCGCGGGCAGGTGCTCGACGTGGTGAGCCGGGCCGAGATGCGCCGCCGGCGCCTCCGCCACCGCACCGTCTTCGTGGCCGTCGTCGACCCCGGCGGAGCGAACCTGTTGGTCCACCGCCGGGCCGACTGGAAGGACGTGTGGCCCTCACGCTGGGACATCGCCTTCGGCGGTGTCGTCGGTGTCGGCGAGAGCAGCGAGGACGCGGCGAGGCGGGAGCTGGCCGAGGAGGCCGGGATCACCGAGCCGGTGACGTGGCTGGGGGCCGGCCGCTACGACGACGCGGAGGTGGCCGAGGTGGCCGACGTGTACGTGGCCAGGACCGGCGGACCGTTCACCTTTGCCGACGGTGAGGTGGTCGCCACCGCGTGGGTGGCGGTGGGCGAAGCACCGCGCTGGTCGGACGACCACGACGTCTGCCCCGACAGCGTCGCCCTCGTCCTGCCGTTGCTCCCCGCACCTCCGGGCCGATGAGGCGGGCGCCGCTGGTCCTCGTCGCCGTCACCGCCGTCCTGGTGGGCGGTTGCGGCGGTCAGGCACAGCTCGACATGGTGCGGGCCCGGACGGCCATCACCGCGTCGCTGAACAAGGAGTACGACCTGGCCGTGACCGGGCTGCGGTGCCCCGAGGACGTGGAGGCGCGGGCGGGCCGGTCGTTCCGCTGCCGGTTGTCCATCGGGGGCCGCCCGCTGGTGGTGCGGGTCGTTCAACGGGGTGACGAGGGCGACCTACGGGTCGAGCCCGCCGCCGCCGTGCTGCGCATGGACCGGGTGCGCAAGGACCTGGCCGCCACCGTCGCCGAGCAGCTCGGCAAGGGAAGGCTCCGGGTGGACTGCGGACCCGACCAGGTGAAGGTCGTCGATCCCGGCGGCGACTTCGACTGCAAGGTGTCCGACGGCGCCAGCACGAAGACCGTGACCGTGCGGGTGCGCGACGTCAGTGGAAGCCTCACCTACACGGTCCGCTGACCCACGATCTGCGGACCGGGCCAATCCAGGGAGAAGCAGCGCTCGTCGAGCCGCCCCGGTGAGAGCCGGCCCCACTGGTGGGCCACGCCCCGGCGGGTGAGCTCGGTCCACCGCAGGCAGTCCGGGTCGGCCACCCTCCGCACCACCTGGCGGATGCCACCCTCGTGGACGGCGTAGCCGGCCCACACCCCCGGGTAGTCCTTGGTGGAGCCCACCGAGGTCACGGTGATCGGGCCGTGCCGGCGCCGGCGGTGGCGGTGCGTGTGACCCGAGGTGACGAGGGCGGCCGGCTGGGCCTCGGCCAGGGCGTCGAGGAAGCGGTCGGCCTCGGCGCGGGGGACGCCCGGTGGCCACAGCGGCAGCTCGGGGTGGAGCTCGAGCTGGTGGTGGAGCACGACGAGGGCCGACGGCGCGCCGGCGGCCAGAGTCACCACCTCCTCGGTTCGGTGCGAGAGCCGGCCGCGGCTCCGGCCGGCGATGGTGGTGTCGGCCATGACCACCCGGACGCCGGGCAGGTCCACCGCGTCGGTCCCCCGCACCACCCGCAGGCCCAGCTCGGCGCCGGCCATCCACGGCTCGGTGGTCCGGTCGGGCGCCCGGTCGTGGTTGCCGGGGAGCACGACCACGGGCACCGGCACCTCGGCCAGCAGCTCGGCTGCCACCCGCCACTGGTAGGAGCGGCCCCGCTGGGTGACGTCGCCCTTCACCACCACCAGGTCGGCGCCCCAGGCCACCGCCTCGGCCAGGGCGGCCCGGGCGCAACGCACGGACGACGCCTCGACGGCCCGGGGTCGTTCGACCACCGTGCCCCGGGCCCCAAACGACCGGCCGGCGAGGTGGAGGTCCCCCACCGTCGCCACCCGGGTGAGCAACGGGCCCGGTGGCGTCGCCAGCGTGCGCACCGTCAGGGCGCACGAGAGCCCGCCGGCGGTCACCGTCACCGGGTGCTGCCGTGCCGGGGCCAGGTCCTCCAGCACCAGCGCGCCGGGGCCACCGTCGGCGTCGACCTCCACCGCGCGTCCCGTCACCCGCGCCGAGACCGGCCCGGCCGGGAGCGCCCGCCACGTCAGCTGGGCGGTGGTGTCCTCGACCGCGAAGACGCCCAGCGCCTCGATAGGCCGCGCAGCCTGCCGGACCGGCACAGCCCGTTACGGCAGGGCGTCGGCCAGGGCCGCGCCCTCCCGCTGGGCGAGGGCCACGTTCACCTTCATGCGCTCGATGTGCTGGGCCACGGTCTTGGCACCCTGGGGCACCGGGTGCTCGGCGAGAAAGGCCTCCACACCGGCGGCGACAGTCGGGTCGGTGAGCGTGCGCACCCCGTCGAGCAGCCGGGGGATGCTGTTGCTCGGGAAGCGCCCGGTCACCGTGTCCCAGTTCCGGTGCACGAAGGCCCACGCCCGGGGGCCGTGCTCCCGGCTGGCGATGGCCCGCCGCAACAGGTACGGCGCGTCCTGGGTCCGGACGTCGTCGGTGAGGGTCAACGCCAGGAAGCGGTCGACTAGGTCGGCGTCGGGCAGGTCGGCGAGCGCGCCGAGGTACCGCAACGTCTCCTGAGGGGTGGCCGCCCGCTTCGACCGGTCGAGGAAGTCGTCGAAGGTGGTGGCATCGCCGGCCGAGGCGACCACCCGCAGCGCGCCGTCGAAGAGGTCGGGGTCGACCGAACCCGGGTCGGCCGCGCCCTGGCGGTGCAGCTCCCGGGCCCGCTCCCGGATGGACTCGTCCGCCCCGAGCTCACCCAGGGCCGCGAACAGGTTGCCTCGCAGGGCGGCGGTGCGGTCGGGCTCGCCCGGGGCCGGTTCGCCGAGGCGGTGGAGGGCCGGCGCGACCAGGGCCCGCACGAAGGCGGCGAACCGGGGCCGGTCGTCGTCGGCCACGATGCGGTCGAGGGCGGCCAGGCTCCCGGTGATGCGCTGCCAGACCGACAGGTCGGCCTCCTCGGCGGCCGCCGCCCGCAGCAGCTCGAGGTAGGTGTCGACGCGGGTGGCGCCGGCCAGCACCGATGCCCACGCGTCGTCCACGAGGCCGTAGCGCTCGAGGGGGGTGAGCTCGAGGGTGGCG